>JADMIO010970527.1_pt1 | contig 53441 bp, 36 predicted proteins | sample 8958161 | NCBI WGS metagenome assembly JADMIO01 (sample SAMN16585339, study PRJNA669376) | soil metagenome | isolation source: Crop rotation soil | place: USA: Cullars Rotation, Alabama | collected 2011 | reverse complement strand
TGCTACAATTTAAATAACCCATGTTTTTAAAATATTGTATTCCTTCTAAAGAATTTATATTCATATTTGGGCAACTTATATTAATAAAAGAACTACCCAAATTAGCTGCATATATAGTATCAAGTTGTCCTGCTGTATTGAAACATGACGGGAAAGTTGTTTTTAAATAATCTCTGAAATTGGCATCAGGTATATCTACATATTGAGCTTTAGTAGTTGCAAAATGAGGCAATAATAAAACTAGGAGTATAATTTTTCTCATGCGCAAAAGTTTGATAGTAATTACAATGTGTTCTTGTAAGATACAATTTATTTATCACCTGTTGTCTGTGCTGAAAGGATATTATTTGTGGTATATGTGAAGTTGACTTACACTAACATATGTGATCACACCAAGCTCTCTTCAATCACTTTAAAACCTTCTTCAGGATCCAGCCCTTCCCATAAAATTTTGTAGATCGTTTCAGCAATAGGCATAGACGCTTTTACAGATTCATTGATGAGGTACATACATTTGCTTGCATTGTATCCTTCTGCAACCATACTCATTTCTAGTTGTGCAGATTTTACAGAATAGCCTTTGCCGATCATATTACCGAAAGTTCTGTTACGACTGTACAACGAATAACAGGTAACAAGCAAATCTCCGAGATAAACGGAAGCTGAGTAATTGGTTGGAGGTTGAAGGTTGGAAGTTTTTTCAGAATGCGGAATTAATGTTGATTTTTTTAAGAAGCCCACCATCTCATCTGCACTGTTAGCGATCAGTACACTTAAAAAATTATCACCATAATCCAGTCCATGTGCAATGCCGGCGCCAACCGCATAAATATTTTTTAGAATGGCAGCATATTGCACACCATAAATATCATTGTTCTCAACTGTATTTAAATAATCAGTTTTGAAATATTGAGTGAGTTCATGTGTAGCCGCTTTATCTATACCTGTAAATGTTAAATAAGATAGTTTTTCTGAGGCTACTTCTTCTGAATGGCATGGACCCAGTACTGCAAAATAATTTTCCAAAGAAACATTGAAATTATCTTTTAGATAATCATTGAGCAATAAATTATGTTCAGGTAAAATTCCCTTGATGGCACTGATTATTTTTTTACCTGCAAAAATATTTTTATCTAACCCTTGTAACGTGCTTGTTGCAAATGCAGATGGAACAGAAATAACAATGCAATCCGAATGAGTGATCACTTCAGCAACATCGGTAGTTAATTTTAATTTATTGAGATCAAAATAAGCATTGCTTAAATAATGAGGATTGTGTTTGCGTTTTTTAAATTGCTGTATCGATTTTTCACTGCGGTTATACCAATAAATCGTTTGCCCGTTGTCGGTTAAAATTTTGGCTATCGCTGTACCCCAGCTTCCACTTCCCAATATTCCAAATGTCATTTGTCTTTTCGTTTAAAACGTTGCAAGCATTTATAATCCTAATTTCTCTACCGCCAATTGCGCTGCTATCTGGCTGGCATCTTTTTTATTATATCCTTTTCCCTGTGCAATTAATTCTCCGTCAACTGTTGCACCGATAGTAAATAATCTTCTTCCATTTTGAAATACTTCATCCAGGGTTTCAAAATCTAATACTTTACCATTTTTATTGGCCCACCCGTAAAGCCTGTTCTTTATATTTATTTCCACCCCTTCAAGATCATCGATGAACATATGGGTATAAATGATATTTTTCTCTACCCATTTCTGAGTTTTTTTGTAGCCTTTATCTAAATAAACAGCGCCGATCAGTGCCTCTAAAGTATTACCAAAAATCTGTGATATCTTTAATGAGCTATCATGTTTATTGTAAATTGTTATTTTTTTAAGCCCCATTTTTACGCCAACATCATTTAATTGTTGGCGGTTTACCATTTTGCTTCGCATTTCTGTCATGAAACCCTCTCCTTTATAAGGATATTTCATAAACAGGTAATGTGCAACAATAGAACTCAGTACAGCATCACCCAAAAATTCCAGGCGTTCATTATTTTCATCAGCACCTTCTCTTACAGATCGATGGCTTAATGCAGTTGTATACAGATCAAGCTTGCCGGGTGTAAAGCCTAGTACATTCGTCAATTGTTTTTTAAACTCCTTGCGTTTTGTACTACTCGGTAAAAGATTTTTTAAAAAGTCCACAGAAATAAGGAAATATTTATAGTGAAATTAAACTTATTTTATTGCAAAATAAGAATTTTCATGCCACGACCAAAGAAAGCAAAGTGAGAATTGTGTTATTGTTGAATAATGATATGCGGTACAAGAGGGCGACGCAAGGATGATGCCATGAAAACAAAAGCCCGGACAAAAAATATTTTTATCCGGGCAATGAAGTTTTAAAGTTCCTTAAAAAATTAAGGCTTATATTTTTTTACAATAACAGAAGCGTTGTGACCACCAAAACCAAACGTATTGCTCAATGCTGCGTTTATGGGACGGTGTTGTGCTTTGTTAAAAGTGAAATTTAATTTTGGATCAAGATCTGGATCATCAGTAAAGTGATTGATCGTTGGAGGAACAATATCTTTTGTAACAGCCATGATACAAGCCAATGTTTCCAAAGCACCTGCAGCTCCTAAACAGTGACCAGTCATACTTTTTGTACTGCTGATATTTAATTTATATGCATGATCACCAAACACATTCAGGATCGCTTTTGTTTCAGCAATATCTCCAAGAGGTGTAGAGGTACCATGAACATTGATGTAATCAATATCTTCCGGTTTAAGTCCTGCATCTTTCAATGCAGCAGTCATTACATTTCTTGCACCCAATCCTTCCGGATGCGGAGCTGTGATATGATGAGCATCGGCAGTAGCACCGCCGCCTGCTATTTCGCAATAAATTTTTGCACCACGAGCCAATGCATGTTCAAGGCTTTCCAACACCAATACACCTGCGCCTTCACCCATTACAAAACCATCACGGTCTTTATCGAATGGACGGCTGGCAGATTTTGGATCATCATTTCTTTCGCTCAATGCTTTCATTGCATTAAACCCTCCTACACCTGCAGCGCTTACTACTGCTTCGCTACCACCTGTGATAATGATGTCTGATTTACCTACACGTATATTATCAAATGCATCAATGATCGCATTGGTACTGGATGCACATGCGCTTACTACTGCATAGTTAGGTCCCCGGAATGTATGACGCATAGATATATGCCCTGCGGCAATATCCAATATCATTTTTGGAATGAAGAAAGGATTGAAACGTGGCGTACCGTCGCCGGCAGCAAAGTTCATTACTTCTTCCTGGAAAGTAATTAAGCCGCCGATGCCACTACCGAAAATAACACCTACCCTGTCCGGGTCTACATTATCAGCCGTAATGCCTGCATCTTTAACGGCTTCATCGCTAGCTATTAAAGCAAACTGGCTGAAGCGGTCAATTTTACGAGCTTCTTTTCTATCTAAATAAGTGGTGGGATCAAAATCTTTTACCTCACAGGCAAACCTAGTTTTGAATTTTGAGGCATCGAATTGTTGGATAAAGTCACAGCCATTTGCACCATCGGTCAATCCCTGCCAATAATCAGCAACGGTTTTTCCCAAGGGGGTAAGGGCGCCCAATCCGGTTACTACTACTCTTTTTAGCTCCATAAAGTTTGGTGAGTAATGATTAGATAAAACAACCACATAGCCACACCTCGTTACTAAATAAATACTTAGTTTTCAGGGCGTGTCTATGTGGTAAAAAAAAATTAACGTTCTTACTTAGAATGTTCTTCTAAATAAGTAACGGCTTGTCCAACTGTAGTGATGGTTTCAGCTTGTTCATCAGGAATAGAAATGTTAAATTCTTTTTCAAATTCCATGATCAATTCAACGGTGTCCAAGCTATCGGCACCTAAATCATTGGTGAAAGAAGCCTCAGTAGTAACCTCGCCTTCATCAACACCTAATTTGTCAACAATAATTTTCTTTACCCTTGTTGCAATGTCTGACATAATAGTATTATTTAGTTAATCAGGTGCAAAAATATACTTTTTGTAACAAATACAAAGAATTTGTACAGAAGTTAGAAAAGGAGTTATTAACGTATATTTTTCAGGGAGTTAGATATAACTGATTTTTCGATTTGGCTAAACTGCAGAAAAATTGTAAATTGACATACTTTCCGGGCCATAATATCTTAAGCACTTATAAAAAACACCAGTATGGGGCTAAAACAAATAGACCACGGGACAAAAGAATACCAACAAATGGTGTCACTACGGCATGAAATATTGCGTAAACCACTTGGTTTGGAATTCAGGCAGGATTATTTGGACCAGGATGCCAATGATATTCTTATTGCATCTTTTGATGAGGATGTGATGCTGGGCTGTTGTATACTTACTCCCCTTGATAATGGAAATATCAGGTTAAGACAAATGGCTGTACAAAAAAAATTACAAGGCAAAGGAATAGGTGAATCTATTATGATGTTTGCAGAAAATATTGCAAGAGATAAAGGCTTTAAAAAAATGATGATGCATGCCCGTGATAATGTTATTGGCTTTTATGAAAAATTTGGGTACAAAATAAAAGGTGCTCAATTTATTGAAGTAAAAACTCCACATCATGTGATGGAGAAACCATTGAGATGATTTTACTGAGACAAGTTCATTGAATTCCCCTTTGTCGTTATGATTTAGGGGATTTTATTTTTTGAGAAAATATTTTCCTGGCTTCATGAACATCATCCCCACTAAATGCTTCTTTCGGGATGATGAAAAAGGAACGGGAATCAAAATATAAATGAAAAAAATGCGGACTCTCCATCATAGTTGAAAACTCCGACCAGTCCCAGCTTCTATGCCCTCTTTCATTTTCTATGGTGAACTCTGTGTCATCCAGGATAGCTTTAAAGCTGTCTTTAAACGTTGCTGATTTTTTGTAGATCGTTACAGGCAACAAGTACCAAAATGTGATCATCAAACCAAACCATAATAGTGAACTGATTAGAAATGCCAATGGAGATATTTTTTTTGCAAAAAATAACGCTGCAGAAATGATTGCAAAAACATTTACCAGGATCATCATCAATTTTATTTCCTTTCTGCTGATAAAATGATAACGCAACGCCTGGATCACTTTTCCTTTATTATAATTAAAATACTGTGAAGTCATGCTGCAAAGATACCCTGTTTCGACAAGCCCAACCTGACAAGTATTTATTTTTTTGCCAGTGCATTTATTGACATGGGTCACCTGCTACCAAGCCGCCGCCATCTACAGGCATACCACCTATTGCATGTCCACGAAGTGAAGCATTTACAAATGTAATTCTTGTATTGGCAGCTTTACCTCCAGGTGTATTATTATCTTCAACAGGTTTTGTGTTGCCAAAACCTACTGGTATCAAGCGTTTGCAATCGATTCCTTCAGCTATTAATTTTTTGCAAACAGCCAATGCTCTTTTTTCAGATAACGTCTGAGGATCAGTTGAGCCGGATACATGCCCTTCTATTCTCATCAAGCTGACATAACTTTTATCATCGAGATATTTTTTAATGATGGCGATCGCTTCATCACTTTCAGGAGATAAAACTGCAGTACCTGTTTCAAATATTATCGGTTTGCTGACAATAACTTCTGAACCACTCATGATATAATCTTGTGCAGATGCTGCAGAAAAAAGAATGATGGAGAAGAAAATTGAAAACAGAAATTTCATGTGTTTGTTTTAAATATAAATTTCTAAGAAATAAATGATTATTCAAATACCTTGAGTAGGGTATTTCAAGTTTGATCTTCTATCGAATCATAAAAAAGCCCCAGGACATAATCGAGGGGCCTCACTTTCAGTTTTTATGGTTCGGGATTGCTTCAAAGAATTAGCCACAGCCACCTTGAGTTCCACAATTTTCACATTTGTAACATGCTCCGCTACGAGTAGTAATACTTCCGCAGTTAGTACAAGCAGGTGCATCACTCTGACGGCTTTTAGCAGCAGCACTCATCGGATCTAATGGTTGATAAGCCGAAGGTTTTGTTGTGGCCTGAGATTTATGTGCAGGAGTATTATTTCCAACAATTCTTATTTCGCTTAATTCAGGAACTCTGTCACCGATAGTTGGTGTACTTGCATCCCAATCTGCATTACCTAAATTTTCCACTTCAGGTTTATCCAACACATGAACTAAGTCATTTCTACCTAAATATTCATATGCTAATGAACGGAAGATGAAATCTATAATAGAAGTGGTTGTTTTGATATTCGGATGATCCACCATTCCGGCTGGTTCAAAACGAGTGAACACAAATTTTTCGACGAATTCTTCTAAAGGCACACCATATTGCAAACCGATAGAAATAGAGATAGCAAAACAGTTCAACATACTACGAACCGTTGCTCCTTCTTTCGCCATGTCGATGAATATTTCACCAACCGTTCCATCTCCGTACTCGCCTGTTCTTAAGAACAATGCCTGCCCGTTTATTTTTGCTTTTTGTGTAAAGCCTCTACGTTTAGCCGGTAATGTTTTGCGTTCTACGATTTTTGCAAGTCGTCCTTTCAATACTGTATCAGGACTGCTTTGCATTCTCTTACTTACTTCATCCAACAATTCATCAACAGTCAGTTTACTCATATCAACGATATTCGAAACTTCTTCTGCCGCTTCTGCAACTTCTTCTTCAGCAGTTACAGTATCTGTTTTCTTTTTCTTATCAGATTTATTGCTAAGTGGTTGAGATAATTTAGAACCATCACGGTAAAGCGCACATGCTTTTAATCCTAATTCCCAGCTCATTCTGTAAGCATCCGCAATTTCAGCTTCAGTAGCTTCGTTTGGAAGGTTGATCGTTTTGCTGATAGCACCACTTAAGAAAGGTTGTGCAGCACCCATCATGCGGATATGCCCGTGTGCATGGATATAGCGTTCGCCTTTTTGTCCGCATTTATTAGCGCAATCAAATACAGGAAGATGTTCGTCTTTCAAATATGGAGCACCTTCAACTGTCATAGTACCACATACATAAATATTGGCTGCTTCAATTTCTTCGTCAGTAAATCCTAAAGCTTCTAATAAGCTCCATCCGAAATCTTTATATTGTTCTTCAGTAAAGCCTAAACGTTGTAAACATTCTTCACCAAGCGTGTATACGTTAAATACAAATCCAATTTCAAAAGCGCTGCCTAAAGATTTTTCAACTTTTGCTAATTCTTCTTTAGTAAATCCTTTTGCTAATAAAGTTTGTGTGTTAATAGAAGGAGCACCATCTAATGTTGCATGACCTTTTGCATAGTTTACGATCTCTTCAATTTCTTTTTCAGAATATTTAAGATTGCGTAATGCTTGCGGCACACTTTGGTTGATGATCTTGAAATAACCACCACCGCTTAATTTTTTAAATTTAACCAAAGCGAAATCAGGCTCAACTCCGGTTGTATCACAATCCATTACCAAACCAATTGTACCGGTTGGTGCAATTACTGTTGTTTGTGCATTGCGGTAGCCATATTTTTCTCCTAATTGAACTGCATCGTTCCAGGCATTGGTTGCAGCAGTTAATAAATAATCAGGACAATATTTTGCATTGATACCTTGTGGCTTAATTTCAATTCCTTCGTATGCTTCCTGTGCATCATAGGCAGCAGCTCTGTGGTTACGCATTACACGTAACATGTGTTTTTTATTTTCTTCATACTTAGAGAATGTACCTAAGAACGATGCCATCTCTGCAGATGTTTTATATGTAACACCAGTCATGATTGCTGTGATAGCACCTGCTATGGCTCTTGCTTCTTCACTATCGTAAGCAATACCGCTTACCATTAGCATTGAACCAAGGTTTGCATAACCAAGACCAAGTGTTCTGTAATCATAACTCAATTGCGCTACTTCTTTAGAAGGGAACTGAGCCATTAGAACAGATATCTCCAAAACAACTGTCCATAGGCGACAAGTATGTTCAAAGCCTTTTACATCAAAACTATTATCACTTTCGTTAAAGAAACGACGAAGATTTACAGAAGCTAAATTACAAGCAGTATTATCTAAGAACATATACTCACTGCAAGGGTTAGACGCTCTGATCGGGCCACCTTCAGGACAAGTATGCCATTCGTTGATCGTAGTATCGTATTGCGTTCCGGGATCAGCGCATTTCCATGCTGCGTAATTAATATCTTTCCAAAGCTTTTGTGCTTTCACCGTTTTCATTGTTTCGCCGGTGCTTCTTGCTTTCAATTCCCAATCTCCATCTGCATCCAATACTTTAAAGAATGAGTTAGGGATACGAACTGAGTTGTTGCTGTTTTGCCCACTTACAGTTCTGTATGCTTCTCCTTCATAATCACTTGCATAACCTGCAGCAATTAAAGCAGCTACTTTATTTTCTTCTTCAACTTTCCAGTTTACAAAACTTACAATTTCAGGATGATCAAGATCCAGGCAAACCATTTTAGCAGCTCTACGTGTAGTACCGCCACTTTTGATAGCACCTGCAGCTCTATCACCAATTTTCAAGAAACTCATTAAGCCTGATGAAGTACCACCACCACTTAATTTTTCTCCTTCACCACGGATGTTGCTATAGTTAGTCCCAACACCACTGCCATATTTAAAGATCCTTGCTTCTCTTACCCAAAGATCCATGATACCGCCTTCGTTAACTAAGTCATCATCCACACTTAAAATGAAACAAGCATGTGGTTGAGGGCGTTCGTATGCTGAAGTTGATTTTTTTAATTGGCCATCTTTTGCATCTACATAATAATGCCCCTGAGGCTTTCCTTCAATACCATATACTTCATGCAACCCAGTATTGAACCATTGCGGACTGTTAGGTACGCAACCTTGATTTAATATTGAGTATGCTAACTCATCGTAAAATATTTGTGCATCATTTGCTGATGCAAAGTATCCGTTACGTTCGCCCCACACACGCCAGCAATGTGCCATGCGATGTGCTACTTGTTTGATACTTGTTTCGCTTCCTTTAGTACCATCTGCTTGTGGCACACCAGCTTTACGAAAATATTTTTGCGCAAGAATATCTGTTGCTATCTGGCTCCATTGTTTTGGAACCTCTACTTCATTTATTTGATACACTACTTGTCCCGACGGATTTTTAATTACCGACGTACGGTAATCGTACTCAAACATATCATATGGGCTCACTCCGTCTTTAGTGAACTGCCTGCTAAACTGCATTCCTTTAGCTGCTTGTTTCTTTGTTGGCATATTAATAAGGTCGTTAAATGGGTTAAGTAATTGTTAAGGAATTAAGGTAAACGAAAATATTTTTTGCTAGCGACATTTCATATTTTTGATATTAACAGAATGTGGAAAAGGGATGTGCAAAAAATATATAACGCAATATGGCATTGAATCAAACCACTTTTCCCCAGCGACATGATTAAAATGTTTGTTTAATTTCTTGGATTTTTCGATAAAATTTTCACAGGCAATACAGGCGTGCTTTTAAGTCATTATATGTACATCAAAATCAATGCAGTAAAGGGTACACACAACAAAAAAGCCTGAAACCCTTTACTGAGTTGAATTACTTTAAATGTACAAAATTATTAATATAAATAAATCATAATCTGACGAACAGATCACATCGGGCATCTTTAAAGCAACATGCCTGAAAAGCTTTATCTGGCAAGGATTGCATAAGATTGCGTATTTTACTCTTTTTAAAAAATATGCAAATACATAAAAAAGAATTTCAAAAAAAATGAGAGCATTAATTCAAAGAGTATTAAGCGCAAGTGTAACGGTATCAAATAAACGAATATCTGAAATACAAAATGGGTTACTTGTTTTTATTGGAATAGAAGATAGTGATACCATCAATGATATTGAATGGCTTAGCAGTAAGATCGTTAACCTTCGTATTTTTGATGATGAAAATAAAGTACCAAATATCTCTGTAAAAGACAATAAAGGAGATATATTATTAGTCAGTCAATTTACTTTACATGCTAATACAAAGAAAGGAAACCGACCTTCGTATATACGTGCCAGTAAACCAGATTTTGCAAGGCCTATGTACGAGAAAATGATCACACAATTAGAAATTGATCTTGGTAAAAAAATATTTACCGGAGAATTTGGGGCAGATATGAAAGTATCTTTATTAAATGATGGTCCTGTAACAATATGGATAGATACAAATAATAAAGAGTAAATTTATTTCTTATGAATGAGATTACGATCAACCAGGCACAGGAACAAGTAGATGAATGGATAAAAACCATTGGAGTTCGTTATTTTAATGAACTGACCAATTTAGGCATACTTATGGAAGAGGTAGGTGAGTTATCCAGACTGATGGTAAGGAAATATGGAGAACAATCTTTTAAAGAAACTGATAAAAATAAAGAACTCGGGGATGAAATGGCAGACATATTGTGGGTATTAATATGCCTGGCCAATCAAACTGGTATTAATCTGACAGAAGCTTTGCAGAAAAATTTTGAGAAAAAAAATATAAGAGATAAGGACAGGCATATTAATAATGATAAATTAAAATGAGAATATGAAATTCTCCATAAAAATGATCGGTCCAATTTTAAAACAATCCGTAGCTGAATTTATTAGCAATAAAGTAACAAAGCTTAGTGCAGCTTTGGCCTTTTATACTATTTTTTCATTGCCTGCCATGCTCATAATAATTATTGCGGTGAGTGATATTTTTTATGGCCGTGAAGCTGTTGAAGGATCATTGTTTCACCAGATAGCAGGCTTTGTTGGTAATGATACAGCAGCTCAAATACAAGAGATCATTAGAAATGCGGCCGTTTCAAAAAGTAGCAAACTTGCTACCATCATAGGCGGTATCACTTTATTGTTCGGCGCTACCGGTGTGTTTGGAGAGATCCAGGACTCCATCAATTTTATATGGAATCTAAAAGCTAAACCTCGTAAAGGAATGGGATTTTTAAAAATGCTTTTCAATAGAGTGATGTCTTTTTCATTGGTAGTAACACTTGGTTTTTTATTATTGGTTTCCCTTTTTATCAATGGATTGATGAGCCTTCTCATTAACCGGCTTACTCAAATATTTCCTGAACTCACGGTATTGATCGTCTATATTTTAAATACACTGATCACTTTTGGCATTACTTCTTTATTATTTGCATTGATATTTAAAGTACTGCCCGATGCACGGGTAAAATGGAGCAATATAAGAGCGGGTGCTTTTACAACTGCCATTCTCTTTATGGGTGGTAAATTTTTGATTGGCTATTATTTAGGTCATAGTACTTTATCCTCCACCTATGGAGCAGCGGGTTCGTTTATAGTAATGTTATTGTGGGTATATTATTCAGCAATGATCCTTTATTTCGGCGCCGTATTTACACATGCATATTCAATGCAGACGGATTCTAAAATTTACCCCAACTCTTATGCGGTTTTTGTTCAAGAAGTAGAAGTGGAATCGGTAAAATCTATCCAGGAGCAGCCGGATAAAAAAACTGTTGTAAAAACTAACGAAGAACCACCGCCTCCTGAAGAAACCAAATAATTTGGCATTTATTACAATATCCAAGTATTTGTTACATTTCTTTCAGCTTCTTTATCTTTGCAGCCATTATGGCAAACGAAGCAAATAATTTTCAAGAGTTAATCTCACATTGTAAAGAATACGGTTACATTTTTCAATCATCAGAAATATATGATGGCCTTAGTGCTGTATATGACTATGGCCAAAATGGTGCTCAGTTAAAAAAGAACATACGTGACTATTGGTGGAAAAGCATGACGCAATTACACGACAATATCGTTGGTATTGATGCAGCTATTTTCATGCACCCGACTGTTTGGAAAGCAAGTGGCCACGTTGATAATTTCAGTGACCCGATGATCGATAATAAAGACAGTAAGAAACGTTATAGGGTTGATCACCTGATAGAAGGATTTGCAGATGAGCTGAAAGCAGCAAACAAAACAACAGAAGCTGATAAAGTATTAGCTGATATGGATGCACTTTTAGCTAAAGATGATTATGAAGGTTTGAAAAAATTAATTGAAGACAATAAAATAAAATGCGCCATCAGTAAAACTTCTAACTGGACAGATGTTCGTCAATTCAACCTGATGTTCTCTACTGAATTTGGCGCCGTGGCTTCAGATAATCCGGATGATAATAAAGTTTACTTACGTCCTGAAACAGCGCAAGGTATTTTTGTAAACTTTTTAAATGTGCAAAAAACCGGCCGTATGAAAATACCTTTCGGTATTGCACAAACGGGTAAAGCTTTCAGAAATGAAATTGTTGCAAGGCAATTTATTTTCAGGATGAGAGAATTTGAACAAATGGAAATGCAATTTTTTATTCGTCCCGGTTCACAAATGGAATGGTACAATTACTGGAAAGAAACAAGAAAAAAATGGCACGAAAGCCTCGGCATTCCTGCAGAAAAATTACGTTTTCATGATCATGTTAAATTAGCTCACTATGCAGATGCTGCATTGGATATAGAATTTGAATTCCCTTTTGGCTGGAAAGAATTAGAAGGCATTCATAGCCGCACAGATTTTGACCTCACACAACATCAAACATACAGTAAAAAGAAATTGCAGTATTTCGATAATGATATCGATCCTGCTACCGGTAAAGCATATGGCAATTATGTTCCGTATGTGTTGGAAACATCTGTTGGTTTAGACAGGCTTTTCTTAACCATCATTAGTTTGGCGTACGCTGAAGAAAAATGGACAAAAGAAGACGGCACTGAAGATAGCAGGGTAGTACTAAGGATCCCGGCAAAAATTGCTCCTACCAAACTGGCTATTTTACCATTAGTAAAAAAAGACGGCTTGCCTGAAATTGCTAAAGAATTATTTGATTCTTGCAAAGAAGCATTTCATTGTTTTTATGAAGAAAAAGATGCGATTGGTAAAAGATACAGAAGGATGGATGCTATCGGCACGCCATTTTGTGTAACCATTGATCATCAGTCCAAAGAAGATAATACTGTTACTATCAGATATAGAGATACGATGGTACAGGAACGTATCGCTTTAGCTGATGTTAAACAATTGGTAATGGGCAAAATTATGTAACGCAAAAAAAGACGAGTTGTTACATTGCATATCATGACTAACAAAATTTTACTTTCATTTGTAATTACTTGTTTTTTATCTGCAAATATTTTTGCTCAGCATGATGTACTTATCTCTTGTGAAAAAAATAATACGGGTGATACCATTTGGGTTACTGCAAAAGGGGCGGCCTCTCAAAAGCCTGGCACTTTATTACTGACTGCATTACATGTGAAATCCGGCTCGGTAGATAGTATTTTTTTACCATTGGTTGACACCGTAAGTTTATTTGCATTAGTTGTTCCTCAAAATTATCGTGAAGGCAAATTAAGATTAACGGGATTTTATTACCCCAAAATTTTTGAAGTAAGTGGTATGGTCTTAAACAAGATCAATGATGAAAAGATCAGGGTATTATTAATTACCAACAATAAAAGGATCTATAATAAAGAACTGAAATTGAGTGATGACAAGCAGTTTCAGCTGCCCGGGTTGATATTTGAAAACAAGGGAAGCTTGATCTTCAACTATAGCATTACCAATAAAAAAGAACGGCCGAATATTATTATTAAGCAAACACCATCGTCCGAAAATTTTAAAGAGGTAATTTTTAGCCAGGAAATTCTTTTAACTGAAGAAAGATATGTTGATACAGTTCAATCAACCGTACCCAATAAACATTTATCTGGAAAAGATAAAAATGACAAGTCTATAACGATGAAAGAAGTGGTGGTAAATGGCAAAACGAAAACGAAAGCAGAAAAATTTAATGAAGAATATAGTACCGCTTTATTCAATGATCCCGGAGAAAAAGTAGTTGACTGTTTAGATAATAAGGACATCCTATCTTATCCTGATTGTCTTTCTTTTTTAAGAAGCCGGATTGCCGGATTAATTACCAGTTTTAATCGATTTGGAGAAAGCAGTTTAACCTGGAGAGGTAAAGATGTGCAGGCGTTTTATATTGATGAGATCAGTGTTGATCTTGAACAGATCTTAAACCTTCCTGTAAGTGATATAGCCATTATCAAAGCATACCCACCGCCATTTTTTGGTGCAATGGATGGCAGTGGAGATGGTGGTGCCATTGCAGTATACACAAGGCAAGATGAATACCGTCGGGAAAATAGTACAAATAATAAATGGTTGTTTTCCATTAAAGGATATTCTCCTGCTATTCATGTATTATTTGAAAAATAAAAAAGTCTGACAGTTTCCCATCAGACCTATTCAATTTATTTTTTTAATTAATTATCCATACAATTCCTGATGAATCGCTTTCCTATCATATCCAATTTCCTGGATAGTTTGTTTTGCTTCATCGATCATTGCTTTCCATCCGCATAAGAAAAAACAAGCATCTTGTTTGTCTTTACACAATTCTTTATACACTGCATGTACATAGCCTTTTCCTGCACCTTCCCAATCTTCCCTCGATAAAACTGGATGATAATAAAAGTTTGGAAGATCCTTTTCTAACTGACGCAGTTCATCGTAATACAACAGATCTTTTTGAGTGCGACAACCAAAGATCAAATGAATATTTTTATGTTCTACAGAATGCAACTTAATATAGTTGGCCATACTTCTAAAAGGTGCAATACCGGTACCTGTAGCGATCAGGAAAATATCTTTTGCTAAATTTTCTTCCTTCAATGTAAATACACCTACAGGCCCACGCAAAGTAAGCTCACTTCCTTCTTTAACTTCGTTAAATAAATAAGTAGTTCCTGCACCACCATCTAATAAAACAATACACAATTCAAAAACATTGCTTCCATCAGGCCAGCTTGATATTGAATAACTGCGCCAACGTTTGTTGGGTTTTTCGTGAATGGGAAGATCAAGTGTTACAAATTGTCCCGGTTTAAAATCGAAAGAAACAAGCTCGGGTACTTGAATAAAAAAACGGCGGGTGTTGTAAGTTTGTTGTTCAATTTTGATAACCTTACCTACACGCCATGGTTCAACAGGCATAATCGTTAGTTTTTTGTTTGGCAATAATACAAATAAACTTAAAAGAAAAAACAGTTTTATAAATCATGGAGACTGATATTTATGCAAACGTTGCCAAGTTGAGCTGCAAACTAAAACATTATCAATTGCCAACTACACTCAAATTAACAGTAGGAAGCACTGTAATGGTTGCGTTACTATTTAGTCGTACACTTCTCACCAAAGTGTTTGTATTTACTATTGGATAATTGGTCAACCCGTTTGGAATCACCACATCTGTATATTGGTCTGGAACAACCCCGCAACTCCAGTTAGCGGCAGTAAACCAATCAGTATTGACGGCACCTGACCATATAGAAGTAAAATGCAAAATATTATCCGGCCCATTTACTCCGTTCACCACACATCGATATTTATAGCCTGCATGCGATGCAGATAAATTGATCAATTGCAAAGTATTTGTAGCAGCACCTGCATAATTGGCTCCGTTTACTATATTCGTATATCCTGAACCGTTATTTTCCTGCCATTGGAATGTAGTACCATAACTAGCTGCTTTGAATGTGATCGTACTTCCAATACAAGTACTTATTGATACCGGTGTAATAGCTCCTTTGCTAAGCCAGAATTCACTCAGGCTATTCACATCAAATTGTGCATAGTAGCCATTATCGTAAGGAATTATTTCTGTATTCGCCGGCGGAATAAACGTGTAATATCCAGAGAAATTATCCAATAAGGTACTATTCTCATTGGAAGCGTTTCCGCTAAATTTAGTCACCCCTAACTCATAGGCATCTGCAGGCCTTACGCAAGTAGCGCAACCAATCGCCTTTAACAAACTATCAGCTTCAGCCACAGTAAAATAAAATCTGATACTAATATTTCCTGTTGGTTTATTAGCACTTTGTATCACAATGTTTCTGTTAGCATAATATTGATCATTGCTATTTCTTACAATTCCAGTATAAGGATAAACCTGTACTGTAGTAGCTCCCAAGTTATTTCCATTAGGATTAATTGCGGCTACCATTCTATTAACAGCAGTAAATTTCACCCAATCATTTCCACTTACATTTTGTGTAATGTTATTTAATGGTATACCAGCATAGATCGCTGCCTTGTCAAACAAATGAATATCATCCACCCCCACACCTGCATCAGTAACTCCGGCATCGCTGGTCAATACAAATCTAAAGCGAATAATGCTGCCCGTTACCGGGAGATCATAACTGGCAACATGCCATTTTGCTTTGGAAGCTTTCCATACATTAAGAGCAGTGCCATCGTACCAATTTGTTCCCGAACCTACATTTCCCAACTTGTTCCAGGTTGTACCATCAGTAGAATATTCAACCCAAGTATAATCGAAAGCAAATTCAATTGAAAAAATATGACTAAATGATAAGACAGGTTGCGTTAACCCTGACAGATCGAAACAAGGTGAATATAAATAGGACGCTTCGTTATTATTATAATTTCCAGTAAGATTGGTAACCCATGCATTACTCCCATTAGCCGCTTTATTGATCACATCTTTTGAAGGTGTTCCCCACTCCCACGAACTATTATTTCCTTTTGTATAATAATTGCCATTATTGTTTTCGAAGCCTTCTAAATACGGGTAGGTATTAATTACAGGACTACTGCGTATTTTAAAATTCAACAAACTATCATTCTCAGGATAACTATCATCATTGTATTTTACCCAAACTTTAATGTTGTAATCTGCGTAAGCAGAAAGATCAGCAGATTGAGAAAAAATATAATCCATCGATTGAAAAGGCTCGATCTCGTTAATAGTTTCTGTAACAATACTTGCATTATTTATTTGGTAACTTATCCGCAAATTGTTTAGTGCAATATTGTTGTAATTTTTTATTTGAACACTTATCTGCTCAGAAGAAGACAAACTACAAATATTCAGAGACGGTGCTAATATTTTTTTTACGGCTACATCATTCAATGCAGACTTAAGTGTTATATCATCGAAAGTATATCCATCGTCAATATCATTTTCAGGATCTGGTGAATTGGCAGATGTTTTACCTTCTTCTCCAAATCGTACTTGTGTAGTAGCACTAACAATTTGCGATGGGATCGCATTATCCAGCACTTCATTTATATTAATCACCGCATGTGACCACTGTCCCAACTCTCCCTGGTTTGCATACAGATCATAAGCCTCTACCCATTCATCATTCTCACTGCCCCTTATCCATATTTTATTTGACGGATCATTGTCTTGGCCATGATTTTTATAATAAAAATCATAACGCAATTGTTGAGCCGATTGTGTTGCCAAATTATAACTAAGCGTCATTGTATCTACCGTTGTATTCTGACTTAAAGGCGCCTGATCTAATGTCATAGCTTTTGTACCACTTCTTGAAAAACCACTGTTCACAAATGTCCTAGCTCTTCCCTTGGCTGAATTAGTAGCAAAATCTATATGTGGGTTTTCCCCTATCGCCATTTCAGCACTTGTAAAATTGGCTACTGGCATGGATTCAAAATTCTCTACAACGGGTAAAGAATTGATTGTATCATTAGCGATCAACTTGACTGTTTTATATGCTGTATCGTTGTTCCTATCATTATCAAGATTATTGTTTGTCCATGCTTTGAAACGGTAATTAAATCCAGAAGAAATAACAGGATATAATGTTGTAAAAGTGTATGTGACAGAGGAATTAGCGGGTATAGAGGTATTCACTGTCTCTGTTGCTATAGTTGTTCCATTAATGCTATAAGAAACATCAAAAGGATTATTAACAGCAACAGTGCCGGTGTTTTTAATACTGATTTTAACCGGTTTGGTTGCATTGGTGGCATTGCCGTAAAATCTTCTTGCAGTGATGGGTTCTAAAATACTATCTACTTTTAAATCTCGGTTAAATGGAGACAACGTACATGCCCCACTGTTAGGTAGAACATTTACAGAAATAGAACGCCTTCCGATACCAGCACCATTCTTTGCCCTAACGCCAAACCAATAGCTAGTATATTTATCCAGACCAGTCATCAAGGTAAAAGTATCAGTAGTACTGCTTATCACTTGCATACTATCCCCGGCCAATTTCATTACTTCATAAGATGATGCTCCCGGAATAGAACTCCAGGCCAAATTGACTGAACCTTCGCAAACATTCGTAGCAGTAACAAGCGGTTGTCCCAAGATCAGGAAAGTATGATCTGTTATATCAACGTTGGCCGTACTATTTTCTGATATTCTAATTAATGCATTGTTGGTTACAGTTGCAGGAACTGTCCATGGATATATTCTTGTTGAAGCTGGAACATTATTATCTATAAGCGTCCATGCTGCACCGTTATTAGTAGAATATTCGATCGTATAATTGTTGTTGCCGCCATAAGCATTCCAGCGGATATATTCTAACTCCCCGGGCACCAATGTTTCTCCACCATATGGATACTCAATAGTGATCACAGGCTTTACAATTTCGTATGTAAGCGTATAAGTTTGTTTACCAAAAGGCAAAGCATAGCCGTTTATATTCACAGCATAATTTCCTGCAGCAGGATTATTGATAACGATCTGTTCAATATTATTTGTATGATCTACTCCTTGTACAGCCACATTATTCACGTTGGCAGGAGCAGGATTTAAAACCAATGGCTTGTATAATACTGAACCCGGAGCCGTTGTTGTCAGGTCAAGATCATTTACTAGAGTATTGGATGCATTCAATGAAGCTTCTTTATCATTCCAATAAAGCATGATCTTCAATTGTGTAACAGGTTGTGATAAATTAATAGTGTGTAATTTATTTTCACCATTGCCTACACTATCAATAAAATACCTGCTGCCTTCAATTGCTTCAACCGCTCTTCTGGCATTGAGCATTCCAAAACCAAAAGTAAAATCAGGACCTGCGTTACCAAGATCTTCTGCAGTATTGCAAGCAATAGCTTTTACTAAGGAAGACAAAGGGTTAGCGCCTGCATGCATTTGCCTGTATCTTTCATAAACCAATGCCATTGCACCGGTTACTGTCGGACAAGACATACTTGTTCCATTAGCAGAATCATACCTGTTATTAGCCATTGCCGATATGATCTGGAAACCACCTGCACATATTTCCGGTTTGATACGACCATCTTTTACCGGACCACGGCCACTGAAAGAAGCAATGGAATAATCAGCTGTTTTTATTGCGCCTACTGTTAAAACATTTTTTGCACATTGCCATCCAGTTTTTACCGTTGCAAAAGAAACAGGGTAAGGTGAACAGGTAGATTCGCCATCATTGCCTGCAGCAACCATATGCAATAATTGAGGATAACTATTCATTTGTTCATCTGCATAACTGCTTAATTCATCATACTCACCTTCACCAGTGCAACCATTCGCCCCAGCATAATAAGAATTGTTGGTCACCACCATATTGTAGTCATTTACATAGGTTGGTGCATTTGTAATAATATCACTAAAAAATTGGCTCACAATAGTTGCTTTAGGAGCCATGCCATGATTCTTAACATTGATAATTCCTGCACCTGTTGCAGTGGCAGATGTATGTGTACCATGATCATCAACAAGCCAGGGTGTACGATTGATCAACCTTCCAACAAAATCTATATGTGATGAAATATCAGCATTATCACCAACACCAACAGTCACATTTTTCCCGTTCAGATTTTTTCCAACAGCAGCATTCAATCCGCTGATGCCATGTGTAGCAATATTTTTATAATTAAGCGGTTTGTCTTTTAATTTTTGGAAACTGATATATTTTACAAATGGTAAAGAGGCGATCGCATCAATTATTTTTTTATCAGGTTCAATAAAAAGCACATCATCACTTGCTTGTTTAGCTATAATAATTTTTGCGCCTAATTGTATCAATTCATTTTCTCCCTCTTTTTTATCTTCTGCTGAATAAAAACTGATGGCGAAATAAGTCGGATCATTTTTATCATTTACTTCATCGAAGTTTTTTACCTTATCATCTTTTTTATATTCTTCATTTAATGGTACAATAGATGTGATGCCAAAATTTTTTGCGTTTAAAAAATTGAAATCCTTTTTAACCCTGGCTAAATAAGAAGTGCCTGAAATGTAACTATCCAATTTAACCCCCGAGGATCTTAAAGTTGATTGAAATCTTGGTGCAGGTAAAGATGAAAATTGAAGCAATACATAATAATTTTCTTTAAATATTGCGGTAGCAATATGTTCTTTCTTAAACGTTCCTTGCAAAATATTCCGGTCAGTTCTTAAAACACCCGTTTTAAACATGGCAACACGATCATCTTTCTGAGCAAATAGTACTACGAAAAAAATGATGAAAATTGTTGTCAGGCCTGTTTTTTTCATTCGCAAGAATTTATTACGGATTGTCTGGATTGTTATTGTCAAATTTATATATAAATCCTTTGATTAGAGCGGATTGTTAAGGATTTTGTTGCCTTTCAAATATATTGATTTAGTGAAAGATCTTAATTTATCTTTGCGGTCGATGAATCTGGATGTGTTGATGAAAGAGTACGGCAATGATTCCCGCAGTTTTCAAATTGCGGACAGGTTGTTATTGCCAGAACCCAGCCAGATTCATCTGAAAGGCTTGATGGCCAGTGCTTCACAATTCTTTATAGCGGCTATTTTCAACAACCCGGCATCGGCACAATTGAACCATTTGGTCATTTTGAGAGATGCTGAAGAAGCAGCTTACTTTCATAATACACTGGAAAATATAACCAAGGCCCTAAACCTTTTTTATTTTCCGTCTTCTTTTAAAAACAATAAGAATTTTAAGCTCCTCAATAGCAGCCATGTAATGTTGCGGACAGAGGCTTTGACCAAATTGGCCGCTTACAAAAACAAGAACCTCATCATTACGTATGGTGAAGCATTATTTGAAAAAGTTGTGCTATCTAAAACATTGTCAGAGAATATCATTTCTATAAAACAAAATGATACACTGGATGTAAATAATGTGCTCGGCAAGTTTGTAGACTATGGATTTGAAAGAACAGATTTTGTTTATGAGCCGGGCCAATTTGCTATTCGTGGTGGCATTTTGGATATTTATTCTTTCGGAAATGAAAAACCTTACCGAATAGAACTTTTTGGAAATGAAGTAGACAGTATCCGAATATTCGATCCTGAGTCTCAATTGAGTGAAAGAAAATTATTGCAGGTAAATATTATTCCAAACATAGATATCCTTCAAAATGAAACAGGTGAAAAAGTTTCGTTGTTAGAATTCCTGCCTGAGAATACAGCTATCTGGACAAATGACTGGAACTACATAAAAGACAAGATAGAACAGGAAGAAGAATTTTTAACATTGGCTTTGGCAAATGAACAATTACCGGCTGGTAATAAGGGACAAGCAAATGAGGAAGAAGATTCTTTACATGTAAAAAAAGAAATTATTGAAGACGATTTCATTAAAGCTGCTGAAATAGAAAAACAAATAATCAATAAACATATTATTGAGTTCGGTGATAAACGATCTTTTGGTTTAAAAGGGCAATCATCAACGATAGAATATCAATTTGCGATTAAAGAGCAACCTGCATTCAACAGGCAGTTTGATCTACTTATAAAGAATCTAAAAGAATACGAGGTAAAAAAATATAATATTTATTTATTTGCTGAAAACCCAAAACAACTGGAACGGCTACATGTAATTTTTACCGATCTGAATGCAGAAATAAATGTTATACCGATTCCAACAAGTATTCATGAAGGATTTATTGATCATGATTTGAAAATTGTTTGTTATACAGATCACCAGATCTTTCAGCGTTATCATAAGTATAAAGTAAAACAGGCTTTCAGCAAGAACAAAGCACTTACTTTAAAAACATTAAGGGAATTACAGCCCGGAGATTTTGTTTCACATATCGATCATGGAGTGGGCATCTACAGCGGCTTACAAAAAATTGATGCCAATGGCAAAATGCAGGAGGCTGTTCGTATTCAATACAAAGATGGTGACTTGTTATATGTAAACATTTCTTCTTTACATAAAATAAGTAAATACAGTGGCAAGGAAGGCAGCGTGCCCAAGATGAACAAACTCGGAAGCGATGTATGGAATAAATTAAAAGAAAAAACAAAGAAACAGGTAAAAGACATTGCAACCGATCTGATAAAACTATACGCAGAAAGAAAAAGCAGGGAAGGGTATTCTTTCAGTCCTGATAATTATATGCAGACAGAATTGGAAGCAAGTTTTATTTATGAAGATACTCCCGACCAGGCCAAAGCCAGTGAAGATGTAAAACGTGATATGGAAAAGCCAGCACCTATGGATCGATTGGTTTGTGGTGATGTAGGTTTTGGCAAAACAGAAATTGCGATCAGGGCTGCTTTTAAAAGTTGTTGTGATAATAAACAAGCTGCAGTATTGGTGCCTACTACCATTCTAGCTTATCAGCATTATAAAACATTTGGAGAGCGATTAAAAGACTTTCCTGTTAAGGTAGATTTCATTAACCGTTTTAAATCGGCTAAAGAAAAAAAGGAAACACTTCAAAAATTATCAGAAGGCAAGATCGATATTATTATCGGCACACATGCTTTACTCAGCAAAGATGTAAAGTTTAAAGACCTTGGTGTAATGATCATTGATGAAGAACAAAAGTTTGGTGTAGCCGCAAAAGAGAAACTAAAACAAATAAGAGCAACAGTAGATTCTTTGACACTAACAGCAACGCCTATACCAAGAACATTGCAATTCAGTTTAATGGGTGCAAGAGATTTAAGTATTATCAATACACCTCCACCAAACAGGCAGCCTATACAAACTGAAGTAATGGTATTCAATGAAGATGCCATCAGGGATATCATTTATTATGAAACCGAACGTGGTGGACAAGTTTTCTTCATTCATAACCGTGTGAACGGGTTGGCTGAAATGAAAGGTTTGATACAAGCGCTTTGTCCGGATATCAGCATTGCCTTTGCACATGGGCAAATGGACGGCGATCAATTGGAAGATACCATTCTTGATTTCATGGATAAAAAGTACGATGTATTGGTATGTACGAATATTGTTGAAAGTGGCGTAGATATTCCGAATGTAAATACCATCATTGTAAACAATGCTCATCAATTTGGATTAAGTGATCTGCATCAATTAAGAGGCCGTGTAGGCCGAAGTAATAAAAAAGCCTTTTGTTATTTATTGGCTCCGCCGATGAGTACCTTGCCGGCTGATAGCAGAAAACGTTTATCTACATTAGAACAATACAGTGACCTCGGCAGTGGTTTTCAAATTGCCATGAGAGATCTTGATATAAGAGGCGCCGGTAATATGTTAGGTGGTGAACAAAGTGGTTTTATTGCTGAGATCGGTTTTGAAATGTACCAGAAAATTTTAGACGAAGCCATCCGTGAATTGAAACGCACAGAATTCAGAGACCTGTATAAAGAAGAAATTTCACAGCAGGATGATTTTGTAAGCGATTGTACCATTGATACTGACCTGGAAATTTTGATCCCAGATAGCTATGTTGAAAGTATTACAGAAAGACTAAGCCTTTATTCAAGATTAGATAATTGTGAAACAGAAGAAGACCTTCAACATTTTCATACCGAGATGCAGGATAGGTTTGGCCCTATTCCTGAACAGGTAGAAGATCTATTTACAACTGTACGTTGTAGAAAAATTGCTGTCGAACTTGGTTTTGAAAAAATGTTGGTTAAAAACGAATCCCTTAAATGCTTCTTCGTAAGTAACCCTGACAGCCCCTATTTTCAAAGTGAAACATTCATGGGCCTTTTGAAATTTTTACAAAAAGGTACTAATAAGGCTAAACTGAAACAAGTTGGGAAGAATGGTATTTTAGTAGTGGATGATATTGCAAATATGACAGCTTTGTTTAATTTCTTAAATAAAATGATCCATAGCATACAAACTACTTAATATGTGTTGTACCTAAAATTACACATTAAAATATTTGCAGTTTTGTATACCGATTAATATATTTCCTTTTTTTTCTCCTCTTAAAAGTCTCAAAATATTTTTTCTAAATTTTTTTAAAAAAAATAATTACAAAATCAATTTTTAATGTGTATTTTAGACACAGTATTTGCTTGTACAAATTGCTGATATTGAAAATTTCTCTGTAAATTTTTTCTATTATAATCCAATTAAACAGTTTTAATAAATTTGTGAAACTGTTTACCCATCTATGTTTTACAGGATAAGTGTTTTTATGCCCCGGTAAAGGATAGACGAGAATTTTTACAAATTAAAGTGTAATATTTACACAATAAAGAATTGAAACCGATTGCTTGATTTTTTAGAACTTCTTAACGATAAATATAAAAAAATGAAAAAAACACTACCTCTTACTAAGCTTGCAAAACAAAAATTCGCTTTCATTATTTTTTCTCTCCTATTATTATTTGTTGAGTCCGTTTCAGCTCAAAATTTAATTACCAATGGTAATTTCGAAACAAGTGGGGGCTTTACCAGTAATTATAATCTTACTTCAGGGCCAACAAGTGTTCAAAAAAATTATGCGATAGTAAGTAACCCAAGTACAATCAATCCTGTATGGAGCAGTTCATGTGTGGATCATACCACAGGTACAGGAAAAATGATGGTGGTAGATGGTTCAGCAAGTTCAGGAGATAAAATCTGGGAACAATCTCCGGGGGGTGGTATCACTATTACTTCAGGAACAGAATATACATTCAGCTATTGGATACAATCGATTTCAACAACCAATGCCATTGGTAATTTAGCTGATATTGAAGTACGAATAAATAATACCGTTGTAACACCTACTACAGGTACAACTTTAAGCCCATCAACACTTTGCGGGTGGACGCAAGTAACCTACAAATGGACTGCAACAACGAATTATGCTCAAATATGGTTATATGATAAAACTACTGCAGCAACAGGAAATGATTTTGCATTGGATGATCTTTCCCTTACAGCAACACCACTTCCTTTAGCAATTAGTTATTCAGTTTTGAATCCATCTTGTCCAAATAGCCATGATGGCGCTATTTCAATCTATGCAACAGGTGGTGTACCTCCATATACTTATAGTTTAAATGAAGGGCCTTTTGTTGCAGGCTCAACATTTACAGGGCTTAAAGCCGAAACTATATATGTTGTTTCTGTAAAAGATGCGTCATCTCCTACTCCAACTTCAATAAGCAGTTCAAATATTATTATTACTGATCCTGTTAATCCTCTTGCAGTAAGATCAGATACAACAATTGATGCAGGAGCAACTGTAATATTAAATGCAACAGGAAGTAATGGCAGTTATTCATGGGTAGCAGTTCCGGCAGATGCAACACTAACTGCTCCTAATACAGCCAATCCAACAGTTAATCCAACAGTAACAACTGTATATACTGTTACAACACAAAATACCAGCACAACAAATCTCATCGCTAATCCAGGTTTTGAAAGTGGTAATGTTGGCTTTACAACAGATTATACTTTTTATACTAACACCACCAATCAGAAAGCATACGGTATTACCACTGATCCAAATTTATTTGACAATTTCTTTGTATCAACAACCGATCACAGCGGCACAGGTAATATGATGGTTATTGATGGTTCAACACAAAACAGCGGCAATGATAAAGTGTGGTGCCAAACGATTCCCGTATCTACAAATACAGATTACACATTTAGTTACTGGTATCAAACTGTCGCAACACCAAATCCTGCACAGATAGAAACACAGATCAATGGCTTACCTATAACAGGCAACTTATTTACCAGTTTTGTAACAGCAGATGCAACACCAAGTGGATGGAAACAAGTTAGCTATGTATGGAATTCAGGCGCTAATACAACTGCACAAATATGTTTAAATAATCTTACTACAGATGCAACCGGTAATGATTTTGCAATAGATGATATTGTATTTAGTAAACCAACAACCTGTGAGTTATCGAGATCAGTAACGGTAACGGTTAATGATATTACTCCGATTGAATTACTTTCTTTTTCTGCTGCATGGCAAGATAATACTCAACAAAATGCTTTTGTAAGATGGCAAACGGTTACGGAAATAAATAATAGTTATTTTGAAGTACAACGTAGCCTGGATGGTGTTCATTTTACTTCAGCCGGAACACTTCCTGGTGCCGGCAACAGCAATGCACCTTTGAATTATACATTAGCAGACAATGGTCTCACAATAGCATCCAATATTTTTTATTACAGGCTAAAAGAAGTGGATATAAATGGGCATATTTCTTATAGTAAGATCGTTTCAATTAAAAGGAATCCGAATGTTCACAGCATTATTATTTCTCCAAATCCAACAACAGGTATCATCAATATTTCAGGTAATGAAATTATAAAAACTTTTACCCTATTTGATGCTATTGGAAGAAAGATATATTCAGCAAAAGAAGAAATTAATAACTCCAGAAGAATAAATCTTAGCAGTTTGGCTTCAGGAGTATATGTGTATTCAATTATATTTATAGGTGATCATACTCAAAATGGCAAAGTGATCATCAAACGAAATAATTAGAAATGAAAATAGTTTAGCAAGAGATGCAAGATTCCGTATTTCTTGTCAAACTATATAATACTTAACAATTTTTACAAACAGCATTTTGCTTAGTAAATGCATCTATTGGATGTATTTTAAAAAGAATGCCCGTAATTCTTGATTATTGTATATTGTAGACTGGACTAAAAGAACGATAACCTGGCTTTTACAATATTTTTTACCGAAGATTTTTTATTTATTAAAATTCAATGAAGGTAAAAATTTATCGTTTGTATAAATGTGTATTATTTACATTATATAAAAACTATTGAAATAAAATTATAACTGCTGTTCATGAAAAAAACGATCCGGTCTTTTTGTAAATTTTCTAACTGGAGTAAAAAGCCATTGGCTTCAATGTTATTGATATTTGTAGGTAATTATATCAACGCTCAAAATTTGATTACAAATGGAGATTTTGAAACTAGCGGAGGGTTTACTTCCAATTATAATCTAACAGCTGGCCCAAACAGTAACCAGAGAGAATATGGAATCGTTACCAACCCAAATACCCTCAATCCAAATTTTAGCAGCACCTGTACCGGTATGGGAGGAAGCGGTAAAATGATGGCTGTTGATGGCGGAGCCAGTTCTGGTGATAAGGTTTGGGAGCAATCACCAGGTGGTGGTATTCCTGTAATTGTAGGTAAAACGTATACGTTTAGTTATTGGATACAATCCATATCTATTACCAATGCCCCGGGTAATCTGGCAGATATTGAAGTAAGATTAAACAATACGATCCTTACACCTGTTAGTGGTAGTACAGTTTGTCCTGCTTCACTTTGCAACTGGACACAAGTAACTTATTCATTTGTAGCAACAACCGGCTACGCTCAAATATGGCTATTTGATAAACAAACTTCAAGTACCGGGAATGATTTTGCATTAGATAATCTTTCTTTAACAAAAGTTCCTGATCCACTTACACTAACATATGCAGCAGTCAACCCAACATGCCCCAACGGTAATGATGGATTCATTACTGCCTATCCGGCTGGTGGATTTCCGCCATATAGTTATACACTAAATGGTACAACAACAAATAGTACCGGAATTTTCACCGGCTTATCTGCATCAACAGGCAACTCAATTACTGTTACCGATGCAGCTACTACACCAGCAACAAAAACTGTTACAGGTATAACACTTACTGACCCTATCGATCCACTAACGGTTACGGGCAACTCTCCTATATGTTCTGGTGCGTCAGCTAATTTAGCTGCTAATGGTGGCTCTTCAGGAATATATAATTGGACATCTAATCCTGTTGATCCTACATTAACTTCTTCAGGCGCCAATCCTACGGCAAACCCTACTGTCACAACAAAATATTATGCTACCACTAACCACACTACTATTAAAGAATTAATTTATAATGGTCATTTTGATAACAGTACTAACCTTGGTTTTAATTCAGATTATGCAAACATTCCGAATAATGATGCTAATAAGGTGCAAAAAGCTTTTGGTGTAGTTGTTAACCCAAAAACATTTGAATCAGGATTTTCTATTTGTGCCGACCATACAACGGCTGGTGGCAATCAAATGGTAGTAGATGGATCTACTGTCGCTAATGATAAAATATGGTCACAAACAATTCCCGTTAACCCTGGAACAACTTATACATTCTCCTATTATGTTCAAACGGTTTCGGCTAGTAGTCCCGCTCAAATAGAAACACAAGTCAATGGCAGTCCTATCACGGGTACAGCAGCTACGAGCAGGTTTACATCATTAGCCACGGCCTGCAGTTGGAGCAATGTCACTTACACCTGGAATTCAGGAGCAGCAACTTCTGCTACGCTTGCATTAATAGATAGAAATATTACAGCAGCTGGAAATGATTTTGCATTAGATGATCTTTCTTTTTATACAACATCAGTTTGTCCGTTAGTTGATAGTATTACCATTGTAGTAAATCCAGCGGGTACTCCCGTTACAGGATTTTCTTATGCAACACCTGTTTGCAAAACAGGAACTAACCCAACCCCAATAAAAGTCGCAGGATTTTCTAACGGTGGAATATTTTCTGCCGCTCCGTTAGGTCTATCAATTGATCCTTCAACAGGAGTTATCGATCTTTCATTAAGTACTGTCAACACATATACCGTTACTTATACTTATGCAGCATCAGGCTGTAATCCTTTGGCATCAAGCAATACAAGCATAACTATTACTCCTCCTCCTGTTGCAGGCACATTGAGCGGCAATCAAAATATTTGTGTGGGAGGAAGTACAACTTTTGCATCTACCGTTACCGGCGGAAATTGGAGTAGCGGTGATATTTCCAAAGCAACGATCAATGCCTCAACCGGTATAATAAATGGTGTAGCATCTGGTACTGTTACGATGACTTACACAATAACCGGCACAGGTGGTTGTGCAAATGCTACCGCCACAAGAACTGTCACTGTTACCGACCCTCCATCTGCCGGCACATTAAGCGGCACACAAAATATTTGCGTGGGAGGAAATACAACTTTCAGTTCCACAGTTACTGGTGGAAGCTGGAGCAGTGGTGACATTACTAAAGCAACGATCAATGCTTCAACTGGAGCGATCAATGGAATAGCATCCGGAACAGTTATAATGACCTACACAGTAACGGGAACGGGTGGGTGCAGTAACGCAACTGCAACTAGAAATGTTACTGTTACCGATCCGCCATCAGCAGGAACATTAAGTGGCGTACAAAATATTTGTGTGGGAGGGAATACAAATTTCAGTTCCACAGTTACTGGTGGAAGCTGGAGCAGTGGTGATATTTCTAAAGCAACGATCAATGCATCGACTGGTGCGATCAATGGCATTGCTGCAGGAACTGTTACGATGACCTATACGATAACAGGAACAGGTGGGTGTGCAAACGCAACTGCAACTAGAACAGTGACTGTCACAGCTGCCCCTACTGCTGGTACGTTAAGCGGCTCACAAAATATTTGCACCGGTAACAGTACAACTTTCAGTTCTACTGTTACCGGTGGAAGTTGGAGCAGTAGTGATATTACTAAAGCAACAATCAACGCTTCAACCGGAACAATTAATGGCATCGCAGCAGGGACAGTTACTATGACCTATACAGTAACAGGAACGGGTGGTTGCAGTAATGCTACTGCTACAAGAAATGTAACTATTACAGATCCGCCATCAGCAGGTACATTAAGTGGCTCACAAAATATTTGTATTGGAGGCTCAACAACTTTTGCATCAACTATTGCAGGAGGCACATGGAGTTCAGCAGATGTCAGCAAAGCTACTATCAATGCATCCACAGGAGCGATCGCAAGTATGGGTGCAGGTACAGTTACAATGACGTATACAGTTACCGGAACAGGTGGTTGTGCAAATGCAACTGCCACGAGAGATGTTATCATTGCATCATCGCCTACAGCAGGGACCTTAAGTGGCGTTCAATCAGTTTGTGTAGGTAGTACAACTACTTTTAGCTCCACTATTCCTGGTGGAGTTTGGAGTTCTTCTGATATCACGAATGCTCCTATTAATGCTACAACAGGTGTCATAAATGGGATAGCAGTTACTTCTGCTACTATGACGTACAAAGTTACAGGAACGGGTGGTTGCAGTGATGCTTCTGCAACAAGAACTGTTACTGTAAATCCTTTACTTGCATTAAGTGCTGACACAAAAGCATGCGAACCTGGCAATATTAACTATAGAGTAAGTTTTACGGCTACCGCCGGTACAGCTCCTTTCACAGTGACAGGTTCAGGTGCGCCCGGAACATGGATTGGCAATAACTGGACCAGCGGATTAATTCCTGCAACAACAGGATCGAATTATTCAATCGCTGTGCATGATGTAAATAATTGTAATACAATCAATGTAAATGGCACAGCACCAGATTGTAGTTGTCCTGCCAAAGCAGTGGTAAGTGGTGGTGGATCTGCATGTGCAGATGGAACTAAAGTAACAGTGAGTATTGCGTTGTCTGGTACTCCGCCATGGAATATTATTTATAACAATGGTACTACTTCAATTCCGGTTAATAATATACTTACATCACCATACACATTCCAAACAGATATTGCAGGCACTTATGTTGTAACGACTGTTTCTGATGCAACCTGTACAGGTACATCATCCGGAAATGCTTTGGTAAATATTGTTGCATTACCAACCGCAACCATTTCCGGCACAACTTCTATTTGTCCGAATACAACAACCAATATTACTTTCAATGGTACAGCGAATACAGTAGTAACCTATACCATTAATGGTGGAGCAAATCAAACCATTGCTTTAAATGCTACTGGTACCGCTACATTAACTACTCCTTCATTGAATGTTACTACAACTTATTCACTAGTGAGTGTTGCAACCACTGGAACTACAGTTTGCACACAATCTTTAAGTGGCTCTGCAGTGGTTAGTATCAATTCTGCGACTGTACCTGTTACCGATTTTAATTATACGCCTAATACAGTTTGTATTGGTGGAACAAATCCCATATTAAATCCTGCACCAGGATTTACAAGTGGTGGAGTATTCAGTGTTTTACCTACAGGACTTACCATTGATAATGCTACAGGTGCTATCACTGTTGCAACCAGCGTTGCAAATACTTATACCATTACTTATGCAGTCGCTGCCACAGGTTGTTCGCCTGCAAAAAGCAGTACCACTACATTTACTGTTACGGCCTTGGCTATACCTGTTACAGATTTCAGCTATACACCTAATTCAATTTGTGTAAATGGAACTGATCCAACTTTAACAACATCACCTGGTTTTGCAATGGGTGGTACTTATTCTGTAACTCCATCTGGTTTGATCATTAATGCAACTACAGGAGCAGTTACTGTAGCAGGGAGTTTAGCTAACAATTACACCATTACCTATAGTGTAGCTGCAACAAGTTGTTCTGCTGCAAAAACAAGTACAGCCAATATTGCTATTATCGATCTGCCATTAACACCTCTTGTTACAGTTACAGACCCAACCTGTGTCACTCCCACTGGAACAGTAACGGTAACGAATACACTAACAGGATTAACTTTTAGTAAAGACGGAATTAATTATACCAATACAACAGGAGTATTCAATGGTTTAGCTCCGGGATCTGCTTATAGCATTACTGCAAAAAATACCAGTGGATGTATCTCTGCAGCTTCAACAGGTACTATCGGAAGTGTTCCCGGTGCACCAGCTATTCCTGCAGTTACAGTTACACAGCCAACTTGTACAACAGCTACTGCTACAATTTCTGTAACATCACCAGCCGCAGGATCTGCCTATAGTAATGATGGAATTAATTACACGAATACAACAGGTGTATTCAGTGGTTTAGCTGCAGGATCAAGCTATAGTATTAGTTTAAAAAATGCTGCAGGTTGCGTATCATCACCAACAACAGGAACCATCGATGCACAACCACCAATTCCTGCAAGACCAACAGTTGCGATCACACAGCCTACCTGCTCAGTTCCAACAGGAGTTATCAGCGTTAGCTCTTCAACAAGCGGATTAACATTCAGTAATGATGGAATCAATTACTCCAATACTTCAGGAATATTCCCTGATATAAATGCAGGATCAGGATATAGCATTACTGCAAAAAACTCCATTGGATGTATTTCGCCTGCTGCTACTGGTGTGATCAATGCACAACCTCCCCCAACACTTGCGAATGCTGGGCCTGATAAGCAGATCTCTTTAGGAGAATCGATCCAGTTAGATGGTGTTGCATCGGGCAATAATGTATCGATTACATGGACTCCCAATATTGCTATTACAGGAAGCAATTCAGCTACACCGATCGTATCTCCTATAGCGGACCAGGTGTATACTATGACGGTAAGATCCGTTGATGGATGTGTTGCCACCGATGAAGTAACAGTAATGTTCCAAAAAGATATAATTGTACCAAATGTATTTTCTCCAAACAATGATGGAACAAATGACACATGGAAGATCACCAATATTGAAGATTACCCTGAGGTTTCAGTACAGGTTTTCAATCGGTATGGCCAATTTATTTTTGGTTCTGTTGGATATACGATCAGATGGGATGGTAAATATAAAGGTCAACCTGTACCGGTAGGGCCGTACTATTGGATCATCAAGTTAAGACCGAATAAGAAACCGATAAGTGGAACGATTTCAGTGGTGAGGTAATGATTTGAAAATTTGGAGATTTGGAGATTTGAAAATGAATAGTGTTACTTAAAATAATTATTTTATGATGCGAAAGAGCTCAAGAAAATTACTGATGTACAAGAGTGCGACGCCAATGAAGTTGCACAGAGGTTTGCTGCCGGGTACAAAAAAATTATTTCCCTCTACATTGATGATCTTGTTTGTAAGTATGCAGTTGTTTGCTCAGCAAAAACCACATTACACACAGTACATTCTCAATAATTACATTTTAAATCCTGCATTGTCAGGGATAGAAAATTATACGGATGTAAAGATCAGTCACCGGCATCAATGGGTAGGTATACAGGATGCACCTGTCACGACTTACTTTACTATACAGGGGCCACTTGGCAAAAAAGATTATAAAACGAATGCTACCACTTTATTTGAAATCGATGGTGAGAATCCAATAGGTCAAAGTTATTGGGACAACTATGGAGCATCTGCACCACACCACGGTATTGGATTACAGATCATTAATGATGCAGCTGGGCCATTTAATAATTTTTCTGCAATGGGTACCTATGCTTATCATATGGGCATTAATGCCAAGACAAATTTGTCGGCAGGTATTGGTTTAGGTATAAGTAAATATTCTCTAGATCCGGGGAAATTATTTTTCGGGCCGGATAATCCTAGCGATCCTTCCGTACTAGGTATCGATGAGATCAGCAAAACACAATTAGATATGAATGCAGGCTTATGGTTGTATTCAGACAAATATTTTGTGGGCTTATCTGCGGCGCAACTAGTGCCGCATAAAATTGATTTTTCTGATGGGTTAGTAACTACATCTAAAGGAAAAATGGTGCCGCATTTTTTTGCCACTGCAGGATATCGTTTCTTATTGACTGATGATATTAATGTATTGCCTTCTGTAATGGTAAAAAAAGTATCGCCTGTTCCGGTGCAGGTAGATGTTAATACGAAAGTACAATTTAGAAATGCATTCTGGCTGGGTGGAAGCTACCGTGGTAAATATGGATTTGCCGCAATGGCGGGCACAAACATAATGAACCGTTTCACTGTTTCCTATTCATACGATTATTCTACCACCGCTATACATACGGTGAGCAGCGGAACGCATGAAGTGATCGTTGGATTTATTTTAGGTAATAAATACTCAGATGATACTTGTCCGAAGAATGTTTGGTAAACGTTACAACCATATATAAAAAATAAAACCCCGAAAATTTTCGGGGTTTTATTTTAATGTTTTTTACTGATTACCAGGCTTTTTTAGCCACACCGTTTTTTACGGCTTCTAAAGCTGTTGCTTCGCCTAGCATAGTGGTCATTTTATTACCTTTCCCGTCGTGGCCTTGAGCCATGTACCCTCCACGGGCAGTTTTAGTTATTACTGCATCTTGCATCGGAACATTTTTTTCCTTTGTTTTCATGCAATAAGCTGTTAGCATTTTTGACATCGTTGTTAAGTTTATAGTTAGTAAAATAATGGGTTTGAAGCAAGCTTCATAGTACAAGCTACTAAAATTATTGGTTTTGCCAAAAAAATCATAATAACAGGGTGATTTGGAGATTTGGGGGATTTGGAAATCTGAAGATTGGGGCTGTGGGCTAAATACCAATAATCGGCATTGGCCAAGGGAAAAATACAAAATGTATAAGATTATAGCGTTGATTTGTAATGACCTGCGTTTTTTATGAGTAAGGGTAATATCTTATATTTATGTATTGGTTACCACGCAATACTTAAAAAGCTTTACGAATTGGGTTTACAGGCAGAATGTGATTTTAAATACATAGAAAAATGAAATTGATCTATACTTTTATCATTAGTTTGATCCTTTTAAGTTGTTCAACATCTGGCAAGAAAGACAGTGCTAACCAGTTTGAAAACAAAACAACAAATATTGACAAGACAAGCCAAACCTATATGGATTATCAAAATAAACTTTTAGCTACAAAAGAATTTTACCCATTTGACAGATGGAGGGCAAACTACAAGGATGGCCTTACTCAGTACACAAAAGAAAACTGTGATAAAACAAGAAAAGTTTTTGATGACTTAATTACATCTCTTATTGAGCAAGGAGAAAACACAAGTGAAGAACAAAAAAAGCAATTGTTTAAGACAGCTATTCTAAAAACCAATCAACTGAATGATGAAATAGAAGGCCTTATTGAAACAGGCGAAAGAGAAGACTTGTGTGAATTGACAGACAAAATAACCATTGCTTGCGGACTTGACCCTCTTAAATATGGGAGCGGTGAAGGGTTAGCTAGTGAATGGAGGGAATGGTAAGGTTTATAGGAGTAAGACTAGTATGATCTTTGCAGGAAAAATTAATCATAACAAAACCAATTTTAAAAACGAATTATAAAAGAGGCAAAATATTATGAGAAAAATAATTGTTTTATCAATGATCACATTAGATGGGGTCATGCAAGCTCCCGGTGGGCCTAAAGAGGATAAGTCTGGTGGTTTCAAATATGGCGGGTGGACAGCACCCTATAGTGATGAAGTTTTTAATAAACTAATGCAAGAAGAGTTGCAACCTGCAGATTATCTTTTGGGTAGAAAAACATTTACGATCTGGGCTGGGTACTGGCCTGAGCATGGAGATTTTTGGCCCGGGATCAATAAAGGAATGAAATATGTATTTTCCAAAAAAATCAAAAAATCAGACCCATTAATTACTGGATGGGGAAACTCAATTCTAATAAAAAATGTAGCAGATATAAAAAAAATAAAAAAATCCAAAGGTGGTGACATCCAGGTTTGGGGCAGCAGTAAACTTATTCAACTGTTACTTAAAAATGATTTGGTAGATGAACTAAGACTGAAAATTTACCCATTGACTTTAGGTAATGGAAAAAAGATATTTGACAATGGAACAATCCCCGCTGCTTTTAAATTAACAGAAAGTGTTATTACACCAAGCGGTGTTATTATTGCCAATTATAAACGAACTGGCAAAGTAAAAACAGGCACTGTGGGTGCGTAAAAAAATTAACCTGCCATGAATTTTACAATACCAAAATCAATAGAGATACTTGAACGTACACCTGATGTACTTATTGCTATGTTACAAGATATTTCTTCCGAGTGGACATCAAACAATGAAGGTGCTGAAACATGGAGTGCTTACGATGTAGTGGGTCATCTTATTCATTGCGAAAAAACTGATTGGATTCCAAGAATGGAAATTATTCTTTCAGATAAATCAGATAAAACATTTGAACCATTTGATCGCTTTGCTCAATTTAAAGAAAGCAAAGGAAAAACCTTGACAGAGCTTTTGAATGAATTCAAACAATTGCGTAATATTAATGCTGCACTCTTACGTTCAAAAAAACTGACAAATGAAATGTTGACAGCAACAGGTGTTCACCCTGCCTTTGGAGAAGTTAACTTATCTCAGTTGCTGGCCACATGGACTGTACATGACCTTAATCATATTGCTCAGATCTCACGGGTAATGGCAAAGCAATATAAAGATGAAGTAGGCCCATGGATCAAGTATTTAAGGATCTTACAATAGTAAATTATATATATTCAGAATAAAAATTGTTGTTATATTAAAGCGTTGTATCTTATTAAATACTTTTTTATATTTAACCACCTAAACTTACTATTATGAAATATTTTGATGAACTCGAAACTATTATCAATGAACATCATCCCGTAAAACTCACCCAATCATTCAGTCAAGCATGGCAGGCATTTAAAAGACAGCCAGGGCCATATATTGGGTATTTCCTTATTGTTATCTTAGTAAGTATCGTTCTATCATTTATACCTTTAGCAAGCAATATATTATCCCCCTTTATAACATTGGGATTCGCCGCATTTTTATATGAAGAAAAAAATCACAAAAATGCTTCCTTCAATAATTTTTTCAAGCCTTTTGAAAAGTTCGGAAATGTAATATTAACCTATCTTCTTACACTGGTAGCTTTTATTGTTGCCTGTTCCCCATTACTGATATTTGGGGGAGCACAATTTTTTCAAGCGATATTAGAGTCACAAAAAAATCCTGGTAATTTTCATTTTGAAATGAACAGTGGATTGATATTAGCAAGTATTGCAACTTTTATATTATGCCTGGTAACGGCGGTATTATTAAGTTATGCTACCTTCTTTGCTTATTTCTATTCAGTAAAACCAATGGAAGCAATCAAATTAAGTATTCAGATGGGAGCAAAAAATTTTATTCATATGATCTTACTATTTATTTTCTCTGTTGTTGTTGCACTGGGTGGTGTTATAGCATTGATTATAGGGATTTTTATAGCAGTTCCATTAATTTACATGATAATTTATTTCACCTTTGCAGGTATCACTAAATTAGAAACCGACGAAGAACCTCAATTTGATTTTGAAAGAAAATAATTATTATTAAAAAATAGAAAAATTAAAAGGCCGATCAAAAATGATCGGCCTTTTAATTTCTTATCTCACCAACACCACCTTCTCCGCTCCTACTTTATTTTCTTTGGTAACATACCTGATCAAATACGTTGCAGAAGGAAAACCTGAAAGATCAATACTATAATTACCTTTTATTTCTTTCACTTCTTTATGCATCACTATTTTTCCCGTGAAATCGGTCACAAATATTTCTTTTAATTCTTTTGTGGTTTCTAAAGTAACAGGCCCATTCGTGGGGTTAGGAAATACTTTTACTTTTTCTGTATTGGTGAAAATTGTCACCGGTTCTTTGACTGGTGTTTTTTCTGTGCAGGTATTTACATAACACATTTGTTCGATGATGCGTTGCAAAAGATCATTCAATAATTCTACTTTGAATTCATCGGTAGTAGGCTTAATATGACCGTCTCCAATACCACTATCATCCGTTAAAAATAAATAAGTGCCATTCGTTGCAAGCGCCATCGAACGCATAATGAACTCTGTTACCTTATCTGTACCACTACAAGCTACCGGCACAATACGAATACCTTTTTTTGCGGCATCCATGATCAATTTTATCATTTCATTTTTTGCTGCATCATGTGGTGGTGCATCCATGAATAAAAAAATAATTTTTGTTCTGGCATCTGCACTCCAGTTTAATTTTTGTATCGATTCTTTTAACCCTTCTTCTACTGCTTCAGGATAATCTCCACCTCCATCTGCCATTTGATCTTTAATAAAATTTACTGTATTCATAATACCGGGAGAGAACGCTTGCTTTCTTGTCAAATACACATCAGCTTTATCTCTGTAAAAAACAGAGCCTGTATGCAGGTTCAGCGATTTATCTTTATCAGCAATTTTTGTAAGAATATCTTCGAGCTCTTCTTTTAAGTAAGATATTTCATCTCCCATACTTCCTGTCGCATCCACCACAAAAGCAATTTCTACTTTGTTAGATACCTTGCAATCTCTATCGATCACAATACGATTAACTCCCTGCATAAAAGGTATTGCAGGATATAATTCTTTTTCTTTTTGCACAGCAATGAGCACATCTTTTTCTTTTGTGGCGTTAGTAAATCCATTCCATAATTCTACTTTGCCGGTATTATCTGAAATAGCGGTCCACAAAGTATCTCCGCTAATTCTATTGATCAGGAAAACTGTTTGCCCTACTACTGCTTTGAAATTTTTATTTTGCAATTGAACACTGTAGCGTTGTGTTGCAAAGAGGCCCCATCTTTCGCTGTATGCTTTGAAAGCCGTTTCATTGTAATCTTCCCACATGGTCCATTTTTTAAAATCATTTACTTCTCCGGCAGTAAGCAAACCGCTTTGCTTTGTCTTATTTTTTTCTTCTTTGAACGTGGATGCTTTGTCTTTTACGACCTCTTCTTTTTTAGCTTCTATTTCAAGAGATGAAGTCCCTCTTATAGTGACCTTAGTTGATGATGCAGGTGCATCACCGCTTACAACTTCTACACCACTTACTCTTCCCGATAAAGATTCAGCTGCCGATGTTGAAGGTATATAACGAATTTCAGAAGATGAAACTGAAGAAATGGCTCCTGAAATATCTTTTCTTTTTTTAGTTTCATAGCCAGTTACAACCACTTCATCTAAAGTAGTTGCAACAGCTTTTAATTTTAGAGTTACTCCTTGAGCAGCTTCTTTTTTTGTGATCTTTTTTGTAATGGTTTGATAGCCGATCGCTGATACCATTATTGTTACAGGCAATTCTTTTACACTAAGCAAAAACTCTCCTGAAGAGCTTGTCTTAGTTGCTACTTTACTTCCTTTGATCATAACTGTAGCAGAAATAACTGCCTCTTCTTTTTCATTTACCACTTTTCCCTTAATGACAACTTCTTGCATTCGAGCATTGGTAAATAAAAACAGCAGCATGACGGCTGCAAAAAATGTTTTTATAAAAGTGCTATTCCTTTTGGTAAAAAATAATGACGTAGACATAAGCAATATTTTAAAAAGTGAGTGTTTAAATACCAGATGCAGGAATTTGGGTTTTTGCATAAATCAGAAGAAATAATTCGAAGAAGAAGAGGACACAAAAAAACCGGAAGCTTATCGCCTCCGGTAATTCTATTTTAAATAATTGAAATCAATTAAACATCGATCTTAGCATACTTCGCATGTGTTTCGATGAACTCTCTACGTGGAGGAACTTCATCACCCATCAACATACTGAATACACGATCAGCTTCTGCGGCGCTTTCAATCGTTACTTGTTTCAATGTACGAGTAGCAGGGTTCATGGTTGTTTCCCATAATTGTTCTGCATTCATTTCACCCAAACCTTTATAACGTTGAGTTGTAACGCTGTCATCTTTTCCTTGCCCGAATTTAGCGATCAACGCTTTGCGTTCTTCATCTGTCCATGCATAATCTTGATCCTTTCCTTTCTTAACAAGGTATAAAGGCGGTTGAGCTATGTAAACAAATCCTTGTTCAACCATCGCAGCCATATAACGGAAAATAAAGGTCAATATCAATGTTGCAATGTGACTACCATCCACATCGGCATCCGTCATGATGATCAGTTTATGATAACGCAATTTTGAAACATCCAATGCTTTCGGATCTTCAGGCGTACCAATTTTTACACCCAATGCAGTGAACATATTTCTGATCTCTTCATTATCGTAGATCTTATGTTCCATTGCTTTTTCTACGTTCAGAATTTTACCTCTTAATGGAAGAATTGCTTGATAACTTCTATCACGGCCTTGTTTAGCCGTACCACCTGCCGAGTCCCCTTCCACAAGGTATAACTCACAACGATGTGGGTCTTTATCAGAACAATCGGCTAATTTACCCGGTAACCCACCACCTGTCAATACAGACTTACGTTGCACCATTTCACGGGCTTTCTTAGCCGCTGCTCTTGCCTGTGCCGCTAAAATAACTTTTTGTATAATGGTCTTTGCCTCTTTCGGATTTTCTTCTAAAAATGCACTTAATACACGGCTTAAAGTAGTATCTACTACACCCATCACCTCACTATTACCTAATTTGGTTTTTGTCTGACCTTCAAATTGTGGTTCAGGAACTTTTACAGAAATGATGGCACTTAAACCTTCACGGAAATCATCTCCTTCAATTTCGACCTTTGCTTTTTCAAACATGCCTTCTTTTTCACCATAGCTTTTGAACACCCTGGTAATAGAACGACGGAAGCCGGCAACATGCGTACCACCTTCAATGGTATTGATATTATTTACATAGCTGAAAAGATGTTCCTGGTAACCTGTATTGTACATCATCGCAACTTCTACCGTTACGTTTGATGCAGTATCATATCCATCGCAATAAATTACGGTTGGCAATAAGGAATTACGGCCAGCATTTTTATCCAGCATTTCTACAAACTCAACAATACCACCTTCGCTGTAAAATGTTTTGCTGTATGTTTTGCCGTCGTCTTCAATTTCTCTCAGATCATTCAATATGATCGTGATCTTTCTGTTCAGGAAAGCCAATTCTCTTAAACGTCCTTCTAAAATATCTTTGTTGTAAACTCCGGATGTAAAGATGGTCGTGTCCGGCCAAAAATGCTGGGTAGTCCCGTGTTTATCTGTTGTACCAATTTCCCTAACCGGGTAATCGGGAATACCGATCTTATATTCCTGTTCAAAGATCTTTCCTTCACGGTATACAACAGTATGCATTTTGGTACTCAAGGCATTTACACAACTTACACCCACACCATGCAATCCCCCGGATACTTTATAAGAACCTTTATCAAATTTACCACCAGCGTGCAAAATGGTCATCGCTACCTGGAGGGCACTCACACCTTGTTTTTGGTTGATACCGGTAGGAATACCACGTCCATCATCCTGTACGCTGATAGAATTGTCTTCGTGGATGGTAACGATAATGTTTTTGCAATAACCTGCAAGGGCTTCATCGATTGAGTTATCGACTACTTCATACACAAGATGATGTAACCCTTTTACCCCAATATCACCAATATACATCGCAGGACGTTTTCGTACTGCTTCCAACCCTTCTAAAACCTGTATACTATCTGCTTCGTACCCACCGTTCACTGATGGTGTTGCTACTTCAATTTCTGTACTCATAAATAAGGGAAATTCGCTTTATTTTTTTTAAAATTCGTATTCCTGCAAATATAAGAAAAATCAGGCGTTTTAGGCAATTAAAATGGCCTTATTTGGAGGCTTTTTTACAAAGATTTCCACATGTAAAAACTCAAGCTAAAAGTTGGTAAAATCCGGGTAAATAATGAATAAAATCCGGGGCCGCTTACCTCTTGGTAACGATTACGTGAATATGACAAAGTTTTTGGGTATTTCTTTGTATATTTGCATCGAAGTTTATCGATGTATCAATATAAAGACATATTAACATTGGCCCAAAAGCAGCCATTCGCTTTAAACGAATTGGATGTTTTACAGGATATTGACCGTACCGTTCCGGGATCGGTTCATTATTCGATCAGGCGTTACAGGCAGATGTCTGACTGGAACGTGGATGATATGGGTATGTTGGTATATCATTATGAAAAGAACAATCCAGACGCTAATTACCTGGAACTGAAATTCTGTGTAACAGGCAATGTGTATTGCAGGGAAAAACAAACAGAATGTGATTTCTGTAAACACAGCGAATCAAAGACCTGTATCGAGAAAGTAAATAGCGTGGATGTGTTGAGCTTTAGTTTTAAGCCTTCTTACCTTACACAATTTGTAAAAGGTAAAAAAACAATGAATGTATCTGATGATGTATTGGCTTTTAATCATCAAACTTCTTTCAGCAAACAATTGCCTTTATGTGGTAAAACAAGATTGGCCATTGAAGCTTTATTAAACCATACTTACACTGATACGTTAGAAAATATTTTTGTGAATGCCCAAACACAGATCCTTTTGTTATACAGCATGGATTGTATGATGGGTGATAAACTGGAAGTATTCAATTGTAAATTTCTTGCCAACGAAGCAGACAGGGATAAGATCACCAAAGCAAGAGAAGTTTTATTGCAACATATCGGTGAGCCTTTGACCATTAAGGCATTAAGCCGTAAAGTAGCGATCAACGAATGTTATCTTAAAAAAGGATTTAAAGAAATGTTTGGTACGACCATCTTTGATTTTTATCAAAGCCAAAGAATGGAGCATGCTAAATATTTATTGTATGATAAAGGCCTAAGCGTAACTGAAGTTTCTGCAATGCTTGGCTACTCTTCTATCTCTCACTTCAGCACTGCTTTTAAAAAGCACACGGGTATCAAGCCTTGTGAATTGTTGTTGCACTAATTTTCGTTTTTTCTTGTACCACGTACCAAGGTGAAAAGTATAACTAATAACAGTTTTACTCAAGCTTAATTATCTATTTATGTATTGCATAAAGGTTGATGGCTTTGGTTGGAAATACTATTATTTAACTCCAAGAGAATTTGTAGAAAGATATAATTTAAATAACTTACCTAAACTAAGTTATCGTAACAGTATTATAATTCAATAAAATATTGTTAGTGTGAATTCTAAAAATTAATTCAAATTTTATGGGACTTGACATTTTAGTTTGTTTTGACAACAATGAAGAAATTTATTCAACCGATTATTACGACGAAGAATTTGATCATTTTAATAAGCATGGTCTAAGCAGAACATTTTGCAATCTTATGTGCAGGAAGGATGCTGTGAATGGAGAACTTGAATTTGATCAGATAGCCAGAATAACATCTGTTGACATTTCTCCGATCTATGAAATGGAAAATTATGGCCATGGTGAAGAATTGGAATTCTTTCTTGAAACGGCAGAAACTGAGGAACAAAGACAACATATTCTTAGCCTTGATAAAGCTAGTAAGGATAAACTCAAAGGCAATATTGATAAGGTGGCAGTTACTATTACAACCTTAATCGATAGACTTTCACATATTGACAACCTTCCGGATTTACTTAATGATAATGGTTGGGATACACTCGAAAATCAAATTTATTTTGCAGACTTTAATAAAGACAAAGGACAGGGTTATACCAATAATAACTTTGGACAAGACTTGAGAAATTTTAAACGTTTCTTAGAATATGCTAAAACTAAAGGTTCGACAACGGCATATTTTAATTATGGGTGAATTTACATTTATTATGTTCAATTCCCCCCCGTTTGTGGTACACGAAACGGGAAAAACAAATAACTCAGTAAAATCAAAAAACTGTTATGAAACAAAATATTTTCTTTCTTGTATTTACAGTTTTTTCTTTTACAGCAACTTCGCAAAATAAAATGCGATCGGTGGATGAATTAATTAACAATGCCGAACCAGGTTGGACACTTGTTCAACAATGGATTGACTCAGCAAAAAATAAACTAGAAATTCTTTCTTGCGACACAACAAAAGCAAAAGACGCATTATATAAAACGCAAGTGACGACACGTTCACCAATGGGAGCGATCATTTATTCAACAGGTGGGTTATTAATAGACAACGGATGGATAAGAATTTTAGGTTCAGGCAATAGCAAACTTAACAGGACACTACCAGGGTGGAATAAAGGCAAATCATTTAAAGAGTTCGGCGACAGACCGCAATTCCTTTTAGTTGCTGATGATGTTGTTGGCGGTTTCTTTGCAATCAATGGCGGACAGTTCGGTAAGGATGCAGGTAAAATTTATTATTTAGCTCCTGATAATTTAGAGTGGGAATCGTTGGATATGACTTACACGGACTTCTTGAATTTTTGTTTTAGTGGCGACATTGCAAAGTTTTATGAAAATCTTCGATGGACAAATTGGAAAGACGAAGTTTCTAAGCTTAGTGGAGATAGTGTTTTTAGTTTCTACCCCTACTTGTGGACAAAACAAGGGAATAACTTAAACCAAAATGTAAGGAAGGTAGTTTCAATTGAAGAGCAATACATTTTTAATATGGCAAGTCGTAAACAATTAGGGTTAGATAAATAGTCACTAACAATGATCAAATTCTTACGAAATAATTAAATAAAATCTTTCCATATTAAAATCATTTCCAATCATGACCGATATCATTGTATACAACTCATAATAGCAGGATTTTTGAGTAAATTTTATACAATGAATGCACATACACAAGTTTACAAAGACACTCTCGGTTGGGGATTTCTTATATGGTTATTTGGCTATGTGCTAGGTATACTCCTTTTTTTTGCAATGCCAAAATCTATGATTGGCTGGGTGATCATGCCTATTGCTACAGTCATTACGCTTTGGGTTTTAATAAAAAAAATAAAAAGCACATCGATGTTATATTATTCCCTGATAGCTTCATGCTGGATCTTGATAGCTATTATTTTGGATTATATCTTTATCGTTAAAGTCTTACATCCTCAAGACGGATATTATAAAACTGATGTTTATCTATATTACACCCTCACATTTATTTTACCATTACTTGTAGGTTTTTGTAAAAGTAATAAATCTACATAAATTTAAAAATATGTTGCAAGTCCGAAACTAAATCCTGCCGTCCTTGCTGCCGGATTACCTAACAGATCATGTTGCCTTTGTATGCGATAATTTAAACGAAAAACAGTTTGCGGTCCCGGCCTGAAACTAACGGCAGGCATTACACTCCAAAGGTCATCTGCTATATTCGTATTGGTCTCTTTGAATTTTCCGATGTTCCAATCTACATATTCTACTCTGCAGGAAAGATTCAACACTGCATCATCCCAACCCATCATTCTTTTCTTTATTACCGGTTGTACTATATCAAGAAAACCACCTTGTTGTTTTCTGCCAAATTGCTGCGAATAAGTGGAAGGAATATTTACAAATACCCATGCCCACTCACCAACAAAATTTGTCTTTGTTTTTTTTATTGTTGAATTGATATCCACTGCTACTATATCACACCTTCTTTTTTTATCAATGATCAATCCATCGTCTTTCCATTTGTTATACACACCACCCATATAGGACAATCCGATCTCTCCCACCTTCATATTCTTAACAGCGATCTTACCGGTGATCAATGGTTCGCCACTTGCACTTTCTTCAAAACGTTCAGGGTCTTCTTTTGCTTCAGGCAGAAAAGTTTTGTTCATATCATTTACAATGATAGAATTATTGAAACCCCCTGTGAGATAAAATTCATAACCGAACATCCAATCCTTTTTATACTGTTTTCCATAAATGCCAAAACCTGCATTGCTCCAGGTATCAGGCAACATTTGTGTTGCTGCTGCTGGACGATCAGTGAATTCCCATCTAGGTCCATCATGATTTTGATTGAATGCGCCGATCGGGTTTACAATCATTCCTCCTCTTACATTCAACATCGGATGAAACTCTATATCCACTGCAGCATATTCAACAGAGATTTCTTTTTCTGCCGGTTCAAATTCTATCTCTGATAAAAATTTAATTTTTTTTGCAATGCTGGATGATACAAATAAACTCAATCGTCTGAATTGAAATTGATGCCCTTCGGAAATACCATCTGTGCTGATATGTTGCCAGTTTGTTTCTACGTAACCGCCTAATGAAACGGGAAACTTTCCAAACTGCAATGCAGGCCTGTTGTACATAGCATCCATGTTCAACATCGGTTTAGAAGTATCCATCGGCGCTTTTCTTAAAAGTGTCGGATCAATTTGTGCCTGCGAAGAAAAACTGAAAAGTATAAAAGAAGATAGTGCTAGTATTTTTGATCTCATTTCAACGATATTTTTAATTGATTATCTGCGATGATGACAGGAAAAATTCTTAATGATGTATTGGCAGGGCCGCTTTGTACTTCGCCATGATCACTAAATTCACTTCCATGTGCAGGGCATTGTAATTTATCCCCGAACACTTGCAGTTCAGCTCCCTGGTGTGTGCATTTCATTAATAATGCTTCATAATTATTTTCATCAAAGCGATAAACACAAATAGGATATTGTAATATTTCATTTTGTACAACAAGATATTTTTTAAACCCTTTTGTATCTCCTCTTTTTATTTCAAAATCACTAATCGGCACGATCATATCTGAGCCGGAAATTTTACCCGTAGCAATTTTCGAAGAATGACAACTCTCCAACAAACCCAACAATAAACCGCCGCTCATGCAACTGATACAACCTGTCTTTAAAAAATTTCTTCTATCCATTTTTATAAGCTTTTTAAAAATTTAATGAGTTGTTGTTTTTCAGTTGATGTCAATGCATTAAAATTATTTTTTGCATTGGTAGCTTCTCCGCCATGCAGCTGGATCGCTTCTTCAATACTTTTTGCTCTGCCATCATGCAATAAAAAATAACTGCCCCCCTGCGAATTCGGTGAAAGACCTAAACCCCACAATGGCGGCGTTCTCCATTCGCTTGTTTTAGCTGTTCCTTCTGTGTAACCATCATCTAACCCCGGCCCCATATCATGCACTAACAGATCAGTGTATGGCGCAAAAGTTTTATAGCTTAATGCTTCGATAGGTGAGTAACCGGTTTTTAATTCTGTTTTATGACAGCCCGAACAATTAGTAGTAATAAAAAGTTGTTTGCCTACAATTACATCCGCATCATTTTGGTTTCGTTGAATCGGTGCTTTTAAAGCCTGTAAATAAAACACCACATTATTTAATGTGCTGGTAGAAATTTCAGGATCCGTTTCCAATCCTGAATACACATCTTTTGATGAATACAATGAAGTAATACCAATGTCCTGGTTATATGCATTGACTGTTTGATGCAACAAATTAAAAGCGCTTGCTTTTTTACCAAATCGTGTAATATATTTTCCGTTTCTTGTTGCAGCGTTAGGACCCGGCGTTATGAATGAAGGAAGTGCATTCCAATTTGGAACACCTTTTATTCCATCACCATTTATGTCATTCGGATCACTCATTGCCAATATATCTTCATCAGAAACTAGTTCTATAAAACCTAAACCTGTATTGGCCGGGGGCAAAAATTTAGAAAAGGTTGCTCCTAAAGGAATTGTTTCGGGTGTATAACCGGGTAATGCCCTGTCTTGCAATTGTGGGCCACCCATGTGTAAAAATTTGTTGCCTGTGCTATCTGTTTGTCCAAAGCGGGTCAATGTTGTAAAAGGATGCCCCTTACCATCACCGGCATGGCAACTACCGCAACTTGTTGCAACGAATATGGAACCAAGCCCTGTTCCCTCTGTAAAAACTTCATCATTGAATGCTATATCTCCTGCAAGGAATCTTGCAGATTGTGCATTTGTTAAACCATCCACAGGGCCATCCAGCAATGAATCATTATCACGTGCACCTGGCTCTAATTTTGAGCAGGAGATCACTACTGCTGCAACCATTAGGCCTATTATAAAAAATGATCTTTTCATTTCAACAATAATTTTTATAGGGCAAATATAGTAAAAAATTTAGGGTATCCTAATTTTATATATTAGGATAGTCTTACATAAAAACTTAGACAATCAATTTTTTTGTAATAAGAAGCACCTTATTTTTGTTGAATGACGATATCTGTTACAGAAGAAAATTATCTCAAAGCGATCTTTTCCGCAACTTATATTTCCGAGGGAAGGGCAGGCAATCAATTAATTGCAGAAACATTAGCTATTAACCCAGCCTCTGTGACTGAAATGCTGCGAAAGCTCGACGACAAAAAATTAATTGAATACAACCGTAATGATGGAGCGAAATTGACCAAAGAAGGTTGGAAAGCGGCAGTAAAGGTTATTCGTAAGCACAGGCTTTGGGAAACTTTTTTAGTAGGCCATTTAAATTTTACCTGGGATGAAGTGCATGAAGTAGCGGAGCAGTTAGAGCATATTCAATCAGATAAATTATTGGATGAATTGGCGGATTTTTTAGGAAACCCAAGTTTCGATCCCCATGGAGATCCTATTCCCGACAAAAAAGGCAAAATGCCTTTGATAAAAAGTAGGATGTTATCAGAAGCAGAGATCGGCAAAAAAGTAAAGGTGGTAAAAGTGGGAGATAACACTGCTTCATTCTTAAAATATTTAGATAAGCAGGGTATTGCCTTATCAGACATCATTACCGTTAAAGAGATACAGGACTTCGATCATTCTGTATTGGTAGAGCTCAAAGGAAAAAAAGAAGTGTACTTAAGTGCTGAGGCAGCAAAAAAGATCATGGTTGAATAGACGGATCATAAAATTCTAGCCATATTTGCTATTTGCCCTTTTGTAAATAGATTCGCCTATTTTTGCAAAGCAATCAAAAAATTGTATTAATGATTCATCCGCATACATATATACATCCGAATGCAAAGCTTGCAACCAATGTTAAAGTTGATCCATTCAGTGTGATCCACCAGAACGTAGAAATTGGCGAAGGCACCTGGATCGGCAGTAATGTAACTATTATGGAGGGAGCCCGGATCGGTAAGAATTGCCGCATCTTCCCGGGTGCTGTTATCGCTGCGATTCCACAGGATCTGAAATTTGACGGAGAATCAACTACAGTTGAGATTGGTGATAATACTACTATTCGTGAATTTGTAACCATCAATCGTGGTAGCAAGGACAGATGGACCACCAAGGTGGGAAACAATTGTCTTATCATGGCATACAGTCATATTGCTCATGATTGTTTGATCGGCAACAATTGCATCATGAGTAACAATACACAAATTGCCGGGCATGTGGTGATAGGTGATTTTGCGATAATCGGTGGTATGTGTGCCATACACCAGTTCGTTGCTATCGGTCAACATACATTTATCAGTGGCGGTTCATTAGTTAGTAAAGATGTACCTCCATATATTAAAGCAGGCCGTACGCCTTTAAGCTATGCAGGCGTAAACTCTGTTGGTTTAAAACGCCGTGGCTTCTCATTGGACAGGATCAATCAAATATTAGATATCTACCGTATCATCTTCAACAAGGGTATGAACACCTCTCAATCTTTAAATTTTATTGAAGAAGAAATTACCGCAACGGATGAAAGAGATGAGATCGTAACTTTTATCAGGGAAAGCGGCAGAGGTATCATTAAAAAATTCACCAAAGGAAGCCAGGATGATGAATAAGCATTTATTCGTTCCTTATCATTAGCCAATGCAGATACAACTTATTAATACCGGTAAGCGTTTTAATAGAGAATGGATCTTTAAGCAGGTGAATTACCAATTTTTTTCCGGAAAAAAATATGCTATTACAGGACCTAACGGTTCAGGTAAATCTACACTATTACAGGTTATCAGCGGAGCCGTAACGCATAGCCAGGGAAGTATACAATATACGCTGGATAATAAAACTTTTACTGATAACAGTGAACATCAATACATTTCTATTGCAGCACCCTATCTTGAATTGGTTGAAGAAATGACTGCAATAGAATTCTTGAAATTTCATGGATCGTTTAAATCACTTGATCTGCCTGCAAAAGAAATATTGACCATTGTTGGATTACAACATGCAGCCAATAAACAAATTCGCTATTACAGCAGTGGGATGAAACAAAGATTAAAATTGGCGCAGGCATTTTTTTCAACAACTCCCGTTCTTTTGCTGGACGAACCCACTACTAATTTAGATGCAGAAGGAATTGCATTATATCATCAGTTGATCAACGATCACACCATTAATAAATTAGTGATCATCAGCAGTAATGATAAACATGAATACGATTTTTGTAATGATGTACTCAGCATCGCTGATTATAAATAACCAATCGTTTTATTGTATAAAAAAAGAAGTTGTTTCAAAACCACTACCAATCGTCTTGTTTGAATGATCAAACTGCAACTGGTAGTAGATGAAACAACTTCTTCACAAGTGATGAAACAAAACAATATTATTGTTTTGGATTGATCAGCTTTCCGCTGACACGTTGGTTTCCCACTTTTAGAACATAAATAAGATTACCTCTGTGTGCAGGTAGAACTTTATAATCTATATACAATTGTTTTCCTGCAAAAACATAGCCCTGGAATACAGTTGCCACTTTTTGTCCAACCATATTATACACTTCCAATGTACCATTACCTGATACAGGAGATTCTAAAGAGAATCTTACTTTGTCAGTGTAAGGATTTGGATAAGCAGAAACAGATAAACTGCTCTTTTGCATCATCGGTTGTCTGCTTTCAGCAATTGGGACTATTCTTCCATTTAATACCGGAGCGCCATTTCTTGGAGCATCAAGAAATCCTACCATTGAACGGCATCCATCAAATGCATTGTTTATTCTGTCAACAGCATTATTCACATCACTTGCAGAAATACCGCTTATCACCACACCACCTAAGATATCATTTGCCAATTTGTATAAACCGGCAACATCTTTCGTGTATATACCACCGTTATTACCAAGGTAAGTGATCACATTTTTAGGGAATCCGAATTGTAAGATTGGAGCTGCGTCAATTGGATTGCCACTTAAACAATCGAAATTCTTAACAAACAGAGTGTCATGTAAAGCAAAGCCTTCAAGATAAGTTCCATTATGCATATTGAAGAACAAAGCCATTGTTTGAGCTAACAATACATTCCTAACTCTACCAACATTTGGTTTTTTTGTTTCTAATGGAACTGCATCCCATGTAGAAGGAACACTATAAGTAGCGCCTTCATAAGTATCTCCATAAGCTAACCCTCCATCTTTTACTCCCAAAGCAGCGGCTGTACCACCACCCGGCAACATTTTGAAAATATCTCCATTACTAATTTCTGCTTTGAACAAAGTAAATGCTCTGTCATTGTTCAACACACCTCCAAGATCTTCACGACCAAATACCACTTTCGTTTGTCCGATATAATCAAATGCTTTCAACATTTTTGTTGATGCATTTTCCAATGTATTACCTGTTCCAAGGCCACCACTACATCCCAGCCCCCCTACATTACCATAGAAACCTTGTGTATATGTACAGTGATTACCTGCCGGTCCACAAGAAATAACGACAACCGTTAGTGGATCAGAATATACTATCGGGCAATCTCCTATTTGAATAACCACTCTAAAAGTAGTTTTTTGAGTAAGCACTCCATAGTTATAAGTATTAGTAGTATTAGCAATAGGCACCCATGTTGCACTATTACCAATTAATTTTTCCCATCTAATGATCGTACCGGTATATCCAGTCAAAGTAAGTAAGTGTGAAGCAACATTGATATCCTCACATACGATTGTATTACCTGTAACTTTTCCTCCAACAGCCGGTTGAGTTACTGTAACAGTAACCGATGCTGAAGTAGCTTCAGGACAAACGCCATTTTTAACCACCACTTTGTATGATGTTGTAACGCCAAGATTGGTATAACTAATTGAAGTCAATCCTGCAGAACCTGCAACATCTGACCAGCTTCCACCTTGTGGCATTTTTTGCCATTTAATGATTGCTCCAACCTGGCCACTAACAGATACTGAACCACTGTTCACACCTGGACAAACTGTTCCACCACCTGCAACTATTCCAGCTACAGAAGGTGCAGTTATTGTTATTGTCACAGTAGCCGAAGTTGCTTCTGGGCAAACGCCATTTTTAACCACTACTCTATAAGATGTAGTTACAGTAAGGTTTGTATAGTTGATAGAAGTTTGACCTGCAGAATTTGCTACTGTTGTCCAGCTACCACCTTGTGGCATTTGTTCCCATCTAACAATAGAACCTGTTTGGCCATTCACTGATAATGAACCATTGCTACCTGAGCAAACTGTTCCACCACCTGCGATCACGCCAGCAGCAGAAGGAGCAGTAACATTTACGGTAGCAGAAGCTGAAGTAGCTTCCGGGCAAACACCATTTTTAACCACTACTCTGTAAGAAGTTGTTACAGTAAGATTGCTATAATTAATTGAAGTTTGGCCTGCTGAATTTGGAACTGTTATCCAACTACCACCTTGTGGCATTTGTTCCCATCGAACAATTGAGCCTGTCTGGTTATTTACTGACAACGAGCCATTGCTACCTGAACAAACTGTTCCACCACCGGTGATTGCACCGGCAACAGAAGGAGCAGTAGCGGTTACGGTTACGGCATCAGAAGTCACTTCAGGGCAAACACCGCTTTTAACCACTACTCTGTAAGATGTAGTTACAGTAAGATTAGTGTAATAAATAGAAGCTTGTCCAGTCGAATTTGCAACTGTTGACCAGCTTCCGCCTTGTGGCATTTGTTCCCATTTAACAATAGAACCAGTTTGACCACTTACAGATAATGAACCATTGCTGCCTGAACAAACTGTTCCACCACCGGTAGTAATACCTGCAACTGACGGAGCAGTAACGGTTACGGTTACAACATCTGAGGTAGCTTCAGGACATACACCATTTTTAACTATTACTCTGTATGAAGTTGTGGTTGTAAGATTGGTATAACTGATAGAATTTAGTCCGACTGAATTTGCAACTGTTGACCAGCTTCCCCCTTGTGGCATTTGCTCCCATCTAACTACAGTGCCGCTTTTCCCTGTTACCGATAATGTACCACTACTACCTGAACAAGCTGTTCCACCCCCGGTTATTATACCTGCCACAGCAGGAGCATCTACATGTATAGTGATCTGCGCTTGTTTAGTACATGATGCACTAAATTGTTTTGTATACGTTATAATATGATCGCCTGGCCCAGCAATAGCCGGATCAAAAGAATTACCTGTTACACCGGGTCCACTATAAGTTCCTCCCGCAGGAGCACCTACCAATGTAACTGCAGAATTATTCAGACATTGTCCTCCCACTGAAGCTAAAGTAACAGTGCCAATTGAAAAAGAAAGCTGTAATGGTTCAACAACATCTTTCAATGCCGCTGAAGCTGATGAAGAGGCTTTGGTTTTAATAACAACTGTTTTAATATTTAAACCCTGGCAAGCACTTTCAGCACCTACACTGATTACTTGGCTCACATTTACAGCAGCTTCAACAAATTGTAATGGTGCGTATGTTGTAGAACCAAATGCACCGAAAGGAACATCAACTGCATTTGAATTGGTTACTGCAAATCCAGAAGGGCCTGGAGCCGGTATCAAAACATAATCAAATTTACCGCCACCTATTGACTGCCATCTGTAGAAAATAACAGAACTCACTCCACCACCATTATTGTATTCAATAGTAATTAAAAGATCATTAACTGTTCTGCCACCATCAGGTCCTGCAGAAGTAAAGCCATCATTATTCGTATTCCTTGTCAATGTATTTTGTAACAATTCAAAATCAATATATGCTGTACCGTTAGTACTAAGTCTGTCGCCAGCCATCATCATCCACACATCATCATTCGCATCTCTTGCCAAATGTATCAATGCTTTGTTGATCTCATTTTTGTCGGGAGCACCAGACATAGCCCAATGCCAATCAGTATTTGGATTACTATTACCCTTACTACCTTCAGTAAAAATAATATCCGAACTTGAATTGTATGGATCACTAATATTAAAGGTTTTGGTATTATCTAATACACTACCATCATCATTGATAACGAAGCTGCCAGTACCACCAGCGCCTG
>JADMIO010819951.1_pt1 | contig 53444 bp, 38 predicted proteins | sample 8958161 | NCBI WGS metagenome assembly JADMIO01 (sample SAMN16585339, study PRJNA669376) | soil metagenome | isolation source: Crop rotation soil | place: USA: Cullars Rotation, Alabama | collected 2011 | reverse complement strand
CGCGACAACTTGTCCACGTGGAATTCTAAGCTTAGGATCCCAATGTGCTGGAAAGATGAACTTGTAATAGACGCCCAGATAATATGGCAGCAGGTAAGCAGCCCCGTCGGCGAGCGAGCGGCCGCCGGCCTCGAAGTCGAGTTTCCAGGGGTCATGATTCCAGTGCTGCACGAAACGCTCGTCGATGGGCAGCACCTTGCCGCTTACCCGATAGCCAGTCTTCTCGCTCTCCCCGTGCCGCACCCACGACGGCAGCGGCAGGACGTCGATGCGCTGACTGTTGCGGTAGCTCCAGGCGATCCGGTCCAGCGGAAAACGCTCGAGCGTCTCCGCGGAATCCTCGAGCCAAGCGCCGTCCGGGCCGAGATCGCGGGTGCGGAACGCGTCCGCATATTTCTCGCCGTTGGCGATGGCGGCGTAGAGGAAATTGAACAGCGGGTTGATTTCCGGCTGCTCCATGAGCCAGTGGTTGTGGAAGGCGAGCAGGTACTCTGCGCGCAGGCCGGGGTCGCGCTCGTAGCGCAGCAGGCCGTAATAGTTCATGAAGATCATCTCGTCGTCCGACTGGTTGCCGGCGCCCGGCCCGGCGTTGGACTTCGGGATGAGCACGTTCATATCGTAGGAATGCTCTTTGACCAGCGTGCGATAGGCCGCGTCATAACGCGGGTCGGCGGTGATGTGTTCCGCGACCTTGAGATACGAAAGGATGCTGAGCGAGTTCGTCCCGCGCTCCGCCCACCAGCCGACATTGTGGTTCAGGTTTAGTGGGTCGAAGACGGCCCAGCGCGTGGGCTTGCCGTCATGGTCCACCATCTGGAAATTGTGTTCCAGCAGATGATCGGTGATCGACGCGACCTGCTCGCGAACGCGCCCTTTTTCCTCGTCCGTGCGCGCGACGAGATCGTAATAGAGCCCGTAAAAGAAGAAATGACCGTCGAGCTCATCGGAGCTGGTGTCGGTCTTCCAGTACCACTGGCCGTCGGCGCTCACGGGCCAGCGCGGCGCGATGCTCTTCCAGCGGCGGTCGCGGGTCTCGCGCATGACGCGGTCGTGCTCCGGGCTGTCGTGGAGGTTGGGATCGGGTCCGCTCGTGGGCAGCACCGACCGCGCCACGAACCCGCGCGGCGCCGGATGCGCTCCACCCTGCGTCACCGAGCCGAGAAAACGGAGCGCCTCCAACGCCGCGGTGGCGCGCCGGCGCGCTTCCTGGCTCCCCAACGCCGCGGCGAAGCACTCGCCCGCGCCATACATAGCGGTCCACAGGCCGTCGTTGTCGCTGTCGTGCTGTACCCAATCCGAAGGATCGCCCGGCCGCTTGAGCTGCACTTCGAGCACGTAGCCGTAAGGCGTGCGGCGGTGGCGTTTGTCGATCTCGGCCTCGAAGAAACGCGCCTTCTCCGCCAGGGTGGTGGGCCGGCGTTCGATCCGGGAGACGCCCTTGGGAGTGGCGATATACGCGTTGCCTGCGGCGTCGACGGCGATGGACCGCACATCGTCGTCCGGCAGCCAGCGGAGGCCCTGGCGATACTCCCAGGTTTTGCCGTCGAACCGGATGGCGCCCATGCGCGTACCGAACCAGACCACGCCGGGCTCGCCGGCGGCGACGGTGGTGAAGTCGTCGTAGGGCAGCCCGTCTGCGCCGGTGTAGAGGGACCAGCTTGCGCGTTCGAGAACGCCGACGCCTTGCGGTGCGGCGAACCAGAGCCGGCCGGCGCGATCGAAGGTCACGCCGCGGACGTCGTCCGGCGCCCAGCTCCTTTTGCCGCTTTTCGGCAGGAGCCGCTGCCAGGCGCCCCCTGCGCGTTTCAGGAACAGACCGGCCATGCCCGCCGCGGCGATGCGTCCGTCACCAGCGATAACCGCCTGACGGATGGCCAGGTTGGAGCCGGTCAGGGCGGCGAGGCTGGAGTCGAGGATGAGACGGCCGCCGGAGAGAACGAACAGCCCGCGCGCGGTCGAGACCAGCACCCCGTTGGCGGCCGCGACGTGGGCGGCGGGCGCAGGCAGTGCCGCGATGCGCTCGACGGATTTGCCGCGGACGGCCCAAAGCGCGCCCTGCGAGGTAAACCACGTCGTGCCGCCGCCGGATGCCGCCAGGTCGGCGCGCGGCGTTCCTTCGAGCCCTGTCCATGTGGGGCCGTCGAAGTATCCGATCCCGGCGGCGGCAGCAGCCCACACGGTTCCGGAAGAATCGACCGTGAGCGACTGCACATCGCCGGGGGTCTGAAGGACGGTTCGGACCTCCTGGGCGAACCGGGCGACGCGGAGGGTCTGCGCGCCCAACAGGGCCGGCAACAACCAAAGCAGGGGTCTCATGACAGGCGCGTTTCCAGACGGAATTCTATCATCGGATGAAACTTCCCCTTTTCGCACCAAAACATTTGCTGTACATTATGTTATATGCAGAGCAGCCGCGATTCGTCCTTGTGGCGGAGCCTTGCGGTCGCTTTTGGAGACGGCGTGGCCTTCGGCGTGGGGATGAAGCTCACACAGCCGCAGGCGCAGGCGGCCGCCGCGGCTCCCAAAATCGACCTCAACCCGCTGGCGCAGCGCATTCGCGAGATGGAGCAGCGGATCGACGCGCTGCAGGAGGCTCCCCGCACGGTAGCCGTTACCGGCGCGGCGGGATCGTTCGACCAAAAAGTGCTGGAAGCCGTGGTGAACGCGCTCGACGCCCGGCTGCATGAGCACGCCGGTCAGGTGGAGCGGCGGCTCACTGAGCTCGAAGCCAAAATCACCATCGAGCTTAAGGACCTGGACCACCAGGACCAGGCGCTGGCGCGCGGCACGCAGGCGCGGCTCGATGAGGTGCGGGCTGCGGTGCGCGAGGAAGTGTCGGGGCTGCACGGACAGGTCGGCTCGATGCAGCACGAACTGGTGGCGGCGCTGGCGCGGATGGTGCAGGAACAGGTTGAGAAGCACGTGGCGGCGCAGGTCCTGGCGCAGATGCAAGCACGGATCCCTTCGCTGGAGCAATCGATTCAGCAGCAAGTGTCGGCGGCGCTTGCCGCGCAGGTTCGCCCGTTCGAGCAGCAGTGGCGGGAGGAGGCCCGGCAGGCGGCGGGACGTGCGATCACGCTGGCCGCATCGGCGGCGGACGCGACCGTCGAGGAGAAGCTGGGGCCCGTCCGCGCCGAGCTTTCGGTTCTCCGCGCGAACATGGAGCGCGCCGCCGCGCGCTTGGAAATGGCGGCGGAAGAGCGACTGCGGCCACTGCGCTCGGAACTGGCGGCGGCGCAGGAGGCCGCCCGGCAGGCCGGTCAGGCTGTGGATCAAAAGCTCGTACCGCTACGCGCCGAGATGGCGGCCCTCCGGGCGGACGTGGAGCGTGCGGCGGCGAGGCTGGAATCGGCGGCGGAAGAACAGCTCCGGCCGCTGCGCTCGGATGTGGCAGCGGCGCAGGAGAGCGCGCGGCAGGCCGGTGTCGGCGTTGACGAGAAGCTCGTACCGCTACGCGCCGAAGTGGCTGTTCTACGGACGGATCTGGAGCGGGCGGCCGCGCGGCTGGAATCGGCGGCGGAAGAGCAACTCGGCCGGCTGCGCTCGGATGTAGCGGCAGCGCACGAGGCGGCGCGGCAAGCCGGTCTGGCCGTGGATGAAAAGATCGTACCGTTGAGGGTGGACCTGCAACAGAAGAGCCGCGAGATCGCGGAGCTTCGCGAGCGGGTGGGAGAGACGGACAGATCGGTGCTGGACATGATCCTGTCGATAGGGGTCATGTGCCGGCAAACGGCCGAGCGGATCGGGACGCAGCCGCCGGCCACGATGTCAACGCCGCCACCGGCGCAATCCGCGGCGGAGCCCGGGGCGTCGCAGGAGGCCGCCCCGCCCCGTGTGCTCCATGCCGGAGCGTCGAGCGCACCCCCGGACGTCGAACCTGCCGGCGCGTCCGGCGGCTCGGGCGGACCGGGCGCCACGGGCGCGCCGTGCGACGCCACGCCCTCCCCGAAATTCGCCCAGAGCGAAAATCCCATCTGGAAGATCCCGTTGGTTTCGTCGTTCCTTGTGGCCACGGGAGGCCTGCTGCTACTGCATTATCTGTAATATCGGGGCGTGGTATCCTGTTTCCACTCCCATGAAAATCGCCTCGGTCCGAGCTTTCCTGTTGTCCTATCCCTTTCCCGAGCCGATCCGGCTCCCATTTTGGGGCGGCGAGCGCACCATCATCAAACGCGACGCCATGTTCGTGCGCGTCGAGACCGATAACGGTCTGGTGGGATACGCTCCCGGCCCGGGCAGCGAGTACGCCCACCGGGCCATCGAAGAGACGGTCGGGCCGTTTCTGACGGGACGCGTCCTCGCCGATCCCGATGCGCTGCGCGTGAAGTTTCTGGAAGGACCGGGCGCCGATCCGGAGATGGCGAAGGTCTACTGCGCGGTCGAGGTGGCGCTCTATGACCTCACCGGCAAAGCGCTCGGCGTGCCCGTTTCGGAGCTGCTGGGCGGGCGTGTCCGCGAGCGCATCCGGCTCTACGGCAGCGCCGGCATGTACATGTCGCCCCAAGCCTATGCCGCCGAAGCCAAAGCCGTCGCGGACCTGGGATTCCGCGCCTACAAGATGCGCCCGGCAATGGGCCCCGAGCAGGACATGGAGACGGTGCGGCTGATGCGGCAGGCGGTCGGGCCGGACGTGGACCTGATGGTTGACGCGCACACCTGGTGGCGCATGGGCGATCGCAACTACAGCCTGTCGACGGTCGAGCAGATCGCGCGCAACATGGCGCAATACCGCATCGCGTGGCTGGAAGAGCCGATGCCGCCCGACGATCACGAAGCGTACCTCAAGCTCAAGGAAAAGGACATCGTGCCGCTGGCGAGCGGAGAACACGAGCCCAGCGAGGACCGCTATCTCGACCTGATCGTCACCCAGGCCGTGGACTACGTCCAGATGGACGTCTGCTGCCAGGGCGGATACGCTCTGGGCCGCCGGCTGTTCGCCGAGATCGCGCGCCAGGGGCTGCGCTTCGCCTTCCACAGTTGGGGGACGGCGCTGGAGGTGGTTGCCGCCGCGCACCTGGGAATCTGTTGGCCGGAGATGGTGGTGGAATGGCTGGAGTATCCGTGCTATTCGACGCCGAGCCGCGCCGGCATGTACCCGTTCCCGCTGGCCGCCGAAATCTTGAAGGAGCCGCTCGAACTCAACGCGGGAGACCTGATCGTGCCGCGCACGCCGGGGCTCGGGGTCGAGGTCGACGAGCGGGTAGTGGAACGCTATCCGTGGATTCCGGGACCGTGGTCGTTCTTCCGCATCGACTCGCCACCGGAAACGCGGGCGGTCATGTCGGACCACAGTGTGAAGTGGGACATCGGAGCGGCGTAGGGGCCGAAAAGGGGGCGGTGGCTGGGGGTGGGGGCTGGGGGAAGGAACGCTCGCTCCGCTCGCGGCTTTAAAATGGTTGCATGGACAAATTGGTAATCGCGGGGCGCGAGTTCGGGTCGCGGCTGATTGTGGGAACGGGGAAGTATCGCAGCTTCCAGGAAATGCAGCGCTGCCACGAGGCCTCGGGTGCGGATATGGTGACGGTCGCGGTGCGGCGAGTGAACCTCACCGACCGCACTAAGGAATCGCTGCTCGATTTCATCGACCGGACGAAAATCTTCATCCTGCCGAACACGGCGGCATGCTATACCGCCGACGACGCGGTGCGGACCGCCATGCTGGCGCGTGAAGTGGGGCTTTCCAACTGGATCAAGCTGGAAGTCATCGGCGACGAAAAGACGCTGTTCCCGGACAACGCCGGGCTGCTCGAAGCGACCCGCATTCTGGTGAAGGAAGGCTTCGTCGTCCTTCCTTACACCAATGACGACGTGGTGAACGCGCGCAAGCTGATCGACGCGGGAGCGGCGGCGGTGATGCCGCTGGCAGCGCCGATCGGGTCCGGCATGGGCGTGCAGAATCCCGCGAATCTGCGCATTATGCGCGAGATGATCACGACCGTGCCGATGATCGTCGATGCCGGCGTGGGTACGGCGTCGGACGCGTCGATTGCCATGGAACTGGGCGCTGATGGGGTCCTCATGAATACGGCCATTGCGGCGGCCGAGGACGCGGTGAAGATGGCGAACGCTATGCGGCTCGCGGTCGAAGCGGGACGACTGGCATATGAAGCGGGGCGGATGGAGAAAAAGCTGTACGCTACGGCTAGCAGTCCGCTCGCGGGGGTCGTCGGGCGGTAGGGCCGGCCTAAAGGCCGGCTGCGGGCAGGATTGCCCGCCCCACAGTGTTCTTCCCGGTGATTTGTGTGAAGACGCGCAGGAGATTTCCGCCTAGGAACTTCTTGATGCGTTGTTCGGAATAGCCGCGGCGCAGCATGGCATCCGTGATCAGTGCGAGGTCGCGGATGTCCCGCATGCCGCGCGGTAGCGGAGGGCCGCCGTCGAAATCGCTGCCCAGTGACACGTGGTCCTCGCCGACCAGGTTGATCGCGCGATCGACCACCGCCACCCAATCGTCCACCGTCATCCGGATGTCGTCGGGGATGTCGGCGGGAACCATCGGAAATTGAGGCGCAACCAGGCGGTCGAGCTCGTAGATGCTCAGCTTCGTGCCCCGGGCCACGATTTCCGCCGTGTCCCAGAAGGGCTTGCCGGCGTGCTGCGTCCGCCAGTCGAACGCTTTCCGATTGTGGAACTCGTTCCCTAGCTGAAAGCCGATTAGCCCGCCCTTCGCGGCCAGTTTCTGAATCAGCGCATCGGGCATATTGCGCGGGATATCGTTGACCGCGCGCAGGCCATGATGTGTGGCGATCACCGGGTCTGAACTGACTTCGATGGCCTGCGAGATCGCCTCATCGGACGCGTGCGACACGTTGATCACCATGCCGAGCCGGTTCATTTCATGAATGAACGCGCGGCCGCGGTCGTTCAGGCCGTGCCATTTGGGCGGGGAGCAGCAGGAGTCGACATAATTGCTCGTCCAGTTGTGCGCGGAGAGTTGCACCGAGCGCAGGCCGAGGCGGTGCATCTCGCGGAGGACGCCGAGGTCGCCGTCGAGGTCGAAGCTGCCTTCGATGTCGAGCACGGCGGCGATCTTGCCCGCCGCGTGAATGCGGGTGATGTCGGCGCCATTGCGCGCGATTTCGATCATCTGGCCGTTACGCGCGATCTGGTCGAGGGCGCAATCGAGCATACGGAGCGCCTGTTTGGTCTCGAGTCGCGCCGGGTAGTAGTCTTCGGTGACGAAGACGGAGAAGAAGAGGGCGCCCAGGCCGCCTTCTTTGGCGCGCGGCAGGTCGAACTGGCCGTCGGGCTTGCGCGTGCCGATGTCACCGCCGTGGTAGAACTCGCGGTCGACGGCGTGGACATGGCCGTCGAACACCAGCGAGCTGCGGTGGAGCGCCATTGCGCGCGCGGAAGGCTGGGCTGGAAGCAGGGTCGCGGCCGCGAGCAGCGTCAGCAGGCCGGCGATCGGTCTATAATCATGGACTCCAGGTCTCAATATCATGAGCGATTCGAATCGTCCCAAAATCGCGGCCGTCGTGACGACTTACTTCAAGTATTCGCACGCGCAACATATCGTCGATCGATTCCTCGACGGCTACGGCTGGAACGGCACGCACCATTATCCCCCCATGGACCTCGTGTCGTTGTATGTCAACCAGGTCGGGCAGAACGACCTCAGCCGCGAGCGCGGGGCGCGGCATCCCAAGCTGCGCATGTCGAAGACCATCGCGGATGCGCTGACGCTCGGCGGCGACAAGCTGGCCGTCGACGGCGTAGTGCTGGTGGGCGAGCACGGCAACTATCCGCGCAACGAGAAAGGGCAGACGAAGTATCCGCGGTGGGAATTTTTCCAGGAGATCGTCAAGGTGTACCGCGCCAGCGGACGTGCAGTGCCGCTGTTTAGCGACAAGCACCTTTCCTGGAACTGGGAGTGGGCCCGCCAGATGTACGACACGTCGCGCGAGCTGAAATTCCCCTTTCTGGCGGGGTCGAGCCTGCCGGTGACGTGGCGGACGCCGTCGGTGGACATGCCGTCCGGCGCGAAAATTTCCGAGGCGCTGTGCGTCTGCTACGGCGGCGTCGACAGCTACGATTTTCACGGCCTCGAAACCATCCAGTGCATGGTGGAGCGGCGGCGCGGCGGTGAGACGGGCGTCCAATGGATCCAGGCCTACCGCGGGGACAAGTTCTGGGACGCGCTACGCGAAGGCGTCTGGCCGCGCCCGCTGATGGACGCCGCGCTGTGCCGCAGTCACACTCTCGCGCAGGCGCGGCCGGGGTTCAACGACGCTTTCCCGACGGTGGACGAGATGCGCCGGCTGGTGCGCGATCCGGTCGCTTACCGGTACGAGCATGCCGACGGCCTGAAGAGCACCATGATGCTGATGACCGGCCTGGTGCGCGACTTCAACTTCGCGGCGTACGTCAACGGCGCGCGCGAGCCGTGGTCGACCCAGATGTACCTGCCGATGCCCGACGGCCGCACCACGCTGGCGAATTTCTTCAGCCCGCAGGTGAACCACATCGAAACGATGTTTCTGACGGGTAAGGCGCCGTATCCGGTGGAGCGGACGCTGCTGACGACCGGATTGACGGCGGCGGGAGTCGAGAGCCTCTTCCGCGGGCAGACGCGTTTCGAAACGCCGCACCTGGCGATCAAGTACGCCGCGCCGAAGGAATCCACCTACTGGAGGACTTAACGATGCTGACTCGCCGGACATTTCTGCAGACCGCGGCCGTGGCCGCCGCAGCGCCCGCCGAGGCGCAGCCGAAGCGCATCGCAATCCTAGCGACCGTGTACCGCCCCCTCTCGCACGCGCAGCACATGGGAGACCGCTTCCTGGTCGGCTACCCGTACGCGGGCGCGTGGCATCGGCCGAACATGAAGGTGGTTTCGCTGTACGTCGACCAGAAGCCCGACAATGACCAGAGCGCGGCGCGCGCCAAGGAGTTCGGCTTCGAGGTTTATCCTTCAGTGTCAGAGGCGCTGCGATGCGGCGGCAAGCAACTGGCCGTCGACGCCGTCCTGTCGATCGCTGAGCACGGCAACTACCCGCGCAACGAGAAGGGGCAGATCCTGTACCCGCGCTACGAGTTTTTCGAGCAGGCCGTGAAGGTCTTCGAAGCGGACGGCCGCAGCGTGCCGTTCTACAACGACAAACACCTTTCGTACAGCTTCGAGAAGGCCAAGGCCATGGTGGATGCGTCGCGGCGGCTGAAGTTCCCGATGCTGGCGGGGTCCTCGATCCCGGTAACGTGGCGGCTGCCTGCGATCGATCTGCCGATGGAGTGCGAGATCGAGAGCGCCCTCATGGTCGGCGTCGGTGGCTCGGACGCGATGGACTTCCACGCGCTCGAAGGCCTGCAATGCATGGTCGAGCGGCGCCGCGGCGGCGAGTCGGGCGTCAAGGCCGTGCAGTTGATTGAAGGCGACGACGTTTGGAAGGCCGGCGACGACGGGCGCTACTCGAAGGAACTGCTGACCGCGGCGCTCTCGCGCAGCGACACGCCGCTGGGGCTGACCGTGACCGATGGACGCACGCAGGACCTGGTCGCGTCTGGAGAACTGCCGAAGCTGGTGAAGAATCCCGCTGCGTACTTCATCGAATATCGCGACGGACTGAAAGCCACGATGCTGATGCTCGATGGGGCCGTGAAGGATTTCAACTTCGCCGCGCGGCTGAAGGGCGGGCGAGTATGGTCCACGCAGTTCCTGCTCACACCCGAGCCGAACGTCACGTACTCTGCCTGCCTGATGCATAAGGCCGAGCAGATGTTCGAGACGGGCGCTGCGCCTTATCCCATCGAGCGGACCCTGCTAGTGAGCGGGATGCTGGAAAGCTGCCTGACGTCGAAAGTGCAGGGGCACGGGCACCTCGAAACGCCGCATCTCCAGGTGGCGTATCGCGCGCCCAAGGAGTCCCAGTTCCCGCGCAGTTAGTTTGTGGGGCCGCCAATCCTGGCCGCAGCCGGCCTTCCGGCCGGCTGGACCGGCTGAAGCCGGTCCGCGGCCTGAAAGGCCGCGCCACATGCTGCATCCGGCGATAATGGAATCTCGGTGAACCCTCGTCTCTCGCAATTCCTGCGCCACCTCGGGACGCCCGTCCTGCTGTTCGCAATCCTGACCGGGTTCTATTGGAAGATCACGCTCACGCGGCAGTACGAGTGGATCTGGGGTTACGATCTGGCGGCGCAGGTTTTGCCGTGGTACGAGGTCGAGGCGCGGCAGTGGCACGGCCATATGTTCCCGCTCTGGGATCCGTATCTGTGGGCCGGTCAGCCGCTGCTGGCGCAGGCGCAGCCGGGCGCCGCCTATCCGCTCAACTGGCTGCTATTCTCGCTTCCCCTGCGCGGCGGCCACATCCAGCACGGCGTGCTCGAGTGGTACTTCGTGGTGATCCGTTTCATGGCGGCGCTGTTCTGCTGCTGGCTCTGCCCGATCTCGGCCGCTCGCGTATCGCCTCTGTCGCGGCCGGAATCGCCTTCAGCCTCTCCGGCTATCTCGCCACCACCGGCTGGCCGCAGATGGCCAGCGGCGCGGTGTGGATGCCGCTGGTCTATCTCTTTCTGCTCCGCGCCGTCCGTGGGCGGAACACTATCGGCAGTGCGGCCCTCTCCGGACTCTTTTTGGGAATGGCATGGCTGAGCGGCCACCACCAGATCCCGATGTTCACCACCGCGGCCTTTGCACTCACATGGCTGTTTTTCGTTTTCCGGAAGGGGCGTCTCGATGTGCGACTGGCGCGCGCGGCGGCGGTGGCTGTAATTTTCACGGCTCTCACCGGCGCGCTCCAGATCCTGCCGGCGTATGAGTACGGGCACCTCGCCAAGCGCTGGGTGAGCGCGCCGCAGCCGGTCGGGTGGAACGACGCGGTGCCGTATTCCGTTCACGAGCAGTATGACCTGAAAGGCTTCAATCTCCTCGGCATCGTCATTCCGGGCGTGGTGACCCACTCCAATCCCTTCGTCGGCATCGCCGCGCTGTCACTTGCGCTGCTCGGGCTGGCCGCCTGCTGGCGCGACCTCAGCGTGCGCCTGCTCTCGGCGATCGGGATCGGCGGGCTCATTTACTCGCTCGGACACTATACGGTCTTTCAGGGCTTGTTCTACGCCGCCGTCCCGGGAATGGAAAAGGCGCGGACGCCGTCGGCGGCGGTGGTGATTTTCCAGTTCGGGGTCGCCGTTCTGGCGGCGTTCGGCATCGACCGGCTGGCCGGCGAGTCCTCGCCGTGGTTGCGGCGCGTTTCGTGGACCGCGCTCGGCTTCGGGGGCCTGACCTTTCTGATCTCCGAGGCCGTGTTGCTCGCGAACCGCAACACCTTCCCGCTCGACGACCATGTCGTCGTGACGGCGCTATCCGCGTTCCTCGTGGCGGCGTTGCTTTACGCCGCAGCGCGCGGGGCCGTCACGGCGCGGCAGGCGGGCGTGCTGGCAGTGTTGCTGATCCTGCTCGACCTGGGGAGCGATCCAAACAGCACGCTCATCCCGCGCGACGACAAACAGCAAAACGAGCGGCTCGACCAGATGCGCGCCAATGACGACGTCGCGCAATACCTGAAGAAGCAGCCCGGCTACTACCGTGCCAACATCAGCGACGATTTGTTTCCGCCGAATTGGGGCGCCTATCAGGGCGTCGAGATGTGGGGCGGGGCGCTGGCGAGCGTGACCAACAACATGTTGGATTTCGAGTTCCACCGGTATCCCGCGCGCATGGCCTTCGGCGTGGCGTACTCGCTCGGGACGAAGCCCCCGCCGGATCCCGCGGACGAAGTCTTTGCCGGCAAAAGCGGGCTGAAGGTCTATCGACATCCGGCCGTTTTGCCGCGCGCGTGGGCCGTACACAATCTGGTGCGCGTGAGAGACATGGGAGCGGGCAACCAGTGGATCGTGAGCCGGACCGAGGAACTGCACACGACGGCGTTCCTGCTGCAGGAGCCGCCGGCGCTCGAATCATGCGGCACGCCCGACGACGTGCGCCTGTACGATCACCGCGGGTCGTTCCTGGGGATTCGCGCGCACTTGGCGTGTAAAGGCATGGTGATCGTCTCGGATACGTACTTCCCCGGTTGGCACGCCTACGTGGACGGCCACGCGGCCGAGGTCTATCCCGTGAACGGCCCCATGCGCGGCGTGGTGGTCCCGGCGGGCGACCACTCGGTCACGATGCGCTACCGGCCGGCGTCGGCGATGATCGGCGGGTTTTGTACGTTGTTGGGCGTGGTGGGCGCGGTGCTACTTTGGAGAAGAGGGGAGCGGCAAGCCTAGTAAATTACAGCTCTCGGCCGCCCATGCAGATCAAGCTATTCGGGAACCTGCGGATTGTCTTTGCGGGAAATCCCGTTACGGCCATCAACACGCACCGCCTTCAATCGCTCGTCGCATACCTGATCCTGCATGGCGATGCGCCGCAGCCCCGCGAGCGCCTGGCGTTTCTGCTGTGGCCGGCTTCCACCGAATCGCAGGCCCGGACCAATCTGCGGCAATTGCTGCACCATCTGAAGCGGGCTCTGCCGGCGGCGTCGAACGCGCTCGAGGTCTCGCATTTCACGGTGCAGTGGCGGCAGGACGCGGATTCCTCCATCGACGCGGTGGACTTCCAGAAAGCCATCGCGGAAGCCGCCTCCGCGAGAACGGAAAACGATCGCGCGCGCGAGATCCGCGCGCTCCTAGCGGCAGCGCACCTCTACGAAGACGACCTCCTGCCCGGTCTTTATGACGACTGGCTGACGCTCATTCGCGACGACTACCGGAAGCGCGCCTGCGAAGCGCTCCAGCGGCTCGCGATCCTGTTCGAGGAGCAGGGAGACGTTGCGATGGCGCTTCCCTTCGCGGAACGTGTGGTCGCACTCGATCCCTTGACCGAGCCACACCACCAACTACTGATCCGGCTGCATGCGGCGAATCACGACCGGTCGAGCGCCCTGCGCGCGTACCATCAATGCATGCGCGTGCTGCGGCGCGAGCTCGGCGTGGAGCCAGGTCCCGCCACGGTGGAGCTGTTCGAACGCATCCTGAAAGCCGAGGCGGAGCCGCAAGCCGCGCGTGAGCCGGCCGCTACAAAACCGGGCCCGCAATTGCAGAAGGCGCGCGTACTCATCGGTCGCGCTAAAGAGTGGCGCGAACTGGCGGCGGCGTGGCAAGCCGCAACGCAGGCCGGGCCGCGGGCCGTCATCATCGCGGGCGAGCCGGGGATCGGGAAAACAAGACTTGCGGACGAGCTGCATCAGGCCTGCGTGCGCCAGGGACATGCCGCGGCCCGCAGCCGGTGCTACGCCGGACAGGCGGCGTACGCGCCGGTGGCGGAGTGGCTGCGCTCCGACGCAGTCCGCGCGGCATGGGCCAGTCTGAAACCCGAGCAGGCGGCCGAAGTGGCGCGCCTCACGCCCGAAATCCGCGAGCAGTTCGCCGGGGCCGAGGGAGCTGCGCAGCCGACTCCGCTCACCGAGAGCTGGCAGCGCCTCCGCTTCTATGAGTCGCTGAGCGCCGCAATCGGCAAGACGCGGAAGCCCTTGCTGCTGTACCTGGACGATCTGCAGTGGTGTGACGCCGATTCATTCGAGTGGCTGAACGCTCTCTTGACCTCGCCCGCCGCGGAGGGCGTGTTGCTTCTGGGGACGGTGCGGGCGGAGGAGACCGGCCGCGAACATCCGTTTACGCGATTTCTCGCGGGGCTGCACCGGGCCGGGATCGCACGGGAAATTCCCCTCGAACCGCTAGGGGCGCAGGAGACGGCCGAACTGGCGCGGCTCGAATCCGCCCGGCCGCTCGAGAGCGGAAACCTGGAAGAGATCTTCCGCGCCACGCGCGGCAATCCGCTGTTTGTGGTCGAAACCGTTCGCGCAGGCCTAAAGAGCACGCGCGTACACGCCGTTATTGCGGCGCGGCTGGGACAGCTTTCCGCCGCTTCTTACGAGCTCGCCGGCCTGGCCAGCGTGGTGGGGAGGCCCTTTTCGTTCGACCTGCTGGAGAAGGCCACGGACTGGGATGAGGCGAGCGTTTCGGAATCGCTCGACGAGCTTTGGCGGCGGCGCATCGTCGAAGGCCGCGGGGCATCGGAGTACGATTTTACGCACGACCGCCTGCGCGAAGTCGCCTGCGAGGAGTTGACCCTGGTGCGCCGGCGGTACTTGCACCGACGCATCGCGCGCGCGCTGGCTGAGGTCTATGCGGCCGATCTCGAAGGCCGCGAGGGACAGATCGCCTGGCATTTCGAACAGGCAGGAATGGCCGAGGAGGCGATCGAACATTACCGGCGCGCGGCCGCCTACGCGCGCCAGCGGTACGCGCACGCAGAAGCGGCGGACCTGCTGCGGCGGGCGTTGAAGCTCTGCCGCGGATTTTCCGAATCCGAGCACAGGCTGAGGCAGGAACTGGACCTCCTGGCGACGCTCGGTCCGGCGCTGGTGACGACGGCCGGATACTCCGCGACGGAGGTCGGCGAAACCTACCATCGCGCGCTGGAGCTGTCGCGACGGTTCGATAACCCGAACAGCTTCGCCATCCTGAGCGGCGCGTGGGTGTTTCACACCGTCCGCGGCGATCTCGAGACGGCACGCCAGTTCAGTCTCGAATTTCTGCGCGCGGCGGAACGGGACCGGGCGCCCGGCCTCATGGCCGCGGCCAACTTCGTGGCCGGAAGCTGCCTCTTCCATCTGGGCCGGCTGGAAGAGTCGCTGAGCTATATGACTTCGGCGATGGGGGACCACGATGCGTCCGCCGAATCCGTGCTGGCGCTCTTCGCCGGCCCGGATCTCGGCGTTTTCTCCCGCTCTTACCTGGCCCATCTCGCCTGGCACCGCGAGCAGGGCGATCCGCAGCGTGACGCAGCGGAAGCGCTCGCCGTGGCGCAGCGCATCCGCGATCCCTTCGCCGAGGCCATCGCGCTCGACTACACTGCTCTGCTGCACGCCTTCGCCGGCAAAAGCCGCCTCGCGCTTGAACATGGGCGGCAGGGCGTGGACGTGTGCCGCCGGCACGGCTTCGCCTATTACCTCGCGATGGGAAACATCGTGACCGGATGGGCACGGGCCGCCGAGGGTGCGCCAGTCGAAGGACTCGTCCAGCTTCGCGAGGGAATGGAGGCGCTGCGCGGCTTAGGCGCCGAGCTGCGGCTGCCGTATTATTTCGCGCTTCTGGCGGACGCGCTCCGCCGCGCCGGGAACGTGCGGGAGGGGTTGGCCGCTGTGTCCACGGGATTCGCCTTCGCCGGCAAGAACGGAGAAGCGTGGCCGCTCGCCGAGTTGTACCGAGTGCAGGGAGAACTGCTGGCCGCCGAAGGCAAACCCGAGGACGCGCGCGCGAGTTTCCGGCAGGGGGTCGACGCCGCCCGGCGCGCCGGATCCCTAGCATTCGAAAGGAAATTATTGACTCTGGCCGGCGGAACGGCCGCGTCCGCCTCCACAGAACGCTCCTAGAACGGCCCCTCAGTCAAAGTGGACATATCCAGTGCGGAAACCCATTTCCGCAGTACTCAAGAGGAGGAGAGGAATGTCCTTAGAGCAAGCAATTACCGAATTTCGCGGCCAGTTCCGCGGCGCTGTCATTGAACCCGGGGACGCCGGTTACGACGAAGCGCGCAAAGTCTACAACGGGATGATCGACCGCAAGCCAAGGTTGATCGCCAAATGCACGGACGTGGCGGATGTGATCGCGGCGGTGCGCATGGCCAAGGCGAACGGCCTGCGGGTTTCGATCCGCGGCGGCGGCCACAACGCGGCCGGCTTGGGCGTGTGCGACGACGGACTGGTCATCGATCTCGCGCCGATCAACTATGTGTGGGTGGATCCGGCCTCGCGCCACGTCCGGGTGGGAGCGGGATGCAAGTGGTCCGACGTGGATCACGCGACCCACGCCTTCGGCCTGGCGGTGCCGTCGGGGATCATCTCGTCGACGGGCGTGGCGGGGCTGACGCTGGGGGGCGGCATGGGCCACCTGACCCGCAAGTACGGCCTGACCATCGACAACCTGCTCGCCGTCGATATGGTGCTCGCGGACGGCAGCTTCGTGGTCGCCAGCGAAGACGAGAATGCGGATCTGTTCTGGGCGGTGCGCGGCGGAGGCGGAAACTTTGGGATCGTGACGTCGTTTCTGTTCCAGGGGCAGCCGGTCGGGATGGTCTGCGCGGGCCCCATGCTTTGGAACCTGGAAGACGCCGCCGACGTGATGAAGTGGCACCGCGACTTTATCCGGCAGGCGCCCGAGGAGATGAACGGCTTCATCGCCATGATGAGCGTGCCGCCGGGGCCGCACTTTCCCCAGGAGCTGCACTTCAAGAAGATGTGCGCGATCGTGTGGTGCTACCAGGGCTCGATGGAGCAGGCGAACGCGATCCTGGAGCCGATTCGCGCGTACCGCCGCCCCGCCTTCGAGTTCTTCGCCCCCATGCCGTTCCCGGTGGTCCAGGGTATGTTCGACCCGATCTATCCCCCGGGCCTGCAATGGTACTGGAAGGCCGATTTCTTCAACGAACTCAGCGACGCGGCCATCGAAAAGCATATCGAGCACGCGCGTCTGCTGCCGACCTGGCAATCGACCATGCACCTGTATCCGGTGAACGGGAAAGTCAATCGCGTGGGCGAAAACGATACGGCGTTCGGCCATCGCGATTCGCTCTTCAGCGGCGTCATCGTGGGCGTCGACCCTGACCCGGCAAACGCCGGCAAGATCACCGAATGGGCCAGGGCTTATTACGACGCGCTGCATCCGTTCAGCACGGGCGGCGCCTACATGAACTTCATGATGGAAGAAGGCGACGACCGGATTCGGGCCGCCTATCGCGGCAATTACCAGCGGCTGGCCGCCATCAAGGCCAAGTACGATCCCGACAACTTCTTCAACGTCAACCAGAACATCCGGCCCGCATCGGAGCGGGTGGCGCAGCCGGCCTAAGAGGGATTGCCCGCGTCGGAACGGGTGGCGCAGGCGGCCTAAGAGGGATGCCCGCGTCGGAACCGATGCGCGCAGGGGCCTAAGAGGGATGCCCGCCTCGGAACGGTGTCGCAGGCGGCCTAAGAGGAATTACGAAAATGTCTACCAGCGAAGTTTTGGACCGTCATCTGAAGTCGTTCGCCGAGCGCTATATCGACGGCGTACTGGCGGATTACTCGGCCGACGCGGTGCTGTTCGCGCCGGCCGGGCCGCTGAAAGGCCCGCAAGCGATTCGGCCGCTCTTCGAAAATCTGATCGCGGAGTTCGAAAAGCCGGGCTCTTCCTTCAACATGCAGCACCGGTCGATCGACGGCGATCACGCCTATATCGTGTGGAGCGCCGAGACGGCGGACAACTCCTACGAATTCGCTACCGACACGTTCGTGGTGCGAAACGGAAAGATCGTGGCGCAGTCGTTCGCCGCCAAGATCGAGCCGAAGCGCGCCGCCGGGGGCGTGTTCTGGCCGGCAAGCCGCCGATAGAGCAGTATTCACAAGTGGGGCGGTCCCCCTGGGCCGCGGCCGACGCCCGCGTCGGCTTTTTGGCCAGGTTGAAAAGAAGCCGGACCGGGGGTCCGGCGCGGACGAGGGCGTCCGCCCCACACTTTGAGCTACTTCGTCAGCATCGACGACCGGTTCGCAAAATTCAGGATCCAGGTGGGGAAGATGCCCAGGAAGAGCGTCCCCAGCGCCGGCAGGATCAGCGCGGCCCGAAGGCCCGGGGTCAGCGGCTCGACATTGGTCACCGCTTCGCTCGGATCGTGCATGTACATCATTACCAGGATGCGCAGGTAGTAGTACGCTGCCACGGCGCTGTTCAACAGCCCCAGGACGGTCAGCCATAGCAGGTGCGATTCGAGCGCGGCCTTGAAGATATAAAACTTGCCGAAGAAGCCGCCGGTGAGCGGCACGCCGATGAGCGAGAGCAGGAAGATCGTCAGCAGCGCGGCCGTCATCGGCTGCTTCTGCGCGAGCCCGGCGAAATCGTCGAGGGTCTGGTAGCGCTCGCCCTGGCCGGAAAGGTGGCTCACGACGACAAACGCGCCGATGTTCATGAACGCGTACGCGGCCAGGTAGAACATCGCCGCGGCCGCGCCGTTGTCCGACCGCGCAGTGACGGCGACCAGCACGTAGCCCGCGTGCGCGATCGAGCTGTAGGCCAGCATGCGCTTGACGTTCGATTGCAGCAGCGCGGCGAAGTTGCCGATCGTCATCGAGAGCAGCGCCGAGATCCAGACGATTGGCTCCCAGCCGGGGCCGATCGGCTCGAGCGCGGTCATGAAGATTCGCAGCATCACCGCGAACGCCGCCGCTTTCGGTCCGGCGGAGAGGAACCCCGTGACGGTCGTGGGCGCGCCCTGGTAGACATCGGGAGCCCAGATCTGGAACGGCGCGACGGAGACTTTGAAGCCCAGTCCGACGAACAGGAGCGCCGCCGCCAGGCCGATGAAGACGGCATCGGGCGCATTCTGGCCGGAGATCGCCGCCCGCACCTCGGCAAGATTGATGGTGCCGGTGGCGCCGTAGATCAGCGCGATGCCATACAGGAAGAACGCTGTGGCGAACGAGCCCAGCAGGAAGTACTTCAGCGACGCCTCGTTGGCGCGCTTGTCGTCGCGCAGATAGCCCGCCAACACGTAGCTCGCGATCGACGAGATCTCGAGCGCAATAAAAATCATGATCAGGTCGTTCGAGACCGCCATCAGGCTCTGGCCCGCGATCGAGAAAAGCAGCAGCGCGTGGTATTCGCCCGTCTCGGCGTCCTGCCGGCGCAGGAAGCGGTACGACGGCAGAACTGTCAACACGCCCACTACGATCACCAGCAGCCGAAAAAATGTGCCGAAGCCGTCCACGATCAGCATCCCGCCGAATGCCGGACCGGCTAGCAGGTAGGCGTAAACGGAAGCCGCGGCGGCGGCCGCCAGTGTGAGCAGGCTCAGGTGCCCGAAGGCGTTCGAGGAGCGCCGGTGGATCAACGGATCGAGCACCATCAGCAATGTCGCCATCGCGGTCAGGATGATCTCCGGCAGGATCCGCAGCGTGTCCGTGGGCTGGAACACCAGGTTAATGGGCACGAAGCGCCTCCTCGACCGGCCTCGCGTCCACCCGGAAGGGCACGTTCACCTGCGCCTGGTCGAGCACCCTGGCGTTCACTTTGCCGACGGGCGGCAGGAACGATTGCGAGTAGACCCCCATCCACACCATCATGACGATCAGCGGTACGACGGCGGCCCACTCGCGAGTCCTGAGGTCGAAGATGTGATGGCGGACCTCGTCGCCGGCCTCGCCGTAGAACACCCGTTGGTACAGCCAGAGCATGTAGCACGCGGAGAGGATCACGCCCAGCGCGGCCCAGACGGCCCAGGTGAAGTTGGTAAGCGCCGCGCCCTGGAGCACCAGGAACTCGCCCACGAAATTGTTCAGCAGCGGCAGCCCGATGCTGGCGAGCGTGGTGATCAGGAATGCCGTCGAGAGCCACGGAGCGGCCGTCGCCACGCCGCCGTAGTCCGCGATCTCGAGGGAATGCCGCCGCTCGTACAGCAGCCCGACGATGGCGAAGAGCGCGCCCGTCGAGATGCCGTGGTTCAGCATCTGGTAGACCGCGCCGTCGAGTCCCAGTTGCGTGAACGAGAAGATGCCGAGCACGACGAAGCCCAAGTGGCTGACCGAAGAGTACGCCACCAGCTTCTTCATATTCGGCTGCACCATGGCGACCAGCGCGCCGTAAATGATGCCGATGATCGCCAGCACCACGATCCACGGCGCCGAGGAGTGCGCCGCCGAGGGAAACAGCGGCACGCAGAAGTGCAGGATTCCGTAGGTCCCCATCTTCAGCATGACGCTGGCCAGCATGACCGATCCGGCGGTGGGCGCTTCGACGTGCGCGTCCGGCAGCCACGTGTGCAGCGGGAAGAGCGGCACCTTGATCGCGAACGCGAGGAAGAACGCCAGGAAGAGCAGCATCTGCTCGGTTGGGCCGAAGCTCAAGCGCCCGCTGGTAAGCATGTCGACAATTGCGGGGTAGTTGAAGGTCTGGGTGCGGATGTACAGATAAATGATGGCGGCGAGCATCAGCACCGACCCGGCCATCGTGTACAGGAAGAATTTCACCGCGGCATATATGCGCCGCTCATGGCCCCAGATGCCGATGAGGAAATACATCGGCACGAGCGAGATTTCCCAGAACACGTAGAACAGGAAGAGGTCCTGCGCCAGAAAAACGCCGATCAACCCGAACTCCAGCAGCAGGAGGAACGCAAAAAACTCCTTCACGCGATTCTGAATCGACGTCCACGAGATGAGCACGCAGATCGGCGTGAGGAAGGTCGAGAGCAGAACCAGCCACAGGCTAACCCCGTTGGCAGAGATTGCGAAGTGGATATCGGGCGATTGAATCCACGGCCAATCCACGGCGAACTGCTCGGCCGCGGACCCGCGATCGAACCATGCCAGCAGCCCGAGCGAGGCCACAAAGGTCGCGAGGGACAGAATCAGCGCCCACATCCGGCTCGACTGCGGCGAGGACCTCGGCATCGCCAGCGCGACCAGAAATCCCGCGAGCGGAAGGAAGAGGACCGCGGTCAGGAGGTTCATTTCACACCTCCGTTGATCGCGGTGACAATCCAGGCGATGACCGCAACCGATCCCAGCAGCACCCATCCCGCATAGCTGCGAATATTGCCCGACTGCGCGAGGCGCAGGACCCCGCCGATGCCGCGCGCGCGCCGCCCGACGCCGTTCACCGTGCCGTCGATCACGCGCGCGTCGGCAACCTTCCACAAGCCGCGCGCGCCCGCGATCACGGGCTTCACCACTGTCGCGCCGTAAAACTCATCGACGTAATACTTGTTCGCGACCCAGGTGTACAGCCCGTCGAGGCTCCTGGCGAACGCGTCCGCCGTGCCCGGACGGGCGACGTACATCCACCAGGCGAGCGCAATCCCGATCACGCCCGCGGCCGTCGAGATCACCATTAGCGCGACGTCTTCCGGAACTTCGAGCGTCGGGAAGAGCGTGCCCAGGAATTCGGGCACCTTGAACAGAAAACCGCCGCCGATCGAGAGCAGCGCGAGAATCGCGAGCGGAACCAGCATGACCGGGGGCGATTCGTGCGGGTGGTGCTCGTGGCCGCGGTACTCGCCGAAGAAGGCCAGGAACATGGCGCGGAACACGTAGAACGCAGTCATCCCGGCGGTGAGGGTGCCGACCCAGTAGATCCACGGTGCGTGGTGGTGCGCGGCGAGCAGGATCGCGTCCTTACTGAAGAATCCGGCGAACGGCGGAATCCCGGCGATGGCGATGGCGGCGCACATCATCGTTCGGTAGGTCCACGGAATGAAGCGCCGCAGGCCGCCCATGTGACGCAGGTCCTGCTCGCCCGAAAGCGCGTGGATTACCGAGCCCGAACCCAGGAAGAGCAGCGCCTTGAAAAACGCGTGGGTCATCAGGTGGTAGATGCCAGCGGAAAATGCGCCCGAGCCCACGCCCACGAACATGTAGCCGAGCTGCGAAACCGTCGAGTACGCGAAGACCTTTTTGATATCGTTCTGCGCCAGGCCGATCGTCGCCGCGAAGAACGCCGTCGCGATGCCGATCCACGCGATCACGTCCATAGCGAACGGCGCGTGCGTGTAGATGACCCATGACCGCGCCGTCATGTAGACGCCTGCGGTGACCATCGTCGCGGCGTGGATCAGCGCCGATACGGGCGTCGGACCGGCCATCGCATCAGGCAGCCAGACATACAGCGGAAGCTGCGCCGACTTGCCGCAGGCCCCGACCATCAGGAGCAGGCCGATCGTCGTCAGCATAGCCTCGGACCCGCCGGGGACGCGCTGGAACACGGTTCCGAAATCGAGCGATCCGAACTGCTTCACCAGAAGAAACATGGCCAGCGAGAAGCCGAAGTCGCCGATGCGGTTCACGATGAACGCCTTGTTGCCGGCGTCGGTGGCGAACTTCTTATCGAAGTAAAACCCGATCAGCAGGTAGCTGCACAGCCCCACGCCTTCCCATCCGACGAACAGCACCAGGTAGTTCGCCGCCAGCACCAGGGTCAGCATGAAGAACATGAACAGGTTGAGATAGGCGAAGAACCGGTAGTAGCCGCCCTCGTGGGCCATGTACCCGATGGAATAGATGTGAATCAGCGACCCGACGCCCGTGACCACCAGCAGCATGATCGTGGTCAGCCGGTCGACCGCGAAATCGACGTTGACGGTGAAAGCCCCGCTCTGGATCCAGGTGAAGTAGTGCTCGACGTACGCGTTGTGAAGCTCGCCGAGTCCGAGAATCGTTTTCAGAACCCACGCGAACGAGAGCACGACGCTGCCGATAGCGACGGCGTTGATGACGGCCTTGGAGAAGCGGCGTCCCAGGAGGCCGTTGATGACGAATCCCGCGAACGGCAGTAACGGTATGAGCCAGAGTTGCATTAGCTTGAGATTTCGTTCACCCTTTCAACGAATCCACTTCGTCGATATTCAGCGTCTTGCGATTCTTGAAAATGGTCAGAATGATGGCCAGGCCGACCGCCGCCTCGGCCGCCGCTACTACCATCACGAAAAACGTGAACAGGTGTCCGTTCACCTGCTTGTGCTGGTACGAAAAAGTGATGAAGCTCAGGTTGACGGCGTTCAGCATCAGCTCGATCGACATGAACACCGTGATGATGCTGCGGCGGAACAGGAAGCCGGCGACGCCCAGCGCGAACAGCACCGCGCTCAGGGTCAGGAACCACGAAATCGGGACGGCGTTCATCAATCCATCTCCTTGCGCGCCAGAACCACCGCGCCCAGGATCGCGATTAGAATCAGAATCGACGTCACTTCGAACGGCAGCAGGTAGGTAGTGAACAGAGCCGTGCCGATCTGCTTCGCACCGCCCTGCGTGAAGCCGCCGAAATGCACGGTCACGTCCGGGCGGAAGATCCGCTGCACGTAATACGCAAGCAGGCCCAACAGGCCGATCAGCAGCGGCACGCCGAGCAATTGCACGAGGAACGAGCGGCCGCGCTTCACCTCCGCGCCCGCGTTCAGCAACATGATGGTGAAGACGAACAGCACCATGATGGCGCCGGCATAGACCACCACCTGCGCCGCCGCGATGAATTCCGCGCCCAGCAGCAGGTAGAGCACGGCGAGCGAGCCCATCACGCCGATCAGCGAGATCGCGCTCGAAATCGGATGCGTCTGCACCACCACGTTGACGGCGCAGACCACGGCGATGATGGCGAAGATGAGAAACAGTACGACGTCCATCAGAACAAGGCCACCAGCAGGCCGGTCACGAGCAGATTCAGCATCGCGACCGGGAAGAGGAACTTCCAGGCGAAGCCCATCAGTTGGTCGTAGCGGAAGCGCGGCAGCGTGCCGCGCACCCATATGAACGCGAACAGCAGGAAGCCGGTCTTGGCGCCGAACCAGAACAGCGGCAGGAGCCAGCTCTGCACCATGGGCAGCGTGAACACGGCCGCGATGATCAGGAAGATGACGCCGAATGCCGGGAGCGTCAGCCGGTCGCGCCGCCGCGCCGGGTTTATGCCGTGATATAGAGCCAGCAGGCCGGCCGCCGCGAAAATTACCACGGGCACGTAGCTCGATCCGTATTCGGCGGGCCATAGCGGCGTCCATCCGCCCAGGAACAGGATCGTCGCCATGCAGCAGACCGTAATCATGTTGGCGTACTCGGCCATGAAGAACGAGGCAAACTTCATGCTGCTGTACTCGGTGTGGAAGCCGGCCACCAACTCGTTCTCGGCCTCGGGCAGATCGAACGGCACGCGGTTCGTTTCGGCGAACGCGGCGATCAGAAACACGATGAAGCTGATGATCTGCGGAAAGGGCCCGCGGAAAATGTTCCAGTGCCAGACCGCGCCCGATTGCGTCCCCACAATCTCGCGCAGGCTGAGCGTGTTCGAAAGCAGCAGCGGTGCCGCGATTGCGAGCGAAAGCGGCAGCTCGTAGCTGACCATCTGGGCCGAGCTGCGCAAGCCGCCGAGCAACGAATACTTGTTGTTGGATGCCCAGCCGGCCAGGGCGATCCCGTAGACGCCCATCGACGACACCGCGAGCACGAACAGCACCCCGATGTTCAGATCGGTCAATTGCATGTAGGTCTCATACCCCGCGACGCGGATCGTCGGGCCGAACGGGATGACCGAGATCGACAGCAGCGCCATGGTGACCGCGATGAACGGCGCCATCAGATAGAGCGGCTTGTTGACATAGGGCGGGACCAAGTCCTCCTTGGTGATCAGCTTGATCACGTCCGCGAGCGGCTGCAACAGGCCGTGCGGCCCCACGCGATAGGGTCCGGGGCGCACCTGGATGTGCGCGATAACCTTGCGCTCCACCCATTGCAGGTACGCGAGCGTGGTCATCAGGACGGCAAAGATCACCAACGCCTTGATGAGGCTGATGACGATGAACGAATCCATTAGCGGCTCAAACGGCCTTCTATGACCGTGTTCAGAACCTTACAGTAACGTCCCAGCGTGCCGGACGTGAACAGACCGTTGTGGTCGGAATGCACCAGCGCCTGCCGGCTCTCGACGGGAATGCGCCCGTTGACCGGCATAGTCTGTGCGGCCCCGCCGGTGAGAATCGTCGGCAGAGGAATGTCGTAACCGCGGACCGATTTGCGAATCTGATCGAAAACAAGATCGGGGGCCCAGGGACCGAGCGCGGCCGCCGCGCCCATCTCGCGCGCGATGAAACCCATGATCTCGAGATCCGTCTTTGCGCCCATCGTGCTGACGGCGCGCTTCAGGCGCTGGACCTCGCCCGTCACATTGGTGACGGTGCCGTTTTTCTCGTATGCCGACGCTGCCGGAAGCACGACGTCGGCCTGCTGCGCCGTCTCAGTGAGGAACATGTCGTGGACCACCAGGAAGCCGGCCCGCCGCGCCGTGCCGCCGCGCATCGGATTCGCGCCCACCACCCACAGGACGCTGAGATCCGCGCCGAGCATCTCGTCGCGCGTCATCCCCGGTTGCCCCGAAGCCTGGTATCCAGGCAGCAGCTCGGGGACGAGCCCCATATCGATGGCCCCGCGCGAATTCGAGTAGTCGACAAGCGCGATGTACTTCACCGGAATCCCCAGCGATTCCCCGAACTCAACCAGCTTGCGTATGTCGTCGCCGCGGAATGAATCGTCGAAGAGGATAACCAGCTCGGCCTCGGCCTTGAGCTTGTCGCGGAGGCCTTCCAGCGCGGCGAAGTAATCCGCGGGCGCAGCCGTTACATTGTGCGGGTGCACGAATCCCGAAGGATTCCCCGTCGCGATGCCGGGTCCGCTCACCGGCTCCCACCTCGGTCCGGGAGCCCCGGGCGACCCTGCATTCGGAACCACACCCGGACCTCCCACGGGAGCATTGCCGGGGCCGCTGGTAGTCGCGCCCGTCTCGCGTCCCGGGATCACGCCAAGATCGCCGCCGACCTTCGCCGCCGGCCCGCCCACCCGTATGCTCGCGACCGAGTACTTGTCCTCGCGCACCGGACCGGGCGTCACCGCGTAGATGTGCGCCTGGTGATGGCGATAGTTGGCGCGCAACTGCCAGGAAAGCAGCGGATGCTCGAGGGCCAGGTCCGACCCCAGCACCAGCGCCGCCTTCCGCTCGTAAAGATCCGCCACCGTTGCCAGTTGGCCCGATTTGCCCGAGAGCGCGTCCAGCAGCGTCACCACGTCACCCGTGCGGTGGTGGTCGATATTGTTCGTTCGCAGCACCTCGCGCGCGAACTTCTGGAGGTAGAAATTCTCTTCGTTGCTGGTGTGGTTCGAGCCGATCACACCGAAGCTGCCGCCGTCGGCCAGCGTCTGGTTGAACTTGTCGGCCACGGTCTTCAGCGCTTCCGACCAGCTCACTTCTTCGAGCTTGCCGTTTTTGCGCACCAGCGGAGCCTGCAGCCGCTCGGGATGGTCGTAAAAGTCGAAGGCGTACCGTCCCTTGATGCACAGGAACTCGCCGTTGATCCCCGACCGGTCGCGATTGTTGCCCCGCATGATGCGGTCATTGCGAGTGCCCAGCGTGGTTTTGCAGCCGTCGGCGCAGTGCGTGCAGATCGCGCCTACGTGCGTCATCTCCCACGGACGCGTCTGGTAGCGGTAGATGCCGCTCGTCAGCGCGCCTACCGGGCAGATGTCGATGCAGGCGCCGCACTCGTCGCACTCCAGATGATCGCCCACATTCGGCGCGATCTCGGAGACGGCCCCGCGATTCACGATGCCGAGCGCGCCCACGCCCATGCCTTCGTTGCAGATGCGCACGCAGCGGAAGCACAGGATGCAGCGCGGCGCGTCGAAGAACACCACCGGCGAGTATTGCTTCTCCGGCGTGTGGATCTTCGTCTCGGTGTACCGGCTCTCGCCCGCGCCGTACCGGAAGACCATGTCCTGGAGTTCGCACTCGCCGCCCTTGTCGCATACCGGGCAGTCGAGCGGATGATTCGTCAGGAGGAATTCGAGTGTGTACTTGCGCGCGTTCGCCACCGCCGGAGTCTCGGTGCGCACGACCATGCCCTCGGCGACCGGCAGCGTACACGCGGTCATCATCTTGGGCATCTTCTCGACTTCGACCAGGCACATCCGGCACGCCGCCTGAAGTGTGAGTCCTTCGTAATAACAAAACGCGGGAATTTCGATGCCGACGCTCTTGGCGGCGTCGATCACCAGCGTCCCCGGCGCGGCCTGTACTTCGCGGCCGTCTATCGTCAATTTAACCGGATCAGGCATCTAAACCGTCACCATCTCGCGCGCGCCCTCATACGGGCAAGGCTTGCCGTTCAGGTGATCTTCGAATTCGTGGCGGAACTTCTCGACGATCGAGATCGTCGGCATCGCCGCCGCGTCGCCCAGCGGACAGAAGGTGCGCCCCAGCATATTCTTCGCGAGATCGCCGATCAGGTTGATGTCGTTGCGCGTCCCGCCGCCCTCGTGGAAGCGCGAGAGGATCTTCCGCAGCCACGTCGTGCCCTCGCGGCACGGAATGCACCACCCGCAGCTCTCGTGCGCGTAGAACCGCATGATGCGCAACGCGGCCTTCACCATGCACGTGTCTTCGTCGATGATGATGACCCCGCCCGACCCGAGCATGGTCTTGCGCGCGCTCATTGAGTCGTAATCCATGGTCGCGCCCTCGACCTCTTCGGCCGTCAGCACCGGGCAGGATGATCCGCCCGGGATAAACGCCTTCAGCTTTCTTCCGTTGCGAATGCCGCCGCCGACCTCCTCGATCATCTGCTTCACCGGGAAGCCCAGCTTCAGCTCGTACACGCCCGGTTTGTTCACGTGGCCCGTGAGGCACGTTAACTTCGTGCCGCCCGCCTTGGGCACGCCCAGGTCGGCGAACGCCTTGCCGCCATCGCGGATGATGGCCGGCACGGCGCAGTACGTCTCGACGTTGTTCAACACGGTCGGGCACTGGAAGGCGCCCACCACCGCCGGAAACGGCGGACGGATGCGCGGCACTCCGCGCTTGCCTTCGAGCGATTCCAGCAGCGCCGATTCCTCGCCGCACTCATAGGCGCCCGCGCCCGTATGCGTGTATAAATCGAAATCGAACCCGGTCCCCTGGATGTTCTTGCCGAGCCACCCGCCGGCGTACGCCTCCGCGATAGCCTTGTCCAAAATGTCGATTAGATAACGATACTCGCCGCGAACGTAGATGTAACCCGCGTGCGCGTCGACCGCCAGTCCCGCGATCAGGCAGCCTTCGATCAACTGGTGCGGATCGTTCTCGATCAGCACGCGATCCTTGCAGGTCCCCGGTTCGCTCTCGTCGGCGTTGACGACGATGTATTTCGGTTTCGGCGAGGTGCGCGGAACGAAGCTCCACTTCATCCCCGTCGGAAAACCGGCTCCGCCACGTCCGCGAAGATTGGAAGCCTTCACTTCCTCGATGATCTGGTCCGGCTTCATCCCCGCGGCTTTGGTGAACGCCTTGTACCCATCCGTCGCAAGATAAGTCTCGAGCGACGCCGAATTCGGCATCCCAAACCGCCGCGTCAGTACGCGAGTTTCAAGCGGGCTTGGTTCGTTGTAGAGCATCTTAAATTGAATTCACCACGGAGACACAGAGACACGGAGAATTGCTTAAGTAATTTTCTCCGCGTCTCGGTGTCTCCGTGGTGAATATGCTTTTCATTGCTTCTTCGTCAGCCCATCCAGCAGCTCATCGAGCTTTTCCGGCGTCACGAAATGGTGGAAGTCGTAGTTCACCTGGATCGCGGGCGCCCACGAGCACGCGCCGATGCATTCCACCTCTTCCAGCGACACCGATCCGTCCGGTAGAACCTCTTTGTGTCCGATCCCCAGCTTCTTGCAGGCGCGCTCCCAGAGCTTGTCGCCGTCGCGCAGCAGGCAACTGATATTGGTGCAGATCTGGACGTGATACTTCCCGAGCGGCTTGCGGTGCAGCATCGAGTAGTACGTGAGCACCTCGTTCACCTGCAACGGGGTCACACCAACGCGCCGCGCCACCTCTTCGATCAGATCGTCGGTGCAGGAGCCGATCTCGTCCTGAGCGTACAGCAGCATCGGGATCATGGCCGAGCGCTGCCGTCCCGGCGGATAGCTCTTGAGCAGTTTTTCAAACCGCGCTTCCAGTTGTGGCGAAAATGTCATTAACGGTCCGTATCGCCGAGAACGAAATCCACGCTGCCGATGGATGCGATCACGTCTGCGATCAGAGTGCCTTCTACCATTTTAGGCACGGCCTGCAAATTTCCGAAGCTTGGAGTGCGCATGTGCACGCGGTACGGGGACGATGTGCCGTCGCTCACAACGTAGTAGCCCAATTCGCCGCGCGGAGATTCGATCACCTGGAATACTTCGCCTTCGGGCACGCGAAAGCCCTCAGTCACGATTTTGAAATGGTAGATGAGCGCCTCCATCTGGGTTTTCATCTTTTCGCGGTCGGGCAGCACTACGTGCGGCGCGTCGGCCTTCCACGGCCCCGCCGGCATTCCGTCGAGCGCCTGCCGGACGATACGCGCGCTTTGCCGCATCTCTTCGACGCGCACCTGGTAGCGCGCGTAGACGTCGTTCTCGGTGCGCGTCGGCACTTCGAAGTCGAACTTCTCGTAGCTGGTGTAGGGCGAGTCTTTGCGGGCATCGGTCTTCAGTCCCGCCGCGCGCAGCATCGGCCCGGTGACGCCGAGATCCAGCATGTCCTCGAGCGAAATGTAGCCTACTCCCTTGGTGCGGCCAATCCAGATCGGATTGTTCGTCAGCAGATTCTCGTATTCGTCCACGCGGCTGGGGAACACGTCGATGAACTGACGCACGCGCTTCTCCCATCCCCGCGGCGGCTCCAGCGCCAGCCCCCCGATGCGGAAATAGCTCGTCATCATCCGCTGCCCGGAGAACATCTCGAAGATGCGCAAGATGTCCTCGCGCTCGCGGAAGCAGTAAAGGAATACGCTCATCGCGCCGATGTCGATGGCGTGCGTTCCCAGCCACACCAGGTGGCTGTTGAGCCGCGTGAGCTCCGTGAGCATGACGCGCATCCACTGCGCCTGCGCAGGAATTTCCAGGCCGAGCAGCTTCTCCACTGCCAGGCACCACCCCAGGTTGTTCGAGAGCGGCGCCAGGTAATCGACGCGGTCCGTCAGCGTTACTGCCTGCTGGTACGTCTTGACCTCGAACTCCTTCTCGATCCCCGTGTGCAGGTAACCGATGTCCGGCCGGCAGCTTACGATGTTCTCGCCGTCGAGCTCCATGAGCAGGCGGAGCACGCCATGGGTCGAGGGGTGCTGCGGGCCCATGTTGAGGACCATCTTGCGAGGACTGGTGTCCGTGCTCTGGTTGTCCGCAACGGCCAAGACATTTCCCGGAACTCCCGATTCGCTCATGAGTTACACCCTCGACCCCGTCACCGGGTAGTCCTTGCGCAGCGGATGTCCCTGCCAGTCGTCCGGCATCATGATTCGCCGCAGGTCCGGATGATTCAAAAAGCGAATGCCGAACAGGTCGAAGACCTCGCGCTCGTACCAGTTGGCTCCGCGCCACACCGAAGTCACGGATTCGATCACGGGATCTTCGCCGCGCAAACGGCACTTCAGCCGGACGCGATCATTGCGCTCGATGTTGTGGAGGTGATAGACGACTTCGAAGCGCGGCTCGGCCGGGTAACGGTCCACCGCCGTTACCGTGCTCAGGCGCACGAACTTCTGGTCGTACTTCAAAAACCCGCACACGCTCACGATCTTTGCGGGCGCAATCTCGAGCGTAAGCTCGTCGCGCTCGAACTTGCCGCCCGCGACGGCATCGGAGTCAAATGCCTCCACCGCCGCGGCCACGGTGCGGTCTCGCAGATTGTCGGGTAGCATTTCGGTTCGTTACGGCTGTTTCCTGCCCGCGAGGTCCGAACCGGACCACTCGAGGGCGCCCTTTTTCCAGATGTAGAAGAATCCGGAAAGGATCAAAACTACGAAGACCAGCATCTCCACAAATGCGAACATCTTCAGATCGCGGTAGACGACCACCCAGGGATACAGGAAGATCGCTTCGATGTCGAAGAGGATGAACAACATCGCGACCAGGTAAAACTTGACGCTGAAACGCTGCCGCGCGTCGCCCGTAGGCGCAATGCCGGATTCATAGGGCATGTCCTTGACGCGATTGCGAACCCGCTTCCCCAAGAGATAGGACGCCGTGAGCAGACCGGCCGCCAGAGCCATGGCGATGACACCCTGAAGCAGCACCGGAAAATACAACTCTGTGTATGAGTTGGGCATTGGATCCCGAGAAGAAGAGGCCTAAATCTGACTATAATTGGTGTAAAACTGGGGTGTCAACCAACCATGATCGCGATCGTAGTAAACGGCGACCCGCGCACCGTTCCGCAAGGAGAGACGATACTGGATCTGCTGAACGAGTTGCGTATCGATCCGGCGCGAGTAGCCGTCGAACTGGATCGCCGGATTGTGAAGCAGCCTCTCTGGTGCGAAACCGCCCTTCAGGACGGCAGCCGCATTGAAATCGTACAATTCGTCGGCGGCGGGTAAGCTCCGCGGTCGTTTGTACCATTTCGCGCATTAAACGATCATAATTGTACAAAGAGGGGCGCTGTCTCATGTCCACCAACACCCCCGGGCAGGCTCGCGAGGATCTGCTCGGCGTATTTCAACGAAGCGAAAAGATGGTTCCCGCCCTGCTGGAATCGGCCTCACAGGCGATCGTCAGCATAGACCGGTCGGGCCGCATCGTATTGGCCAACCGGCGGACGGAAGAAATGTTCGGCTATACGCGCCAGGAGCTTCTCGGATCGGGCATCGAGTTGCTGCTGCCCGAATCCAAGCGCGCCAGCCACGGGCGTCAGCGCGAGGACTACTTCGACCGCCCGCGCATTCGTCCGATGGGCATCGGGATGGATCTCGCCGGCCGCCGCAAGGACGGCAGCGAGTTCCCGGTCGAAGTCAGCCTCAGCTACCTGGAGCTCGAGGAGGGCGTTTTCGCCATTGCGTTCGTCAGCGACATCAGCCAGCGCAAGCTCCTCGAGGAGCAGTTGATGCACGCGCAGAAGATGGAAGCGATCGGCCGCCTTGCCGGAGGTGTCGCCCACGACTTTAACAACATGCTGACCGTGATCTCCGGGTACAACCGCATGATCCTCGACGAGCTGTCGCCGCTCGACCCAATGCGCGGCTACGCGGAGGAAATCCTCAAGGCGGCCGACCGCGCGGGGGCGCTCACCAACCAGCTCCTCGCGTTCAGCCGCCGCCAAATCATGCAGCCGCGCGTCATCGCCATTAACGAAGTGGTCAGCCAGACGCAGAAGATGCTCCACCGGCTGATCGGCGAGGATGTCGAGCTTGCATTCGGCCTGTCGGCAGACGCAGGCAACATCAAGGCCGATCCCGGCCATGTCGAGCAGGCCATCGTGAACCTGGCCGTGAATGCGCGCGACGCGATGCCGCTCGGCGGCCGCCTCACCATCGAAACCGCCAACGTGCATCTGGATGAGTCGTACACGCGCACGCACATGGGCGTCCAGGCGGGCGAATTCGTCATGATCGCGGTGAGCGACACGGGGGTCGGCATGGACGCCGAGACCAAACGCCGTATCTTCGAGCCGTTCTTCACCACCAAGGAGCGCGGCAAAGGCACGGGACTAGGGCTCGCGACCGTGTACGGGATTGTGAAGCAGACGGGCGGGGACATCTGGGTCTACAGCGAGCCCGGCCGCGGCACCACGTTCAAGCTATATTTCCCGCGGGTGGTCGAGCCTGCATCGCAGTCCGCCGCGGGGGAGGCCGAAAAGCTGGAGGCCGCCACCGAAACCATCCTGGTGGTGGAGGACGAAAAGGCCGTCCGCGATTTGACGGTGAAGATGCTGCAGAAACTCGGTTACAAAATCCTCGCCGCCGGCAGCGGCGCCGAGGCGATCGAAATCAGCGGCGCTTATTCGGGCCACATCGCGCTGCTGCTCACCGATGTCGTCATGCCGAATATGAGCGGACGCCAACTCGCCGACATCCTGGTCAAGAGCCGCCCCGACATGAAGGTGCTGCACCTCTCCGGCTACACCGAGAACACGGTCGTGCACCACGGCGTGATCGATTCGGGCGTGGAATTCCTGCCCAAGCCCTTCAGTCGCGAAGTCCTGGCCAAAAAACTGCGCGAAGTTTTGGGCAAGTAGGGCGGAGCTCCAGCTCCGCACCGGCGCGTCCCCGCGCCGGTTGGTCGTTCGAAGACGCGGTCCGGGACGGACCGCCCCGGAGTTGGAGCTCCGCCCCACATCACGCAGACACTGTCTCAATTCACGTGGAGGGATGCGGCCCGGCGCTGCTGACCCCGGGCCGCTCTGGGAATTACGAAAAACTCCGAATGGCCGCCGCTTCGTCGTCGTGGACGTCAAAAACGGTGTAAAGCTTCGTAATCTGCAGCAGGTCCTTCACGCGCTTGTTCAGGTTGAGCAGCTTCAACTGGCCGCCGCTGTTGGTGACGGTCGTGAATCCGGAGACCAGTTCGCCGATCCCCGAGCTGTCGATATAAGAAACCTCTCCCAAGTTGAGCAGGATTTTCTTCTGGTTCTTACCCACCATGTCGCGCAGAGCGTCGCGCATCGCGCTGGAGCCTTCGCCCAGGGTGATCCGCCCCGCGACGTCCACCACGCTCACATCGCCCACTTGCCGAGTAGTCAACTTTACACTCACTGAATGTGCCTCCTGGCTGAAATCCGCGATCTATTTAGACACCATGTACTTGACCAAAGTTACCTCGGTACCCATGGGGTCCAGATGCCGGATCTGGAACTCGTCCATGAAGGACCGGATTAAGAAGATGCCCCGGCCCGACGTGCGCATCAAATTTTCGGGCGCCAGCGGGTCCGGCAGGTTCTCGAAATCAAAACCTTCGCCCTGGTCCGCGATGCGAATGGTGAACCGCTCCGGGCTTTTGTCGATCGAAAACCGGACCTTTTTATGCGCGTTGTAGCGGTTCCCGTGGACGACCGCATTGACCATCGACTCCCGCACGGCCATCCCGATTTTGATCAATTCGTCTTCGTCGAACCCCGCCCGCTGGGCCGCGCCGACCGCGATCTCTTCTGCGCTGTCGACGCTCTCCAGAGTCGAATCCAGAAAGCGCTCCACGGTTTCCGGGGCGTGGGGCTTATTATCCCGCATACGAACAACGGACAGGTGGCGTTGACAAAACGAATGGCTAGAATAAATTACCGGGGTTGCGAAAGTCAAGGAGCGCGCTCCGGAGGGGGCAAGTGGGGCGGAGCTCCCGCTCCGCGGCGGCGCGTCCCGCCTCGCGAAGGCCTCGGCCGCCGGCTTTGCCTGAACGGGCGGTCCCGGAGGTCCCGCCGCGGAGCTGGAGCTCCGCCCTACATCGGCGCGGATGATATCCTCTTGCCATGCCGCGGGTTTTCCTGTCGTATTCGCGGGCGGACGAAGAGTTTGCGACCGCCTTGCGTCAACGCTTGGAAACCGAAGCTCCCGATATCTCCCTTTGGCAGGACCGCACCCAAATGCAGGGAGGCGTGGGCTGGTGGCAACAGATCCAGGACGCGCTGGAACGGGTCGAGTTTATGGTCCTCGTTACCAGCGACGCTTCTCTCCAGTCCGAAATCGTTCGCAAGGAATGGCGCTATGCCCGCCAGCAGAGTGTCTCCTTCACCTCGAACGGGAACACAACGAGGCCGCCCACGGGTGAGCAGTCCTCCGGCCGTTACTCCTCGCGGAGGGCGTCCATGGGCTGGAGACGGGATGCCCGCGAGGCAGGGGCGTAACTCGCGGCGATCGCGACGAGCGCCAGGAGGGCCACAGCGGCGCCCAGGGTCAGGGGGTCGCCCGGCTTCATGCCGTACACAAGCGAAGCAGCGGTGCGGCCGGCCCAAACGGCGAAGGCGAGGCCGATGGTGAGGCCGAGCGCAAGCAGCAGAGTCGCCTCGCGAAGGACCAGGCGGAGGACGCGGGACCGGCTGGCGCCGAGGGCGATCCGGACGCCGATTTCGTTGCGCCGGCGCTCCACCATGTAGGCGATGACGCCATACAATCCGAGGACGGCGAGCACACCGGCTAACAGGCCGAAGGCTCCGGCGAGAGCCGCCATCAAACGGTCGCGCATCAGGGAGTTCTGGATCTGGGCGGTGAGCACGGTGAAATCGACGCCGATTTCGGGATGAATTTCGGCAGCGGCGGCCGTGGCGTTGTGGTAGAACTCGCCCAGCGGGGCATTGGTGCGCAGGACAAACGTGCCGCCGGGGCCGGGCTCCTTGTTCTGCGCCTCCGGAATATACGCGATCGGTTGGAAATCTTCGCGGAGCTCGTAATATTTGGTGTTACGCACCAAACCGACCACCAGGAACTGAGAATCGGGTTTGTCGCCGAACTCCTCGCGGCGGAAGGTGCGGCCGATGGGATTCTTGCCTTGAAAGATTTTGCGTGCAAACTGTTCGTTGACGATGGCCACTTGCGGCGCGGCGAGATCGTCGTGCGCATCGAAATCGCGGCCGGACACGAATGAAATCCCCATGGTGCGGAAGTACCCGGGGCCGCTCCGGTTGAAGAGCACGTCGAGCTTTGGCCCGCCATAGCCGGGCTCCCAGGCATTCTGGTCCCAACCGCCTCCGCCAACCGGAGTCATGTCGACCTCGGCGGCGGAGATGGCGCCCGTGCGCTGCCAGAGTTTCTCCAGCGTCCGGCGCCGGATCTCGTTGATGCGGTCCTTCGGGAAGTGGGCGGCACGATAATCGACCCGGACAGACACGATTCCCTCGGGGCGGAATCCGGGGTCGATGGCCAGGAGGTTGCGCAGGCTGCGGACGAAGAGCAGGGCGCCCACGAGAAGGACCAGCGACATGGCGATCTGCGCCACGACCAGCAGGCGGCGCAGGCTGAATTTCTCACGGCCGGCGGTGAGTCCGCGGCCGGACGAGCGGATGACGGCGGCGGGGGCGATGCGCGTGGCGCGGAGTGCGGGGGCGAGACCGAACAGGACACAAGTGAGGAGGGCCGCGCCGGCAGTGAAACCAAGGACGCGCCAATCGAGCGCGAGGCCGACGAACATGCGGTTGCGCTCCGTGGTAAGGAAGGCGACCAAACCGCGGCTGAGCACGGCGGCGAGCCCCATGCCCATGGCCGCGCCGAAGAGGGCGAGAAGCATGCTTTCGGCAAGAAGCTGCAAAACGATGCGCGAGCGGGAAGCCCCCATGGCTTGCCGGACGGCGATTTCGCGCTCGCGTGCGCTGGCGCGCGCTAACAGGAGATTGGCGAGATTGGCGCAGGCGATCAGCAGGACCAGGCCGGTGGTGGCGAGGAGGATCCAAAGGGGGTCCTGATACTGGCGGCGCAGTTGCGAGACGCCGGCGCCGCCCTCGGTGACGATGAGCTTATTCGCCAGGAAGCCTTTGGCCATCTCCGCGCGGTACTCGTCCGGCAGGCTGTCGCGCATGATGGCGGGGGAGACGGCCTGGATCTGGGCGTTAGCGCGCGCAATCGACCACCCTGGCTTGAGGCGGCCCATGATGGACAGCCACCACGCGGTGCGGGACGGTATCCGGTTTTTGCCGGGCTCCCAGAACATCGGGTCGGAGCAAAGGGGGATGGCCACTTCGAACCGGTGGCCGATTTCGACGCCGAAGAACTCGGGGGCGGTGACGCCGATGATGGGGAAGACATGGCCGTCCAGCCGCACGGTGCGGCTGGTAATCGCGGGATCCTGCGCGTACTCGGATTGCCAGAAGGAATAACCGATGACGGCGGCGGGCGATCCGCAGCCGGGGCGATCGTCGGCGTCGGTGAAGACGCGCCCCACGGCGGCGCGGGCGCCGAGGACGCGGAAGAAGTCTCCGCTGACAAACAGGCCTTCGGCGTATCGTGCCTTGCCTTCCGCGACGAGGTTAAACGAGTAGGCGCTCCAGGCGATCACGTCGGAAAACGCCTCTTGGTGCTGCCGGATACTTTCCCAATTGGTGGACGTGAAGGTGGCGCTCCGGGTGGACCACCATCCGCCTCGGCGTGAGTGCGGGGCGTAATCGAGATAACCGAGCTCCTGGGGGTTGGCGACCGGCAAGGAGCGGAGCCGTATGGCGTTGATGAGCTCGAAGATGGCGGTATTGGCCCCGATCCCCAGCGCGAGAGAGAGCACGGCGACCAGCGTGAACATCGGGTTCAGGCGAAGCTGGCGCAACCCGTATCGGACGTCGGCGGAATAGCGATTCATGAGGGCCCTCAAGCGTTATACTCCGCAGGCGGGAAACGGTTACGCGATCGGGCACGGGGTGCGCCGGTCGTGGCCCAGCGGACGACCGTAACTCGATGCGCTTTAGCGGCGGACTGGGTGCCCGCCTGGTGACGTGCCAGTCGCGGCGGTAATGAACTCTTCGTCCCGAATGGCAGCGCAGTGGCAGAGCCACCCCGGTTCCGCTGAATTTACGAGATTTGTGTTCTCGTGCCTTTCGCCGGTGGGCATACCTTCGGCTTCCGTCGGATGGATGCCGACTCTCCGTGACGATCTCTCACTAGAACGTGAGACGGCCAAGTGGCGGGCTAGCCACGTTCCGATAACGCCACCTAACGACCGCTTACCGTCACATGGGAACTTCGCAGGCCGTTATTTTGTCTATTTCATCATGAGCTTCCGTTCGGCGGCGGTCATGGTCGCGGTCTTCTGTTGGGGATCAGCCGACGCGCTCCGACCGCAAGAGCAGTCGGTCTCTGTCCTGCCCGACCGATTCTCCGGATACGACACCATCTTCGTCGCTCAAATCGAGGACATCAAACCCGACGATGGCTGCTCGACCTCACGGCTCCTTCCTCGCCGTTGGCCTTTGTGCGCTGGTAAGACAACTACGCTGGTTACCCACGTCCTGAAGGGTAACGCATCGGTCCCAACGGAGTTTGAAGCGGTGATTCCGCCGTGGGACCGATTCGGATTGGACCGGCGAGGCTGGGCTGTAGCTCCGGAAGTCGTCCCTCATCGTCAGTACATGATTATTGCTCGCAGTGCCAAGGATCTGAAAGCGGCGTTCCAATCACCAGAGGCCGTGTTACCGCTCCACGACGATGAGGACACCGTAGAAGATGTCGAGCTTATTCTTCGAGACACGGCGCTAACGGTTGAGGAGAAGATCGCGCACCTAGTAAAAACACTAGTCGGCTCAAAGACACAGCGGAGCGCCTTCCTTGCCGGGTACGCGATCGACCTGCTGGACCACGGAAGTGAAAGCGAGACTTCGGCCCTCTTCCAGACAATCGAGGACATCGGGGGCAGAAGTTTCTCAAACAGCGGTGAGTGGACCCTGCTATTCGGTTTATGGGAACTGTCACAGGAGCCACAACGCCGACCGGCAATCCGAGATCGCACCTATCGTGTGTTCGTAAGAACGGTGGCGCTCTCCCTTGTTACGATGCCCGATCACGTAAGACAAGGCGAGCAGCCGGAGCCGGGTGAAGGAGAGGTCCGCCGCAAGTTCGTGCCGATTATCCGAGGCACCGCAGAGGGAGAAACGGCACTTCGGGCGGCTTTCCAGTCTCTAACGAGTGACTCAGAACATCGCCTTACTAGTGTGCAGAAGGGCCGGGCGCGAGAATGGCTCAGAATCTTGAACTTGCGTTGATTGAGTGATGTAGTTCATTGCTGACCAAAACACGGGGTTATCGTAAAGAACCGTCGCTGCGCGAAGAGAATGCTCAATGTTGACCACTGGCTTCCCAACCGATATTCAGGCATGGATACCACACCCCTCTGAATATCGCCGGTCCTGCATTGGCCGCTACATGGCTGTATCCCACTTCGCTCGGAAAAACGTTCCTGCGGATCTTCGTCCGCTCTGAATCGATTGCGAACCCTGCGGCCCGAATGCAGCGTAAATGCGTCCTCCAAGGACCAACCCGTCACACCGAAGCCGTGAGGGCCACGTGGATCTGTTCCTTCGATCCAGAACGAGATGAGCAGCGGGCAACGTGTCGACATTCTGCTCTTAACATTTTGGTCGAAACACGGGGATATCGAAAACTTGCCGCAAACGGCATCACCGGAGATGTGGACTGCCGGAGTTCGGCTCACCGGGCACTTTTCGGCGTCGTCGTTTTGACGCGGCGAACCGTCTGAGGTTAAGGAGAGCGTATGATGAAAACGATATTCGCCGCATCTGCCCTACTTATCGCGGCTTCCGTGCTTTGCCCCCTCAATAGCCGGAGTATGGTTCTGCTCTCGTACCGTGAATTGTTTTCCCGCTCTGATCTCGTCGTTATTGCCACCCCAAGCGGTCATACCGCCGACACGATGGAGGTATCAGTCCTGCCCGGTATAGTGCGGCAGGGTTGGCTGGGCAGGCAGAGCCAGATCGCAACGATAGGGGTCGAAACTCCGTTCAAGGTCTCAGTCATTCTGAAAGGCGAACAAAGCATCGAGCAGTTCGTCCTGCACCATTACCGTGAAGCTGTCGCTGAAGAATCGATGAACGGGCCGATATTGCTTCAGTTCGACACATCACAGGTCGCGAAGCGCCGTTCGTACCTCATTTTTCTCATCAGGGAGACCGATGGCCGCTACGCTCCAACAGGCGGCCAAACTGATCCCGGCTTAAACTCCGTGATTCCGGTCCCGCTGGATTCCACCGCAGCATTCTTGCTTACGGCCAACCCCTGATTGTTGTCAGTGATCGGTAGACGGGGATACCGGAAACAATGTCGGCGTCCGACGAGCCCCGGTCGAACGCGCGCGTTTCGCACCGCGATCCCCTTGCTCAGAGGTGTCGGTTCTGTTTCGAGACGTATTCGTCTCGGGGTGAGATCTTAGCGGACGAGATACCATGCATGCAGCTAAACCGCGTTGCAAGGCGCCACATCAGGGAGCCCTCATAGCCACGGAACGCCGAAAGGGGCGCCGCGTCGCCGCCGTCCGCCGATGGCGGCCAAGCGCGCTCCCTAATCCACGATCAGTGGCGAACCTCTCCCTCCATTCGCGCTTGCGCAAAAAGCGACGAAGCTAATCGGCGGAAGCGAGGCAGACTGGTGAACCTGCCGGCCGCGTCATTCGGACCGCAGAGCAGAGGCCGGCTCGACTCGCGCGGCGCGGCGCGACGGGATATAAGCTGCCGCCAACGCGGCCAGCGACACCAGCGCAATGACACCGGCGATGGTCGGCAGATCGGCCGGATGCACGCCGAAAAGCAGCGCCGAATAAAGGCCGCCGGTGGCAATCGCGAGGGGCAGGCCTATGGCGATGCCCGCCGCCACAAGGCGGAGACTCTGGCCCAGGATCAGGTTTCGCACGTCGGTTGTCTTCGCGCCGAGGGCCATTCGAATTGCGATCTCGCGCGTGCGCTGCGCGACGCCGTAAGCCATTACGGCGTAAATTCCGAGGACGGCGAGCAGCAGCGCGGCCGAGGCGAACGCGATGAGGATCGACATGGTGCTGCGCGGCTGGCTCAGCGTATCGTCGAGGGCGTCGTTGAGCGGGCGTATTTCGGCGACGGCCTGGTCGGGATCGATGGCCTCCACTTCGTGGCGCACCGCCGAGAGAGGCGCAGTGGAGCGAACCAGAAGCCTGGCCGTGCCGCGCGGGCCCTGCGCAAGAGGGATATAAAATTCGGCGTTGGCGCCTGCGTGTTGGAGATGCCCCCGGACGTCGCGCACGAGGCCGACAATTTCGCACTGGTTTGCGCCGTAAACAGCGCGCTGGCCGACAGGATTTCGATCGGCAAAGAAGCGGCGCGCGAAGGTTTGGTTGACGATCATCACTTTGGGGGAGGTGGTGGTATCGCGGTTTGAAAAGTCGCGGCCGGCAAGCAAGGGGATTCCCATCAGACGCAGATAGTCCGGACTAATGCTGCGGCCGCGGGCGCCGGCCAGAGGTTCATTCTCGCCCTCGATCGTCATATCGGCCCGCTGCAACACGTCGACGCGAGACGCGATCGCGGCGGCGCTGACGCCGGGCAGAGCGCGCACGCGGCGCAGCGTTTCGTCGTAGAAGGCCGATCGAGCCGAGAAGTTTTCATAATGATGGGGATTCAGAATGAGCCAAAGCACGGACACCTTATCGGGTTGAATGCCGGTGGGCATACCGCGCATCCGGAGGAAGCTCTGCATCAGCAAACCGGCGGCGGCGAGGAGCACCAGAGATAGCGCGATTTCGGCGGTAACGAGAAGGCTGGGGAGGTGAATGCGTTTCATGGAACGGAGGCCCTCGTTTAGCTCCGCGCGAAGCACGACTGCCATGGGGGCGAGTCCGAAAATCAGTCCGACGGAGAGGGACAGAGCCAGTGTGAAGGCGGCGACGGCGCCGTCGATGCGAGCTTCGGGCATCTGATGAGAGGTCTGGCGGATGGTTGCTGCGAGGAGATTGACGCCCCAATGCGCCGCCAATAGACCGAGGACGCCGCCACACAGCGCAATCAGCGCGCTTTCCGTGAGGAGGTGCCGCGCGACGCGCCAGCGGCTGGCGCCGATCGCCAGGCGGACGCTGATTTCTTTTCGGCGGGCGGTGGCGCGCGACAGCAGCAGATTCGCGATGTTGGCGGCGGCAATCAGCAGAAGGCAACTGACCGCGCCCCAGGCGACAAAAAGATTCAGACGAAGGCTGCCGGAGACCAACTGCTGCTGCAGGGGCGTGGCGTAAACGGAGACGTCGACATCGTCGTTGCCGGAAAAGTCGCGCCCATAGCGTGCGTCGAGCACGGCCAGAGAGGCTTGAGCCTGGCTAATGCGGACCCCTTGCTTGAGGCGGCCGATAACGGTGAGGTACCGAGCGCCGCGTCGGACGCTGGACGGGAAAAATGTTCCCGTGTCGGCCATGCGAGATCGCCATACTTCCACCGGTTCACCCAGGAACTGGAAGCCCGCGGGAAGCACCCCGATGATCGAATGGGCGATGCCATCGATACGCACGCTGCGGCCGATGACGTTGGGATCGGAATGGAAGTGGCTTTCCCAATACTGGTGGCTGAGGACGACCAGGGGAGGTCCGGCTGCGCGATCCTCCTCAGGAGTAAACGTCCGGCCAAGGATTGGCTGGACCCGGAGCACGGAAAAGAAATTCGCGGAGACGCGCCCGCCTTCGATCCGCTCCGGTTCCCCGGATGTGGACGCGGTGATGCTTTCGTCATCATAAGCGGCGATTCCCTCGAACGCGCTCGCCTGATCCTGCAGCATCTCGTAGCGGGGATAAGAGAAGGAGTAGGTTACACTGGGCTGGCCTTCACGAAGAAACATCAGGCGGCTGGGATCGGGATAGGGCAGAGGACGCAAGAAGGCGGCATCGATGAGCGAAAAAATCGCGGTATTGGCGCCGATCGCGACCGCGAGAGTGCCGATAGCCGCGGACGCGAACAGGCGGTTTCGGCCGAGAACCCGGGCCGCATAATGAAGGTCCTGCCAGACCGACGCCATCATACCGGTAGTCTAGCCTGATCGAGCGCCATGCCGTCCACTCAAAACGTCCGTGGCTCTCCGCTTCGCCCTACAACTTTGCAGCCTTCCCCGCGCTGTTCACCGTTTCGAAAAATCTTTTCGTGGCCGTCTCAACCACTTACCCGCCGCGGCGCCATGGATGCGCCTGTCGTGAGTTTACTCTGTATGCCGGAGGACGCGGTCACCGCGCGCCGTCCGGATTGGCTTCGTTCCTCCTCGGCCGCCGGACCCGAAATGGGTTCGTTTTGAGACGACACGGGTTCGTTCTCCTCCCCTCGCAATTCTTTGAATTTGTGGAGTTTGAGCTGTTTATCGTCCAGTCAGAAATGGGTTCGTTTTCGATTTTTTTCGCCGCGGACGCGCCCAGCCGCCAGTCTCCCTCCCGCGCGCGTCATTCCTTACGGCAACCGCATTGGAATTGCGCGACAATGGGCGTTTCAACATGACTGCCACACAAACTCTGGACGAGCTTGCCATCAATACTCTGCGCATCCTGTCGGCCGATGCGGTGCAGAACGCCAATTCGGGGCATCCGGGGATGCCGATGGGCGCGGCGGCGATGGCGTACACCCTCTGGACACGCTTTCTGAAGCACAATCCGCGCGACCCGCAGTGGTTCGATCGCGACCGGTTCGTCTTGTCGGCGGGGCATGGGTCGATGCTGCTGTATTCGCTGTTGCATTTGACCGGGTACGATCTGTCGCTCGACGAAATCAAACACTTCCGCAAGCTCGGCAGCAAGACGCCGGGACATCCCGAGCGCGGGCACACGCCGGGCGTGGAGGTCGCGACGGGGCCGCTCGGCCAGGGATTTTCCAATGGCGTGGGAATGGCGATTGCCGAGGCGTGGCTCGGGGCGCGGTACAACCGGCCCGGGCACGAGATCGTCAACCACTACACCTACTCGATCTGCGGCGACGGCGACCTGATGGAAGGGATTACGCAGGAAGCGGCCTCGCTCGCCGGGCACCTGCGGCTGGGGAAGATCATTTATCTGTACGACGACAATCGGATCTCGCTCGCGGGGGCGACGTCGCTGGTGTTCACCGAGGATGTGGCGAAGCGGTTCGAGGCCTATGGATGGCACACGCGGCATGTGGCGGACGGAAACAATACGGAAGACGTCGCGGCGGCGATCCGCGAGGCGCAGGCGGAAACGAAGCGGCCGTCGCTGATCCTGGTGCACACGCACATCGGGTTCGGCAGCCCGAAGAAGCACGACACATTCGGGGCGCACGGCAGCCCACTCGGCGAAGAGGAACTGCAGGCGACCAAGAAGGCGCTGGGCTGGCCGACCATGGACAAGTTCTACCTGCCGCAGGACGCCGTCGATCATTTTCGCGAGGCCATCGGCAAGGGCGCCGCGGCCGAGGACGACTGGCGCAAGCGGCTCGAGGCGTACCGCCGCGACTGTCCGAAGGAAGCCGCGGAGTTCGAGTTGATCGTCAGCGGCAAACTGCCGCCGGACTGGAACGCGGATCTGCCCAAGTGGAAGCCCGACGATAAGCCCATCGCGACGCGCGTCGCGGGCGGGCAGGCGCTGAACGCACTGGCGAAGCGAATTCCGAATATCATCGGCGGGTCGGCGGACCTGAATCCGTCGACCGAGACCGCGCTGAAGGGCATGGGCGATTTCCAGCCGCCCGATTTGCAGGGCGTGGATACGCAGGGCGCGGTCGGCGGACCGTGGGGACACGAAGGGCGCAACGTGGCCTTCGGCGTCCGCGAGCACGCCATGGGCGCGGCGGTGAACGGGATGGCGGCGCACGGCGGCGTCCTGCCGTTCAGCGCCACCTTCATGGTGTTCTCGGACTATATGAAGCCGGCCATCCGGCTGGGCGCCCTCAGCCAGTTGAAGGTGGTGTACGTGTTCACGCACGATAGCATCGGGGTGGGCGAGGACGGGCCTACGCACGAACCGGTCGAGCAACTGGCTGGGCTGCGCGCCATTCCGGGGCTCACAGTGATCCGCCCGGCCGATCCGGCCGAGACCGCGGAAGCCTGGGCGTTCGCCGTACAGCACAACGGGCCGACGCTGCTGGCGCTCACACGGCAGAACGTCCCGTACCTGGATCGCGGCAAGGCGCGCGATGCGAGCGTCGCCAAGGGCGCCTACGTACTCGCGGATGCCGAAGGCGGCGCGCCCGACGTAATCCTGATCGGCACGGGGTCGGAGACCGCGCTATGCGCCAAGGCGCAGGAGAAGCTGAAAGGCTACGGAGTGAAGGCGCGGGTGGTCAGCATGCCGAGTTGGGAACTGTTCGCCGCGCAGGACGCGGCGTATCGCGAGAGCGTGCTGCCGCGCGCCATCCGCAAGCGCGTCACGGTGGAGGCCGGCGCGTCGATGGGTTGGGCCAGGTGGGCGGGCGACGAGGGCACGATCATCGGCATCGATCGGTACGGAGCGTCCGCGCCCGGTGCCGACGTGATGAAGCACTACGGATTCACCGTGGAGCACGTGACCTCGGCGGCGCTGCGGCTCATGGGGAAGAATGCCGAGGCGGACAAGGAATACGGCGGCGAAACGGCTGTGGCCCCTACGGGTGGGTCGGAGGGGCACTCGTAGAACGCATCGTCTTCTCGATGTCCGCAATCTCGATCGGCACGAACGCCGACAGGTTTTCGTAGCCTGATTCGGTGATCAGGATCATGTCTTCCAGGCGGATGCCGAGGTGCAGGTCCTCGATCTGCATCGCGGGCTCGATCGTGAAGAGCTGGCCCGGCTCGAGCGTCGGGGTGGGATTGCGAACGTCGTGCACCTCCATCCCGACCGTGTGGCCCAGGCTGTTGGCGCGGCTGCGGCGGTAGTTCTCCACGAAGTTTGAGGCGGCCTGCCGGATGCGCGGGTCGGTGAACTGGTAGCCGGCGAGGATCTTGTCCATCTTGCCGACGGCTTCGTGAATGATGTCCGACGGGCGCGTGTGCACCTTGATCGAGCTCATCAGGGCCTGGTACAGCCGCAGGTAGATGGTGTAGAACTCGCGCTGCCATGGCGTGAATTTTCCGTTCGCCGGGAAAACGCGCGTGACGTCGGAAGTGTAGTTCTTGTAGTCGGGCGCGTAGTCGAACTGCACGAGGTCGCCGTCTTTCAGTTGCGCGGTGTCCTTGTGGTAGTGCGAGTAGTATGTGTTGGGCCCCGTGGCAATCAGCGCGAAGTAGGCCGCGCCGTACGCGCCGTTGTACTTGAAGACGTACTCGGCGGCGGCCTGGAGTTGATACTCGAAAAGCCCGGGGCGGCATTCACGCATGGCCTTGAGGATGCCTTCGCCGGCGATGCGGGTCGCTTCGCGAATGACGGCGATCTCGCGCGGGCTCTTCGTCCCGCGAAGGACGTCCAGGATCGGATCGAGGTCGCGGATTTCGGATTCCGGGGCCGCGGATTTCAGATGCCCGCGAAACGCCTCTTCGCGCGATTCGCGGCCGTCCCACGGGTCGTTCTTCGTAGCGCGGGCGAGCGCGGCCGGATCGCTTGCCGACGCGCTGCCAAGGACTTCGGGGCGGAAGGGCGTGTAGATGGTCCGGTGGTCGCGGGCGATGGCGTCGAGCGCGGATTTGAATTCGTCGCGGGCGAGCACCGCTTCGATGCCCGTCGCCTTCACCGCCTCCTCGCCGGGATAGAGTCCGGGGCCGAACATGCGTTGCTCGCGGCGCTCGTTGCGCGGGTTCAGGAACAGCGTGGAACGGCGCGTCTTCCCATCAACGATGAGAATCGCGCGCGGCTCGACGACTCCGGTCAGGTAATGGAACTGGTTGCTCTGCCGCAGGGGCTGCTCGCCGGGACGTTCGGTAGTGCCCTGGAGGATGGCGACGGCGTCAGCGATTTTGTCCATCACCAGCGCGCGGCGCGCGGCGTACTCGTCGGGCGGAAAGACGTTGGTGAAGACGGGCTGGGCGGCTAATGGAAAGAGAGCTACGAATACAAATGCGGAGGCGAACAGACGCATGACTGGCTGATATTGTCTCAAGCTCTGTGTCACATTAAAAAATGGATCTCGCCGAGTTCGACTACCACCTGCCCGACGAATTGATCGCGCAGGAGCCGCTGGCCGATCGGGCGGCGTCGCGGATGCTGGTGGTCCATCGCGCAGAGGGGCGGTGGGAGGACCGGGAGTTTCGGGACTTCCCGCAGTTTCTGGGCGCCGGCGATTGCCTCGTCCTGAACGATTCGCGCGTCTTCCCGGCGCGGCTGTTCGGGCGTCGCGCGGGCGTGCGGTCGATGCCGATCGGGAAGAACAATCCGAAGCGGCGCGAGTACCTGAGCGGGCAGGTGGAGGTGTTTCTGCTGCAGCCCGTCGGCGCGCGCGAGTGGACGGCGCTGGTCCGCCCCGGTCGGAAGATGCGGACGGGCGAGAGGATCCATTTCGACGGCGGGCTGGAAGGCGAGATCGTGGGGCGCGGCGAGTTCGGCGAGCGGACGATCCGGTTCGACGGCGCGGACGATCTGTTCGCCGCGTTCGAAAAGATCGGGCATGTTCCCCTGCCGCCGTACATCAAACGCGAGGACCGGGCCGCCGATCGCGATCGCTACCAGACGGTGTTCGCACGCGAAAAGGGATCGGTGGCGGCGCCGACCGCGGGACTCCACTTCACCCCCGAGGTGCTGGACGAGTGCCGCGCGCGCGGGGCCGAGATCGCGAGGGTGACGCTGCACGTCGGGCTGGGCACGTTTCAGCCGCTGCATGACGAGCAGGTCGAACACGCGAAATTGCATGCGGAGCGGTACCGGATCGCCTCTGAAGAGTGGGAGCGGATTCAGGCGGCGCGTCGTGTGGTGGCGGTGGGCACGACCAGCGTCCGGACAGTCGAGAGTGGGGCCCGGTCGGGCGAATTGGCGGGCGAGACCGATATCTTTATCTATCCGGGGTTCGAATTCCGGCGCGTTGGGGCCATGCTCACGAATTTTCATCTGCCGCGGACGAGCTTGTTACTGCTGGTCGCGGCGTTTGCGGGCAAGGAACTGGCGCTGGCCGCGTACCGGCACGCCGTCGAGCAGCGGTACCGGTTTTATTCGTACGGCGACTGCATGCTGATCGTTTAGGCCCGGGTTACAGCGCCGTCGCTCGCGCTCGACACCAGCTTGCAGTACTTGGCAAACACGCCAGTGGCGTACCGTGGAGCGCGCGGCTTCCATTCCGAGAGCCGCTGCTTCAGCTCGGCCGCCGGAATGTCGATGCTGAGGACGCCCTGGTTGGCATCGACCGTAATCGGGTCGCCTTCGCGGACGACGGCGATGGGGCCGCCGTTGAAGGCCTCCGGGGCGACGTGGGCGATCATGAAGCCGTGCGTCGCGCCGCTAAAACGGCCGTCGGTGACGAGGGCGACGCTGTCGGAGAGGCCCGCGCCGACGATCGCGCCGGTGACGCCGAGCATTTCGCGCATGCCGGGCCCGCCGCGTGGCCCTTCGTAACGGATGACCACGACGTCGTTCGGTTTGATGCGGCCGTGGGTGACGGCGTCCATGGCGTCCTCTTCGCGCTCGAAGACGCGCGCGGGACCGTGGTGGACCTTCTTGTCGTGGCCCGCGAGCTTGATGACGCAGCCTTCCGGGGCGAGGCTGCCGCGCAGGATGGCGATGCCGCCGCGCGGCTTGAGAGCGCGGTCGAGCGGCAGGATCACTTCCTGGCCGGGCGTCTCGTGGGCTTCGGCGGCCTCTTCGGCGAAGGTGCGGCCGGTGACGGTCTTGACGGAGCCGTCGACGAGTTTGCCGTCGACGAGGCGCTTGGCGATCACGGGAATGCCGCCGGCCTTATCGACGTCCGCCGCCATGAATCGGCCGCCGGGTTTGATGTCGCAGAAGACGGGGGTGCGGGCGGAGATGCCGTCGAAATCGTCGATCGAAAGGGGCAGTTCGGCTTCGCGCGCCATGGCGAGCAGGTGCAGGACCGCGTTGGTCGATCCCGCGGTGGCGGCCACGCCGGCGATCGCATTGTCGAAGGCTTTGCGCGTGCAGATGTCGCGCGGGCGGAGGTTGTCGCGGACCGCGTCCATGATCACGCGGCCGCAGCGCACGGCGACGTCCTCTTTGCGGGGGTCGACCTGCGGGACGGCGGCGGTTCCCATGGGCGACAGGCCGATCAGCTCCATCACGGTCGCCATGGTGTTGGCGGTGAACTGGCCGCCGCAGGCGCCCGCGCCGGGGCAGGCGTGGTCTTCGATATCGCGCAGCTCGGCGTCGCTGATGCGGCCGGCGGCATTGGCCCCGACGGCTTCGAAGACGTCCTGGATGGTGATGTCGTGGCCGTTGTGCTGGCCCGGAAGAATCGTGCCGCCATAGAGGATGACGCCGGGGACGTTGAGGCGGAGCAGCGCCATGGCGGCGCCGGGGATCGTTTTGTCGCAGGCGACGAGCGCCACCACGCCGTCGAACATGTGACCGCGGACCAGCAGCTCGATCGAATCGGCGATCACTTCGCGGCTGATCAGCGAAGTCTTCATGCCCTCGGTGCCCATGGTGACGCCGTCGGAGATGGCGATGGTGTTGAATTCCATCGGGGTGCCGCCGGCGGCGCGGATGCCTTCCTTCACCTTGACGGCCAGCGCCCGCAGGTTGTAATTGCAGGGCATGGTCTCGATCCACGTGTTGGCGACGCCGATGATGGGCTTGGCGAGGTCCTCGTCGGTGAAGCCGATGCCCTTCAGCATGGCGCGGGCAGGCGCGCGGTCGCGCCCCTGGGTAATGGTGTAGCTCTGGAGTTTCATTTGGAAACTTCCAGTGTAGCGCGCGCGGCCCGTGCGGACACTGCGGGCCGCGTGGGGGGCTTCGGGAGCGCCGCATCAGAAGCTGTAGCGAATTGTGACAATGCCGTGCGAATTGCGGTGATACTGGCCGAGGAAATCGAACTCGTCGCCATGGATCCAGGCGAAGCCGGCGGTGGCGCGCCAATGCTGCCCGAAGGCCTGGCTGTATTCGGCCTTGAGCCAGACGCCGCGGCCGTTCTGGCGGACGACGCCTTCGAAGGCGACGCTGCGGTTGACGTCGATGGTGTAGCCGGCGCGCCCGACGAAGGCGCGGGTAAATCCGCGCACGGGCGAGAAGGAGCGCGCCGAACCATGCGCGGTGATCGCCTGGCCGGCGTAGCCGCCGACGAACGACCACTCGCCGGCCTGCCGCTCGACTTGCAGGACGAAGAGCGCGTACTCGTCCGAGGCCGGATTGGTGGAGGTAAAGTACGCGGCCTCGGCCTTCAAAGTGACGGGATGCAGCGGGACCGCGGCATCGCCGCCGTACATCCGCATCTGCGGATAGAACCGCTGCAGATCGACGTGCAGCGGCGCGAGCTGGAACTGGCCGCGGAAGAGCGGCAGATGGTCGTAGCCATTGTAGAAGGAGAGCGAGTACTCGGCGGCGCTGCCGATGTGGTTCCAGCGCGCGCCGAACTGCGGGCCGCCGGGGAAATCGGGCGGCAGCTCGCCGATCGCGATGCCGGTGGGAAGCGCCGCCCAGCGCTGGTTGAGGAGCGGCACACGGCTGGGAGTGAGCCACGGGGCGAACACCAGGTCGATCGTGTTCGACTGCCCGCCATAGGTGGCGCGGGCCGCGGTGATGCCGAGGAAGTCGTTGTCGACCACGTTGAGGAAGTCGCGCGGGGCGAAGCGGTCGGTGGGGTTCAGGACGTCGGCCTTGCCCCAGCGGATGAACTGCTTCCCGGCTTCGAGGGTGAGCTTGCTGCGGGTCCAGATCGCGCTCAGGCGGCGGATCTCGAAAGCGGGGCGCTGGCGTTCCCGGTCCCACCAGGAGACGCGCCAGTCGCGCTCGGTTTCGTGGTGCGTATCGGTGCGGGCGTCGAAGGCGGCGGCGAAGCGGAGCGTGGGAGCGGCCTTGTAGAACGCCTCATAGCGCAGGAGCGCATCGCCGACCGCGTGCGCCGAATCGTTGGGCGCGGCCTGCGGGAAGAAGATGCCGGTGGTTTCGAGAAAGCCGCGCTGTGAAAAGTCCTGAGCGGCCGCGGCCGCGGCGAGGGCCAGCAGCAGCGCGTGTTTCACTGCTCCCGCCGCAGCGCCGGGACAGTGAAATCGTCGTCCTTCATGGGGACGTTGTACTCCAGGTGCTCGATCCGCAGGGTGGTCCGGCTGTTGCGGCGCAGGTCGGTCATCTCGAGCAGGCACGGCGTAGCGATACCCTGTACGGTGCGGATGTCGCTTTCGTGCAGGCGGCGGACCAGCTTGTCCTTGATGTAATTCTCATATTGCACCGGGACGTAGTTGTCCTTCCGGATCCAGGCGCGGCTCAGCGTGTACTGCGAGCTCTTGCCCTGCCGCGGGCGCGCTTCTACGATCCAGCAGGGCGCGCCGTCGATGGGTTCTTCGCCGGCGAGCTTGTAATCGAACTGGCCGGCGTCGCGCTCTTCGAGGTCCTCGAAGCTGAAGTCCGTGCCGAAGAAGCGGGTGGACCGGTCCTGGAGAGCGATGCGGCGCTCGCGGCCGATGTTGGGGATCCACATCCACTGATCGGAGGAGCGGTCGGGATGATTGATAACGAGCAGAGCGACGCCTTTCACTTCGGCGGGCGCGGTGAAGCGGAGGATCGCCTTGCTGTCGCCGTAGGAGCCGAGACGCATCGACTGCCACGATTTTTTGGAGACCTTGTTGCCGCCGCCCATCACTTCGAGGACGCCCTCGTAACGCTGCGATGTAGAGCGTCCGCGGCGCTGCGCCTCTTCGACGAGCTGGCGGGCGTCCTGAGCGCACAGTGGCGCGATCGACAGCAGCAGGGCAAGCGTCCTATTCATACTCGAGCGCCTCCACGAGCGAGCTGCGCACCGCGGTTTCGCCGGGCAGGAGCGCCGAGCCGAACGCCGCGGCCAGGATGACCGGGATCAGCAGAAGCGCGATGCCGACGGGGAATTCGTAGTTGAGCGGAAAGCCGGTGAGATCGACCTGGATCACCTGAAGCTCGTAATAGAGAAACACGGCGCCGGCGGCGACGCCGAGTACGAGTCCGATGATGCCGATGGCCATCGCTTCGAGCCAGATGGTTTGGCGGATTTGCGTGCGCAGGCCGCCGACCGCGCGCAAAACGCCCAGCTCACGGCGGCGATCCGCGATGGAGACCGTGAGCGCGTTCACGATGCCCAGGATGGCCACGATGACGGCCACGCCCAACTGGATATAGGTGAGCCCGAACCACTGGTTGACGAGGCGGTCGATGTACTCGCGGACGTCGGCGTTGAGAAGCACGAACAGGCGCTGCTGGTTTCCGAGCCGCTCCACGATGCGCTTCCGCGCTTCCGTCGGCGGGACGCCGGGCTTGAGGTACACGCGGAAGACGTCCACGGCGTCGTCCATGAAGGCGCGTGTGTAGACCGAGCGGTCGAGATAGATGCTGCCGAGCTGGTTGGAGAAGTCGCGGATGACGCCGACGATCGGGAGGCTCAGGATGCCGGACGGGGTAGGCAACTCGACGGGGTCGCCGAGGTGGAGGTGTCGCAAGGCGGCGAGATTTTCCGAGACGATGAGGCCCTTGCCTTCGGAGGCGAGGCGGGCCATGGTGGCGCGATCGCCTTCGACGATGTGGCGCGGAACGCGGCGCTCGACTTTGGCCTCCTCCACCGCCAGGACCATGATGGGCAGCCTGCGAAACTCGAGGCGCGCGAAGCGGACCGGCTGGACTTCGTCGATTCCCGGGACGGCTTCGAGGTCGTGCTGCATGGAAGCGGGGAAATGGAATTCGCGCGCCGAGATGCTTTCCGAGGTGGAGACGAACAGGTCGGGATTCAGGGTGGTGTCGGCCCACTCTTCCATGGATTGGAAGCTGCCGCGCGCCACCCCGGCCTGGCCGATGATCAGTGCGAGCGAGAGCATTAGGGCGGCTACGGTCGCGGAGGTGCGGCGCGGCGCCTGGATCAGGCTGTCGGCGGCGAGCGAGCCCTCGACCGGACGCAGCCACTTCAGCGGCCGTCGCAGCAGGCGCGAAAGCTCGAGCGAAAGAAACGGAGCGAGCAGCAGAAACGAGATCACGACCAGCGCGCACCCGAGAAAGAAGATGGGCCGGTAGCGGCTGAAGGCGAGGCACGCGACCGCGAGCGAGGCGGCCGCAAGCGCGGCCCAGCGCCGGGCGCGATTCTCGCCTGCGCCCAGCACCTGGTACTTGCCCTTCTGCAAAGCTTGAACCGGCTCGACGCGCGCAGCGTTCCGGGCCGGGATCATGGCCGCGAGCATGCTGGTGGCCACGCCGGCGAGCATGGCGACAACGAGCAGCAGCGGATCGATCACGCGCTCGCTGGTGTACTGCGCGACGCCGAAAATCCCTTGCAGCGTCTCGCTGGTCGCCATCGCGATGCTCCGCGCGACCGCCAGACCGAGCGCAACGCCGGCGGCCGAGCCGATCAGTCCCGCAATCGCGCTCTCGGCCAGGAACAGCGTGCGGATCTGCGCGCGCGTCGCGCCGAGCGCGCGCAGGATGCCGATCTCCGGACGCCGCTGCGTCACCGCGATGGCGAACGAATTGTAGATGATGAACATCCCGATGAAGAGCGCGAAGAGGCTGGAGACGCCGGCGGCCAGGGTGTAGATCGCGAGGAGCGATTCGAAATGTCGGCCTCGTCCCGAAGGCGGCTCGATGGTGAAGCCGGGACCGAGCGCCCGCCGCAGCGCTTGTTCGCCCTGGTCGAGTGACACGCCGTCCTGCAGGCCGATATCGATGCGGTCGAAGTGGCGGCCGCGGCCGAAGATCTTCTGCGCCGCGTAGATGTCCATGATCCCGAGATTGCCGCCGAAGGCCGAGGTCATGCCGCCGGTCTTCAGAATGCCGCGGATGGTGAAGCGCTTGCGCCCCACCATGGTTTCGAATTCGACGCTGCTGCCAGTGTGCAGGCCGTTACGGGCGGCGAACTCGCGGGTGACGATGAGGGAGTCGGGCTGGGCGAGGAAGACCAGAGGGTCGTCGATGACGTCTTCGTCACCGCTTTCGAAGTCGTAGTCGCGGAGGCTGCGGTCGCCGGTCATGTCCACGGCAAGGATCAGGAGCCGCGCCTCGCCCTTGAAGCCCGTATCGACCGAGGATTCGATCACGGGCGCAGCGGCGCGCACCTCGGGTACAGCCTGGACGCGCTCCAGGATCTCTTCGGGAAACCCGATATCGGCGGCGGAGACCTGGAGCTGCGCTTTGCCGGCGATGCGGTCGACGGTGTCATTGAAGCCGTGCAGCACCGATTGGTTGGCCGTCTGCATGCCGACCAGCAGGGCCACGCCGAGAACGATCCCGACGGTGGTAAGCACAGAGCGCAGCAGGTGCTTGCGCACGTACGGCCACGTGATCAGGCGCAGCAGCATCATCGGCGGACGTCTCCCACCAGGCGCGCGTCGCGGAGCGTGACGGTGCGCTGACAGCTTTCGGCGACTCCCTGGTCGTGCGTCACGATCAGGATGGTGGAGTTGAGGCGCTGGTGAAGGTCGCGGATCAGGGCTAGAATGCCCGCTCCGGTGTGGCTGTCGAGGTTGCCGGTGGGCTCGTCGGCCAGCAGCACGGGCGGGTAGAAGGCCAGGGCGCGAGCAATGGCGACGCGCTGGCGCTCGCCGCCGGATAGCTCATCGGGCAGGTGGTCGAAGCGCGCGCCGAGTTGGACCAGGTCGAGCAGCTCGCGGGCGCGCTTCTCGATCTCCTTGCGCGGCAGCCCCTTCAGGTGCAGCGGCAGGGCGACGTTTTCCACGCAGGTGCTTTCCAGCACAGTGGGATCCGAAGCTTGGAATTCACGTGACTTGAAGTCGCGGC
>JADMIO010603996.1_pt1 | contig 53450 bp, 35 predicted proteins | sample 8958161 | NCBI WGS metagenome assembly JADMIO01 (sample SAMN16585339, study PRJNA669376) | soil metagenome | isolation source: Crop rotation soil | place: USA: Cullars Rotation, Alabama | collected 2011 | reverse complement strand
GCCGCGACTTCAAGTCACGTGAATTCCAAGCTTCGGATCCCACTGTGCTGGAAAGACGACGACGATGGTCACCATTCCCAAACCGAAAAGCAGTAAGAATCCCTGCCAGAACGGATGCGCCTGCTCATTGGAAAATCCGAGCGGAAACCAGACGATATAGCTCAACGGCAGCCCGATGACGAGCGCGGCGGCTTCGCCGTAGATGTTCAAACGCCACCAGAAAAATCTGAGCCACGAAAGGGGCAGGATAAACGCGAAAACCACCGAATTGATAAATAAAAACCAGGCGCGCAGGCCTTCAACGAAAAAGTAGGAAACCAGCAGCGACAGCCCGAAGATCAAAACCGAGCCGAGGCGGCCGATCCAGACGTAATGCTTTTCACTCGCGTCAGGACGAACAAAAGGCTTGTAAAAATCGTTGACGACATATGACGCGCCCCAATTCATCTGGGTGCTGATGGTTGACATATAGGCCGCGAAAATTCCGGCCACCAACAATCCTAAAAGCCCGGTCGGCGCATAAGCGACAACCATTTTCGCCCAGATCTCACCCGGTTCGGCGACGCTGTTCGGCGCAAAGAGCGCGGCGGCAATAACACCCAGAAAAATAAACGGCACGACCCGAACGATCAGCGTCAGCAGCGTGTTGAAAAGTTGTCCGACCTGCGCGTGAAATTCATTTCGGGCGGCCATAAAACGCTGCGCCGTAAATCCTTCGCCGCCCGTCGGCGAAGCAGCAAAGAAAAGTCCCTGCACGACAAAGGCCGTGATCGTCAGCCAATCGAGACCGGGCGCCGGCAGCGTCACGCTAAAAAAGGCTTCCGCATTCGCGCCGCGCATCGCCTCAATCGATTGGTAAACATGCTCCATGCCGCCCGCGCCGGCCAAAACAATGGGAACCAGAATAATGTTGCCGACGAGAAAAATCCCGAATTGATAGGCATCCGTGTAGGCCACGCCGGAAAGTCCCGACGACACCGTATAAACGGCCGTCACGATGGCCGAAAAAAGAATCAGATTTATCGGCTCCCAGCCGAGAATCGGCCCCAGAGCGGCGCCGAGCCAGCCCGAAACGTAGCCCATCAAAACGATGATGAAAAGGCTCATAAAGACGGCATAAACACCGCGGTAAACATGAGCAAAACGGCCCCCGTAACGAACGCCAAAAAGCTCGGCCGAAGTGATGGTTCCGAGCCGCCGCCAATATTTCGACCATAAAACCGCGCCGATCGGCATCCAGATAACGTACGGAATCCACCAGACGGCGTTGCCCAAAAGCCCGCCCTGATAAGTGAGCATCGTGACCGCGGGCGCAAGCCCCGCATCCGTGTAAGTGGCAACGGCCGAAAGCGCAATGATCCACCACGGCATATCGCGCCCCGAAACAAAATAATCCGCCACGCTGCGGCTTGCCCGGCGCGCAAAATAAAGCCCGATGACGAGCATAAAAAGAAAATAGAGACCGACGACTGCCCAATCAAGAGTTTTCAAACTGTCCACCTCACGCTGTTTGTTAATTTTCCGATGTTTTCGATTTCACAGGTAAACACATCGCCGTCGGCAAACGAGGTTCTTTTATCGCCGAGACCGGCTCCCGATGGCGTGCCGGTCGAAATTATGTCGCCCGGCTCAAGCGTCATGATCGAGGAAATATAGGCAATTTGCTCGGGAATATTAAAGATCATTTCGCGGGTGCTGCCGTCCTGCCGCAACTCGCCGTTGAGAAAGAATTTAATGCCCAGATCGTGCGGCTCGGGAATCTCGTCTTTCGTCACCACCCACGGCCCGCACGGCGCGAAACCGTCAAACCATTTTCCGGCCAGCCAGTCGCAGAACCAGTCCATCTCGCGCTTGTGACGATTTTCAAGACGCGAATTCAAGCCCCGCTCGGAAAGGTCGTTGAGGATCGTGTACCCGAAAACATGATCGTAAGCGTCTTCTTCAGATATATTTTTGCCGCGTTTTCCGATGACGACCGCGAGCTCCGCTTCCCAGCCGATTTTCACGTTTTGCCCTCCGAATTCGACCACCGCGTCATTGCCGACGAGCGATGTCGAGGGTTTCAGGAAAAGCTGCTGCGTAAAAACCGCCTGTTTGGCCGGCTCGACATAACCGCTTTCGGCGATATGCGCGCGATAATTTCCGGCCAGGCAGACGATCTTTCCGGGCCGCACGACCGGCGGGCAGAATGTTATGTTCCGAAAGTCTATCAAATCGCGCTGCAAAGCTTCATCGCCTGTTATTTGCTCGTTCAAATCTTTGATCTTTTGCCAAGCCCCATTGTTTTCCATCAGCGAAACCATGTCGGGATTCCCGCCCGTCAAAGGCGTGATGTCAAAAATTTTGTTTTCGAACGCCCCCGGCACCAGGCCGAGCCGTCCGTTTTGGTCAGTTTTAAAAGTGGCTATTTTCATCCGATTACTTCTTCGATATTTTCGTTCTCAAACTTTACGGCTTTGGCGCCCGCTTCAGCTTTCGCCTGATTCATAAATTTTCGATGAAGCCCGTAAAGCCCCGCACCGAGCAGGCACAGCGCGAAACCCGCGCCGAGATTGATATAGCGCCCGATGTCGGCGGGCTGCACGAATCCGGCGACGATCAGCATCAACCCCGTTCCGGCCGTCACCCAGCCGATTATCTTGAACGGCGAAAAAACTTCGCCGGTTTGCCGGGCATGCGTCTTTTCCGCATCGACCGGCGTCGATAATCTGGTAAAAAACTCGTCGATCTGCGCTTTGTCGGCGGCGGTCGGTTTTTCCAGAATGGTGGTCAGCGCCATCGCTCCCGTCGTGATAATAAAATTGCTTAGAATGCTGATGGCTTCATAATCGTAGCGCAGCCAGTTCGGATCGATTCCGGCCTGTTTTGAAAGAATTAAGGTTTTGTACAGGAAAAATCCGAGCCCCGAAACGAAACCCGCCCCGATGCCGGCCGCCGCACCGCGCCACGTCACTTTTTTGCTTAAGAGACCGGCCAGCATCGGGATGAGCATCGGCCCGACGAACAGGCCGAAAACCGTGACCATCACTTCAAACAGCCCTTTTTGCGCCGAGGAAATAAGGCTGATGCCGATCAGAATGGTTAAAATTCCGATGACCAGCGTGGCGATGCGCCCGACGACGACGAGCCTTTTCTGGCTCGCTTCCTTATCAAACAGCCGCCGGTAGATGTCTTCGGTAATGACGCTCGCCATCACGTTGTAATCGCCGCTCAAAGTGCTCATCGTCGCGGAAAACATGGCGGCGATCATCAATCCCATCAATCCGACCGGCAGGAATTTGAGCGAGAGCGCGGCGTATGTGTACTGCGGCGAATTAGGCGGGGTCATCAATTCAGGCATCAGATTTCGCGCCGCCATCGCGGGCAGGATAAAAAGCGGCGGCCCGATCACTTTTAACACCACCGCCAGCATTCCGGCGCGGCGGGCGTCGCGTTCGTCCCTGACGCTGTAAAACTTTTGGGCGAACGCCCAGTTTCCGTTATAACTGAGCGTGATCAGAAGGTAAAAAGCGAATACATAAACGAGCGAAAACGGCGCGTTAACCGGCAATAAGAAACCGTCCGGGGCCGATGCGAGAGCCGCGCTCATTGAATCAAACTGCGAAAAAACGAGCGGAAAAAGCACGATCACGCCGAGCGTCAGGATTATGAACTGCACGAAATCCGTGACGACGACCGCCCACAGTCCGCCCATAAAGGTATAAAGAAGCATCACCACGCCGCTGATGATAATGCTCATCTGCAGGTCGAAACCGAGCCCGACCGAGACGAAAACGCCGGTCGCGTAAATCTTCAGCCCGTCGTCAACGACTTTGAGCGGGATTCCGAGCCACGCCAAAATTTGACGGATATGCTTGCTGTAACGCGCTTCGAGAAATTCGACCGGGCTCACGATTCGCGCCCGCCGCCAGCGTCCGGCCAGGAATTTTGTTCCGATGACCATCGCGGCGGCGGAGCTCCACGCCAGGGTAACTGCCACGAACCCAAAGCGATAGGCCATTTCCGAATACGCCACAAAGGTAAAGGCGCTGAACCCCGTCAAATAAAATGAAACCCCGGCCAGCCACCACGGAATGGCGTTGCCGCCCGTAAAAAAATCGCGGACGTGCTTCATCCGTCGCCAGAAATAAACGCCGATCAGCGTCAGCAGAAGGAAATATCCGGCGATAATTATGTAGTCGGCTGTATGGAGTCCCTGCGGCATTATTTATCCTCTTAAAAAAACACTTCTCCCACCGGTTAAAACGCCGTTATTTTCCAGCGTTAACCAACCTTTATAAATGTCGAGGAGAGTTTTATCTCAAAAAATCGCTTTTCGATCCCGCTGCTTTAACTCAAGTTGCCGGTTATAAGTTTTTTCTTTTGGCCCGCAGAATGACGCGAAAACTTGCGAAAGAAAACCAAACTTTAAAATTTTCGCGAAATTCAGCGTCTTTCGCGGGCCAAAATTAATTGTCAACAACCGTCCTCTTTGAGTGCTTTAGTTTTTTTGCGACTGCGAAAACGCCGTGACGGTTTCCGTTTTGCCCGATGCGAGCGAACGCGTCACGGCGTCCAGGACGGCGGTCACCTGGCGGCCGTCGAAAACCGTCACTTTCGGCTCGGTGTCCTTGAGGATCGAATCGAGAAAATCCGAAAGACATTCGACAAAAGCGCCGCGGAGCTTGCCGAAAATCTCCGCAGTCAGAAAAACCTTCGGATACGTAAACTGTTTTTCCGTGCTCATTTCGATCGATTCGCGCTTGCGGTCGAAATGAATATGCCCGGCGCTTCCGACAACTTCGACGAACGAATCGACAATGGTCGGAAAAACGTTCGGATAGATCCAGGCCGATTCGATCGTGGCAAACGCGCCGCTTTCAAATTTCACCTGCGCCTGAATGAGATCGTAGGTGTCGATTCCCCGCTCCTCGAGAACGCCCTTCGCGCCGTAAGCGTGAACTTCCGCGGGCTCGCTTCCGAAAAACCAACGCATCAGGTCAATATCGTGCGCGCCCAGAAAATGGATCGGCGTTGTTTGGGCCGTCCAATCGATCATCTCGGTGGCCACCCAGATCGTGTCGTTTTTCCGGGCATAACCGGCCACGGGCCGCCCGATGTCGCCGCGCCGGATCGAGGCAAACCCGTGATAATACGAAGAAAGCCAGCGGTGATTAAATGCCACCTGAAGCTTTTGCTGCGGGCGGCTGCGGCTTAAATTCAAAAGCTCGTCGGCCTCGTCGAGCTCGGTCGTAAAAGGCTTTTCGCACAAGATATGCTTGCCGGCTTCGAGCGCCGCTTTGACCGGCGCGTAATGCGCAAAATCGGGCGTCGCAATACAGACGGCATCAACCGATTTGTCGTTCAAAAGGTCTTCGTAATTGGTGTAACGCGTGTTGACGGAGTATTTATTGCCGATCTCATCGAGCCGCTCGGGGCTCCGGGTGCAAACGGCAACAACTTCAGCGAGCGGATGCGCCTGGTAAATCCGCACATACTGCTCGCCCATGATCCCTAAACCGATAACGCCGATTCTTACTTTTTCAGTCATAATTTTTCGCTTCAAGCTTTCCGTGGTGGTTGTTTCCGCTAAATAATCGTTTCTGAAGCTCGATGGATTTATCGATAAAAAGCTCCGGCGTTTCGGGGGCGCATTTGGCCGAAACAACTTCATAGCCCCCGACCGCATACGCTTCGCGGGTCGGTAAGTATCCGATGTAACCGTTGGCGATGCCGACAATATACGTTTTAAAAGGCGCGAGTTTTTTCAATTGCAGACCGATCTCGACAAAAACTTCGGCCGGAACCGCGATCAGAACCGCCTCGCCGATACGCAGCCCCTGGAGCTCGATCTCCATTATACGGTCGGTAAATTCGGCCGTTTCATGCGCATAGAAATCCGTGATCGAAGCGTACAGGGCTTCGGATTTGGCGCGCAGGAATTCATTTACTTCGATCTCGTTCCGGTTATATTTTTCGTCGATGGCCTTCAAATTCTCGTTGGCGGCCTTCAGCGCTTCGGTCGTGACCCCGTTCAGCGGGTAGTCTTTCAGCGGCAGCGGGAACGGTATCGTCATCGCCGATATGACCGGATCATCCGATGTTTCGATGGTGGGAAGCACTTTAAGGGCGGCATCCCCCAGTTTGTTTCCAAGCTCTTCGGCGTGTTCAAAAGTGCGTCCCGGCGTTATGACGCCGATGGCGCTCAATTCGGAAGAATGCCCCATACTGATGTTGCCCTGCGTTCCGTTGACAAACATCGCAAAGCTTCCGTCGCCGAGCGTCTCTTCGACTCTCTGAATGGCAAAATGCGGGAAATCCCCGGTTGCCAGCAGATTGTTGGAGCCGAGAACGGTCGGGTGACAGGCATAATTGATAAACACGCCGCGTGTCGTGCCTTCCAGGTCTTCGACCTTGATGATGCCGATCTCTTCATCGATCGGTTTTTTGTCCTCCGTCCGGCGATTAACTCCGATGCCCGCCACATAGCCGCTTCCCATCCCGATACGGGCGGGAAATCTGGACTCCCAGGCCTTGACGGCGCTCTCTTCGATCGCTTCGGCCAACGAATTCATATAGTTCTCGTCCAATTCTCCGTTGGGATTGAAAAACGTTTTAATGGTCACCGGCCCGGCATGCGTATGTGTCGAAGCGATCATGATCGAGTCATGGCTGACTCCCGTCCGGTTTTGAATCATCAAACGGACCCGTTTGGCAAAGTCCATGGAGACGGCCAAAAGGTCTAAACTGATTAGGATAATACCTTTACCGCCGTCCCCTTGAATAACCAGCGCCCGCGAAAAAAGCTCGTCGTGAATTCCCTCACACACGCCTTGTCTGGCCGCATAACCCGCCAGCGGTGCGCCAATCGGCGGCGAAATGGAAATCTTGCTAAAACCTACTGATAACACAACTATACTCTCCCCTTACATTAAAAAATCAACTCTGCCATGCTCCCGATTTTTGCGGATCAGGCACTTATCCCGGTCCGCAAAAATCGAAAGCTCCGGTTACTAGAAAGTAAATCTCATACCCACCTGAATGGTATGCGGCAGGAAGTAAATGTTTCTTCCCGGAATGCTTCCTCTCTGAACATTCGTCAGGGCGTTGGCCCCGGCTACCTGCGTGTGAAAAACGGGATTATGCAGAATTTCGCGCGTCACGTTAAACATATCAAAGCGAAGTTCAAGTTTTGTCGTTTCGCCGAATCTCGTCACTTTCGCCAGCGAAAGATCAAGCCTCCGGGTATAAGGATAACGAAAAGCATTGCGCGGAATGTTTCCAAGCCCGGTATAATTCAGATCGATCGCATCCGGCCGGATGATATATAACCGCGCGCCGTTATTTTTCCAGGCGTCAACGGCTGCTTCCCACTCGGCGTCCGTGAACGGCGTATTATTTCCGAAATTACCGCGTTCGACAACCGAAACGCCCGTGTTCGTGTGGCTGGCCGCCGTCAGCAGATACGGCGAGAACGGCTGCCCGGACTGTAATGTAAAGATACCCGATAACCGCCAGCCGCCGAGCAGCGCATTAACAATGCCGCCCTGATCGAAGAACATTTTGCCCCTGCCAAACGGTATATCGACATTGCCGCTCGTCACCCATCGATGCGGAATATCAAGCAGCGAAACACCGCGCCCGGCATCGAAATTTTGGTTGTCCGGCAGAAACGCATGATTTTGTCCGAGCGTATAAACTTCCGCCCCCTGGTCAACCGAGTGCGACCAGGTGTAAGTCGAAAGGAAGCCGTAACCTCTTGAAAAACGCTTGTCAACCTTCACGGTCAGCGCGTTATATTCCGCTTCCAGAACATTCGAAACAATGTTCGAGGTGATCGAGAAATTATCGTACGGCCGGCGCATATACGGGTTGGCCGCCGGGTCGAGGCTCTGGAAGTTGGACGGCGTGTTGCTGAAAGACGGTTGATTGAAAAACCACTGGACCGGGAGATTCTTGGACACCGAGCCTTTGTAGCTGACGTCCAAAACCATATCTTTTAGAATTTCCCGTTGAATGCCGACGCTCCATTGCTGCGATTGCGGAGTTTTATACGGTCCGAGAGCGGAAATGGAAATGACCGGCTGATTATTGACGGCCCCCGGGTTTACGCCCGACGGGATGCCGATGGAGATTCCGCTGCCGCCCGGAGCAGTGAAATTACCGCTTGGAAACGGATTGCCCAGCGTGGCGCTCGGATTCGTAAAGCTGGCGAGGGTCGGCGTAAAGCTTCCGCTGCCGCGAAGCGGAACGTAATAAAGCCAGTGGAAAAACTGCGAAGTATCGGAATAAAACATCCCGTAACCGGCGCGAATAACCATATTGTCATTCTTAAACGGCCGGTAGGCGATCCCGACACGCGGTCCGAAATCATTCTTATCGGTATCGACGACCCGCTCGCTGGTGCAGCAAACCACCAGCGGACTATTGGCTAATCTCGCCACTTCCGGGTCGGCCACCAGCAGTTTGCCTTCACCCGTCAAATCAACCCGGCGGCCGCCCAGCCGTTCTTCGCGGAAAGGCTGGTGGATTTCGTAACGCACTCCCAGGTTCAGCGTCAGTTGTGAAGTAATCCGCCAGTCATCCTGAAAATAAAAGGCCATCGGCGTATTTCTTAAAAGCGCGGGATTCGGCAGGTTCAAAGATTCGCTGCTGATATTGCCCAGCAGAAAATCGGTGATCGAATTGGGACGCGAGGCGTTGGCGCCCAGGCTGCTGTTTCCGACGCTAAAGAGCCCGTTGAAGGCCATTGTCCCGTTCGAATTTATACGGTCCAGATTTCTAAACCGGTTATGGTCGGCCTTGAATCCGAACTTAATATTATGAAGCCCCCATGAAAGCGACATATTATCGGCGACCTGATACGTATTCTGGGTCGTTTCAAGGATCGAAGCGGTAAAACCTCCGTAATTAAGCGCTCCGCCTGCTGACAGCTGAATGCCCGGTAAAGTATTCAAACCGGTATTGGCGATCCCGAATTGCGTCGGGTCGATCTCGGTAATGCTGTCGCCATACACGCCGCGCACATAACCGAGCCGCAATTCGTTGACCAGGTTGGCATTAAAAATATGCGTCCAGGACGAATTAAAGACGCGTCCGTTGCCCTGAATGTCCTTTTGCTGATAGGGCAGAACCGCTTCGCCGTCGCGGGCATTATTCTGCCAGGTAAAGCGGCCGTAAACCGAATCGCTGTCGGAAAATTTATGGTCGATCCGAATCGAGTACTGGTTGTTTACGAAGTTATTACCGGCCGGTCCGGCAAAATTCAGGTCGGATGTGGAAGTAAAATTCGGCAGCGGCTGTTGAACGTTAATTAAGGCTAAAGCCTGCGCGCTGAGCCGCTCGGTCGGAATGCGGTTATTGGCAAACGGCTGCCGGATATACTGCGGATTGAAAACCGATTGCGCCTGGCCGGGATTAAACAGCGGATTGGCAACGGTGGTCGCCGGGTCAAAGATCTGCCCGACCCGAACGCAATTTCCCGAAGGCGTTCCGTTCGGATTCAGCTGCGGCACGGGGTTTCCGCCCGAGGTGATACAGGCTCCTAAATTTGCCGAAAAATCGCCGGTTCGCTCGGCTTGCGTCAAGACCCTTCCGAAAGCGGTCGCGCGTTGATTATTTCTCAAGCCTTCATAGCTAAAGAAAAAGAACATCTTGTTTTTAATAAAGACCGGGACGCCCTCGCCGAAATTCGGGAGCCAGACAGGGCCGCCGATCGAGCCGCCGAACTGGTTATAGCGCAGTTTGTTTTTTCCCGGTTTCCCGCTTTTGTCGATCGGCGCGAGCGGATTGCGCGGCTGGAAAACATCATTTTGAGCAAACTCGAAAAGCGAGCCGTGAAAACGATTGGTTCCGCTTTTAGTCGCTACGTTAACCTGAGTAATACCTTCAAATTCCGCCGAGTAAGCATTATTCTGGAGCTGAAACTCCTTGACGGTTTCGAGTGACGGAGTAATGGTCGGCGTTCCGAACGTCGGGTCATTATTGGCCTGCCCGTCGATCTTGAAAGTTACCGATGACGGCCGTGAGCCGCCGATCGACATCGTGCCGCCGCTTTCGACCCGGAAAGCTTCGGCGTTGCTTGAATTGACGCCGACCCCGTTAACGGTCGAATCAAGCGACAGAAAAGTATAAATATTGCGGTTGGCCGACGGCAGATCGGTCAGCTGCTGATTGGTAATGACCTGGCCGATATTGGCGTTTTCCGATTGAACCAAAGGCGCATCGTCCGTGATCTGCACGGTTTCCGAAACCTGCCCGACCTTCAGGGCAATGTCGACGCGCACCCGTGAACCGACCGAAACAATAACGTTTCCGACCAGGCTCCGGGCAAACCCCTTGGCCGATGCGATAACTTCGTACGTTCCCGGATTCAAAAACGGCGCGGTATAAATGCCCTCGCCGTTCGTAGAAAAGGTTTGCGATGTTTTGTTCCCCAGATCAGTAACGGTAACGGTCGCATTGGCAACAGTTCCACCGTTATTGTCAGTGACTGTCCCGACAATGGCGCCCTTTTCCGTCTGGCCGAAGATGATGGATGACAACGATAAAAAGATTACCGAAATAAGAAAAAACGTTCGGCTGTAACTACGATTCATGACTGGAGACTCCTTTGGAAACGCTTAAAAATGTTCGTGACCCGGCCGAACCGGTAAAAGAAAAGCCTTTTACCGTCCGACCCCTAAAATTGCGACGTCTCAGGATCTTCCGTGAGGGATAAAAACTTCGGTTCTTAATACCGTTTTTTCTTGACGGCTTCCGAAGTCTTTTCAATAAGCGAAAGGGTTTTTTCGCCCAGGGCAATGGCAACCGCGACCGACAGCACGTCGATTACACAGAGCTGGGCAATGCGTGATGTTAAAACTTCCCCGCCGAAAGTCGATTCCGGGGCCGCCGTCAGCAATACGATATCGGCGACTTTGGTTAACGGCGACGGGCTGAAATTTGTGATGGCTATCGTAACCGCCCCCGATTTACGCGCCGCCGAAAGCGCATCGACAATATCCCTGGTGCTTCCGGAATGCGAAATTCCGATCGCCACATCGCTTTCGATAAGTGTGACCGCCGCCATTGCCTGCAGGTGCGCATCACCGTACGAATCGACATAAAGCCCTAATCTGGCAAGTTTTAACTTGGCATCAAGCGCGGTAAATGAAGAATAACCAACGCCGTAGATATCAATCCGGCGCGCTTCCGTTAAAGATTTCGCCGCTACTTCGATCATTTCCGGATCAAGCGATTTCTTCGTATCTTCAACCGCCTTCAAATTGGTTTGAAAAACCTTTTGCGTCAGGTCCCTGGTTTTGTCGTCAAAGCTGACGTTTCCGTGAATGTAATGAACCGGCTCGACCAGATCCTGCGCCAAACGCAGTTTGAATTCCTGATACCCCTTGTACCCCATCACCTGGCAAAAACGAATGATCGTTGATTCGCCGACCCCAATACTTTGCGAGGCTTCAGATATGGACATCTGCATGACCTGTTCGGGATTGGCGACGGCAAATTCGGCAACCATGCGTTCCGATGGCTTGAAACTTTCCATTGCGCTTTTAATCCGGATCAGGCATCCCGCCTGTGACGGCGCCAGATGGTTTTGCTTTATCTTCATTTAAGAAATATCTCCTTTTAATTAGATTTTCTTAATAATGTCTCACAAAGAAATAAATTTGAAAATTGACTGGTTTTGGTGTATAACTTCTTACAAACCTGAGATGGTGGAACTTTACTCCAAAACTATATACCTGTCAAGTATTATTTCAACGAAAAATGGTCTTTATTTTGAGAAGCAGGCTTAGTTATTGAAAAACATAATTTAAAGGAATCCAATCAATATGCAGAAGCTAGCAATTATGGGCGGAGAAGCTGTCAGGCAAACACCGTTTGCGCAGTATCCGGTCTTTGACAATCGTGAATTATCGGCCCTTCAGGAAGTTCTTGAAAGCGGCATCTGGGGTGGTTATCATCCCAAAGTGGCTGAATTTGAACGGGCCTTTGCCGATTTTCACCAATCGCGTTTCGGCATTACGGCCGTCAACGGAACGGTAACTCTGGAAACGGCTTTAACGGCGGCCGGCATCAAACCGGGTGATGAAGTAATCGTCCCGCCGGTCAGTTTTATTGCGACGGCGACAGCCGTTTTGCGCATCGGCGCGGTTCCGGTTTTTGCCGATATCGATGAATCGACCTGCAATTTAAGCCCGGCGCGCGTCAAGGAATCGATCACCGAACGCACCCGCGCCATGATTCCGGTCCATTTTGCCGGCCAGCCCGCCGATATGGACGCTTTGATGGAAATTGCCGGCGCGCATCAACTGGCGGTCATCGAAGACTGCGCCCACGCTCACGGCGCCGCGTGGCGCGGGAAAAGTATCGGCAGTTTCGGAGCTTTCGGCTCATTCAGCTTTCAGGCGTCCAAAAACCTGACAGCCGGTGAGGGCGGCTTTTTAACAAGCAACACGGAGGAACTGGCTGAAATAGCGCGCTCCATATGCAATCAGGGACGGCGCACCGGCGGCGGCTGGTATGAGCATGTACGTTTAGGGACCAATTACCGGATTACCGGCTGGCAGGCGGCCATTTTGCTGACGCAGCTCGCGCGTCTTCCCGAACAGCTTCAAACCCGGGAACAAAATGCCCGTTTTCTTAATGAAAATTTGAAGGATATGGATTTAATATCGCTTCCCTACATTGATGAACGCGTCACCCGGCACAGTTTCTATCTTTACCTGATGCGCCTGAATCTTGAAAAGTTCCCGGGTTTGACCAAGGCCAAGTTTGTAAAAGCGCTGACCGCCGAAGGAATTCCCTGTTCGTCCGGCTATCCGCATCCGCTTTATCGAAACACGGTATTTGGTGATTATAAACATAAAGTAAATGATTGCCCGGAAGCCGAAAAGATGTGTGCCGACACCCTTTGGCTCTCGCACGAAGTAATGCTTGCGCAGCCGGAAGCGCTCAATGATGTCGTTTCAGCCCTGGAAAAAATCACCGGTGAAATTGATAGACTGCGGTTTGAGGATGTTTGATTTGAAACTGGGAAGTCTTGGGAAGTCCGAGGTTTTTAAAATAATTCCCGGACTCCCCGGACTCAATTTCTATTCCACCCTGACGAAATCGGTCCCCGACCGGCCGAAGGTTTCCGGATGATACATTTCCTCGGCTTTGGCCGGCGGCACCACGAATTGTCCGGGGGTCGTCGCCCGCGTCACGTATGTGTAGTTATAAACTCCTTCCCAGAGCAATGACGAGAAGGCCTCGGCCCGTTCGTCGCGGAAGTTCTGGTGTTCGAACCATCTCGACCTCCAATACCAGTAATCATAACCGTAGCTTCGGCTTGCCGTTTCGATCACGGGCGTGTTTCCGCCGCCCGGGTCGGCCGGAACGGGTTCCGTAACGGCTAAATCAGGATTTAAGATTTCCAGGCCGGCGGGAATGGGGTCAACCAGCGCGACATGATACCGGCGGGCCTGCGCGACCATCGTCAGTTTCACACGCACCCGCGCCCCGGCTTTGATCGTCCAGCTGCCGTCCGCCAGTTGTTTGACGTCCCCGGCATTGTCGACCGCTTCGTATTTCCGCAAGACCGTAAATCCGTAATCGGCCGGTGCCAGTTTGAGGTTCTTCGGCGCGTATTTCATCCCGATCCGATAATAAAGCCGGCCCGCCCCCTGTTTATCGAAGATCAGATTCGACTTGCCGCTTTGTTCGAGGAGAAACGACATCGGGATATTTAGTTGATTGCTGTCCACCGAGCGGCCCTTGAATAATTCCTCACCGGCATAAGTGTTCCCAAGCCAGATTTTGGTCACGAAATCCGGCGTGACTTTCTCGTAGGTGTTGAAATATTTATCCAGCGCCAGCAGTATAAAGACGTTCTCCTGCGTGTTAGCCCAGGCGCCTTTGGTTCGATGATCGAGCAGGCCGCGCACGAGTTTCGGAATCAGGTCATTATTCGGCTCGGCTTTGAGCAAGGCTTCAAGCAGCACGCCGTCGGCCCGCCGGTTCGAGTACATGATGAGCCATGCACCGTCGCCGTAATCGGTCACAAAGTTAGCCGTCGCCGCCGTTTCCGTCGTCCGGTTCATCAAAAAGCGTTTGATGGCATCGACTTCCGCAGTCGAAGTTTTATCATCCGCTAAGACCGACAGGACCCAGCCCAATGCTTCGAACGGCATCTTTTCGATCGTCGCTTCCTTCAGCAGGGCTTTGGCTTTCGCTACATCCTTATCGCCCATCAAATCGCGGACATAAAGCGCATAGGCGGAAATCGTCCAGCGCACCGTCGGGTATTTATGCCATTCATCGTAATATTTTTCAATATCCTTCAGATACGGCTTAACTTTCGTCAGCATTTCTTCCGGCACTTTGTAGCCTTTGGCTTTGGCCAGAACAAGGGCGTGCGCCACATGCGCCGTCACGAACGGGTATTTGTAGCGCTCGTTGTCGCGCCGCCACAGACCGAAGTAACCGTTCGGATTCTGACGCGACTGCAAGATCGCTATGTCCTGTGCAAAACGGTCTTTCATCGCCGCGTCCGTCGGCATATCCTTCGCTTTAAAGGCTTTTAAGACATCCTGCAAAGCAGCCACCGAGATCATGCGCGATGAAACCTGTTCGGAACATTCGAATTGATAGGCGTGCAGGTAAATGAACGCGTCGGTCAATTCCTGTAACTGCGTCGAGCTGGTCGTCACCTCAAGGCCCCCAAATTCCGCATATACATCCTTCGGCGCTTCTATAGGCTGCACAAGCGCCCCGTTTTCATCCGTCGTTCCATAGGTCGCAAACGCTTCGGTCGTCGCCGGCGTCCACACCGGCAGGCTGATCTCCGCCGCATCCGACCATTTCCCGCCCGTCACCGCGATCTGAAAACGGGCCGTTCCCGCTTTATCGGCCGCAACCGGAAAACGAACCTCGACCCGGTCATTGGCCGGCACGACCACTTTCCGGCCTGAGCCGTTGGTTAAGGTCGCATTGGTGGCCCGCACCGCCACATTGACGGTCATCGGATTATCGGTCTGATTCTGAACGACCACCGGCAGCTCCATTTTATCGCCGAAATTCATGAATCTCGGCGCTGACGGGCGAGCCATCAAAGGCTGTTTGGCGGTCAGGTTCGATTCGCCGGAACCGAATCGTTTACCGGCATCGACCGAAACGGCCATGATGCGATAGCGGGTCAAATTGTCGGGCAGTTTGACGGGCACGGTCGCTCGCCCGCTCGAATCGGTTTTGACGCTCGGTGAAAACAGCGCCAGCGCATTGAAATTCGTCCGGAGATTAATGGCCGCTTCATTTCCTCCCGCATCCTGTTTATTGCCGGTTTTTGCATCGTCCATGTCTTTTTCCTCGGCTACGGTTGCCGGTTCGGCGGCGGGCCGCTTGAGCCTTTCGCCTTTACCGGAGGCCCGTGACTGGTTGACTCCCGGGCCGTCCGACAGACTGATATTATTTTGCGTCCGATTAACCGACGCCTGCTTAATATCCAGCGGATTCCCGAGCAAAATATCTTTTCGCAAATGATAATCCATAACGCCGCCGCCGCGTTGGGCGTAAAAAGTATAAAGGGGATTTCCGACGCGATACCCGGTCAGAGCCAGCACGCTTTCGTCCACCACGACCACGGCCACCTCGCTGCCCGCGACCGGTTCGCCTGAATTATCTTTAACCTCAACCTTAATTTCGGTCGTCCCTCCGGGTTCGATGCTTTTCGTATTCGGTTCCGCCGCCACATTTAATTCGCGCGATTGGGTTGAAACCGGCAAATTGAGCGTACCGCCGGCAAACGCCGGGCGCTTCGCCAGTTTGGCATCCGCCTCGCCTTTATCGTCCATTCTTTCGGATGTGCCGACGAGATCGACCTGCGCATAAATGTTCGGCAGATATTTGGCGTCGATCGGAATCTTGAGCGTCGTGGTCGATTCCTTCATTGTAAAACGCTCGGTTTTAACGATGCCGCCGCGGCGCAAAGTCAAAACTCCTTCGGCCGGAACGAACGGAGATTGAACGAGAATTTCCGCCACATCGCCGGGCTTATAATCTTTTTTATCCGGGATCAGATTAACTTCTTCCTGTTCGACGGTACGCTTGGGCGGCGTTTTTCCGCCCGCCACCCAAACGGTAATCTCGCTTTCGTTGAAGCGCTCCCTATCGTCCATGACGCGCGCCGTGATGGTATAAACGCCGCCCGCTTTGGCGAGGAATTTACATTTTTCCGGCTTGCCGGTGGATTTGACACGACAGGTTTGCTCGTCAACGGTTTCTTCTTTCCACGCGCCCTTGTCGAAAGCCCAATCTTTCAAAACGGCTTTGATCTCCACGTCGCGGTTTGAAATCAATTGGCCGTCAATATCCGAAACGATCGATTCAAGCTCGATATTTTCATTTTTCTGGACAAAGGTGCGATTCGTGCGTATGCCGGCATACAGATCGGCCGCATGCACCAGGAGGCTCGTCGTACTCGACCACGTTTGGCGATTAACGTCCTGCACATTGACGGAGGCCGTCACCGTGTAAGGGCGGGGCGGATTAGCCGATTCAAAATCCATTTTCAGTAAGTGAAGGCCGCTCGCGTTCGTAACTCCCTTAAAGGTTTGCGTCGTGGCGGCGCCGTAATTTTCATTGCCGCCGCGCCACCACGGAAACCATTTTCCGAAGGTAAAATCCCCGCGATTGGGCGGCGTGTAATTGGTCGGATTGGCCGTCACCGTCCAGTTGGCGGCCGCATTCGCCAGCCCCCCGCCCGCATAATATTTAGCTTCGACCGCCAGATCCGCCTGTCCCCCGACAAAATACGGGCCCTGCGAGTTAACCCGCGCCGCCACTTCAAATTCGGGACGCCGAAATTCCTGCACCTGGAAATTGTGATAAAACTCGCTGTAAGAACCGTTGCGGCCCATTTGCAGAGTAGCCGCGCCGAGATTCATGGTGTCGGTCAATTTTACTTTGAAGTCGAACGCGCCGAAGGCATTAATGCCTGTTTCGCCTTTTAAAATCTCGTTGCCGCGCGCGTCCATCAAACGATAGGTCAGTTTCGAGTTGGTATCGTCAATGCCGCCGACATCGCCGAGTTTTCCGCCTTCGATCTTGCGTATATAACCTTTGACGGAAACTTCTTCCTGCGGGCGATACATCTTGCGGTCGTCAAAAACGAACCAGCGCGAGCTGTCGGAATAGGATTTTTTATACCAGGTGCCGTAATCCTGATAGTAATAATCGGATTGCTCCGGCATAAAGGCCGTATCTTTGCCCTTTTTCGCGATCAGAATATTTTGTATTTTCGCCACCTCGTCCGGCAGCGGAAGCCGCAAAATTCCGTTTTCGGTCGTCACATTGGACGCCGCTTCGCCGATCACTTCAGTCGGCACGCTTCCTGTGCCGTCCGACGAAACCGTCTGCGAATCGCTGATCGAATCGTCGGAAGCGCCCCAGCTCCAAAGCCATTCCCACCAGGTCCTTTGCCTGACGGTTTGCGATAACTGTTTAACCGTCACGGCTTTACCGTTCGGATAGATCGAAAGCTCAACGCCTGATAAAGGCTTTCCGGTTTTCATTTCGGTCGCAAAACCGACCAGTTCTTCGTTATCGACAAACGCATCCAATCCGATCTGCGTCGACTGACACCAGGCGGTGATCTTTTCGCGGTCGTATTTATCGCGCCGCACGACCGGTTCGATCTCAATTATCGCGTTGCCGAAACCGTCGTTTAAGGCCGCGCCGAGATCGATCCGCGTTTCGGTCAATTCGTCCGGTTTGTTATTGATTGGCTGAATGCGATCGACGACCAACCGGCCCGGAGTTTTGGGGCGTTTCTGCTCGTCGTAATATTCGTACTGCATATATTTTCGAAACGCTTCCCAGTCTTTCGGCTCGACCTTGTAGATCCTTACCTTAACGCTCAGATGATTGATCGAATAAATCGAATATGCCGGTTTCGCGGTCGGGTCAAGCACCACGAAGTTTCCGCCCTGGTTATAAAGCTCTTTTTCGGCTGTTCCGACCTTGAAAATGGTGTTGGCAGGCCCTTCTAAAGTTTGTCCGAAAACATCTTTTACGGAATTATCAACCGTTACTTTGTAGGACGTGCGCCCTTTTTTGATGCCGGTCAGGATAATGTATTGACCGCTCGGATAAATATTCAAGCCTTCAATCGGCGGTTCAACCTTAACTTTGTCTTTAACGAAACCGGCCCCGTCGATCGGATTGGTGAACAACATATACCAGGAATCGGTCGGCGAACAATTTTTGCTGTTGTAGCCGTCACACCAGCTGCTCGCAAATTTCATCGCGCCGTAGGTCTGAAAACTGTAACTCTGATCGGCGCTCGTCGGAATCGGGCCTTCCGCCGAAGGAGTTCCTTTCCGGACAACGACTGAAACCGGTGAGGCTGCCGGAAGCGCGTTTTCGGTCGAGCCGTCCGGATTTACGGCGCGAAAGGCGAGCCATCGTTTCGGCTGAGCCTGCTTGGCGTAGTAGGAAATGCTCGCGTCCTTTTCGATTTCTTCCGATGTGGCAAGGCGAACGGAAAGCGGTTTTCCGCCGCCCGTCACCGTTAACGTCCGCAAAACCGCTTCCGCATTTATTTCCTGATCGAAGGAAATAAACATCAGGGCATCGCGCCGCGTGATTTGATTGGCGGGAATCATCGATTCGACTTTCGGCGGCGGGGTCGTAAATGTCCAGACGACTTCCTTTTGCAACGCCTGGCCGGTGACGGACTTTGTCCCGGCCGGAACACGGGCCGTAAATTTGGTCGCCATCGGAAATCGTTTGGTGGTATCGAACATGAGGGTTTTCGTGCCGAGCCACCGCCATTTTCCTTCTGCCTGCGGCGTGAGTTGAACGGGAACCGTTTCCGAAGCGCCTTCCTGCGAAGTGACGGCGACCATCGGCTGCGAGAACGTGACGCTCAGATCCGGCGCCAGATCAATGACGCCTTCGGGTGAAAAACGGACAACTTCGAGCACCGTTTTGTTCTGGTCAATATCCGGCGAATTTTGCTGATCGGCGGCGGGAAATTTGACGGGAACCAGCTTGCCGTTTTTAGGGGCGGGCAAGCTTCCGGCCCGGCGCGCAAAATCGGTCTTATCGCCCGGTTCCTCTTTAACGGACGGAATTCGCTTCAGGAGATTGGACGTATCGGTTTCGGAAAGCGGATCGGCTTTGACCTGGGGCTTCACTTCCCGATTCTCGGCTGCTTCCTCGCCGTTGCTCAGGCGAAACTGCAAACCGTTCGGCAAGACCCGGTTCAATTTCGAAGGGTTGTCGGTTACGGTTTTACCCTGAACGGATTGGGCCGAAACGGCGAACGGGGTTACGAGACTCAAGAAAATCGAATAAATCAGAAGCATTGAAAGAGAAGCTTTGTATAACATTTCCTAATTATCCTTATGGCAAAAATTCCTGTGATCCAGTGATTTAACTATTGCTGACCGCAATTGCCGGGCTCTCACTTTTCATCTCAGAGAACGCTTCCGAAAATTGTTTCTTGCAAACCCGTTCAGAATAGTATGATAAACTCAACGGGAACTGAGTCCGGGGAGTCCGGGGAGTCCGGTGAATTAATTCAAATTTAAATATTTTTTTTTGACTCCCCGGACTCCCCGGACTCCGATCAACCATGAACAAGCCAGACCTAATTATTCGCAGTCAGCGAGTCATCATGCCGGAAACCATCGGTCCGGCTTGCGTGCATATTGACAAGGGGGTTATTGCCGGGCTGACTGAATGGGATGAAGCACCGAATGATGTTCAACTGGTAGATGCGGGCGATGCGGTAGTGATGCCCGGACTGGTCGATTCGCACGTTCACGTCAATGAACCGGGACGCACCGCTTGGGAAGGCTTTGCGACGGCCACGCGGGCGGCCGCGGCAGGCGGTGTGACGACGCTGGTCGATATGCCGCTCAACAGTATTCCGCCGACCACCACGCTGGACGGATTTATGCAAAAACTCGCCGCCGCCCGGGGCCAATGCTGGATCGACGTGGCTTTCTGGGGCGGCGTCATTCCCGGCAACACGCACGAATTAAAGCCGCTTTTAGAGGCCGGCGTGCGCGGCTTTAAATGCTTTTTAGTGCATTCCGGCGTGGATGAATTCCCGCACGTAACGAGGGAAAACCTGCTCGAAGCGCTCCCTGAACTCGCCCGGCAGAAGGCGGTTCTGCTCGTTCACGCCGAGCTATCCGAACCGATCGATGCCGCCGCCGAGGAATTAAGGGACGCCGACCCGCAGGACTATCAAACCTTTTTGAGATCGCGCCCCCGCGACGCTGAGAACAAAGCGGTCGAATTAATGGTGAGCTTGTGCCGTGAAACCGGGGCGCGGGTTCATATCGTGCATCATTCTTCCTCGGATGTTTTGCCTTTATTAAAAGCGGCCCGGGCCGAAGGATTGCCGGTTACGGTCGAAACGTGCCCGCATTATCTGACCTTTGCGGCCGAAGAAATTCCCGCCGGGGCCACTCATTTCAAATGCTGCCCGCCGGTGCGCGAGCGCGAGAATCGCGAAAAGCTCTGGACGGCGCTCAAAGAGGGCGTCATCGACATGATCGTTTCGGACCATTCGCCCTGTACGGCGAATCTGAAATTAATGGACGAGGGCGATTTTCTGGCCGCCTGGGGCGGAATTGCGGCCCTGCAGTTTACTTTGCCGGTCATGTGGACCGGGATCGAGGCGCGCGCCGGAGGAGGTTTCGGTTTGCGCGAACTGACGCAATTGATGTCTGCCGCTCCCGCCAGGCTGGCCGGTTTGGATAAGCGCAAAGGCCGCTTTGAAACGGGTTACGACGCCGACATAGTCATCTGGCATCCCGAAAAGGGATTTAAGGTCGTGCCGGAAATTATCGAATTCAAAAATAAGATCACGCCGTATGCGGGCATGAATTTGCGCGGCGTGGTCGAAGCAACTTATGTTCGCGGGGAAAAGGTTTATGAGAACGGGCAATTTTCTGCCAATGCGGCCGGCACCTTACTTACTGAGAATTATTCAAGTCAGAGGAAATTGAAAATTTAGTTAAAATCGCTCTTAAAAATATTCAGATGTCCTTTGCGACTTTGCAGCTTTGCAGGAAAAAAATTAGTTTCCCGCCAAGCCGCAAAGGTGCAAAACAGGCTGCAGGGAATTTTTGAGCTTTGTAATTGGGTCTTATGTGGGATTTTACCGAACAGATTGAATTATCTTCCGAAACCTTAGGCGGGGCGGTTCTTTATGCCAATGACGAGTTTTTTGCCCCGAAGGAAAATTTGCTCAAACCGGCCGCGCCCGTTTTTATCGAAGGCAAATACACGGATCTCGGCAAATGGATGGACGGCTGGGAAACGCGCCGGCGGCGGAGCCCGCGCCTTGATGAAAAATTCGATTGGTGCATAATTCGTCTGGGTTTGGCGGGCATTGTTCACGGCGTTGTTGTCGATACGAGTTTTTTTCGCGGCAATTTTCCCTCGCACTGTTCCATCGAAGTTTGTGAAGCCGGCGGCCGGTCAACCGTCGAAGATCTATTGAATGCCGATTGGACCGAGATCTTGCCGCATTCGGCCCTCGAAGGCGACTCGCACAACCGTTTTGCAATAAATTTCCCGAAACGGGTAACCCACCTGAAACTAAAGATCTACCCGGACGGAGGCGTGGCCCGACTGCGCGTTTTCGGCGAAGTTTTGCCGGATTGGGAAACTTTAGGCTGCCGTGAGAGCGAGATCGACCTGGCGGCCGTCCGATATGGCGGGACGGTTTTGACGGCCAGCGATATGTTTTTCGGGCATCGCCACAATCTGATCATGCCCGGGTCGGCGCGGGACATGAGCGACGGTTGGGAAACCAAGCGGCGGCGCGGCGCGGGGTTCGATTGGTGCATCGTCAAACTGGGAACGGCCGGAACCATTAAGCGCGTCGAAGTAGACACTTCGCATTTCAAGGGCAATTATCCCGAAAGCTGTTCGCTTGAAGCCGGTTTTGCAGCCGACGACACGGATCCGGAGAAAATCACCTGGCAGGAGCTTTTGCCTGATGTGCGGCTTCAGGCGCATACGCGGCATACGTTTGTCGACGAGCTCAAGACGTGCGGCGTGGTGACGCATGTCAAATTTAATATTTACCCGGACGGCGGCGTCAGCCGTTTGCGGCTTTACGGACGAATCGCGTGAATGACCGAAAATTTGGAAAAACTAAATAAAGTGCCGCGCGAAACGGCGCAAAATCGTTTTCTGGACTGCTGCGGATCGCGCCGCTGGGCGCATTTAATGACCGAAGCGCGGCCCTTTGCCGGTTTAAATGAATTGTTGGAACGGGCGACGCGCATCTGGCAAAGCCTTGAGCCGCAGGATTGGCTGGAAGCGTTCGCCTCGCATCCTAAAATCGGCTCGAAAAAAGCGGCACCGAAACAACAGGCGCAAGCCGCCCGATGGTCAAAGGGCGAACAATCCGGCACCGAAACCGCCCCCGAAAAGATTCTGGACGAACTAGCCGAAGCAAATTGTTTGTATGAAAAAAGGTTCGGGTATATATTCATCGTGTGCGCGACCGGGAAAAGAGCGGAAGAAATGCTTGAAATCTGCCGGAAGCGTCTAAAAAACGAGCCGCCGACAGAGCTTCGCCTGGCGGCTGAAGAACAACGAAAAATAACCGAGATCAGATTAAAGAAACTGTTGGAATCCGAATTTTGAATGAGCGCCATTACGACCCATATTCTGGATATTTCGACGGGCTTTCCGGCCCGCGGCGTCCCGGTGACGCTGGAGTGTTTAACCCCTTCCGGCTGGCTGCCGCTCGGCAGCGGCATGACCGACAATGACGGGCGGCTGCGTGATCTGATCTCGCCGGAAGCCGTGTTTATGGCGGGCAGCTATCGCCTGATTTTTGAGACCGGAGCTTATTTCACGGGTCAAAATATCGAGGGATTTTTTCCGCAGGTGACGGTCGAGTTTACGGTGCGGGACGCCGGGCGGCATTATCACGTTCCGTTACTGCTCAGTCCTTTCGGATACTCGACTTATCGTGGGAGTTAAAGTTATGTCCGTGACGCTTGTGCACAACAATTACGGCAAGAATCGGGTCCGCTTAATGAAGGTTGCCCGGCGCGGGGAAACGCACGAAATACAGGAAACCAGTCTCCAAATAACCTTCGAGGGCGATTTTACGGAAGTTCACACGCTTGGCGACAACAGTCATGTGCTGCCGACCGACACGATGAAAAATACGGTCTATGCCTTAGCCCACCAGACACCGGAGATCGAGGAGATCGAAACCTTCGGCGCGCGTCTCGCCAATCATTTTCTGGCAAACAATCCGCAGATCGCGCGCGCGCGTATCGATATGGCCGAACTCGGCTGGGCACGCCTTCTGCGCGAGGGCGGTGATCCGCACCCGCATGCTTTTATCAAAAACGGCAGCGAAACACGCACCTGCCGGATAGATGCGGCGCGCGACCGTTTAATAATTGAATCGGGCATCGAAAACTTAGTCGTCCTGAAAACGACAAAATCAGGATTTACAGGCTTTATCAAAGACCAATACACAACTTTGCCGGAAGCGACGGACAGAATACTAGCGACTTCCGTCAAGGCCGACTGGCGTTATAGGGATGCCGGCCGGGCGAATTTTGAGATATGGCAAAATGTGCGGCAAACCATCATCGAAACTTTCTCTCACCACGACAGCCTTTCGGTGCAGCACACGCTTTTTGCCATGGGCGAAGCGGTTTTGGAAAAGTTTCCCGATATTGCCGAAATCTCTTTCTCGCTGCCCAATATCCATTATTTACCGGTCGATACGATGCGTTTCGGTCTGGAAAACGACAACCGGATTTTCCTGCCGACGGACGAGCCGCACGGATTGATCGAAGCCAGATTGAGCCGTTAGCTGTTTAAAAATCTAAACGATCTTTGCGTCCTTTGCGCCTTTGCGTGATATACAAAATGATTTCCAGCAAAGGCGCAAAGGACGCAAAGAAACCAGAGCATTTTATGAAAACAACTCTTTCCCGTGAATCAATGCAGGACATTACGAAGGAGCTGCAGCCATTTCTCAACGCTTTTGCGGCACGTTACCCGGGCGAATCCGGTCGCCGCCAGCCGGTGCATACCGTTTACGGCGGGGCTCATCTTTTTAAGTCCGATACCGCGCCCCGGCTCGGCGAATTGGCTTTGCGCGCCTTTCAGGCTTACGCGCCGGATGCGGAAAGTTTCGCCGGGGTTCTCGGATTACCGGATGCGCTGGCCGGGACGATCCATGAACGGGTTTTGGAAAAACTCAAACGCGAGCCGGTCGAAGATTTCCGCATTGATTTCGAAGACGGTTACGGGACAAGGCCCGATGAGGAAGAGGACGGCCACGCCGTCACGGCGGCCGAAGAAGTGGCGAAGGGTTTAAAGAATGCGACCCTGCCGCCTTTTATCGGCATTCGCATCAAAACGTTTTCCGAAGAGCTCCACCGGCGCGGCATCCGCACGCTCGACATTTTTTTAACGACGCTCACGGAAGCCGCGGGCGGGAATCTCCCGGAAAATTTTGTCGTCACTCTCCCGAAAATCGTGTCGCCCGCGCAGGTTAAAACGCTGGTTGACGTTTTTGAGCTGCTGGAACCGAAACTCGGACTTGCCGCCGGCTCGCTTAAAATGGAGATGATGATCGAAACCACGCAGTCGATCATCGATGAACGGGGCGACGTGAATCTGCCGAAACTGCTGGAAGCCGCCCGCGGGCGCTGCACGGCGGCGCATTTCGGCACTTACGATTACACGGCAAGCTGTTCGATCACGGCCGCTTATCAAAACATGCTGCATCCGGCGTGCGATTTTGCGCGTCATATGATGCAGGTTTCCTTCGGCGGGACCGGTATCTGGCTGTCGGACGGCGCGACCAACATTATGCCGGTCGGCCCGCATCGCGGCGAACTCACACCGGAACAGGAAGCCGAAAACCTGTCGGTCGTGCACCGCGCCTGGAAACTGCATTACGAGCATATTCGGCATTCGCTCGAAAACGCTTTTTATCAGGGCTGGGACCTGCACCCGGCACAGCTTCCGACGCGTTACGCGGCCGTTTACACGTTCTTTCTGGAAGGTCTGGAAGCGGCCTCGGAACGGCTGCGGAACTTTGTGGCCAAAGCGGCGCAGGCGACGCTGGTCGGCGATGTTTTCGACGATGCGGCCACCGGTCAGGGGCTGCTCAATTATTTCCTGCGGGCCATCAACTGCCGGGCGCTGACCGAACAGGAAGCTCAGGATTTGACGAGCCTCTCGCTCGAAGAACTGCGCTCCGGGTCATTTGTGAAGATCCTGCAGAACCGGCAAACAAAAGAAACGGGTTCCGCTTAATAAATGCGAAGCCGGTCCTAAGCTTCAATCTTTGATTTGGCGAACAAGCCTTTTGGTGAGCGGCAAATGAAAAGAAAAAAGAAAATCATAAATTGGCTGTTGATCGGGGTCATCGGTATTTACCTGAACATGGTCGTCTGTTTGCTCGCGGATTATTCGCTCTGGTATTTTTTCGGGATTTTGGCCTGTATTTGCCTCTTGATCTGGTTAATGAACAAACTTAAAAACCGCTTTTAAAGACGGCTCAATTTGGGATTTTGGATTTTAGATTTTGGATTTTAAAGTTTGGAGTTTGGATTTCCTAAAATGTACGATCAGAACAAAATAAAAAATTTTAAATTTTAGAAGTCGCATATTTAACCGGCTCCGTTCAAATTCCAGCCAATCAAAAATCCAAGATCTAAAATCCAAAGGTTCCTTAACTCACTTCGTCCAGCAGTTTCAGGATCGATTCATAGTTTTCGCCGACGGCTTCGGAAAGGGCTATTTCGCACGTTTTCGAAGTTGAATAATAGCCGTCATAACCTGCCTCCTGCCTGACTTCGCCCGCTTCTTTTTTCGTCGCGGCGGCCGTCAGCTGCGGGTAATAGAACCCGCGGTCCCCGGCCATGCCGCAGCAGCCCGCAAAAACGGGTATATCCGCCTGCCGGGCGGATGCGTTTCCGATGATCTTCAATTTCGGCAGTAATCCCAATTTTTGCGCCGAGCAAACCGGGTGGAAAACGATTTTTTCCTTCGGTTTGGAAATCTTTAAATTCGGCACCAAATGATCGGCGGCAAAATCTATGACATCGAGAAATGTCATTTTATCGAAACAGGCTTTATTTTCATCCGTCAGGTAATTTCGGCAGCTTCGGACGGTTTGCGTGCAGCTGGTCGTATCCAGCACGACCGGTATCTGACCGCTCTTCGTATCCCGCCATAAATTTTCGATGGTTTGATTAGCGGTAAAACGAAAAGCGTCCGCAAACCCCTTTGAAGAAAAGATCTGACCGCAGCAGTTTCCGCTTTGTTTAGCGGGCAGCGTGACGCCGATACCGGCCTTTCGGCAGACCGATAAAAACAATTTGAAACTATCGCCGCCCATCATGCGGGAAACACAGCTTGAAAAATAAAGAATCGATAAGTGACCAGAATTTTCCCGTAGATTTTTCAACGCTTTAGGCGGTTTGCTTATAAAATCCGACCATAAAGGCATGGCCGGAATGATTTTCCGGCCGATGGAGGTCAGATTCCTCATAAAATTTTTGCCGAACAGCCGGTTAAAGACAAAACCCGTTTTCAGCGCCAGACGAGTTGAGCCTTCCAGAAGATTAAAGTTTTTAGCCAGCCGGAGCGCCATCCGGTTTTGAAAAGCCGAATGGTTTTCCTGCCGCAAGCGTTTTATGAGATCGCCCGTGTTGATACCGACCGGGCAATTGGTCGCGCACATGCCGTCGGTCGCGCAGGTTTCCATGCCGTCAAAATAATAATCATCCAGCAGGGCCTCGCGGGCGGCCGAATCGCCGGCCGTTTCAAGGCGCTTCATGGCGCGCCGGACAATGATGCGGCGGCGCGGCGAAAGCGTCAGATCGCGGCTCGGGCAGCTTGATTCGCAAAAACCGCACTCGATACATTTATCCACTTCTTCTTCGACGACCGGCATGACTTTGAGGTTATGGACATGCGTCCGTTTATCTTCGGTGATAATAATGCCGGGGTTGAGCAGATTATGCGGGTCGATGAGGGTTTTGAGCTCTTTCATGATCCGGTAAGCGGCCGCCCCCCATTCTTTTTCAACAAAGGCGGAAACTGCCCGCCCTGAACTGTGCTCGCCTTTGAGCGCCCCGTCGTATTTGTTCAGAACCAGATCGAAAAGGTCGTCGTTGAATTTCTCATAAAGGTCGATATCCGTTTGCGTGGCATAGCTTTGCGAGACGACGAAATGCAGGTTGCCGTCTTTGGCGTGCCCGAAGATGATGCCGTTCTGATAGTTATGTTTTTCAAATAAACGCTGCACATCCATGACCGCTTCGCCCAGACGCTCGACCGGAAAAGTAAAATCTTCCAGGAGCGCTGAAGTCCCTTTTGCCCGCATCCCGGCGGCCGACGGGTACATGCCTTTGCGAATTTTCCACATCAATTCCTGTTCGGCAGCGTCTTGCGTAAAATTCGGCTCGAAAAGTAAAGGCAGCCGCGACAGAAGGGGCGCGGCGCGCTCATATTTTTCCAAAAGCGCGGCCCCGGTATTTTCCTGAAACTCGCAAAGAATAGCTGAGGCCGCTCCGGGCAAAGTCTTTAGAAAACCGGGCACTCCGGGCATCTCTTCGACCGAGCGCAGGGAGGCTCTGTCCATAAATTCAAGAGCCTCGGCCCCCGAATTTTTCAAATCAAAAATGGCGTTGCAGGCCACGACCGGGTTGTCAAAATACAACATGCCCGTGTATTTATAAGGAAGGTCCGGAACCGTGTTGAGAACCGCTTCGGCAATAAAGCAGAGCGTGCCTTCGCCGCCGATAATGAGGTGCGCCAGGATGTCCAGCGGATGCTCGAAATCAATAAAAGCGTTCATCGAATAGCCGACCGTGTTTTTCTGCCTGTATTTTTTCCGGATGCGTTCGACGAGCGGCGCGTCTTTCAAAACTTCGTCCCTCAAACGGCTGAGGCCCGTGAAAAGTTCCGGGGCTTCCAGTTCAAAACGCGCATAATCCTCGCGCCGTTCGGTATTAAAAACAAGACCGTTCGGCAGCACAAAAGTCAGGTATTTTAAAGTATGGTAGGAATTATTAACAACGCCGCAGCACATCCCGCTGGAATTATTGGATAAAATTCCGCCCATCATCGCCGCGTTGATCGAAGCCGGGTCGGGGCCGATCTTGCGTCCGTATTTTTTCAGCGCCAGATTGACATGCGCCCCGATAACGGCCGGTTCGACCCTGACGGTTTCCCCATTATTTTCAGGTTTTACTTTTCGCCAGTGATTGCTTAAATCGACCAGAATGCCGTCCGTGACGCCCTGTCCCGAAAGACTTGTGCCGCCGGCGCGGAAGGTCAGATTGACCTTGTTTCGATGGGAAAAGGAAAATAATTTTTGGACTTCTTCAACCGACACGGGCTGCACGACGGCTTTCGGAACAAGATAAAAATGGCTCGCGTCGCTGGCGTAGGAATAGCGGTCGATCAGACGCGTTTTGACCCGCTCTTTCGGTATTATTTCCAGTAGTGAATACCAGTTGTTCATTTATGCAATAAAATGTCCGGTTCGTTTTAAAAACGTCAAATAATCCGCGAAAAACGCGAAAATGCACGAAATGTTCTTGAAATATTAGTCAAATAATCCAAATCATGAGCGACTTCAGCCCTTTTTTTCGCGTCTTTCGCGTTTTTCGCGGGCCAAGCTTCTTCGGTCGAATTTATTTGAGATGACTTTAACCGGACACCATTCTAACTCTTTTAAAAGCATAATGTCATTCTCAGGCGGGGGGCGCGAAGGCGGGGCGGTCAGTCGGCTGAATCAGGCCCGCCCTCCCGCTCACGCCCACAGATTTTCTGCCTTTAAACTTGCAGAAAATCGTTTCGCGTGTCGGGCCCGAACCAAGATATAAGCCTTCGGCCCTGGCAGCCGATGAAGCCTGCATTAAAAAATCATCGACGTTTGACTCGCAAATCTTGCCGCCGCTTACAAAAGTCACATTCCTATCAAGCTGATCGAGACAGGTGACGGTCAGAAGGCGTGAGAAATTCATCCGCGGATTTATCGCAAAACGGCCGAAATCGTTTTCAATCGATTTTCCCAATAAATCGAGGTCCAGCCAGCCAAAACGTAAAGCGTCCTGAAAGGGATTTTCAACATTCGTCGCATCCCGTATCCCCGCATAGGGCGCCGCCGGCAATTCGTGGGGCAAAGGCCCGGCGCCGTGACGGGTGGCATAGGCCCGTGTCATGTAAATAACTTCAAGTCTTTCAATTCCAGCTTCTTCCGCCAGTTGGACGGCATTCCGAAGTCCCGTGTTCGAACGCGTGACATGCGGAAACCAGCCTCCATCCTGATCGAGAAGCAGCCCCTGAGCGCCTTCCAGTACCGTGTGCGAAGCCGCGCGCAAAATACCGGGAGGCGACAGGCGGATTTCCTCGAAAAACCGAACGGCTGCCTCGATAAAATTTTCCCTGAGATCTTCGGCATCGAGTATTTCCCGCTGTTCGGCCGAAAGAGCATTTATTCCCAGTTTATGTAACCGTTCGGGAACCCAGTCGTTTCTAATATCGTCGAGGACGGTGCGGAGTTTCTTTGGATTTGATAAATCGGCGATGAGGGTCGCAAAACGTGGAGCGAGACACCGTTCGACGGTTTCGCCAAATCCGATGCCGCAGCTTCCGTGTTTTCGGCGGCCGCGCGCCTGCTCGGCAAACTGATTGAGCAGCATATCGTAGGGCGTCGTGACAAGTCCGCGCTCGTCGGCAAAAACGACCGGGTTAACTATTCTTTTGGCTTTAAGCTCGGCAATTTCCCGGTGATACAAGAGCGGGTTGCTGACAAAATGCCGGCTTAAAAAAGTGGCGGCTCCGGCCAATGTCCCGCTTCCCAAATGACTGTGCACATGGCGCGTCCCATCGGGAAGAACCACCGTGTGACCGGCCTGCGCGCCCCCGTTAAAACGCGCAACCATGCAATCCGCGCCAAACGGGGCCGCCGCCTGATCGGTCATCAAACCCTTACCTTCATCACCAAAACCACTGCCGATGACGACAGTTGCGCTTTTGTTTTTCTTTAGTCGGTTCATAAAAGTATTGAGTCCGGGAGTCCCGAGAAAATCAACCGGACTCTCCGGACTCCCTGGACTCCTTAGACTCCCCAAGCTTTATCAAAATCGGAAAACTCCGCCGCTTGTGCCTTCCACTCTGGAAAGTCCGGCTTTGAGACCGCTGACGGCGCGGGCGACGACCATTGAAGTATCGGTAGCGCCCCAGCTGGCGGCGACCGCCGATTTGTCCCGGCCTTCGGCCACTTCGATCGTTGAAACGATAACTTCCGATAACTTTGTGTGATCGGCCAGCGGAATGGCGCGCTGGCCAAGCAGCTCCGTCCAACTGTTCCGAACCCGGTCGCCAAAGGCCCGCGCGTGACTGCCCTCTTCAACGATAATGTGAAAAACCTCATATTTGCGGCCGACCATCGTCAATAAGTCAGCGTTGGCGATCTTTTCCATCTCTATATCAAGATTCATTACTTTCTTGATCTGGTCGCGCGTTAAAGGGTCGGGAACCTCCTCGTCGCCAACCGTAAATAAGTAGCCTTTTTTGTTACGTTTTTCCAGGCAGTCGATCGATGTTTTCCAGGCGGCAAAATACCATGGCAGGTTGTAGGACTCCCAGCTGTTGCCCCCGCCGCCGTGCTCGATATAAATATTTTCAAGCTGTTCGGCAATTGTAATGTCCGCTTCGAACTGCGTCGCCTGCAGCGGCGCCCGGTCATGCAGAACATCGCCGACGCCCATCACCATCAAATGCGGGTCGGTCACCGGCAGCCGTTTCAAGATTTCCTCAAAAGCGGTTCCGATTCCCTTCCGGACGAGCGTCTCCGCCAGCATCCCCATTGAACCCGTCACGTCACAGGCAATGATTATGGCGTTTGAATTCGGATTCTCGTCCGAATCCCTCGATTCGCGCATATCGATATTTTTCGGATCGAACTCCGGTTTTAAACTGCTCGTCGTAAAAATTTCGGCCGTCGATTTCGAGGCCTTACTCGACGCATAACTCGCCCAATCGCTGTCGCTCCATCTTGCATATCCCATAATAATTACTCCTTTCCTAAATATTTATTTTGTCTAAACTTACCGGGAACCAACTCTTTTGCCGTCCTTATCGGTAAACGGCTGCCGGATCGACGGCCAGTTTGACGAAACGCCGCTCTCCGAAACTCATTTCCAAAGCGTAATTCCACAATTTATAATCGAGAACCGCTTCCCCGCTCGTCACCCCGTTCAGCCAATTGGCAAAAGCCTTCGGTACCTTTTTATTTTTCTTCAAGCGCGCGCCGTTCGCGTCATCGAACAATTCGCGCCCCGTGGCCCGGATCAATTCCAGATCAACCCGCCCGTCCGCCCGCTTTTTTCGAAGAACGTCGGCCGGGGCAAAACGGATCGTTCTATGGGGTAGGGCTTTCAGGCTCTGCCCCGCTTCGAGCGCATACCACCAGCCGCCGAGCAATGCGCCCGTATGGTTTTTCGGCGAGACGAAATAAGTGCGCGGGCCGATGTCGTGATGAACAATTCCGGCGTGCTCGAAATAACACGAAAGATTGTGCAGACTGCTTTGAATCCAGGCGACGTGCCGGGCATCCATGTCGCCGCCGAGAAAAATGCGTAAATCCTCAAGTAAAATCAGATCCGAAGCTTTCCCGACCACCATGATCAACCGCTCCGGCGTGGAATAATACTCGGCCTTTCGCGGAAGATACCGCCCGACTTCCTCCTGCATATCCGAATTGGCAAAAGTAAACCCGGCAATCCGCCTTTTGGCGTTGTCAAATAAATCTTTAAACTCGCGCCTGACCGAAAACACCACTTCCCTTTTTCCGATATAAACATCACCGAGTTCAAAAGACTCGCTTTTCAAAAACGAAATGGTTCGTATTAAAGCGCCCGATCTAAAGAGCATCAACTCGCCCGGCCCGCGCCAGGCGTCGTTTTTAATCTGCTCTCTGGCGTTGTTATAAAGCGCGGTGATGTGCTGAAAAACACGGAGGGCCTCCTTATCCGGATTCCGGTCGGGATGCCAGGTGCCGGCCAGCCCGAAATACTCTTTTTTAGCGACTTCCAAACTCCCGGAAAACAATTTCTCGGGCGAAGTTTCGGGAATCGCCAGGATTTGCCGCCCGCTTAATTTGTCAGGTGTAAATGTCATACGGCCCTGCTTATAATTCAAAATCAAATCCCTTTTTAACCAGTGCGTTGTAGCGCTTTTCATTAAATCGATAAAGCTGCGCCGGGCGGTGCGACACATTGCCCTGTCTTTCCTTTAAAGGTTCGAGGATCTTCATACTCAACACCCGCCGCCGGAAGTTGCTGCTTTCAAGCTTGCGCCCCAAAACGATCTCGTAAAGCCGCCTTAACTGTTTCAGCGTAAATTTGCGCTCGAGAAGCTCGAACCCGATCGGCACATACGACAGCTTGCCCCGCAGGCGCTTAATGGCCGTCTCGATGATCTGGTCGTGGTCAAAGCTCAAATTCCCCTCGTCCGGAATTTCATCGACCGGAAACCATTGGGCTTCCGTCACATTGCCGCCGCCGAGCTCATGAACGCGGTGCTGCTCGGGTGAAACGAGGGCAAAAAAGGCGACCGTGATAATGCGGTCGATGTCCGAATCCGGTTTGTGCTCGACCGTGCGCGGGTCCCGCATGGGATCGTCAAAGGTATAAAGCTGCTCAAGAAAAACATTGTCGAGCCCCGTTTTTTGTTCCAAAACGCGCCGCGCCGCTTCGTCCGTTCGCTCATGATGCCGGACAAATCCGCCCGGCAGCGACCAGTGATCTTTAAACGGTTCTTCGAGCCGTTTGACCAGCAGGAGCTTTAAAGTATCGGACGTGAAATCAAGTCCGAAAACCACGCAATCAACCGTTATCCAAAACCGTCCGATGGGCGGCATTTTTTCAGTTTCGATAATTTCGTTCGGCATAATAATAGCGCTTACTCTTTTACAAGAATAATTTACAGCCGGTTAAGGTAAAAAATACCTTAACCTTAATGTCATTTTTACCATAACTATTTTATTGGTGTCAATCTTTTTCTTGAAGCAATTCAAGAAGCATGAGATGCGCGTTTGTTTTTTGATCGGACGCAAGGGAAATTCTATACAAAAATTTCCCGCCTGAAGGAGCAAAGCTCGCAAAGTTAATCTTACTTTGCGAGCCTTGCTCCTTCAGGCGGGAAACCGTTTTAAATTTATCCAAGACTTGCTTTGAAATAAAAACTCGGCCCCAACAGAGACGTCTATATTTATCGACTGCGTTGCTTGATATGACGTAGAGCCGTTCCCTTTTTAAAGATATTTTTTCATATACGAGATAAAAAGCGTCCAATCCGCCGGAAGAACCGTATGCCCGCCTTCATGCATATAAAACCCGAGATGATTCATTAACAAGGAAGTATCGCCGGCCGCCGGCATCGTCGTTGTTCCCGGCCCCGTTTCGCCAAAGAGTTTATAGACGGGTTCGGCGGCGACGGCCGAGAGAAATTCGCCTTTCGGGTCCGACCAGTAATCGGTGCTCCCGGTTTGAAGCAGCAGCGGCCTGGGCGCCATCAACGCGACCAGCATATGGGCATCGACGGGCAGGCTGGCGATCTTATTCCCATACGAATGATAATTCGGCGCGAACTGGTAGTAATAGCGCGAAGGGTCGGTGATATGCTGGATGGTCTCACCAAAATTGCGGCGGCTTAAGGCCGCGCCGCCTTCGCCGGAAATACTGGCGATGACCATTTTAAATCTTGTATCGTGCGCTCCCGCCCAGAGAACGGTCTTGCCCAGCCGGGACGCTCCCTGTAGGGCTACGCGACGGCTATCGATCTGCTTATCCGTTTCAAAATAATCCATCGCCCGGCTCAAGCCCCAGGCCCAGGCGGAAATCGCCCCCCATTCATCGGCGGCCGGCGTCGCTTGACCGGATTTTAAGTATTGGCCGCGGATGCCGTATTTTATCCCGTCCTTAAAATCCGGCTCGATGTCGCCGTAATAAACGGTCGCAAAGCCGATACCGGCATCGATGAACTGCTCGATATTTATTTTTCCGAACGCGCCGCCCGGACCGGACTTAACCCGTTTGCCTTCCCGGTTCCAAATTTCGCCGACCAAAACGCCGGGGTCATCCGTTACCTGCGAATAGGCGGAAAAAGAAATATTCAGCAAGAGGGGAGCCGGTTTCTTTAACTGTGCAGGCAGATAGATTAAGAGGTTCATTTTGTGATCGGTTTTGTCCTTTGAAAAATAAACCGTCACCTGTTTGCGCAATGCTTTGCCGTTAAAAGCCGGAGTTCCCTTGTCGAAAACCTCGAAGCTCAATGCTTTCGGACGCGGCGGCATTTTGCCGTATTGGATCTCTTCAAAGAGCCTGACGATTTCCGGCCGCCGCTTTTTCATCCACGTTTTGGCATCCGTGACGCGCGTGCCGTCACCGGTTATAAATAGATCGGGCAGCGTATAATTTCCGACCAGCTCTTCCTTGTAGTTGACCGGAAAGCCCGCCACCATCTCGGGTCGATTGGCCTGCTGCGCCAGTCCCGTCAGCGAGCACGCGAGCAAAATAAGAAATGATGTTATATTTTTCATATTTTTTTACTGTTTTACCGAAGATGTAAACGAATAATTGCCTGACGATAACTCATAGACGGCCGTCCCGTTCTCATATTTGATAAACCGGATCCCGCGCGCCGCTTCGATATTTTTCCCGCCTTCTGTGACCTCTTTTTCGGACGCGGCCGGAAGATAAAGCGTGGCCGTCGTATTGGCCGGCACGGTCGCCGTGTAGGTCAGCACGCCATCCGAGACTTTCCACGAGCTGTTTATTCTTCCGTACATCGAATCATAGAACCCGCGCGCCCACGTCATTTGCCCGGTCGGGTCATGGTGCGGCTGGAGAATGAAATGCTTAAAGCCCGGACTCGTTTCGTCGCGCTGGATGCCGAGCGAATAGGCCATCATCCAGCGCCCGACCGCGCCGAAAGAATAATGGTTAAAGGAGTTCATACTGTTATTGTTGCTGAAACCGTTTTCCGTCGTGTAGCCGTTAAGCCGTTCCCAGATGGTCGTCGCGCCCTGGTCGACCGGGTACAGCCAGGACGGGTATTGGTTGTTTTGCAGCAACCGATAAGCCAGATCCGGCTGGCCGTAATCCGAGAGCGCCTGACTGATCCACGACGTTCCGATAAATCCCGTCATCAGCGCATATTCGCCGCGCAGGACTCCGCCGTCGTCCACGTTCCGGCGCTTAACGGTTTCGGCCAGATTGGCGGCCATAAAAGGGACGTTCTCGCTGCTAAAGGCACCAAGCGCCAACCCGACCGCATACGAGGTTTGCGTATCGGCAAGCTTCCACTCCGGCGGCACGCCGCGCGCGCGGCTCGTAAAGGCCATCGTCTTGCGGTCGGCATTGACGAATTTGGAGTTAAAGAAGGCTTTGCGCTCGGCAAACATTTTCGCGAATCTTCCGGCATCGTCCTTTTTTCCAAGAATTTCCGCCACTTTCATCATTATCTGAAGATCATAGATGTGATAAGCCGTCACCAGAAAAGCCGGGCCGAGCTGGCTGTATTGCGGCCCGAGCCAGTCGCCCAAAGCCCCGTCCGTACTGAGTCCTGTATCCTTGTTGATGGTCGTCGCCAGATAATCGATATATCTCGCCATGGCCTGATAATGTTCTTCCAGAATGGCTTTGTCATTGAACTGAAGATAGGATTCCCACGGCACGATGATACCGGCGCTGCCCCATAACACGCCGCCTCCGCCTCCGCCGACCGGCGCAATATCGGTAAATCTTCCGTTCGGCAGCTGCATATCGCGCATCGCTACCATATGCCGTTTAAAAAACTGGTCGGCATTCGAAACATAGGTCGCCGTCGGTGAAAAAACGCTGATGTCGCCGCCCCAGCCCATGCGCTCGTTGCGCTGGGGGCAATCGGTCGGAATCGACAGAAAATTATCGACATTCGACCAGACGAGATTTGACCAGAGGCGGTTGACCTTGGCGTTCGACGTTTCATAATCGGCGGTCAGGTTTAATACGGAGCTGATGGCAACGCCTTCGACCGCCGCCAGCGGAAGCGGTTTTTCAATGCCCGTAATTTCAAGATACTGGTAGCCGTGCGCCGTAAAACGCGGCTGAAATACCTGCGGGCCGTCTTTCATCACATAGATGTCCTGCGAAAGCGCCGCCCGGTAATTTTCGGTCATGACCATTCCGACATTATTTTTTGATTCGGGAAGATTCGGATAGAGCATTTCGGAAACTCTGAAAGTAATCTTCTGTCCCGCCTTGCCGTTAGCGAAAGTCACCCGCGGGACACCGGTCATATTTTGCCCCATATCGTACAGAAAAACGCCGGGGCGGACCTCTCTGACGCTGCGGGCGGGCAGAGTTTTAAAGACGCCCGCGTTATTGCCGATCTGTCCGATGAGCTTCATTTGGGCGTAATCATATTTTCCCGTGTTATCCGTATAAGTAGTGCCTTCGAGCGGAATTTTGACGCTTCTTTTCCAGGCGCTGTCGTTATAGCCGGGAGTGTCCCAACCGGCAATTTCGGTTTCGCGACCCGCATCATAAACTTCGCCGAGGTCGAGGCTGCTGTAAACGATTGGCCCCCGGTTAAAATATTTCCAGGTTTGGTCATTGGTCGTGACGACATCGTTTGTGCCGTCAGAGTAAGTAATGACGAGCTTGGCGAGCAGCGACTGGCGATCGCCGAAATGATTGACGATGGCGTCAAAGCTCAGCAAACCGCTCCACCAGCCTTCTCCGAGCAAGGCGCCCAGCGCATTTTCCCCTTTTTTAACGAGCGCCGTCACGTCATACGTTTGATACATATGTGTTTTCGGATATTGAGTTAAGCCCGGGTTATAGTAATCGTTTCCGACGCGCCTGCCGTTCAGATACATTTCATAGATGCCCCGCGCCGTCACGTACAGGCGGGCCCGGGCAATCTTTTTATCCCCGGTTTTAAATTGCGTGCGCAGCATCGGCATCGAATTACGGCTCGGGTCCCGGACGATAAAGGCCCCGCCTTCGCCGCCCGTCACTTCATATTTTCCCCCCTTAACGTTTAGAGCCGCTCCGTTACCGGCAAAAATGCCGTCATAAACGGGCTGACTCAAATCCTCCCTGAATAAAACGTGTCCGGGGCTGCGCAGATTGGTTATCACGACATTGGAAAAAACCGCTTTTTGATGCGCCGGAACGGAAAACCCCATATCGCCCAGCATGCCGAACGTATTAACGGCTCCGTTGCCGCCGAAAGGATTGACCACCACGGCCACCGGCCTGTTTTGATCGACGGGGCTCGGGCCTTCTTTTGGAACGGCAAAGACATTGTTGCCGTCAATCGAAATCAAAATGTTTCCCCAGCGGTCACGGATTTCGATTTCATGCGGCCGGTGCTTGTTTTGCTCGTTGATGATCGACGCCAATACGTCGAAGCTCGCAAACGGCACGTCAGGTTTATCGGTATTCGTATAGCCCGCGCGGTAGACGTTGAATTTGGCGCGAGCCTCAGGCGATTTTCCGACGTCGGAAATATCAAGTTCCAGTTTGATGTAGCTCGCGTCCCTTTTATTCTCAAGCTGAAAAACGTTTTTGTGGCGATCCATCAAACGCGGATCGTTGGCCCCGAAAATAAAACTCGCCCGGTTACTCCCTTCGCTGATGGCCAGCGTGTAATTAAGTTTGAAGATTGAAAAATATTGCGCATAGAGCACCAAATCTTCAGTTTCGCCGCCAATCCAGGCCGCGCCGTTCCAGGCGGAAAGATTCGGGTCGGGATTCATCAGCCCCGTCTCAAACCACGAGGCGGCGGAGAGCGGCTTTCCCTTTTGATCCCAGACGGTCACTTTCCACTGATACCGTGTCGCGGGCTGAAGCTCGCCCCCCTCGTAAGCGATATTCAATGATTCGCCGGACGATATTTTTTTGGAATCCCAGAGAAGCGCCCCTTTCGGATCGGTAACCTCGATCCTGTAGGCAGTTTGGGATGCCCCGCGCTCCTTTGTCGAACTCATTTGCCAGGTAAATCTCGGCCGTTTCACATCAATACCGAGCGGCGTCACCGCGCTTTCGGTAAGCAGTCCCTGGAGCCGTGTCTGAGCGTTCGCGTTCAGGACGATAAAAAGAGTAAAAACAAATAAATAAACAATGGTTTTCTTCATTCTCACTTAGGCAATGCGATGATCTCGATCCAGTTCGGATTCCTGCCTACCTCCATTTGCGCAACCCGGCGCAATATTCCGTTTTTTTGATTAATCTCATAAACGCCGAGAGTATTGGATTTCTGGCCGGCGACCAGCAAATATTTACCGTCCGGGTCAATGTTGAATCCCCGCGGCTGGGTCTCGGCCGGATAGCTGTCGATCAGGGTGAGCTTTCCGTTCTTCCCATCAACGCGGAAAGCGGTGATAGTGCTCGTCGTGCGCTCGGACGCATATAAAAACCTGCCGTCCGGGGTCAGGTGAACGTCAGCCGCCCACGGCTTTGCGGGGGAACCGGCCGGCATCAGCGAATTTGAATCAACGAGTTCAAGCGTTCCGGCCGAACCTAACAGGTAGGTATTCAGTGTGCCGTCAAGCTCATTGGTTCCGAACACAAACCGCCCGTTCGGGTGAAATATGAAATGGCGCGGCCCGGCCCCTTTTCTGGTTTCGGTCGTCGCCGGTTTATTAGGCGTTAAATGCCCGTTTATCGAATCGAACCGGTATTGCAGGATCGCATCATCACCGAGATTAGTCACAAACAGGAATTTGTTGGATGAATCGGTCAGGATACAGTGCGCGTTTTTCCCCGTCGGAATGACCTGAAGGGGCTCCGGGCTTACTTCACCGTTCGGACCAATGGCATTAACGGAAATCCTGCTGCCGGAGTATGATGCTCCGAACAGATAACGGCCCGTTCGGTCGGTGGAAATATAAGCCATATTGTCGGCTAAGGGCGCAATCTTTATCAGCGTGAGGTGGCCGCTTTTCGGATTGACGGCAAAGCTCGCGACCGAATAGGGTTCGGAACGCAAAGACGCGTACAAATATTTACGGTCGGGACTAACGGCCAGCGGCATGACGGCGCCCGTCACATTTACTTTTTCAATTATTTTCAAATTTCCATTTTTTCCGTTGAGCTCCAGCACATAAATTTCCCGGCTGTCGGCATTGGCGACATAGACCACGGTGCGCGCATTTACCCCGAAACCATTTATCATCATAATTAGCAGGCTGGCGACCAACAGGGCGACAAAACGGGCGACGTTAGCCGCCGCATTTCGGACACTATTTTTCCTGATCCGGTTGAACTTGAAATAAAAATCGAACTGGCATTTACACGTCATTACGGTTTCACTTTAAGAAAAGCGGCTATCTGGCTTTAGCCGAGAAAAAAGCGGCTAACGGGTTCGGGTTGAGCGCTTTCAAACCCATAACGACCAGGCTGGCGTTCAATTCGGCCCCGGCGCGGCTGGTATGCGTGTGCGGGTCGGCAAACAGCGGGTCGACTTTTTCTTCTCCGAGCTCGTCGTATTTGGCGGCCACGATCTCATTAAGATCTATAAACCCGACATTTTCACTTTTGGCCGTTTCCGCGGCCCATTTTGCGTAATCCTCGGAATTACGCACGATTTTATGGTCTTTCCAGATTTTTCGCGGGACGAGCGAACAGACGATGGGCGTCGCGCCTTTGGCCTTCGCGTCACTGATGAATTTTCGCAGGTACCAGCCAAAAGTATGAACAGTTTCGCGTTTTTTAGTCAGCAGATTATCTATTTCCTCCGACTCTTCGCCGACCCCTTTGATCGAAGCCCGGGCGCGCGAATTATCGTTTAGCGCCCCGCCGTCATTATGGCCGAACTGCATGATGACGACATCTCCCGGTTTCAGCATGGCCAAAACCTTCTCCCAGTAACCGCCCGTCAGGTATGTCCGGCTGCTCAAACCTCCAACGGCCCGATTCACGACATTTATCTTTGTGGAATCGAAATAATCCATGAGCGGTTCGCCCCATCCCCATTGCCCGCCGCCGCCGTCGCCCTGCCCGTTTCGAACTGTCGAATCGCCGATCAGAAAAAGATTCGGCAGCTTCGGATTAACCGGTTCCGGCCATGGACGGCGTAACCTGGCGTTGGAAGGTGTAGCGGCGGCCACGGCTTGTCCTTTTTCCGATAAATAGCCGCAAACCTGGCAGTTCTTGAGTCCTTTCAATCCGGCCACGACCGAGGCGGCATTTAATTCCGCGCCGGCCGGGCTGGTGTGGGTGTGGTCGGCGGCAAACAGCTCCCTGACCTTTTCCTGGCCGATTTGTTCGTATTTATCGGCTACAATGGTAGTCAAATCAATAAAGTCCACCTTTTCGGATTGAGCGATAACGGCCGCCCAGCCCCCGTACTGACCGGAACCGCGTTCGACCTTGTCATCCTTCCAGATATTGCGTACCGTTAATGAAAGAAGTATCGGAACGGCCCCTTTCGCCCGCACGTCGGCGATATATTTTCTCGTGTACCAGCCGAAGGTGTGGACAACCTCCCGGCTGCCGTCGGGCTTGAGGACTTCCTGCGTTTCCTCGCCGATCCCGCGCAGCGACCCGCGCGCCCGGTCCTGATCTAAGGGGCCGCCGTCGTTATGACCGAACTGGATCAGGACGACGTCTCCGGGTTTTACCTCAGCCAGAACCTTTTCCCATAAGCCTTCGGTTTGGAACGTGCGGCTGCTTCGACCGGCGCGGGCGCGGTTACGAACGTTCAGGCGGGCCGCATCAAAATAGGCTGTGAACGGATCCCCCCACCCTTGCGCGCCGTTGGCGTTATTATTGGCCGTCGAATCCCCGACCACAAAAAGCGTCGGCAGCGCCGTATTTGAAACAGCCTGCGACTTTTGACCGGCATCATCCTGGGCGTTTACGTGAATAAGCCCGGAACCTATGACGAAAACCACGGCGAGGCGGATAAACAGGTATAGATTTTTCATCCTTTTTATCTCGAACCGGGAAACGGCTTTGAAGTTAAACATAGTGAAATTTAATTCCTTTGGTTTAGAAAATGATTTTGGCGTAAAAATTTGATGCTTGGCGGGTATAGTATATACCTTTAAAAAAGATAAGTTAAGCGGTTTTCCAAGATTGTCAAAAAAAATTCTAATTACATCAAAAGGTTTTAAGACTTACACGCGAAATGCGCGAAAGGTCGCGAAAGTTTTCCTTTTTCTTAATATTACGCGCCTTTTCGCGCATTTCGCGGACAATATATTTAATTTTATTGCGGCCATTAAATTTAATGGATTTCTCCGGATAATTTTGGCAATCTATTTTTATCTACAAGCGTAAGCGAACTTCTTTCCAAACATCTTCATTAATTGGAATACCTTTCTCCATATTTTCCCGGCGCGTTTCGAGAGTTTTTTCGCCCGGATATCTGACATGGCCGCCTTCGGAGGTTGACGATTTTAAATTTTCGACGATTTGATTAACAAGCCGTTCGGCCATGTTATCCGGATCGAGCTCGGGGAGATTCATGGCAATAAAGGTTTGGGAAATCCCCGTTTCAAGCTCGGGGTCCGGCGGAATCTGATGGGTCGCGAGCCCACCCGCGAGCAGCGCGGCCATCATATCAAGGACCATTGATAAACCCGACCCTTTCCAGTAACCGATGGGCAAAACCCGCCCCGTTTTCTCAATCTCGGCCGCGTTGCGCGTTAAATTCCCGTTCGTGTCGAACCCGCCATCGACCGGAAGCTGCTCGCCGCGCTTTTTATAGGCGTCAAGCGCCCCGAAAGAGAATTGCGAAATGGCCATATCCAAAACGACATGGCCTTCTTTTCGGGGAACGGCCACGACCAGCGGATTATTGCCGAGCCGCGCGTCACTTGCGCCCCAGGGCGGCAGATTAGGTAAAGTATTGGTCCAGCAGATCCCGATCATTCCCTTATCGGCGACTTGCCAGCCGTAGCTTCCGCCGCGCATCCAATGATTTGTATTTGAAAGCCCGACACACCCGATGCCATTGTTAAGCGCGAGCGCAAACGCCCTTTCCATACTTTTATAAGCGTTCACATTCCCCGCGCCGCGCCGTCCGTCCCAGCGTTCCAGCCCGCCGAAGGAAGCGACTGGTTCAGGTTCCGCGTGAATATCGATCGAGCCGTTTTCGATCATTCTCAAAAACCGCGGAAAACGATTCAAGCCATGCGAATAAACTCCGTCGCAGGTCGTTTCGGTAAAGAGACGCGCGCACAGCCGGGCATTTTCATTTTCAAAACCGACCTTTAACAATACCCGGTATAACGTGTCAAAAAGTTCCTGATAGGTAATTCTCAATATTAGTTTCTCCAGAGTCCGTGAAAGTATGAGAAGTCTGGGGAAATCCGGGGAAGTGGGAAAGTCAAAAGCCCATCAAATTCGAATTGCTTTCCGAGGCTTCCCAGACTTCCCTGGACGCTCTATTTCTCACTCAACGCATAAAGTGCGAAACTGGCGAGCCAGTGTTCGCCTTCATAGTTTCCGTCAACGATCGAAGGCAGTGAAAAATTCACATGCTTGTCGGCTAATTTTGACAAATGACCGTATTTTTCCGGGTGTTGTTTGGCCAGCCCGTAAAAGATCCAGGCGCGGGAAAAGTTCAGGCCGTCAAGATGAACCAGGTGCACGTCGCTTCGGTCGGAAACTTTGCCGACTTCCAGATCAAAATCTTGAAGCTCCGTCTGCGGCAAAAACTTATGATTCCAGGCCAGAAACTCTTCTTTTCCAAGGACCCTGCGCATCAGATCTGCCTCTTCAAAACAGGGCGAAAGAAAATCCGTGCCGCCCGGTTCCCAGGTCAGCGGGCAATTTTCGTCCTTGATAAAGAGCCGGCGGGCGGTTTCTTCAATGGATTTTTGCAGCTCGGCTTTCCCCGACGCTTTGGCGTAATCGGCGGCAAAGGTCAGTCCAAAAGCCGTATTGGTGTGAGTTCCGACCCGCAGCGGGTAATTTAATTTCGGCAGGAATTCGATGTATTTATTGACGATCAGATCCGCCAGCGGCTGTAAGTTTTTTTCCAGATCCTTTATGTCGGTAATTTTCGATTTACCGACTTCCTCGGCCAGTTTTAAAAACCAGGCCCAGCCGTAAGTTCTCTCAAAAGAGGCTTCGTGTTTTTTGCTTAAATAAGCGACTTCCCGCTCGATATTTTCCCGGCTTAATGACTCTGTGAGCTTTGATTTTATCTCGTCCCTTTTTTCAAGCTCGGGAAAATCGTTCAGCAATTTTACCAGCACCCAATGCCCGTGGACCGACGAATGCCAGTCAAAACAACCGTAAAAGGCCGGATGGGCGCGTTTCGGATTTTGCAGCTCCTCTTCATTTATAACGGTTTCTCCCATTTTGTTCGGATATTCCTGGGCCAGGCATTTTAAGGGCAGCTTTGCCAGCCGGTTAGCCTGTTCAATGGTTAATTTGGTAGTATTGGGTTCATATTTGACTGCTTCATTTGATTCCCTGCAGGAAACGGCCGTCAAAGCAATGAATAAAATTAAAGCGAAAGCCAGTTTTTTCATGGCATGCAATCCTTCCGATTTGTTGGAAATAAAAGTATTTTAATTAATCAGCCGGAAGATAATAGTAATTCCAATTTCTTTTTATCACAAGATTTTGTAAGAATTTGACGATTTGCTCTTATAAATATGGATCTTACTAAGGTAAATCAGTTTTTTGTCCGGCCATTGAATGGCTTCGGTAATTATGTCAGCAACCCCTAAAGCAAATCTCCGGATCGCTATTTTTTCAATACTTTCTTTGATCGCGTTCGCCGCCAATTCGCTTCTATGTCGAATCGCGCTTGGCCAAAACCTGATCGATGCTTCCGGCTTTACATCAATTCGGCTCATGTCAGCCGCTTTCACATTGTGGCTGCTCTGCACTTTTTTAAGAAAAAACACCACCCCGAAAAGCGGCAATTGGCTGTCCGGCGTATTTTTATCTCTTTATGCCGTCACGTTTTCGCTGGCCTATTTGGGGCTCAGCACCGGCACCGGCGCCATAATCCTTTTCGGGGCCGTGCAAATTACCATGATCGGCTATGGAATGTGGGCCGGTGAACGCCCGCGTTTACTGGAATATGCCGGGTTGGTGACGGCTTTGGGGGGCTTGATCTATCTTGTCTTTCCGGGCATAACAGCTCCTTCGCCCGAAAATGCCGCCCTCATGGCAATCGCCGGTATCAGCTGGGGCATTTATTCTTTGCGGGGCCGTCGCGGCAGTTATGACCCGGTTGTCAATACGGCCGTCAATTTTGTCTGTTCGGTGCCGTTTGCCCTGGCCATCGCCCTGATCGGATACGGCAATATAAACCTGTCACCGAAAGGCGTTCTTTTAGCCGTCATATCGGGCGCTATTACGAGCGGCCTCGGATACGTGATCTGGTACACGGCTTTAAAGGGACTGACAGCCACCCGGGCCGCCGAAATACAGCTGTCCGTCCCTTTATTAGCCGCCTTCGGAGGAATTGTTTTTTTAGGTGAAAATCTATCGTTACGCCTTCTGGTCGCCGCCTCTCTGATTCTCGGCGGTGTTGCTTTAACGCTGATTTCAAAACAAAAGAGCTCCGTCCTCAAAGAGCTGAAAAGCTCATAAGTTTATTCGCTTATTCCCATTCTAAGCCTCACATTTTAGCTGACGAGATAAGCACCCCTTTTGCGCGCACATGTTCCTCGTCGTGCTGTTTAAGGCGCGAAGCCATTATCTCGGATCGCCCGAGATATCCGACCAATCTTTGCGGGTTTTGCCGCTCAACGACCGGAAGGCGTCCGATGTCGTTACGAAGCATTTTTGTCACGGCATCCTTTAAAAGCTCGTCCGGATAGCAAACGATCAAATCCCGATTGCCCGCTTCTAAAACGGACATGGTTTCGCTATTTCCCTTTTCAATCGCCCGTAAGGCGTCGCCGCGGGTCACGATGCCGACCAATCCATCTTCTTCATCAAGAATCGGAACTCCCTGCCGTAAGGACAGTTGCGGGTCGCGCGTGGCAATGCGGTTTGAAAGCTCTCCCAGCTTCATCGTCGCCGGAACGGTCATCACGTTTTTGTCCATGACCTCTTCGACCCGTAACGAGCTGAGCGGGTCAACACTGTATTCACGCGTTATATGATAGCCGCGCCGCGCCACTTTTTCGGTCAAAATCGAACGCGGCAAAAGCAGTACGGTAACGGCGTAGGCCCCGATGCTTCCGACCAGCAGCCCAGCCAGTAAATTATAATCATGAGTCAATTCAAGCGTAAAAACCATGGCCGTCAGGGGAGAGCGCATCGTCCCCGCCATCATGGCCGCCATGCTGATAATGGCCCATTCTCCGGTATCGCCGATCGGAATAAACCGCGCTTCGAAGGCCCCGAGCGCGCCGCCCATGATCAACAGCGGGGCCAGCACGCCGCCGGAGGTTCCCGACCCGAGCGCCGCCGACCAGACCAGTGATTTACCTATCAATAAGCCGATAAGCGCCGCTCCGACTATCTCGCCGCGCAATAAACCGTGAATGGTATCGTAACCGACGCCCAGCACTCGCGGTTCGACGAATCCGCCAAGGCCTATAAAAAGGCCGCCGATAGCCGGATACCACATCCAGTGAATCGGAATACGCTCAAAAATGTCTTCCCACGCATAGACGAGCTTCGTCAAAATCGCCGAACCGAATCCGGCCGCAATTCCGACCGCAAAGGCGATGATCAAGCCTTCGCCGTCCAGCGCAGTATGCGGTAAAACGGGAAAAACCGGACCTTCGCCCATCAACGGCACCCGCAAAGCGCCGGCCACGGCCGCCGCGATCGAAACGGGGATGAACGAGCGCGGCCGCCATTCAAAAAGCAATAATTCGACCGCCAGCAGGACGGCCGCCACCGGAGCGGCGAAAATTGCCGCCATTCCGCCGGCCGCCCCGGCCACCAGTAAAGTCTTCCGTTCGGCCGCCGAAAGGTGAAAAAGCTGTGCGAAAAGCGAGCCAAAAGCGCCGCCCGTCATAATGATCGGCCCTTCCGCCCCGAACGGGCCACCCGTCCCGATCGAAATCGCCGAAGAAAGCGGTTTTAACACGGCAACTTTCGGCGACATCTGACTGCGACCGAAAAGAATGGCTTCCAGGGCTTCCGGGATCCCGTGGCCGCGAATCTTTTCCGAACCGTAACGAGCCATTAAACCGATGATGAGCCCGCCAATGACCGGCACAATAATAACCAGAAACCCGAGGCGGTGAGCTTCGGGAGTCTGAAAAGCGGATGAAAAAGTTTGATAGAAAAAAAGATTCGTAATGACCGCAATGAGCCACACCAGCGCCTCCGCTACGAGGGCGCTGATGACACCGACAATAACTGCCATTAAAGACAACAGTATTAATCGTTTATCGCGTGTAAAATCCGCTAATCTATCTTCTATTCGGGTTGTATTCATATTATTTATAAATTGATTTTTAAAATCACATATCGCCGTCTGATGTCACTTGATGCGAGTTGGAGTGAAAATTTTTAGCCCGCGAATAACGCCGATAAGCACGAATATTTCGAATACTGAGGCTGTCCGGCCAATTTGAAAATTTACAAAATATTCGCGTTTTTTCGCGTTATTCGCGGGCTAGAATCTTTTCATATATCGAATTCACGTAGACAAAAATCGTATATCGCCATTAATCAGACAACGGCTTCAATATCGCTGTTTCTCCTTATATTCTGTAAATTTAAATTGCTTTCTTCCGTAAAATCATATGCCTCCCAACTGACGACCGGCGTTTCGGGAAAATTCTCGGTTGGCGGGGGGCTGGCGGTTCGCCATTCAAGTCCGGGCAAGCCCCACGGATTGCTACCGGCTTTTTTTCCGGCCAAAATCGAATGGGTTAAATAAACGGCCGTTAAAGTCATCGCGACGCCGAGGATTGAAGCCCCGGCGGTAGATAATATATTAAGGACTTGAAATTCCGGCGGATACGATGCGTAACGGCGCGGCATGCCCATGTAACCTAAAATAAATTGCGGGAAAAAGGTTAGGTTAAAGCCTATGAAAACAAGCATGGCCGCGATTCTGCTCCAAAACTCGGAATATAATTTCCCGGTCATCTTCGGCCACCAGTAATGAAGCCCGCCAAGATATGCCGAAACGCTTCCGCCGACCATTATGTAGTGAAAATGGGCGATGACGAAATAAGTATCGGTCATATGGACATCCAGACCTAAAGCGCCGAGAAATAAGCCGGTTAGGCCTCCGATAAGAAATAAACCGATAAAGAACAAACCGTAAAGCATCGGCGTATCGTACGAAATCGAGCCTTTATAGAGCGTCGCCGTCCAGTTGAAAACTTTAATGGCCGAAGGAATCGCCACCACCATCGTCAATACTGAAAAAACCATGCTGGCGTAAACGCTCTGCCCGCTCACGAATAAATGATGTCCCCAGACGAGAAAGCCGAAAACGGCGATCGCGATCGATGAAAAGGCGATAAACGTATAACCGAAAATCTTTTTTCGCGAAAAGTTTGAAATAAGTTCCGAAACGACGCCCATGCCCGGCAAGACCATTATGTAAACCGCCGGATGCGAATAGAACCAGAAAAGATGCTGGAAGAGGATCGGGTCGCCGCCGATGGCCGGGTCGAATATTCCAACCTGGGCAATCCGTTCGACGGCAACCAGTAAAAGCGTTATGGCAATGACCGGCGTCCCTAAAATCATCACCATGGCCGTCGCGTAATGCGCCCAGACGAAAAGCGGCAGGCGAAACCAGGTCATCCCCGGCGCCCGCATCGTGTGCACGGTGACGATAAAATTCAATCCCGTCAGGATCGACGAAAAGCCGTTGATGAAAATTCCAACCCCGACCGCCACCACGTATTGATTGGAAAAACTCGTGCTATAGGGCGCGTAGAACGTCCAGCCCGTATCGACGCCGCCCTGCATCAAGGCCCACAGCGTCAGACCGCCGCCGACCATATAAATGTACCAGCTCAAAAGGTTAATGCGCGGAAACGCCAGATCTTTCGCGCCGATCATGATCGGCAGCAAAAAGTTTCCCAAAACGGCCGGAATCGACGGGATCAGGAAAAAGAACACCATGATGATGCCGTGTTGGGTAAAAAATTTATTGTACGTTCCCGACTCCAGTAAATCGCTCTGGGGCGTCAGCAGCTCAAGGCGAATGCCGGCCGCATAAAATGCGCCGATGATGAAAAAAGCGGTAACGCCGAACAAATAAAGAATTGCGATGCGCTTGTGATCTCTGGTCAAAAGCCAGGAGCTAACCGAATACCCATTGTTCAAATAATCAAGCCCCGGTTTTTCCAACAAGCCTGCTTTTTCAACCGCATGTACTTCTGCCATAACTGCCCCTTGTCGTGAACTTGTTTCCGGCCCAATAATGCTCCGGCTCCCCCCGGCCTTACCGGCCAACCCCATAAAGCTTTAAATTTCCTGCTTTATCAGGATTTAAATCTGATCCTCATCATTACTGCTATAATGAGCGACGGAACGATAAAAAATAACGTCCCGAGCGCGACTCCCGGGATAAAATACTTCGGATAAATGGCTCCGCCTATAAAGAACGTGCATGACAGTAAATACAAAATTATTGTTAAATAGCCGATTTTGAACATGTTGACCTCCTGTAGCGACCATAAAATGACGTTTGCCGAAATTTTCATCATTATAATATCACATTATGTCGCATTACGACATAATAAATCAATAAACATCGCACTGTTAAATTAGATTTTTTATTTCCCGAGCAAAATATGACGACCAAGAAAACTAAAAAGAATTCTTTCAGCAAGGCTGAATATGAAAGACTCTCAGCTTTCCGGTATGCATTACGCCAGTTTCTGAAATTTAGCGAGGAAGCGGCTAAAGCCGCCGGGTTGACCGTTCAGCAGCATCAGGCGCTGCTGACCATCAAAGGGTTTCCGGGACGGGACCATATTACAAACGGCGAATTGGCCGATTGGCTGCAAATTAAACATCACAGCGCCGTCGGACTTGTTAATCGTCTGGAGGCCCAGAACCTGATCTACCGTGAGCGGAGCGATACCGATAAACGAACGGTTTACATTGCTTTAACGGCTCACGGCTTGCAGCTTCTGGAACAGTTGACCGCCGTTCATCAAGACGAATTGCAAAGTATCGCGCCCCAGTTGCGGCTTCTTTTGGAAACTCTCGATTCAAACCGGTAAGGCATTAAATAACCTCAGTTCGACCTAAAAAAATGGCCCGCGAAATGGCGCGAAATTACGCGAAAAAATTGTGAAATTTAAGTCATACAGACAAATTTATCAACGATTTTTACCAACTTTTCGCGCTTTTCGCGGGCTAAAATTCTTATATCGAATTCACGTTATTTAGGCAATTTTGAAGCGGTTCGTCCTTTTATATCCAGTAATTTCTATCCAATGAACGGTAATTTATCGCTTCCGAGATATGTGTCGATTCAATATTTTCAACGCCGGCTAAATCCGCGATCGTTCGCGCCACTTTCAAAATCCGATCATGCGCCCGCGCCGACAACCCTTGTTTGAGCATCGCCCGTTCAAGCAGATTTTCGCTCGTCGCATCCAAAATGCAGTAGCGGCGGATGTGGGTTGAGGTCATGGCGGCGTTTGAGAATATCTTCTCGCTTTGAAAACGCCGAAGTTGGATCCGCCGCGCCCGCATAACGCGTTCCCGAATGGTGGCGGAAGAATCTCCCTCCGGCCCGCCTTTCCCGCGCAATTCCTTGAAATTCACCGCCGGAACGTCGATGTGAATATCGATTCTATCCATCAGCGGCCCCGAAATTTTGCCGACATAGCGTTGAATTTGCATAGGCGAGCATTTACATTCCCGATTCGAACCGAAATAACCGCACGGGCAGGGATTCATCGAAGCAACCAGCGTAAAAAGCGCCGGAAAAGTTAAGGACATGGCCGCGCGGCTGATTGTAACTTGTTTATCTTCGAGCGGCTGGCGAAGAACTTCCAGAACCGCGCGGTCAAATTCGGGCAGCTCGTCGAGGAATAAAACGCCGTTATGAGCAAGCGAAACTTCGCCGGGCCGCGGAATGGCTCCGCCGCCGATCAACCCGGCATCGGAAATCGTATGATGCGGGTTGCGGAACGGACGTTTTAAAATTAACCCGTTCTTCCCCGTTAAACCGGCAATCGAATAAACTTTGGTAATTTCCAACGCTTCTTCGAATTCGAGCGGCGGCATGATCGTCGGCAGCCGTTTGGCGAGCATCGTTTTGCCCGAGCCGGGACTGCCGATCATAATTATGTTATGACCGCCGGCTCCCGCAATTTCGAGCGCGCGCTTGGCCGTCTGCTGTCCCCGGACTTCCTTAAAATCAACCGCGTAGGAATTATCATCAATTTTCAAATCTGAAGCGTCAGGCTTCATCGGCGAGATCAGCGGAACCCGTCTGCTTTGAAAATCTTTTATCAGCTCGACGGCGTCGCGTAAGGTATTGATCGGGAAAACGTTAATTTCCGACACAACCGAGGCTTCCAGCGCGTTTTCTTCCGGCAAAAGCAGATTTTTAATGCCGCTTTCACGCGCCCGGAGCGCAATCGAAAGCGCCCCGCGCACCGGGCGAATGCGCCCGTCGAGCGAAAGCTCACCGACGCTCATCGTATCGTCGAGAGCTTCAATATTTCCCAGATCGCCATTTGCGCCGAGGATGCCGAGCGCGATCGGCAGATCGAAACTGGCCCCTTCTTTGCGGACATCCGCCGGGGCGAGATTGATCGTTGTTTTATGAAAAGGAAAGAAAAAAGCGCTGTTGGTGATGGCGGCGCGGATTCGTTCGCGGGATTCGCGCACGGCCAGATCCGGTAATCCGACAATGATGACCGGAGAACCGTTATTGTCCGCCTCGCCTCTGACAGGCGTCAGGTTGACTTCGATTTCAACCGATTCGGCGTCGATTCCGTAGACGGCGGCCGAAAGCATTTTAAAAAGCATTGTTAATCTGTGGCGGGGGCAGAGATTAATTTAAGTTTTGGATTTAGGTATCTTACAGCTAAAAAAGAAAAATGCCAAGTTTGGCAGTTTCCAAACCCGGCATTTTCGAATTCAATTGTCCGTTAAATCAACGCGGCGGAATTCTCAGCTCGCGTCCGACGGCAAGCGGCGCATCTACACTGGTTAAACCATTGTGGCGGGCAAGTTGAATTGCCGTCACGCCGTAACGTGAGGCGATCTTTGCCACCGTATCGCCGGCTTTTACTTTGATAACCGTAACGTCATTAGAAGTAACGGCAACCGGCTGCATGGTCGGAGTTACGGAAGCCGTTTTTCTTATATTACTATTCGGAATAACAATCGGCCCCTTGGTCGGTATTATTCCGCCATTGGCCTGTTTTATTTGTTCAACGGTTGTTCCCGTCCGGTTAGCAAGATTTTGAGCGGTTTCACCAGCCAAAACATTCGTCAGAGCCACATTGTTACTCTTTGATCCCGGAACTTTTTTCAGCACCGCATAGACATTGTTTCCGTGTCCCTGCGGCACTCTAACGACATACGGCTCGGGCGGCGTTGAATTCGTCCGGAATTCAGGATTGAGATACCGCAAATATTCAACTTTCGTACCTGCTGCCTGGGCGATCAAACTTAGGCTGGTCGAAGAAGGCACGCGAACCGAATCGTAAACAAGCTGAGGATAAGGCCGAACATGTGCAAATCCGTATTTCTGCGGATTATTGGCCACGAGAATAACGGCTAAAATATTCGGCACATAGTTGCGTGTCTCCTGTGGCAGGTACGGATAAGCAGCCCAGAAATTAGCGGCGCCGGCCCGGCGGATCGCGCGGTCAACGTTGCCTTCGCCGGAATTATAAGCCGCCATGGCCAGTTCCCAGTTGCCGCCGTAACGGTTGGCTAAAAACTTCAAATATTGAGCCGAAGCGGTCGTCGCTTTTTCAAAGCTGTTTCTTTCATCGACATAAGCCGTCCGGCGCAGCCCGTAACGGGCACCCGTTCCCGGAATAAACTGCCATAAGCCGGAGGCCGAAGCCCATGAAAGGGCCACCGGTTTCCAGGCGCTTTCAACCTGTCCGAGCCAGGCAATGTTTTCAGGAACGCCGTTTTCGCGGAAAATACGCCGCGCCATCCGCATAAACATACCTGAACGCGCCAGGCCGATTTCCATCGTCGAACGTCCGCGGCCCTGATAATAGCTCAGGAATTGCTGAACGCGCGGGTCCATCTGAAATCTGAATCCGAGTGAATTGCGCTCGATGGCGTAACTGATTTCTCTGATTTCCGCCTGACCTTCCGGCGTGTTGGAAGAATTTACTTCGTCCGGCGTCAGTTCAAGTTTTGACAGTTCATCAAGCGGCGACGGCACATATTCCTGCGCGACAAATCCGCTTTGCGGAACGTCCGGCTGGTTGCCGAAAGCCGATTTAATTAACTCTTTTTCATTGGAAGCAGCCGTGTTTGCCACGGCCGAAGTCGGGTTTTGGACGGTCTGCGTCATCTTCACGATGTTGTCCGCCAGTTCCGATTTAACGTCCCAGCCGCAGGTCATCGTTAAGGATTTGATTTGCGGCTGCTGCTGCATGGAAGGAAACTCGATCCGATAAATTGTTTCGACCAGTTGATTATAACAATTCTGCAATTTGGCGTTTGAACGCACATTTACGTTCGACATCAAAAAGACTTCAATGGATTTATCGAATTTTTCGCGGGCCTGCGGACGGCGGTTATCCTGAAGATTTAGTAATCCTTCTTTAAAGGAATTACCGGAATCTTGAAGGATTTTATTGATCTTCGCTTCTCCGGTCGTATCGGGTTGAATATCTCTCAATCCGGTCTGACCTTGGGCATAAACAAAGGATGCGGAAAAGAAAGTTATGATGGCGGTTAAACTGAAAACCTTAAAAAGGCTAGTATTCATCAGTTCGTCTATACTCCTTGACTAGAAATTTCTCAGGGTTAGGGCGATCAGTGAAACGATTAAAATCGCTATGACGCACATTAATTAATTGAACGCCGTCTGACTAAAAAAGTTGCAAAATAGTGACTAGCGAATTTTACGAAAAAAATGCCAATGCTAAATTTACCACTAAAATAAAATGGCTGTCAACGTTTAGGACCGCAATAAAACGCAGTATTTACCGCATTTATTTAAGATTTTTTTCGTTTTTATAAATGCTTCTTATCGTTTATTTCTTCGCTGAACGACTTTTAGCTTTGTCGATGGCCGGCTCTTTTTCCAACAATGCTTCGCGGAAAACCTGCCGGACGTTTTCGACAAATATAAATGTCAAATCTTCTAAAACTTCCTGAGGCAGATCTTCGAGATCACGTTTATTTGGTTCAGGAAGGATAACTTTTTTCACACGCGCACGCCGCGCCGCCAAAACCTTTTCTTTGACTCCGCCAATTGGCAGAACGTTGCCTCTTAAAGTCTTTCCAGCACATTGGGATCCTAAGCTTAGAATTCCACGTGGACAAGTTGTCGCG
>JADMIO011409297.1_pt1 | contig 53453 bp, 43 predicted proteins | sample 8958161 | NCBI WGS metagenome assembly JADMIO01 (sample SAMN16585339, study PRJNA669376) | soil metagenome | isolation source: Crop rotation soil | place: USA: Cullars Rotation, Alabama | collected 2011 | reverse complement strand
CGCGACAACTTGTCCACGTGGAATTCTAAGCTTAGGATCCCAATGTGCTGGAAAGTGATCCTGGCCTACTTTCTCTCACCTCTGGTAGCCGTTGGCTTTATCATAGGAGCGGTACTTTCAGGAGCAGCGGGCTATATTGGCATGAATGTTTCAGTACGCGCTAATGTGCGTACAGCGGAAGCTGCACGTCAGGGTTTATCTTATGCCTTAGACCTGGCCTTTAAGTCGGGAGCCATTACAGGGCTTCTGGTGGTCGGTTTGGGACTTTTAGGAGTCACTCTTTACTATTATTTTTTGCTGTGTCAAGAAGTTCCCATGCGAAAACTCTTGGAAGCTTTAATAGCTCTTAGCTTTGGCGCTTCCTTGATTTCTATCTTTGCCCGATTGGGTGGAGGGATTTTTACCAAAGGTGCCGATGTTGGAGCAGATTTGGTGGGCAAAATTGAAGCGGGAATCCCTGAAGATGATCCCCGGAATCCGGCGGTTATTGCAGACAACGTGGGGGATAACGTAGGGGATTGCGCGGGTATGGCTGCAGATCTCTTTGAGACTTATGCTGTTACGATTGTAGCCTCCATGCTTCTAGCAGCCATTTTCTTCCAACCACCCCTTCAGTCTTATCTGATGGCGTACCCTTTACTCATTGGGGCTGTTTGTATTGTGGGGTCTATTGTTGGTACTTTTTGTGTTCGTTTGGGAGAAGATCAGAATATTATGCGAGCGCTTTACCGAGGGCTCATCGCAGCTTCTGTGATTTCCGCAGCTTTGATTATTGTGGTGACCTTTACCCTCTTAGGGACAACGACCCTTTTTCGCGTTCAGAACATTCTTTTTACTCCTATGAATCTTCTGTATTGTGCGTTCACAGGATTAGTTGTTACAGGGTTGTTGGTTTGGATCACGGAATATTATACGTCGACAGCTTATCGTCCCGTCCATAGTATTGCCGAATCTTCAGAGACAGGTCATGCAACAAATATTATCCAAGGATTGGCCGTTTCGATGGAAGCAACCGCCTTACCCGTTCTTGTGATTTGTGGGGGTATCCTTGTTTCTTATATGAACGCCGGGCTTTTTGGAATCTCTATCGCTGCCACAACCATGCTTGCTTTGGCTGGAATGGTGGTCGCTCTCGATGCCTATGGCCCGGTTACCGACAATGCGGGAGGCATTGCTGAGATGGCAGATCTCCCAAAGCATGTGAGAAGCGTTACCGATGCGCTTGATGCCGTAGGAAATACAACCAAAGCCGTAACCAAAGGATATGCCATTGGTTCGGCAGGATTGGCAGCTCTTGTCTTATTTGCAGCATATACAGAAGATATTCACTACTTTTTTCCAACGCTTAAGGTGAGCTTTTCTCTAAAGAATCCGTATGTGGTCATTGGCCTTTTTATTGGAGGACTTTTGCCGTATCTTTTTGGTTCTTTGGGAATGAAAGCGGTAGGACGTGCCGGAGGGGCTATTGTTCTTGAAGTGCGCCGTCAGTTTCGTGAAATTAAGGGCATCATGGAAGGAACCACCAAACCAGACTATGGACAAGCTGTAGATCTTCTTACCAAAGCTGCTATCCGTGAGATGATTATTCCGTCACTCTTACCCGTATTGGCACCCATTGCGCTTTATTATGCTGTGCTGTTTATTGGTGGACAATCTGCGGCTTTTTCAGCGGTTGGAGCAATGCTCATGGGAACCATCATTACAGGCCTTTTTGTTGCGATCTCCATGACTTCAGGAGGAGGCGCTTGGGACAATGCGAAGAAATATATTGAAGACGGTCATTTGGGAGGCAAAGGATCGGATGCTCATAAAGCTGCCATCACAGGGGACACGGTAGGCGATCCTTACAAAGATACGGCAGGACCCGCTATAAACCCGATGATTAAGATCATCAATATTGTGGCATTGTTGTTATTACAGGCTTTGTCCTAGGTTCTGTATCTCATGGTTAGTGAACTGAGCCTCATTTTGGTAAACTCATACCACTGTAAAATAGCCCTTGTCCCTATACGAACTATGGTATAGTTTCCCTCAGAAGGATTGACCCGATAAGGATAGCAGAAATGACCTTAAAACCAGCACGGTTTTTAGATCCCAAGTCAGATGTGGTTTTCAAGAAAATCTTCGGCCAGAATCCTGATTTAATTAAGAGTTTTCTTAATGGGGTGTTGCCGCTTCATGAAGGTCATCTGATTGAAGACGTCATTTATCTGACCCCAGAGCAATCTCCCCGCATTCCAACCATGAAAAACACCATTGCGGATGTGAAATGCAGAGATCAGCAAGGCAGAATCTTTATTGTGGAAGTACAGCTACATTGGACGAAGAGTTTTAGCCATCGCCTCTTGTTTGGAGCCTCAAGAGCCTACGTTCAGCAGTTGAGCGTGGGTGAAGAATATCACAGCTTGTGCCCTGTTTATGGTTTGGGCATTGTCAACGAGATCTTTGATAAAGAAACGGAGGAGTGGTTTCATCATTACCGAACGGTGAATGTTAAAGATCCGAGCCGGGTTCTGGAAGGGTTGGAATTGATATTTCTGGAACTGCCGAAATTTAAGCCCCAAACGTTTCAACATAAGAAGATGGGGATTTTATGGTTGCGGTTTTTGCGAGAAATCAATGACAAGCTCGTGGATGTACCGCACGAATTTACCCAAACGCCTGAATTGAGCAAAGCCATGGAATTAACCCAAGAATCATCCTATACACGAGAAGAGCTCGAAGCTTATGACAGATATTGGGATGCGGTGAGCGTGGAAAAAACCATCACCAAAGACTTTTATATCAAGGGAAAAGAAGAAGGAGAGAAAAAGGGAAGGAAAGAAGAAAAAATTGCAATAGCCCTGGAAATGATTCGGGACAATATCCCCATAGAAACAATTGCTAAATTTACAAAATTGACTCTTGAGGAGATTCAAGGTCTACAAAGTTATGAAAAAACAGCTCGGTTACCCTAATGCATATTCTATTCATGCCGCTCATTTATTGGAATAAACATTAAGAATGATTCCCCAATCTGCAGAAGATTTTTTATTTCCACCTCTTCAACCTTATGAAGAGAGTTATTTAAAAGTTTCAGATCTGCACAGCCTTTGGTATGCCCAATATGGCAATCCTGAAGGTGTTGCTGTTGTTGTTATTCATGGAGGGCCCGGCGCTGGTTGTGGTCCCAACGATATGCGGTACTTTGATCCCAAATACTACCGCATTATTCTGGTTGATCAGCGAGGAGCTAAACGCTCAAAGCCTGCTGCAGAAATGCAGGAGAACACCACGCAACATCTCATTAATGATTTAGAACATTTGCGAAAACATCTACAGATCAAGCGATGGCTTTTATTTGGAGGATCTTGGGGAAGCACATTGTCTCTTTTATATGGAGAAACTTACCCTGAATATTGTTTAGGCTTTATTTTGCGCGGTATCTTCTTGGGTCGTGAATACGAGTGGAAACAAGTTTGGTACGGAATGCAAGATATATTTCCTGATGCGTGGGATGAATTAGAAAAATTTCTACCACCTGAAGAAAGAAAAGACTTGATCCATTCTTACTATAAACGTTTGATGAACCCAGATTCAAACATCCATAAAGCTGCAGCACACGCGGTTATAAAATATGATATGACTTGTTCTTTTTTAAAATGCGATGATGAATTTCTTAAAAAGTTGTTGGAAAATACTTTGATTACCCTAGGTCTTGCACGCACTTTTGCTCATTATTGCATCAACAAATTTTTCTTAAAAGAAAACCAAGTTTTAGAGGATCTACCAAAGATCAAGCATTTGCCTGCTTTTATCGTTCATGGTCGCTATGATGTTGTTTGTCGGGCTAAATCCGCCTATGAACTCTATCAACATTGGCCAGGGGCAGAGCTTGTTTTTGTAGACAATGCGGGCCATTCTGCCCTTGAAGCGTATACTACCAAAGCTTTGGTTGAAACAACAGAGAAGATGAAGACGCTTCCATCCTTACGGTATAAAAATCCGTAAACCTTCTCGGTCCAAAGTTTTTTTGAGTTGATTTAAGATGTAGCTTAAATACGCAAGATCAACGTTGGGCTGGACGCTACGAAGAAGGGGCAAAAGAGACGCGAACTTTGCTTCCCAAGACTTCAAACCTTCTTTCTCTGGTAGAGATGCAATATTTAGAATCAGCTGCGATTGGATCGTCATAAGATCATGGAACAGCTGGATAACCATCGTTTCTTGCCAATCGGTTTCTCGCTTTGTGCTCTGAAGAATTTGCGAGAGATGATCAAGGGCAAAACTTTCATTGATTTGAAAATAGAGTTTTACAAGCGCTTCAAAAGATTTTTGCATAAAGCTGGCTAAATGATGCACTCTCACCATTGCAGGGATGAAAGGAAAATAGGTGAGTTGTTTTGCCAAAGAACTCGGAAATCCCTTCCATTTTTCCGCAAATTTCTCATGATCTTCCAGTTGCCTTTTTGTCATCCACTGACCCATCATCATAAGATAATGATCTCTATTGTTCATTAAAACATTGGGGCCCAAACCCTCCTTAATAAAACGAGCCGTCAGTATGGCTAGGACACCTTGGATCATTTGGAAAGCTTGGAGTTGCTTTTGGCTGAACTTTTGTTCATCAAGAGATTCAATAGCTTTCCATAAAGTCTCTAGATCAAGCCATTGATGGATTAAGAAAAAAGCTTGAAGAATTTCTGAAAGCTCGCACCCAAGAGCTTGCATAAGCTCAGGTACAAAAAGGGGGCCCATGCGATTAATCAAGGCATTGGCCAATAGGGTTGCCAAAAGTTCACGCCGCAGAGGATGTTCTAGAATAGCTTGGGTATAAGTCTTAATGAGACACGTGGGAAAATAGGAAAGAAGATAAGAATCGTAAAGGGGATCATTTTCAAGGTTGATTTGAAGAATCTGCTGCGCCAAAGAGATTTTGCTATAAGCCAGAAGAACTGCCAATTCAGGACGCGTAGGTCCTATAGAATGGACCCGACGCTGCTCAATGGTGTCGTCATCGGGTAAATATTCTAAGGTACGATCGAGTTCTATGGTATTTTTTAGAACACGCATCAAGTATTGCCAACGTCCCCAAGCGGAAGCACCTAGACTTTCGATTTGAGAAAGGATTTGGCTTTGTAAATAATTATCGCGAATAATAGAGACAGCGATTTCTTCTGTCATTTCTTTTAGAAGAGTGTCTCGTTTCTTAGGACCAATACGTTTTGCTAAAAGAAGCTTTTGCAGAAGGATTTTAATATTTACTTCATGATCAGAACAATCAACCCCGGCAGAATTATCAATGAAATCCGCATTAATTTTTCCGCCATTAAGAGCATATTCAATCCGTCCTTTTTGGGTCATTCCGAGATTGGCACCTTCTCCAATAACTTTGGCTCTTAGATCTTTTGCATCTACACGCACTGTATCGTTAGCACTATCGTTAACTTCGCTATGAGATTCACGACTCGCTTTAACAAAAGTGCCAATCCCTCCAAACCAAATAAGATCTACAGGCGCTTTTAAGATTGCTTGAATGAGAATTTCTGGCGGGAGTGATGTTTCATTGATGGCAAGAAAATCTCTGATTTCCTTAGAAAGCGGAACACGTTTTTGCCGGCGATCAAAAATACTTCCTCCTTTTGAGATTAATTCAGGACGATAATTTGCCCAACTTGAAAAAGGAAGCTCATAGAGCCTTTCCCGTTCCATAAAAGAAACTTCCGGGTCAGGATTCGGATCCAGAAAAATATGTTGGTTATTAAAAGCTGCCAAAAGTTTAATATAACGCGACTGAAGCATCCCATTACCAAAGACATCTCCTGACATGTCCCCAATACCAACCACTGTAAACTCTTCCTTTTGAATGTTACGGCCCATTTCTTGAAAATGGCGCTTAATAGATTCCCAGGTACCACGAGATGTTATGCCCATTTTTTTATGGTCGTATCCTGTTGAACCGCCTGAAGCGAAAGCATCATCAAGCCAAAAACCATATTTTTGAGCAATACGATTGGCAATGTCAGAAAATCTAGAAGTTCCTTTGTCTGCAGCAATAACCAGATAGGGATCCTCTTCATCATAACGCACGGTATTGAGAGGAGGAAGAATCGTACCATTGAGGAAATTATCTGTTAGATCCAGTAATCCATGGATCATAAGTTGATAGCAAGCAGCGCCTTCTTCCTGCAAAGCCTTGAGCGTCGGAAAATTTTGAGGATTCTTCAAAACAAACCCTCCCTTAGCTCCAAAAGGAATAATGATGGCATTTTTTATATTTTGGGCTTTCATCAGGCTGAGGATTTCTGTTCGGAAATCTTCAGGACGATCCGACCAACGAATTCCTCCACGAGCAACTTTTGCATTGCGTAAATGAATGGCTTGGAAGCGAGGCGAATAGATAAAAACTTCCATGAATGGATGCGGCTCAGGAAGATCCATGATTTGTTGGCTCTGAAACTTAAAAGCCAGATAGGATTTAAAGGATTGATTTTGAAAATAATTTGTTCGAACCATTGCCTGAATGAGGTTAAGAATATGGTTCAAGATACGATCATGATCCAATGATTCTACAGTCTGAAAAAATTCTTTGATATGTGTCATCTGTTTATCGAGCTTTTCCAGCCGTTTCTCTCGAGAAATCTTAAGCTGAGGAGAAAATTTTAGCTCAAAAAAATGCACCATTTTCCTGACAATCATGGGGTAAGCATTCAAAACTTTTTCCATATAGGCTATAGAATAAGGAATCTTAATTTGTTTAAGGTAATTGGCCAAAGACCGGATAATAACAACTTGTTGCCAAGTCAATTTTCCAAGAATAATAAGACGATTAAAACTGTCATTTTCTATATCGCCATTCCAAATACGTTGAAACCCCTCACTTATAAGAGAGATGAGACCATTTTTAGTGAAATTTTTAAAATAAGGAGAATCTTGTAATTCAAAATCATGAATGCAAAGAGGGTTTTTGTTAGGTCGGTCAATTCTAAAAATGATTTCAGCTGTAGGTTGTAATCCGAGATGATGTAAAATAGGCAAAAGAGTAGAAAGAGATAAGACTTGACCATAGTGATAGATTTTAATCTTCAAAGGTTCTTTAGCATCTAATTGATAGAAACGAATAGAGATAGGCGCTTCAGGTAATAATTTCTCTAAATAAGGAAGATCAAGCATTGCCTCACTTACAGAAAATTTCTCTTGGTAATCCAGCCCAAAAGCCTCCTGATATTGATGAATGAGCGTTGAAGCTTGCTCCTCAGAGTATTGATGATTTATTTCTTGGATGAAAGAATCGTTCCAACTAAGCGTTGCTTGACTCAGCTCTTCTTCCAGAAGAATTAGATCGGAAAACGAATTCGGTAAAGTTTTATAAGTTAAAACAAAGACCAATCTGGCAAAGGGAACTTCTCCAATAAGAACTCTCCCTGGAGAAATCGCGCCACCTAGGACTTGAGAAAGAATTTCAGAAAAGCGTTGTTTAACATCAAAGCTATACCGTTCTTTAGCCATATAAATCAAAACCGTGATGAAAGGAGCAAAAGGATCCTGCCGCACAAAGAGGGCCAATGGTTTATCTTCTTGGAGATAAAAGATTTTGTTTGCCATCTCATAGAGTTCATCTTCACTGGCCTCAAGAATTTCATCTTGAGGAATGCTATTTAAAATACTCATGAGCACTTTGCTGTTCCACCCTCGCGGGGAAAAATGAAATCGTTCCAAAACGGCTTTTGCTTTATCTTGAATAATAGGAATGTTGAAAACAGAAGTACTAAAAAAGGCCCGTGTATAAAGTCCTAAAAACTGAAAGATACCTTTGATATTCCCTGTTTTGGTTTGATCGACAACTTCGATACAGGTAATCCGAGAAGGCGTATGAATTTGAGAGCGCTGGTTGACTTTGTGATACATAAGCCGGGGAACCAAGGCAAGAGAATGCTTTTTTTTGTCAATCAATCGTTTTGCCAAAGGCAAGAAAATATTTTTTTGATAATAGGTTTCACGAAAGAGTCCGAGAGCTTCTCCTTTGTGAGCCAAGGCAAGCTTATGCTTTTCTTTGATTGTAAAATAACGGGAAGCCAAAAAAATAAAATGATCTTTATCGAGCCATTGCAAATAATCTTTCGTTGCGTTTGCCTCTGTTGTTTCAAGCTCTGCTAAGTTTTTACACGCCTCTTCTAAAACGGTTCGCATGACCGGCCAGTCATCAACGACAGAGCAAACCTCTTTCATCAGTTGTCCTAATTTGGTTAAAAAGTCTGCAGAGACAGGTAGATCTTTAAAAGAAAAGAACATAAGAGATTCCCACCCCCCTTGCCCCTCATCACGATGATAAAGTTCCAGAAGCTCTCCCTGCTTATCTCGTACCGCATACCAAACAGGATAATAAAAAGCACTGGGTTTTACCCCTTCTCGTTCTAAGAAAAGGGTTAAGCTATCATAGAGGAAGGGACGATCATCATTAATAATGACAATAGAGCTGTATTGATCTTGAGATCCAAGAAATTCCTTGAAGTAAATAGAAGGTGGATCACCTTTATGGCGCGTTTGAAAGCATTGCCAAGCCTCACAGACTTGATTTATCAGGAGTTCTCTTTTTTTTCTTTGTAATTCTTTTAAAGAAATATGACGAAAAAACTCTTGAACAAATATAGGAAAATAACTGTAGGCTGGAGAATGAACAAGCTGCGTTTGCGCCGTCTCAATAATATTTTTTAGGTAAGCCTCCTTTATTTTCATTGCTCAGTCCTTAAACTCTTTTCTTTGTATTTATCAAAAATTTAAGAAAATTTGGTTAATACCAAGCACTGCAAGTTTTTTATGGCATCCTGAGTCCACCTTAAAGGGTTCCGAGATCCTGACTCCCTCCTCAGCATAACGTGAGCCCTTTTCATAGATTTTTTTTTCGTTATAACTTATTCAAGTATCTCTAATGAAAGCGTTGCGCATGAAGAAACTTTTTCTATTTCTACTGAGTTTATATCTCTTGAACGTCCAAGGGTGGGCAACAGAGGGAAAAAAAGCGATTCATTTTAATGACCTTACCATCATTGTGTCTTCATGCGATAAATACGCTGAACTCTGGCATCCTTTTTTTACATTTTTGTTCAAACAATGGCCTTCTTTAAAAACCCACAACCTCCATATCCCCATTCTGTTGATTGCCAATAAAGAAACCTATAAAGATCCAAGGGTTACGGTAGTGCAAACAGGAACGAATAGAAATTGGGCCAATAGTATGTTGGAGGTTTTAAAGTCGGTTAAAACCAAATATGTGCTTTACTTCCAAGAGGACTATTTTCTAAACCAACCTGTTAATGAAGAGCACCTTTATAATCTTGTTCAAGCCATGGATGAAGAGAACGTTGCTCATATGGAGATTGCCCAAGATGATTATTTTACTAAAGTCATTCAAGCACCCCTTCATCCCACCCGTGTAGGCATTGCTATTAAGCCTCGGTTTAGCGAATGGCGAACTTCTCTTTCCGTCAGTCTTTGGCGCAAAGAGGTTTTGGAATGGCTTATCAAACCCGGAGAAAATCCCTGGCTTTTTGAAGAAGCTGGGACTTTTCGTAGCCAAGGAATGAAAGAACCTTTTTGGACAGTTGTTGCCAATCATCCCCTTGCGTATTTAAATGCGTGTCATAATGGAGGCTGGTGGCGTCAAGAGGTCTTTAAATATGTTCAATCTCAAGGAATAGAAATCGCATTTCGTAAACTCCCTATTGATAAGGACTATCCTATTTTAAGAAAGTTGCAAGTTAAATGTCCGTGGTTTTTTCGAGGGATTGTATGGCTTCGAGAACGACTGGGGCTAGAGCCTATATTTAAAGCTTAGGACAATAAATTTAAAAAGAAAAACCTATTCTACCCCAGTCTTGGATAGTCGAATGTTAAAAAATCATATTTGTGCTTTGAAAAAATCTTGAATAAAGATTCTGGATTGCCACAGCCCTTTCAGGGCTTCGCAATGACGCTACTTCCGTCATCGCGAGCCCGGTGAAACGAAGTGGAACCGGGCGTGGCGATCCAGAAAAGATACCTGCAAGGTAAGAGAAATTTGCAAGATTTTATAAAAAATCCTTCAATTTCTTGCAATTAATTATCTCTTTTTTTCTTCCTTGCCCCAATAAAATCAACCTAAGATCAAGTCACTCCCGCTTTCGCAGGAATGACATCTAAGAATAAAGTCCTATAAAATCTTGACCTTTCATTTCGACTTAGCTAGCTGTTGCTGCTACCGCTCCTTCAGTGCGTGCAAGCGTCCCACTCGATGAAGCCACGACCGCTGTTGGGGGCGATGATACCACCACTTGGATGGCAGCTGCACTCAGCACGGCGTCGTTCCTAGGGGAAGAGGAAGACGCATCCGATGCAACAAGCTTAGCCGACGGATCACTTCCTGGCGATGTCGCAACCAGGGAAAGGCTGCTGCTGGTATTATTGCTGGAGCTGCTGCTACTGCTGCCATTACTGACGGCCGTTACTGGGCTAAGCTCGACACTACCTTTTTCTGCTGTAGAGGCACGCTTTTGTTTTGCCAGGCCATACGTGTTAAATTTTTCTATAATCTTATCCATCCTTACAGATAATAAACTGTAATCAAAAGTGTTTGGAGCTTTCATGCAACAATCGCTATAAAAAGGACGCATCCAAGTCAACGGTCTGCTCCAAGACCAAGATGCAGCTCTTGGTTGAAGAACCTCCAATGTTGCCTTACTGAGATTTTCTATCGTGGGTCTTAGCGCAACATTATAACCCTGATCTGCAAGCAGTGCTAAAGCACCTTTTTGTCCCGCATTTACGTCACCATTGAGAAAAAGGGCAAGAAGACCTGCGTCATCTGCTGTAGGGTCAAGTGTACTTTTATCAATAAACCAAGCCATTCTCGGATTTGCCGATCTTATCGCATGTCTTTCACGTGTCTCCCTTGTAATCCCAAATATGATTGCAATACTGCCACTCACCCCAATACCAATTCCTGTAAGCGTAGATGTGGATGGTCCTCCTCCCGAAGAGCCTGCATCTGGCCCACCGCTACTTCCTCCTGTGCCTGTTCCTGTGCCACCTCCAGAACCCCCTGTGGAGGAGGAAGAAGAGGAACTCGAAGAAACGGTCGGTTGCGGTGGAAAACATTGAGGAGTGGTGAAGAAAATGTTATGAATATCTAGCTGAGCCGAGTCTTGAGCGCTAAATTGTAAAAGAGGACAACCACCCTGTAAGGTACTGCAATCGGATCGACAATAGGTAGGATCCGGCACTAAGGTCATAGAAGCTGTTGCCTGATTGGAATTACTCTCCGGAATGTTAGAAAAAGTTAGGGTGCGCGTCCCTTGAACCAAGTTGATCGCGGGCAAGATGATATTTTGATTAAGCAGCAAAGTGCACAAAGCAGCGGGATAACTAATGACTGTAGTTATATTCGAAATCGCTCCCGAAGCGACTAAGGAAAACGTATGATTGCCCGTAGGAGGAAAATTGTTTATTTGTCCGTTCGGATTAATGGATGTGCCATCATAATCTCCCCCTATTGTAACAAAAGCAGCCGTTTGAGCAGCGAGCAAAGCACAAGTCGCGACTTTTAACACCGTTCCCGATGAAGGCATCGAAAGAAAGCTCGCTCTCGCTTCTTTGGCCTTGGCCTTCATCTGCGCTTCTTTCTTCTGTTTCTCGCGAACGGCTTGTGCCTCTTTCCTATATTTGTCGTGAACCGCTTGCGCTTTGGCTTTCGCTTCTTTTTCATAATCCTGAAGATAGCGAGAGAAGCCAAAGGGCCCCATTGGACCCCACATTTTCGAAATATGTTGACGATCTTCCTTGCTAAGAATCATCCCTCGCCAAAGACCCAGTTTCGTCTCCTCCCCTAATTTCTCGATAGCTTTGTTATAAGAATCCAAATACAGAGATTCTAATCGATCAAGTCTCGAGAGCAACCTGGGGAAAGCACCCTGGAGCTTTGCTGCGATCGCGTCAACTTCTTCAGTAATTTCTCCCAAGCGTACGGCTGTTATTAACTTTCTAAACCCTTCTTCGGCCGCAAGAGCGTCATTTACAAAACGACGATAAAAACGCTGTTTGTATCTACGTGGATTCAGGTTCTGAACTTCTTCCGCTTCTTTCCCCTTTTTTTGTTTGAGCTCTTCAGCTGATTGCATTTTTTGAAGAACAGATCCAGACCGGGACACAATCGGAGAAGCATTTAAGGATAAATCACCTTCCCGAGGAAGAAGCATCGCTGCAGCCTGTCCAGAAGCGCAAGTCATTACTTGGATCACCAGCACCCCTAGAGCTAACCACAGTGCTGTTCCTATTTTGATTCTTGTCCTTATAAAATTCTTCATCTGAGCCTCCCCCTCTTTTTCATAATTCAAACACCATTATCATACATTTTTCTCCAGTGACAAGACTCTATCTTCTTCTCTTTACCACATACTGTAATAGCGTCCAGAACGCCAAGCTCTTAGTACAAAAGTTAGCCAATTTATTAGCAAAAGAAGCTATTTCAAAACATTCTTCTGTGTAATCATGTCCATTTAAATAATTTTATTTGACATTAGAGAAATATCTAAATACAGATAATAAAATTTATGATTTTATGGCCTGAAATTACTTTGTGAATAAATATATTTTTCTGTTTCTGGGTATAATCTACCTCAATTTTAATAAAATGCACGCATCCAGTTCTAATAAAACGACTTCTTTCATTTGCGATCAAACGGTTTTTAATCGATTCCAAGAGGATATTTACCCGACCCAAAGGCTTAAAGGGCTTGATGAAAAAATCTTTGACGCTGCCTTAAGAAAAAGAGAGGATATTAGGGAGCTCATTGGAAGAGGGGATAGAATGAAGCTGCGACTGCTTGGCTGTATTGTTGTATTTGCATCTCAAGCGGTAGCACAGCCCCTCATAGACAAGGTGCGTATCCATAAATCGGCACGAACTCTTTCACTGATCGTCAAGGATAAAGTTATTAAAACCTACTATGTAAGTATCGGATTTTCTCCCAGAGGCCATAAAGTATGCGAAGGTGATGGGAGAACCCCTGAGGGAACTTATTACATTGAAGGGCGTAATATGGAAAGTCCCTATCATCGTTCCTTACGCATCTCTTACCCGAATTCTCGAGATGTGGAACAGGCTCAGAATCAAGGCTTAAATCCAGGAGGAGATATCATGATTCACGGGTTACCCCCAGAGCTTACCTATTTAGGAAAATCCCATGTCACGCACATGTGGACCCGAGGTTGTGTAGCGGTCACCAATCAGGAAATCGAAGAGATTTGTTCCTTAGTAGACGATGGCACACCTGTCGAAATTCTTCCTTAGGGAATGGAAGAGAATTGAATCTTAGGCAACCAGCATTTCAAGCACTGAATTTAAGCATTGTCTGCCCTTAGAGGTTGCTTTGAGTTTTTCATCCTCTCTTTGTAAAAAATCATGGTCTTCAAGCCATTTAAGAGCCTTTTCATTGATTATCTCAGACAATGGAAAAGCCAAGTCTTTTATAAAAAGTCCTTCTACCAAACGCAATCCCATCATGAGCGCTTCTAAAGCTTGAATCTTGGGAGAAAGTTCCTCAACCACCTCATCTCCTGTGCCCTGCTCTAAAACGTGAGCCAACCAATTTTCTGGAGAACGAATCTGTTGGGTTGCTAATTTTTTCCCCTGACACGTTAAACGCCCATGAGCTCCCGGACCTATTCCTCCATAATCTTGGTAGCGCCAGTAGCTAAGATTATGTGAAGACGCCTTACCTATCCGTGCATGGTTAGAAATCTCATAGGCTGGCAGCCCAGCTTCATCGAGAATTTCTTGGGTCATTTCATAGAACGTTGCCGCTTTTTCTTCGTCTATGACTTTTAAACGTCCTTGCTCATAACGTCTAGCAAAAGCTGTTCCTGGCTCAATAGTCAGTTGGTAAAGAGAAAGATGTTCGGTACCAAAAACAAGGGCTTGCTTAAGCTCCTTACGCCAGCTTTTTTTATCTTGATCGGGCAGAGCATAAATAAGATCAAATGAAGTGCGAGGAAATATTTTTACGCCCCATTCAATGGCCTGAATGGCTTCTTTGCACCCATGACGACGTCCTAGAAAAACGAGCGCTGCTTGTGAAAAAGATTGTACTCCTAGCGAAAGACGGTTAACGCCTACATCTCTAAAATCCTGGAATCGACCAATTTCAGCGGTACTTGGATTAGCTTCCAGAGTCACTTCCAAGGGATCCAAAGGTTGATAAAGCTGCGTTGCTTTTTCTATAATGGTTCCAACGGTTTTGGGATTCATTAAAGAAGGTGTTCCGCCACCAAAAAAAATCGATGTCAGAATTCTTGGACCGGTTAACTCAAAGAGCCTCTCTAGTTCTAACAAAAAAGCTTGTTCCCAAAGCGTTTCTTCCACTTTTTCACGAACATGGCTATTAAAATCACAATAAGGACATTTGGAAAGACAAAAGGGCCAGTGAATATAAAGAGCTAGTTTAGACAAAACACGCCTCAATGAGTTGATCGATAGCCAGCTTACGCGCCGAGAGTTGGCGTCTTTCTTCGGGTTTCATTTCTCCCAAGGTTTTTTGATAACCGAGAGGAATAAAAATAGGACAATAGCCAAAACCATACACACCGCGTGGTGGAAAATCCAAGGTTCCCTCTAGCTGGCCTTCGAATACATGCATTTGCCCTGAAGGTAGTGCAAGAGCCACCGTACAAACAAAGTAAGCTCTACGATCCGGGTTGGTCCCCAAGCTTTCTTCTACACGTGTCATCGCTTTATTGAAATCACGTTCAGGTCCACCCCAACGTGCTGAATAAATTCCGGGCAATCCCCCCAAAGCAGGCACCACGACACCTGAATCATCAGCAAGAGCCGCGAATCCTGAAGCTTTTACTGCGGCCTCTGCCTTAAGACAAGCGTTTTCTATGAAAGTTGTTCCCGTTTCTTCAGGCTCTTCTAGATTGATATCCGCCGTGCTCATGATTTTTATATGCGGAAGTGTTAAAAGCTCCAAGATATCTGCGATTTTTCCTGTATTATGGCTGGCAATAAGAAGCGTATTAGAAGGAAGTTCAATCAAAGCTTTAATACTTGCCGTTGTAGACTCACCAGTTCTGTAATTCCCTTGCTTGCAAGCTCTAGAAGGTCATCAAACTGTTTGGGTTCAAAAGGTATTTTTTCTGCTGTTGCTTGAACCTCAACCATTTTTCCTTGGCCTGTGATAATAAAATTGGCATCGACTTCCGCACTGGAATCTTCTTGATAATTAAGGTCAAGAAGACTCTCTCCATCCACAATACCACACGAAATAGCCGCAACTTGGTCGCTTAAAGGAATCGATGACAAAGTGCCTCGACTTACTAATTTATTAAGAGCGAGATGAAGGGCAACATAGGCCCCTGTAATACTGGCTGTTCGTGTTCCACCATCGGCTTGAATGACGTCACAATCGATTTTAATCTGACGCTCTCCTAGAGCCTTTAAGTCGATAACGGAACGTAAAGAACGACCAATCAAGCGCTGAATCTCATGAGTTCTACCGCTCTGTTTCCCTCTGGACGCTTCTCGTTCGGTCCTCTCATGCCCAGAACAAGGCAGCATCCCATATTCAGCCGTAACCCATCCGGCACCCGTATTCCGTAGAAAAGGAGGAACTCTTTCTTCAACGGTTGCTGCACAAATCACATGGGTATCCCCAAACTTAACAAAGCAGGATCCATCGGCGTGCTTTACAAAGCCTGGACCTAAAAAAACAGGACGAAGTTCATAAGACTTTCTTCCTTGACGTGCCATAGAATATACTTTCGTTTAACTTAACATTGATTTTACTTAGCATGAAGACAAGCATTAAGGCAAGTCTCGGAACTTGGACTACCAAGGAGCGGTGAGGATTGTGCCTTCAGTATCGTAGGACCAAGGGAACGTAGAAAAAGCTCTGCTAGAGCTAATACTTGACGTTGCAGACGCGACTACTACGAGTGGGTGTTCTGCATCTGGAGAAGCAGCTGAAGATGTTACACCTTCCCCTCCTGCTAGAGACGACAGCGTCACCAGAGTGAAAGGTATAGTCGATAACGGAGGTGTTGCTCGTGGTGCTGAAGGTGGAAGAGCAGATGAAGGTGTGCCTCCAGTACTGGCACTTGGGACTGCTGCACCACTCACTGTTGTTGCTGCCTCCGCTGAAGCTGCTGTCAAAGGAACAGAAGTCGCCTTACTTGCAAGAATGGCCGGATCACCAAACAGTTTATCTCTTTCTTTTTCTCCGCAATCTTTAAAAAATGGAGTGGTTATTTCCGGTATAGAAAAAAGGTAATGCTCTTGAAAGAAAGGGTTATATTTTTTAGCTAATTCGCTTTTTTTGCCTACGGTTTTATAAGGCAATCGTTCTACAAGCTTCGTGGCCTCTTTACTCTTAAGGTTTAACATCAATTTATCATCGTTCTCCTCAGGACGGCCATTCATAAAAGAAAAAAGCTCTTCAGGCGCTTTCTCTGCAAGAACACTCATCATGCTTTTTACATATTTTTCACTGTCAAGTCCTACTGGAGCAGATGAAGGTGTGCTTTCAGCACTGGCATTTACAGCTGCTAGAGCACTACCCATTGCCGCTGTTGCCCCGGCTAGAGCTGCTGGCGTAGGAACAAAAGCCGTTTTGCTTACAAGAACGGCTGGATCAACAAATAGTTTATCTCCCTCTTTTCCTACGTAATTTTTAAGAAAGGAGTTGATCGTTTTCTGTCTAGTAGGATCTCCTGAAAGCTCTCCTAATTGAGCCAGTAAATCCGCTTGGGAAAACCGATATTGGTTCACATTAAATAGTCGGGCGTTTCCTTTGACTTTAGTATTATGACTTTCCTTTGAAGGCTGCCACACTTTATCAGAATAGCGAACATTAGAAGAAACAACCGAAGTAACAAATTGATCAGCAGCCATAGGCATTTTTTCAGTGATAAGGCGAATTAAACGCGCTAAGCATCCCTCCTTATTAGGTACTCCCGCAAGGGTTCCTTTTGCCGAATGAACCAGGATATTTTCATAAGTAAGACAGCCAGTACACATATCTCTAAAAGAATGCAGGTGCATCACGACACCTACAAACTGGCTACCAGGTGAAAGATTAGTAAGTCCTGCGTCTTGAATAAGAGCCTCTAAAACACATTGCTGATCAAGCAGCCAAAAAGCAAATCGTTCGCTATCTTCACTATGAGTCCTACCAGGAGAGGATTTCTTAAATTGCGGTCCTTCAACCAAGAAATGAGGAAAAGAGTAATACTTTTGAAAGAGATTGTTATAGTTCTCATTTAATTCGCCTACGGTTTTACAACGCAACTGCTCTAATCCGAGTTTTGTGGCCTCCTCACTCTTAAAGTTTAACCCCAATTTATCATTATTGTTGGAAGGATTACCACTTATAAAAGGAAAAGGCTCTTCTTCACTTTTTAAGGGCGCTCCCCCTGCAAGAATATCCATCATGCTTTTTATAGATTTTTCACTATCAGGTTCTTTTGGAGAAATGGTTTTTATGAATTCTCGAACATGCTTCCATTTAACATCGACCGACGAAGATTCCTCTTTAAACGTTTCATCTGGCTGCAAAGCTTTAAAATAAAAGGTGAAAGCAACAGCACAAACATTCTGAAGTCCCGAATCCGTTTCTTCTTGTTCTCCTTTTTTCGAATCAGCTTTTGACCCCTTGGAATCTCTAAGCTTATAAATATTAGCTGTGGATACGAGTACGGCGCGACTCAAATTTTCATGGATAGCGGAATAGTCTGCTAGTTCCTTAAATTTAGCAGGATTCTCGCCAAGAACAAGAGACGGGATACCTCTTATGTTCCCCTCTTTCGGGCTTTTTCCTGCACAGCACTGACTTTGATCTCGGCAGTAGTCCCGCCCACAAAAACTACAGCTAATTCCTTCTGAAAATTGAATAAGGAAGAGGATCAACAAGAGTGCCAAAAGCTTATGTAAATTTCTTTTGTGCATTTTAATTTGTTCTTTCCCTGTATTTTAGTAAAAATTGATTATAATTATAAAGAAGAGGGAGGAGCAATGAAAAAGATGTTAGCGGTAGCCATCTTATTTATGGTGATATTCTCTAAGAGTACCTTTAGTGCAAGTACTGGTAGTAACGCAGGTGCAGCTAATGGGCCACCCCTAGAAGGAGGAAATGTTAGAAGTGTCACAGCCATTCAACCGACAAGGGAAGAGCTCTTTAAAATGAGTTTAGAGGAGTTAAGGATTCGTAGAGAAAGAGTAACACTCGTAGTACATATCCTTAGAGATAGAGAGGAGATAGCCCATTATGAGCACATGAGGAGAGATTCCCCTTTCATCCTAAGAACCATCCATTTAGGGCGTCTGAGAAGTGATAACTTTGGGAAACTTCATAAGGAAATGGAGACCTCTCTACAGACCGATACTTTATCTTTAAGAGAGGTTGGAAAAGTTGCCGTGGCAACTCAGTTAACGAAAGAAGAATTACGCAAAATGAGCCCAACTACTTTTCTTGAAATGGACCTAAAAGAGCTAAAAGCTTTACAAGAACGTCTTAATTTAATTAAAGAAATTGCTTGGCGAACAAGAGAAATAGATTACTTGCAATTCCGTTGGCAAAAACAAGAAGCTGAAGATTCTGCTTCTTCTAACCATTCACAGCTTTCTTCTGCTAGTGAAGATGGAGACGTTATAAGCTCACCGGAAGATAAGGAATATGAAGAAATGCGCGGCTATTTTACCAAGCTTCCTTCTCAAGGAAGTGCGTTTCTTATAAAAGAATTCCAAGGAGAAGAATTTGATAAGGATAAAGTAAACAAGTTTGTTAACAGGGAAACAATAAAATCTCCAAGACTACGCAAAGCTTTTAGAGAAAAGAAAGAACAAATAAACAGAGACTTTAACAAGGTTTTTAGTGCCTTAGAAAAAAGTTTAGAAAAAGGTACTAAGGTAGAAGTTTCTAAGCTTGCAGAAGAAGTTATCTTAGGAGAAGGAAAAAAGGCTTTTATGGCCCAGCTTGAAGAAGCTTTAAAGGCTGAACAAAAAAATGAGGAGGCTTTTAATGCAGTGATGGAAGCTCTATCTAGCGGTTCTATAGAGGGTGTGTTCCTTAACGGACCTTCAACAGCTATAAGTCGAGAAAACAAAGGTAAATTGATCTGTGGAATTGCTTGGCAGGTAGCAAAAGCCCGTTTTGATGGACTGCGTAGTTCTGCAACAGAAGCGCTCATAGATCCCCTTTTTCTGTCAGCACTTAGTCAGTTAGGTTCCTGTTATTTTGGGGGGCATGGCGTTGACCCAAATAATGAACTTGCTTCCAAGCTTTTTGAATATAGTAAAATCGCTTCAGCCTCATCAGAGGACTAGAATAACTAAATAAAGCATGATATAAACAGCTGACAGGGCTGTCGCATTTCCTTATAAAATAAAGAAACTGTTTATGAATTAGGCTAATAAATGCACCAACCTATTCAAATTGCTGTAATCCCTGTCGCAGGGCTAGGAACGCGCTTCTTACCAGCAACAAAAGCAATCCCCAAAGAAATGCTTCCTGTTTTAGATCGACCTTTAATCCAATATGCGGTGGATGAGGCTCGCGAAGCGGGTATCGAAAGTTTTATTTTCATCACAGCTCAAGGCAAAACAGCTATTGAAGACCATTTTGATACTTCCTTTACGCTTGAAACCACACTTTTAAATCGAGAGAAAAGGGCAGAACTCGCTGTTGTTCAAACCTCAAAACTTGAATCAGGTCAAGCTATTTACATCCGTCAACGAGAACCAAAAGGACTCGGCCATGCTGTATGGTGTGCGCGCCATTTATTGGGCTCTCGTCCTTTTGCACTCATTTTACCTGATGATCTTATTGTAGGTCCCGAATCGTGTTTAAAACAAATGGTTCGGGAATACGCTCATCTGGGGGGAAACCTTGTAGCTGTTATGGATGTCCCCAGAGACCAAGTTCAACGCTATGGTATTATAGACATTGCTCAAAAGAAAGGTAACGCTGCTGTTGTCAAAGGTGTGATTGAAAAACCCAACCCAGAAGCCGCCCCCTCTACTACAGCCATTGTTGGTCGTTATATCTTACAATCAGAGATCTTTGGGATTCTTGAAAAACAACCTGTTGGTATTGGAGGTGAAATTCAGCTCACCGATGCTTTTCCTTCGCTTATAGGCAAACAACCTTTTCATGGGTTCCATTTTGTTGGCGAACGTTTTGATTGCGGTACCAAAGAAGGTTGGCTTGAAGCAAATATTGCTATGGCTTATGCTCGACCTGATTTGCGCTCTCATTTACTCGAAGCGATCCGACGTCACGTTAAAGAGAAAGGCTGAATATCATGCACATTACCATTGTAGGCACGGGCTATGTCGGCCTCGTTAGTGGTGCCTGTTTTGCTGAGTTCGGGTTTGAAGTTACCTGTGTTGACCAAGATAAAGCCAAGATCAATCAGCTTATAAAGGGAGAAATCCCTTTTTATGAACCAGGGTTAGAATCTGTCGTTTGGCAAACGCGTAAAAATAAACGGCTGCATTTCTCTACAGATCTTAAAGAAAGTGTCAAATCTGCAGATATTGTCTTTATTGCTGTGGGTACGCCCAGCCGACGCGGCGATGGACATGCGGATTTATCGTATGTTTTTCAAGCAGCCAAGCAAATTGGCGAAGCTTTAGAAGATTATACGGTGGTCGTTACCAAATCGACAGTCCCGGTGGGAACCTGTCGCAAAGTCGCCGAAGTTATTCGCGAAACGAAACCCAAAGCAGAATTTGACGTGGCTTCTAATCCAGAATTTCTTCGTGAGGGTTCTGCTATTAATGATTTTATGCGGCCAGACCGAATTATCGTAGGTGCTGAAACGGAAAAAGCAAAAGCTCATTTTCAAAAGCTGTATCGCCCTCTCTATCTTACAGAAACCCCCATCGTTTTTACGAATATCGAAACGGCTGAGCTTATTAAGTATGCTGCAAATAGTTTTCTCGCAACCAAAATTGCTTTCATCAATGAAATTGCTGACATCTGTGAAAAAGTAGGTGCAGATGTTCAAGAAGTTGCCAAAGGAATTGGATTAGACGGTCGAATCGGTCGGAAATTTCTTCATGCCGGTCCTGGTTTTGGGGGATCTTGCTTTCCTAAGGATGTGCTAGCCCTCATTCGTACTGCTCAAGAGATTGAGGCACCTATCTCTATCGTAGAAAGTGTTTTTGCCTCCAATGAACGAAGAAAAAAAGCAATGGCAACAAAAGTCATCAAAATTTTGGGGGGCTCCGTAGCTGGAAAAACCATTGCCGTATTGGGTGTTACTTTTAAACCCAACACCGATGATATGCGAGAAGCTTGCAGTCTGACTTTAATCCCAGAATTACAGCAACATGGAGCTATTGTACGCTCTTATGATCCGGTAGGAAGACCTGTAGCTGAGTCTTTGCTGCCCCAAGTTCATTGGTCCAATAATCCCTATGAAGCTGCCCAAGGAGCTGATGCCCTTGTCCTACTGACAGAATGGAATGAATTTCGCGCTCTGGATTTTGAACGATTAAAAAGTCTTATGCTTGCTCCTATTTTTATTGATCTTAGGAATGTTTATAAGCCAGAAGAAATCAGTGCTGCAGGGTTTGATTACCATTCCATTGGTCGTTCTGTTTCCCAGCGAAAAGTTAACTCTATTAAAACAGTTGCTGTTGCTTAATGATTCATCGTTTCCATCCTTCTATTCTTCGCAAATATGATATTCGCGGACATGTAGGAAAAACCTTAAACCCTGTGGATGCTCTTGAAATCGGAAGACGGTTTGCAAGCAAAGTATCTCAAGAAAGCAAGAGGGGGATAAAAGTTTGTATAGGTCGTGATGGTCGTACAAGTTCTCCCGCTTTAGCCAAGGCTTTAACAGAAGGATTGGTTGAGCAAGGCTCAGAAGTCATAGACATTGGCATTGGACCAACCCCTATGCTTTATTATGCGGTTAAACATTTTGAAGCTGATGCAGGAATGATGATCACCGGGTCGCACAATCCGCCCGATGAAAATGGAATAAAAATTACACTTAAGGATCGGCCTTTTTTTGGCGAAGATATTCAAGAGCTTACGCAAATTGTGCCACATTCTTGCCCATTTCAAGGAAAACTTTCTATTATTCCTATTCAACACGCCTATTGCACCCGCCTTCTAAAAGATTATCCAAAAGGAAGAAGAGCCCTTCGCGTTGTTTGGGATCCGGGTCATGGGGCAACGGCAGATGTCATAAACGAACTTCTACCCTCTCTCCAAGGAGAACACTTTTTAATTAACGGCGTTATTGATGCACGTTTTCCTTCTCATCACCCTGATCCACTGGTACCAAAAAATCTTGAACAACTTATTATGGAAGTAAAAAAACATAAGGCTGAGGTAGGAATTGCTTTTGACGGTGATGGAGATCGAATTGGTGTCGTTGATGGAAGAGGACGCATTCTTTGGGGAGATCAATTGATGATTTTCTTTGCCCGAGATGTTCTCAGTCGCCACAAAGGTGCAACGATTATTGCGGATGTAAAAGCCAGTCAATCGCTCTTTGATGAAATTTCTCACCAAGGAGGACGTCCTCTTATGACGCCTACAGGCCACTCTCTTATTAAGGCAGAAATCGTCAAACGCAAGGTCCTTTTAGCCGGTGAAATGAGCGGACATATCTTTTTTGCCGATGAATATTACGGATTCGATGACGCTCTTTATGCGGCAATTCGATTACTACGATTGTTAGAAGCCAGTTCTTTTTCCTTAGAAGAGCTTTATGATCAATTGCCTGTCCTTTTTAGCACGCCAGAGATTCGCATTCCCTGTGCGGATGAAATAAAATTTGCCATTATTGAAAAAATTAAAAATTTTGTTACGGGCGAAGATGTTGCAACAATAGATGGCGTGAGGGTAACCAGACCTGAAGGCTGGTGGCTCATTCGCGCTTCTAATACAGGTCCTACGCTCGTAGGACGGTGTGAATCTGTTCTCGAAAAAGATCTTGAGGCTCTCAAACAAGAACTCAAAAAAACACTATTGGCTGTAGGTATAAAAGAAATAGATTTCTAGAGCTGGCTCAGAAATATATACTCAATCGAGTCAGAAAAAATATAAATAGAAAGGAATCAACGCGTTTGACTTCAGTAGCTCGATCTTCCTTTAAAGAAAAGCTCATAATTTTTAGTGTTTTTCTTTTTTTGTTTCTCCTTGAAAGCTCTTCTCTCTGGAATTCTTTTAGCCTTCGGCCTCATTTCCTTTTAATAGGGATCTATTTTGTAGGGCTTTATCGGCCTTTTTGGCTTTCTTTTTTAGGACTGTTGATATTAGGTATTTTAAGGGATATCCATTTTGATTTTCCGTTGGGGCAAAGTAGTTTTCTCTACCTAGCTGTAAATGCTCTGATTGAATGGCACCCTCGCCTTTTTTCGAATCGAAATCTTTTGTTAGATTGGTTAATTTTCGCAGGAATGGCGATTCTTTCTGTTTTCTACCAGGAGATTATCTTAAAAATTCTTGCCCACAAAGAAGGGCTTTTACACATTTTTCTCAAAGAAGCGCTTCTCACAATCATTTTCTACCCATTGGTCGCTTGGTCTATAAGTCAACTAACGGAATTCCAAAGCGTTCATGAATGAAACTCTCTTTAGTCGTCGTGCGTTTATTTTAGGAACGAGTCAAGCACTTCTTCTTTCAACTCTGGTGGGACGTCTTTATTACTTACAGATTTTATCCGGAGATCACTATCGTACGCTTTCCGATAAAAATCGTATTCAAGGCCGATTGCTTCCTCCTCTGCGTGGGCAAATTTTTGATCGTCATGGAAAAACCCTCGCAACGAGTCGTAAGACCTTTCATGCACTCTGGCTTTATTCTCATAGTGAAGAAAAAGAAGAATTATTAGAGCGTATTGCCAGTATCCTCCTGCTTTCCGCTCAGGAAAAAGAGCGTATTCTTCATGAAACGGAAAAAAAGACGCGATGGCTGCCTATTCTTCTCAAATCTTCTCTTTCTTGGAAGGAGGTGGCAACTCTAGAACTTTATTTGCCTGAACTCCCTGGTGTTTTGATAGAAGAAGGGCAGAACCGTTTTTATCCAGAGCCTTTTTCAACATGCCATGTCATTGGTTATGTAGGTGCCGCCAGTGAAGAAGAAGCTTATGAGAATCCTCTTCTTGCTTTGCCTCAAATGCGTATCGGTAAAAGTGGAATAGAAAAAGCTTTAGAAGAAACCTTAAGAGGGCAAGGAAGCATTAAACAACTTGAAGTTAACGCAAAACGACAGGCCGTTCGAGAGCTGGCTTCTCTTGCTGGAACACCTGGACAAGATGTGCGTCTTACCTTGGATCTAGATTTACAAAAAAAAGCTTATGAGCTGCTTACCCCTTATGAAAGTGGCGCTATCGCTTTGCTCGATTGTAATACAGGGGCTGTATTAAGCCTTGTTTCCTATCCTGGATTTGATAACAACCTCTTCGTCAATGGAATTAGCCAAGAAAATTGGCAAGTTTTACTCCATAATCCTCGCCAAGCTCTGATTCCAAAAGCGATTGCTGGGCAATATGCACCAGGGTCTACTTTTAAAATGATTGTTGCGTTAGCCGCGCTTAAAGCGAAAGCGATTAACCCTTCTACAAGTTTTACGTGTCAAGGTTTCTTAGAACTGGGAGAACATCGTTTTCACTGTCATTCCTGGAGACACGGAGGGCATGGATCCGTTAATCTTTCATCGGCCTTAAAACTTTCTTGTGATGTCTATTTTTACCAAGTCGCAGCTATGAGTGGTGTTGATGCTATAGCTGATATGGCAAAAAAGCTGGGATTGGGATCTGTCACAGGTATTGAAATCCTAGGGGAGAAAGCAGGTCTCGTTCCAACGCGTAATTGGAAATCTCGAGTTCTCAGGCGTTCTTGGCAATTAGGAGAAACCTATAATGTTGGTATTGGTCAAGGGTATGTCCTCGCAACACCCCTACAACTTGTTGTTATGATGGCTGCACTTGCTAATGGGGGAAAACTTGTAACGCCATATTTAATAGAATCCATGAATGATCCCTTCCTGTTGGATATTTCTCAAGAACATCTTGCTTTGATTAAAGAAGGACTTTTTCGAGCTGTTAATGAAACAGGAGGTTCAGCCTTTCAAGGACGTATTCTAGAGCCTGAATGGCAAATGAGTGGGAAAACGGGAACTTCTCAGGTAAAAAGAATTACTCAGCATGATCGTCAGTTAGGACTCGTTAATCGAGAAGACCGCCCTTGGGAATACAAAGAACATGGAGTTTTTGTGGGGTATGCCCCTGTAACAGCTCCCCGTTTTGCGCTTTGTGTTTTTTTAGAACATGTAGGATCAAGCAAAATCGCTGTGCCTCTAGCACGAGATTTATTGCTACTGGCGCAGCGCAACAAAATGAATGGCATGGAGAACTCACAAAATGCTTAGAGAAAAGCTCCGTCGTTTTCAGCGCATTCCTTTAAGCATCATCTTGGTTCTTATAACTCTTGCACTCATTGGCAGTATGATCCTTTACTCTGCAGCAGAAGGAAGTATATTCCCTTGGGCTCATCGACAGCTCGTTCGTTTTATCTTTGGCTTGATTCTTATGCTTATCTTCGCAGCTATTGATATACGCACATGGAGTTTTTTAGCTTATCCCTTTTATATCATTTCTTTATTTTTCCTCATAACAGTAGAAATTCTAGGGTTCGTAGGAATGGGGGCTCAAAGATGGTTGGATCTTTATATTTTCAATCTTCAACCTTCAGAACTCATGAAAATTGCTCTTATTCTTGCACTTGCGCGCTATTTTCACCATTCTTCTCCTGAAGAGATTTTCAAAATAAGAAATCTTATTTTGCCAACACTGATGGTTATTGTTCCAGCTCTTTTGGTTATGCGTCAGCCTGACCTTGGTACAGCTATTATTTTAATTTTATGTGGCGGATCGCTTTTTTTCGTAGCCGGAGTGCGTCTTTGGAAATTTGCTGTTATTTTATCTGCTGTTTTTATTTCTTCTCCTATTTTATGGAACTTTTTGAGAGATTATCAAAAAAACCGTATTTTAACTTTCTTAAATCCTGAGAATGATCCTTTACAAAAAGGCTACCAGATATTGCAAGCCAAGATTGCTTTGGGTTCAGGTGGACTCTGGGGGCAAGGGTTTATGCAAGGGACTCAAAGTCATCTCCAGTTTTTGCCAGCCAAACAGACCGACCTCGTTTTTACCATGCTTTGTGAGGAATGGGGATTTGTTGGAGGCATTGTCATTTTGGGCCTTTATAGTATTTTATTTTTTTATGGATTTCGTGTCGCTTTAAAAAGTCATCATCCTTTTGGACGCTACCTCGCTTTGGGTATGACCACCGTCTTTTTTTGGTACGTTTTTATTAATATAGCTATGGCTACAGGCTTATTACCTGTGGTTGGTGTTCCTTTACCGCTTCTTTCTTATGGAGGAACCGCTCTTTTAACCCTTATGATTGGTATGGGACTCATTTTTTCAGTAGCCACTCATTACGATGTGCGAATTGGACGTTAGATTCTAAGATAAGAATAGAAGATTGACATAAATGCATCGCAAACAATTACTAGAAAAATAGACTCAACCACCGCACGGGTGGTCATGGCGCCCACACTTGCTGCACTGCCTGTTACTTTAAATCCTCGAAAACACCCAACAATAACAACGATAATGGCAAATAAAGGGGCTTTGCTCATCCCAACCCAAAAATGGGTTGGCGTAATTGCTTTTTGGAGTTGAGACCAAAACTCTACGGCAGAAAGATCCACAACCGTTCCCATTGTCACCATTCCACCCACCAATCCCATGATATCACTAAAAAAAACCAATAATGGAAGCGCTATGAGCATAGCAATCAAACGGGGGATAACCAAAACACGCACAGGATTTAAATTCATCACTTCTAAGGCATCAATTTCTTGGTTAAGTTTCATAGTTCCAATTTGAGCTGCCATAGCGCTTCCTGAACGTCCTGCGACAACGATAGAAGTGATCAGGACACCAATCTCACGTAAAACCCCTATTCCTAAAAAATCAACCGTAAAGATTTCTGCTCCAAAACGGCTTAATTGATTGACCCCCTGATAAGCCAAAACCATGCCAATTAAGAAAGAGATAAGACCAATGATTGGCAAAGCTCTCAACCCAAAGTCCTCCAAATGGTGAGAAATCGCTTTGATGCGCAAATTTTTCAGAGAACCCACCAGAATTGTAACGATTTCCCCAAAAAACATTAATAGGCTTTTCCCTAAAGTTGTTAAATGAAGCGCATAACGCCCTAACTCCTCTGTCATCATACGTTGCCACGGAAGGAACGGTGTTGCTTCTATTGTCACCGATTGAAAGGCTTTCATTGTCTTAAGAAGATCTAAAACAGGTAAGGGCGCCTGAATATCACACGGATATTCCTGAAAATAGGACAATAATAAACGAGCACCATTGCTATCAAGTTGAGCGTCTTTTAAAATGAGCGTGATTTTCTTGGTTGGCAAAGATACTTCTTGAAGCAATGTTTCTGCCGCTCCTAAAGAGTCTCCTGCCCAAGAACCCTTGAGAGTTAGAACAGATTGGTCTGAACGTACCTCAAGGAGAAGTTGTGGTGATGGCATACAAGTTTTTGCCTCTTCTAATGTGCTCCAGACCTAGAAATTATTGCATACTTTGCTTACTTTAAGCTATAGATCAAGTAGGTTTTAGAAAGGATTAACTTATGAAAGAAGGCATTCACCCCCAATATCATGAAATTACTGTTGTTATGACCAATGGGGATACTTTTACAACACGTTCAACATGGGGCAATCCAGGAGATAAATTAACCTTAGATATTGACCCTTTATGCCATCCCGCTTGGACAGGCTATGGGCATAAGCTCGTCGATACAGGTGGTCAGCTTAGCAAGTTTGGTAAACGCTACCAGAATTTTGGTTTACAGAAGAAATAATACCAATCCTGAAAATTAACGATCACGTCGTCAAACTTCGTGATCTTCGGTGCTCATGTATACCAATACACTTCGCTCCTCGACACTCGTTTTCCTAGTGCTCCTTAATTTTGAGAATTGGTATAAGTCTGCATCAAAAAATTCTTACTCCGTTCGCCAAATTTTGAGGGGACGATTTTCTCCTTCTAAAAGTAATTCAGTCAATGCCCAGACCAAAGCATCCAAACGGTCTGGAGAATAGGAAACAAGAGCGGGTACATATTCGCACAACTGCCTTTCTAATAGCTCAAAATAGTGACGATGAAAAACTTTACCTTGTTCATAAAGCGCAGCGACAGGCTCGGCTCGTGTTATTTTACCTCGAGTCGCTCGAACCGCTTTATAAGAAACTGTAGGATCTAACGATCGAACAATACGTTCTACCAAATCTCCGCCACGATTCACCTCTGCAACAATTCGATCGGCTCGATAATGCCAATAAGCTTCAACGACACGTCTTCCCCAATCTGCAGGACTAAAGCGACCGCTTAGATCTTCCAACACAAAAGCTTGCCGAGTTTCATCAATACCAGCGACAACAATACCCGTTTCGTCGCTGTTTTCTGTATGAGTCATCGCGGGATCAATGGCGATGATAATCCTCTCCAAAAGGAGATGTCCTTGCGAATCTTCAGGGGGCTTTTGGTATTGAAAGAGAGAACGTTTCCATAAAGCACCCTCCTGTTCTTTTAAAAGCTCGCCATAAAGTTCTTGAGAGCCAAATTGTGTTTTGCCAAATTGGCGAATGATATCTTCTAAAAAAGAAGCTGCTAGATTTTCTTTGTTCTCAAAAGTCGTTCCTCGTGTTGCAATCACTGTTGGGTCTTTGAGCAAAGCTTCAAGGACTCTAGAAGGACGAGGGGTTGTCGTTATAATGCAGCGTGGATTTTTACCCAAACGAAGACTAAAAAGAACTTGCTCCCATACCGCTTTCTGATGGCGGAATTTAGCAAATTCGTCCAACCAGGCTGCATCAAATTGTGGACCGCGCAATTGTTCATATTGCTCAGCGCCATAGAGAGTCGCGATAGCACCACAAGGCCACAAGAGTTGTCTTTTTGAAGCCTGGAACAACGGACGTTCATAAGGAGGATGAACAGACAGCAAACCACTCACTCCTTCCACCATCACCAAACGTGCTTCTTGAATACTCTTCGCAATGAGGGCGATCCGCCGTGCTTTTTTTTCCTTCACCCAAAGTCGAATCGTTTCAGCTCCCATACGCGTTTTGCCAAACCCACGACCTGCAAGAATAAGCCAAACACGCCATGGTTTTTCATAAGATTCTTGAGGGGGCAGTTGGGTCGCTCTAGCTTTTGCAAACCAATCATAGCGTGCGCGTTCGGCCAGCTCTTCACCAATTAAGATCGCTAAACGTTTTTTTTCTTCTAGAATCATAAGGAAAGTGTAAGAAAGTAACTGTAAAATTGAACAAAGTGGGATTTTTAAAAGGGCTTATAATGGGACAATTGCAACCCTTCATTCTTCTAGGTAATCTTAGCCCATGACAGAAGAACCCCATTATCATGGTCATCGTCAGCGGCTAAGAGTTCGTTATGCACAAGGGGGCATCAATGCCCTTGCGCCTTATGAACTCGTTGAACTGATCCTTTTTTTGGCATTGCCTCGAGGCGATGTAAAACCCCTTGCTAAACAATTATTAGAAAAATTTGGTAATCTTCCTACGCTTCTTCATGCAAATAAGACAGAATTAAAAGAAATTCCGGGAGCAGGAGATGGTGTCGCTCATGTCTTAATGCTTTTTCGTGACGTTGGCTTAAAGCAGCTTCAATTGACGATTCATAAAAAACCCATCCTTTCCAATTGGAAGCAAGTCATTGATTACTGTACCGCGGCCATGGCTCATGAAAAAAAGGAACAGTTACGACTTTTATTTTTAGATCTGAAGAATCAGCTCATTTCTGATGAAATTCACCAAGTAGGAACAATTAACCGTGCTCCTATTTATCCCCGTGAGATTGTTAAACGTGCCTTAGACGTGGGTGCTTCCGCTTTGATTTTGGTCCATAATCATCCCACAGGAGATCCGACGCCCTCTCAAGCCGATATCGAAGTAACGCGTCAGGTCGCCCAAGCCGCAAAACCTCTGGGAATCTTGCTCCATGACCATCTGATTATTGGTAAGGGTTGCCATGTTTCCTTAAAATCCATGGGGCTTTTTTAATGAGAAGCCAAGAAATACAGCGCCTTATTCAACAAATCGCTCGACTTCCGGGATTAGGTCCTCGTTCAGGACGACGGATTGCACTTCACCTGTTAAAAAAACCCAAAGAATTAATGGTGCCGTTCATTACGGCTTTACAAACTGCTTTTGAAAAGGTCTCCATATGTACTCGATGTTTTAATCTTGACACAATGTCACCTTGTAGCCTTTGTCAGGATCCGAAACGAGATACATCACAAATTTGTGTTGTTGAAGATGTAACAGATCTTTGGGCATTGGAACGAACCCATGTTTTTCGGGGTCATTATCATGTGTTAGGAGGTGTGCTCTCTGCTATCAATGGCGTAGGTCCAAGACAACTAAGCTTTGAAGCGCTTTTTCGCCGGGTAGCGCTTCCAGAAACTCAAGAAGTTGTTCTTGGGCTCAATGCTACGCTCGATAGCCAAACAACTACGCATTACATCATTGATTGTCTTAAACCTTATAACAAAAAGATCAGCCGTCTTGCTTATGGGATTCCTCTGGGTGGAGAATTGGATTATTTAGATGATGGAACGCTTACCACAGCTTTTAAAAGCCGCCAAACAGTTTAAGCCGCGCGTAAGACTGTTTCAAGCTTAGCTACCGCCGCAGCTTCATCAATTTGTTCTACGGCTGCCAATTCACGGACAAACCGTTCTACAGCCATTTGATAAATCTGCCGTTCACTATAGGATTGATCTGGTTTTTCTGTATTGCGATAAAGATCTCGAATAACTTCTGCAATAGAAAGAGGATTGCCAGAATTAATTTTAGTTTCATATTCTTGAGCCCGACGACTCCACATGGTTCGACGCACTTTAGGTTTGAGTTTTAAAACATCAAGAGCTTCTTCCATGGCTGTTCGGCTGCTTAAAGGACGCAAGCCTACTTTTTCCGCCTTAAGTCTAGGGAGCCGTAAAATCATTCGATCTCGATCAAAAGAAATCACTAAAAGTTCTACCGAAATCCCTTCAAAAGACTGATTCTCAATGGAAATAAGCTTTCCTACACCATGGGAGGGATAAACGACAAAATCACCTTCTCTGAACATTTCTAAGATCCTTTTCTTGAAGCGAATTGCCTCTACTTTTCTTGATATAAGCATAATAGGACCAAGGCTCAATCTCCTTTTCCTGGGTTTGCACTAAAATATTTCAGCTTTCCTTCTATACGCAGCCATTCATCTGCATCTGTGAACGCTGGTTTTTTTTTCGTAACATTTGGCCATAGGAATGCATACATACGATTATGTTCAAGCCATGGGATAGATTCTTGGGTTGTATCTGGCAGAATAGCTTCTGCTGGGCATTCGGGCTCGCACACACCGCAATCAATACATTCATCCGGATGAATCACAACCATATTTTCTCCTTCATAGAAACAATCTACGGGGCAAACCTCGACGCAATCTAAATATTTACACCGAATACAGGCGTCTGTAACAACATAGGTCATGACACTTCCTTAATAAGAAGTAACTAATATCATAAATTTCCGTTAAATGCAATGAAAAACTCGGAAGACGACTCAGAGCTTATAAAGAAGAGCTTTCTTTATAATTAAATAAATATATTAAAAAAGCGCTCTTAATCGAACAGCAAGAACATTCTCACGGAAGAAACCATAACCTTCATTACGGAAATAGGCGATTCGAATAGCTAGAGCATGAGTAAAGCGGTAGTGAATCCCTCCTCCGATCGTTAATTGACTGCGTTGCCGCCCTGTTGTGGAGCGGTAAACTGTAGAAATAGCCGTAAGCTTTGTAGAATAATTTCCTGTTAATTGTAAAAAATATTGCCAATCAGGTGTTGGTTCGTACTTAAGACGTCCTGAAAGATATATTGCGCCGCGTTCAAAATTAGAACTCGGAACAACCGTTCCAAAAGTATCAATAGCTCTGCGTGTATGATAAAAATCATAGCGAAAACCACCACGTATAGAGCCTGAAATAGGTTGATTCGGTCCGATCCAGGTTAAATAAGCGGCGCCTGTATAATAATGCCGCTGTTGGCGAAGATGGCTTGTTGGAACCGTATCGGTTGAGAAACGCAGCAAGAAACTATTATCATCTATATATCCTCCTCCAGCCAAAGCGTTAAAAAGCCATTGAGGGCTCAAAAGGTAGCCTAAAAAAGGGATAAATTGAATGCTCTTCGTCCGAGTCCAGTCTGGCGTACGACGACGGCTTGACTTAATTTGTGAATAGGCAGAAGCAAAACCAAGGTTCAGAGAATCTGTAGGGAAATATTCAAAAAGAAGCGCTGTAGAGTAAGTTTCCAGCTGAGCAGGTGTTAAAGGGTTATAGTCCGTACCTTTTGATCCAGCTTCACTTAAAGAAACACGAAAACGATCCTTTTCGCTGCGTCGCATATCTTTAAACCCTGTATCTGTAATAACCTCAATCGGCTCTCGACATGGCATTAATGGAGGAGATTCTGGAGTATCTACATGCGCTTGAGCAAAGTTTATACTTAAAAAACCACCCAAAATAAATCTATAAAACCCTTTCATTCTCAGTCTCCCCCTAACCCTCTGTATTCTTTATTACAGAAAATTTTCCTAAAATGAAGTGTTTTCTATCCAAAAACGCTTCCCTCAAGGAGAAAAGAATAAATATTTAGTGCTTTATGTAGGTGGTTTTGGTGGCGGTGGCGGCGGCGGTGGTGGCGGAGCCGATGGGGGAACGACCACAACTGGAAGCGATGGTGGAGGAGGTGGTGGTGGGGGCGGAACGGGGGGAACAGGAGGTGGTGTTACACCTGCTCCTTCATGACCTCCAGCAATAGCAGGACTGCCTCCGAAAATATCCTCAGGCTCCATGGCAAAAGTTTCGCTGCTCATTAACAAAGCCAATAATACGAAAAGTGATAATTTCTGATAAATATGCATAACTCTTTCCATTTTTTCAGGATAAGAAAAAAGTGTTAAAGAAGAATAAAAACCCTTCCATTGTCAGAAGAAAGATTTTCATCTACTGTCGAAAAGTAAGAAATAATGGATATTTTAAGTGGCCTCAATTTTTAAAAGTCGCAGTATTGCTCGCCTTTCGGCAGTACAAGCTCTTTATCAGCTCGAACAAATTGATACAACCCCCGAAGCTGTTATTGAAGAATTTAGTTCTCATCGCTTCCCGCGTTTAAAGAACCCTGTAGAAGGGGCACTTTTTGAACGCCTTGTAAAAGGTGTTTCAGAGAATTTTCCTATGCTTGATCCCTTAATCGAACAAATTTTAAACGAATCTTGGACACTAGACCGTTTAGACGCTGTATTACGTGCTATTTTGCGTGCTGGGTTTTTTGAGTTGCGATTTGAACAAACAACGCCTCATCCCATCATTATTAATGATTATGTCGATGTTGCTAAAGAATTTTTCGAGGGTCGAGAACCTGCTTTCATAAACGGTGCTCTTGATAAAGGAGCTAAGCTTTTACGAAAAACCTCTTCCCAATAAAGGTAGATGTTAAAAAGTTAAGAATCACGTGATACGAATAACATGAAAACTTTGCGCAAAGATTTTTTGAATGGGACAGCCCTGGCTCGATATTATCGCTTTTAGTATTGGTGCGGCTCTGGCAAGCTTTGTAGGGGTGTTGGTGGATCGTTGGTTCTTAAAGGAGCCTTGGAAGATTCTTTGGGGGCGTTCTTTTTGTAATACCTGTAGTACACCCCTTTCTTTCTTAGAAATCATTCCGGTTTTTTCTTGGATCTACTGCCGAGGCCGGTGTCTTCATTGTGATGCAAGAATTCTTTGGGTCTATCCTGTAACCGAATTGGGTCTGGGTCTCCTGCTGGTTTTATTCGTGGCAAAGGGTATTCCACTTCCTTTCTTTTTCCTGGCAGTGCTTTCCTTTTGGCTGGCTTGGATGGATTTGCGCTATCAGCAATTGCCCTTAATCGGGCTTTTGTTGGTGGCAGTTTTGAGCTTTTGGGAATCCACTCATATAGATACAGCTTTATTCTTAGGGCTTGTCGGACTTTTTTGTTTTTGGAGAAAAATGTGTGCCAGCGGTGATGTGCTTCTCTTCATGACCTTAGGTCTATGGGTGCCCCTCGTAGCACTACCAACATTTCTTATTCTGGCAGGAATTTTTATTGCCAGCACAGGATTTGTTTTACAAAAGAACCGCTTTCCTTTAGCGCCGCCGTTGTTTTTAGCCTTTTGGCTTTCTCTTGTGGTTTAAGAGCGATCCAGATAATCTTAAAAACATATTCTAAGGGTAAAGCAATGCTTGAAGGTCCAGCCATTTTTCATCTCAGTGAATCAGTTCAAAAATTGGTTGTGATTCTCCATGGATATGGGGCCAATGGTGCGAATCTTATTGATTTAGCTCAGGAATGGGCACCTCAATTTCCGGACACTGATTTTCTGGCTCCCAATGGTCCTGACGTTTGTGAAATGAATCCTTTTGGCTTTCAATGGTTTGGATTGAAAGATTTTTCTCCCTTTAATATTCGTGCTGGCCTAGATCGAGTGGGCCCTATGATGGTTGGTTATCTTCAAAGTGTTCTCCAAGAGAGACAGCTAACCCCAAAAGACCTTGTCTTGGTTGGGTTTTCCCAAGGAAGCATGCTGGCTTTGGACATGATTTTTGCTCTGCCTGGTTTGAGAGGGGTTTTGGCCTATTCAGGAGCTTTTTACCCACCCGTGGCTGCAGAATCTCCTTCTTCGCCTCCTGCAGTGCTCCTCATTCATGGGATGATGGATACCATTGTCCCTTTTGGAGCCCTTAAAGAAACAGAGCGACAACTCAAGCTTTTTGGTGTCCACTCAGAAACCCATGCGACGCCTCACCTCGGTCATGGCATCGATGAGGAAGGTGTACGGTTAGGCGGACAGTTTTTGAAGAAACTTTTTAGTAAAAATTAAGAGGAAATATATGATACGAAAAAAAATCGCTTTAATTGGTGGTGGCCATATTGGCGGAACCCTTGCTCATCTGGCTCTTTTAAAACAATTGGGAGATGTGGTGCTGATTGATGTTGCCGAAGGGATTCCTCAAGGAAAAAGCCTTGATCTTCAACAAAGTTGTGCTGTAGAGGGCTTAAAAGGCAGCATTGAAGGGGGGCAAGATTATTCGCTTATTGAAGATGCAGACGTGGTGATTGTGACAGCCGGGCTGCCCCGTAAGCCAGGTATGACAAGAGAAGACCTCTTAACCACCAACGCGAAAATCATTCGCACTGTGGGAGAAAACCTTCGTGAATACTGCCCAAGAGCTTTTGTCATTGTCATCACCAACCCGTTGGATGCCATGGTTTGGATTATGCAAGATGAAACAAAGTTTAATTCTTCTCAAGTTGTAGGAATGGCGGGAATTCTGGATTCAGCCCGTTATCGCACTTTTTTAAGTCAAGCGTTGCGCGTTTGTGTCGATGATATTCAAACGCTTGTTCTTGGAGGGCATGGCGACACCATGGTTCCTCTCATTCGTTATACGACGGTTGCTGGTATTCCTTTAACCGAATTGATTGCCAAAGGTTGGGTTTCTAAAGCCAAAATTGAAGCCGTTATTGAACGGACACGCAATGGAGGCATTGAAGTGGTCAATCTTTTAAAAACAGGCTCTGCTTTCTATGCACCGGCAACCGCAGCCATTCAAATGGCCGAGGCTTACCTCTTTGATCAAAAACGCATTCTTGCCTGTGCGGCAAAATTGAGAGGCGAATACGGGTTGGATGGTCTTTATGTAGGCGTGCCGGTGGTCATTGGCGCCGGCGGTGTGGAGAAAATCATTGAGCTGGAGTTACAAGGGGAGGAACACAACGCCTTTTACCGCTCCGTTGAAGCCGTTAAGAAACTCACGGCAGATATAAAGGCGCTGGGTCTTTGATATAGGTCTTTAAGAACAGCAATGAACATTCATGAATACCAAGCCAAAGAAATTCTAAGAGAGTATGACATTCCTCTGTTACAGGGCTTTCCCGCTTTTACCGCAGCAGAAGCAAAGGAAGCTGCGCAAAAGCTTGGTGGAGATCTTTGGGTTGTAAAAGCCCAGATTCATGCCGGCGGGAGAGGAAAGGCCGGAGGGATTGTGATCGCCAAAACGCTTGATGAAGTCACAAATGCGGCACAAAAACTGTTAAACAAACCTCTGGTAACCCATCAAACCGGCCCGCAAGGGCAGACGGTTCATCGTCTTTATGTGGAAAAGGGCTGTACAATTGCCAGGGAATTTTATGTAAGTCTTCTTACATCACCCACTTCTGGACGTCTTGCTTTGGTCGCTTCGGCTGGAGGAGGCGTCGATATAGAAACCCGTGCCAAAGAAAATCCTCAGCAAATTTTAACTCAATTTATTGATCCTGTGGTTGGCCTTTCCCCTTTTCATGTGCGTCGTATGGGTTTTGCTTTTGGGCTTGAAAAGGAGGCACTTTTAGAATTAGATCGTCTTTTACAGGGGCTTTACCAGGCTTTTTATGATAAAGACGCCCATCTTATCGAGATTAATCCATTGGTTTTAACCCAAGAAGGGCATCTGTTGGCCTTGGATACCAAAATGACCTTCGATGATAATGGACTTTATCGTCATCCAGAAATCTTGGCTTTAAGAGACACTGATGAAGAGAATGTCCTGGAAATTGAAGCAAGTCGCTCTGGGTTAAGCTACATTAAGTTGGATGGCAGCATTGGGTGTATGGTCAACGGGGCTGGCCTTGCCATGGCAACGATGGATTTAATTAAATTACATGGCGCCGAGCCAGCTAATTTCTTGGATGTGGGAGGAGGAGCCGATCAACAAAAGGTTTCAGCGGCTTTTCGTATTATTTTAAGAGATCCAAATGTTAAAGCCATATTAGTCAATATTTTTGGTGGCATTATGCGCTGCGATATTATCGCTGAGGGCATTATTGCCGCAGCGCGTGAAATAGCATTATCTCTTCCTATGGTAGTTCGGTTGCAGGGAACCCATTCTGAGCTTGGTAAGAAAATTTTAAAGGAATCTGGACTTAAAATTGTTTCAGTAGATACTCTAGAAGAGGCAGCTCTTGAGGTGGTTCAAGCTGCAGGAAACATCCATGGCTATTCTGGTTGACAAAAACACGCGCGTTCTTTGCCAAGGTTTTACGGGAAAACAGGGTACATTCCACTCAGAACAAGCTTTACAGTATGGGACAAAATTGGTCGCAGGGGTTACTCCCGGAAAGGGAGGGGACACTCATTTAGGCTTGCCCGTTTTTAATACGGTAGCAGAGGCTGTGGAGGAAACCGGTGCAACAGCATCGGTGATTTATGTACCCGCTCCTTATGCGGCCGATGCGATTTTTGAAGCTTGTGAAGCGAGAATCGAGCTTATCGTTTGTATTACCGAGGGTATTCCTGCTTTAGACATGCTTAAAGTTAAGAGATTTCTTGAAGGAAAAAAGACTTATCTTATTGGCCCTAATTGTCCTGGCATCATAACGCCTCAGGAATGCAAAATTGGTATTATGCCTGGCTCTATCCATCAGCGAGGAAGCATTGGCGTTGTTTCTCGTTCGGGAACCTTAACTTATGAGGCCGTAGCGCAAACGACAGCTGTTGAGCTGGGCCAAAGCACGTGTATAGGGATTGGGGGCGATCCGATTAAAGGGATGAGCTTTGTTGACGCTCTAAAGCTTTTTTGGCAAGACGAAGAAACACGTGGAGTTCTTCTCATTGGAGAGATTGGTGGCCGCGATGAACAAGAAGCAGGTGAATTCATTGCAACCCAATATGCTAAAGGCTATTTTAAGCCTTGTGTGGCTTTTATTGCTGGTATGACCGCTCCACCCGGCCGACGCATGGGACATGCAGGTGCTATTGTGGCAGGCGTCGAAGAAAGTGCCCAAGAGAAAATCGCCTTTTTGCGTCACTGTGGTGTTTGGGTCGTCGATTCCCCAGCAGAATTGGGGAAAAAGATGTTCGAAGTCATGCAAGGCGCTTCGACTCAGCATCCTCAATCAACTTAGATCATGACAAAGCACTCTAAAGATCCCGATAGTTTCTTATCTGCCATGAATTTTGCTTATTTAAGTGAACGTCTGGCTCAGTTTAGCGCCTATCCTCAAAGCATTCCCTCTTCATGGCATTCTTTTTTTTCTAAATTTACAAAAGATTCTCAAGCTTCTGACTTGCCAAGTGCGGCTTTTTTAAAAAAGCGCTCCTCTCTCAAAGAATCGTCAAAACAAGAGATTATTGATGCTTTGCAGGCTTTTTTGTTAATTCGGGTTTATCGTGTGCGGGGCCATCTTATGGCTGACTTAGATCCTTTGAGATTGGGAAAACAAGAAAGTTACGCTGATTTTGAACTTGAAACCTATGGGTTTAAGTCAGAAGACCTAGAACGAGAAATTTATATCAATGGCGAGTTAGGTTTTAACTCTGCCAAACTCAAAGATATTGTAGCGAAACTTAAGGAAATTTACTGTGGTACAATTGGTATCGAATTTATGCATATCCAGGATTCTCAGCAGAGATTATGGATACAACAACGCTTTGAAAAAGGGAAACCTTCTTTTCTTCGAGATCAAAAAAGAGAAATCCTTCACTACCTTTTAGCAGCAGAAAGTCTTGAAAAATTTCTTCATGTTAAATTTCCAGGGGCAAAACGTTTTGGCCTTGAAGGAGGTGAAGCTCTTATTCCGGCTCTAGAAGCTTTATTAGGCCATGTAACACAACGGGGAATACAAGAAGTTATTATGGGTATGACGCATCGAGGACGCATTAATGTGCTTGCAAATATCCTAAAACAACCCCTGTCGGATATTTTTTCTCAGTTTAAAGAAGAAGTTGTTCTGTCTGATAATTTTTCTGGTTCTGGGGATGTTAAATATCATCTCGGCTATTCTGTGGATCGCATTTTTGGAGGAAAAAAACTTCATCTCTCTTTAAGTCCAAATGCTTCTCACTTAGAAGCAACCGACCCCGTCATCTTAGGAAAAGTTCGGGCTAAGCAAGAAATGCGAAGGGATCGACAACGCCTTCAAGTGATGGGGATTCTTCTTCATGGCGATGCAGCTTTTGCAGGACAAGGCCTTGTGGCAGAAACCTTAGAGTTATCAGGGCTAAAAGGATTTCGTACCGGTGGAACCTTGCATATTATTATCAACAATCAAATTGGATTTACCACGAGCCCACCTCATTCTCGTTCCTCTCCTTATAGTTCAGATGTTGGTAAAATTATCCAGGCACCGATTATTCACGTAAATGGAGATGATCCAGAAGCTGTGATATGGGCGTTCCTTATGGCTGAAGATTTTCGCCATCGATTTACGCAAGATGTCATTTTGGATTTGGTTTGTTATCGTCGGCATGGCCACAACGAGAGCGATGAACCTACATTTACTCAACCTTTAATGTATCAAGCGATCGCTCAAAAAATCTCTGTACCAACGCTTTATCAGGCTCAACTCTTAAAAGAAGGCATTATTAACCAAGAGACATTAGATGAGATAACCCAAAATTTACACCAGCATTTACAAGAAGAATTCGTGAAAGCAGAAAAACCAGAACCGATTCATCCAGATTGGATGAAAGGTGCTTGGATGGGGATAAGGCTTCCTTACAGAACAGAAGAAGCCTCTTTTAAAAGCGGTGTGGAAGAAATTGTGACCGGTGTCTGCCAAGAGCAACTTCAAGAAATTGGCTCAAAACTTCTAGAGGTTCCGATACGTTTCCAGCTGCATCCTAAAATTGCTCGTCAATTTGAGCAAAAACAAAAGATGTTGCAAGCCGGAAAAGATATTCATTGGGCAATGGCAGAAACTCTTGCCTTTGGCAGTTTAGTCGTGGAAGGAATTTCTATCCGCTTTAGTGGCCAAGACTCTGGACGAGGAACTTTTTCTCAGCGGCATGCCATTTTGGTGAATCAAACGACAGAAGAAAAATATATTCCCCTTTCTCATTTAGCCTTAGAAAAAGAAAGTTTCTTTGAAATTGTTGATAGTCCTTTGGCAGAAGCTTCGGTGTTGGGTTTTGAATATGGTTATAGCTCAGCAACACCTCATACTTTGGTGATTTGGGAAGCGCAATTTGGTGATTTTTCTAATGGTGCTCAAGTCATCATTGATCAATTTGTTGTTTCAGGGGAAGCGAAATGGTCACGACTTTCTGGCCTTGTTATGTTATTACCTCATGGATTTGAAGGCCAAGGCCCGGAGCATTCTTCAGCGCGTCTCGAACGCTTTTTACAGCTATGCGCCGAAGGCAACATTCAAGTCGCTAATTGTTCAACCCCTGCAAATTATTTTCATATTTTACGGCGTCAAATGAAGGGAAGTTATCGAAAACCTCTTATTTTAATGACACCTAAGTCTTTATTACGTCATCCACGAGCTGTTTCAACTTTAGAAGAAATGGCGCAAGGAACAATGTTTACAACAGTTATCCCAGATCCTGTGTTTTCTGTACCTGTACGACGGGTAGTGTTGTGCAGTGGTAAAGTCTACTACGATCTTTTGGAAGAAAAAGAAAAGCGAGGCCTTCAAAATATTGCGATTATAAGAATTGAGCAATTTTACCCTTTTCCACGTAAGGAGCTTCTTGCCTGCCTTGCTCCCTTTAAAAACGCTGAGATCATTTGGTGTCAAGAAGAGCCCTTAAATATGGGGGCTTGGATATTTATGGATCAGAGAATGGGGTCTTTGCTTAAAGAGTTAGGGGCTACGTGTCCACGATGGCAAGGGATTGGAAGACCTTGTGCAGCAGCTCCTGCAACAGGTCTTTTCAGCCACCATAAGATGGAGCAAAATAAACTTATGGATGAGGCATTAAAGGAATCATAATGACGGTGGCAATCCACGAAATTAAAGTACCCTCAATGGGAGAATCTGTTACTCAAGCAACCGTTGGACGGTGGTTAAAAAAGGTTGGAGAAACAGTAAAAATTGATGAATTACTGGTGGAACTGGAAACAGAGAAAGTAACTCTGGATGTTATGGCACCAGCTTCAGGCGTTTTAAATGAAATCTTAGTTGAGGAAGGGAAAACTGTAAACGTTGGAAGCATTTTGGGCTATCTTGCAGAAGGAGAAGAAACAAAAAAGAAAACTGTTTCTCCAAAAGAAGGACGTCTAACCAAATCAAAGGTTATCGATTTTATAGACAAAAAAGAAAGTAGTTTAGCTAAAGAAGAGGCTATCGAAGAGCAATCTACATTTCTCATCCCAGAGAAAAATGGTTTAGAAGAACGTGTTCCCATGACTGTTTTAAGGCGAACGGTTGCTAAGCGACTGAAGATGGCTCAGAACACTGCTGCAATTCTAACGACTTTTAATGAAATTGATATGTCTGCTCTTAATGCTATTCGAGCGCACTACAAAGAAAACTTTGAGCAAAAACATGGGATCAAACTCGGTCTCATGTCTTTTTTTGTTAAAGCCGTAGCGACAGCGCTGAAAGAAAAGCCCGTGGTCAATGCCATCATTGAAGGAGAAGAAATTGTTTATAAAAACTACTATGACATTGGCGTTGCTGTTGCTGCTCCGCAAGGTCTCGTGGTTCCAATTATTCGTGATGTTGATCAACTAAGCTTTGCTGATATTGAAAAAACCATTGTGAATTTGAGCAAAAAAGCCAAAGAAGACACACTTACTTTAGAAGATTTAACAGGAGGTACTTTTACCATTTCTAATGGGGGTATTTTTGGTTCCCTTTTGTCGACACCTATTTTAAACCCGCCTCAATCAGCAATTTTAGGGCTGCATAAGATTCAAGAGAGAGCGGTTGTCATTGACGGCATCATCCAAATTCGCTCGATGATGTACGTGGCACTTTCCTATGATCATCGACTCATTGATGGAAAAGAAGCCGTAACCTTTTTAGTGCGTATCAAAGAATTTATCGAAAACCCAGATCGTTTATTATTGGAAGTTTAAAATGAGTGAATTTGATCTTGTTGTTATTGGTGCTGGCCCAGGCGGTTACGTTGCCGCAATTCGAGCAGCCCAGTTGGGACTCAAAGTAGCTGTGGTTGATCAGAGAGGACAGCCTGGAGGGACATGCTTTCATATTGGATGTATTCCTTCTAAAGCTCTCCTCCAATCTTCTCTTTTTTATTCACAGATACAGACGGATTTTAAACAGCATGGGATTCTTTGCAATCAGGTCTTTTTAGATTTAGAGCAAATGCTTTCTCGTAAAACCACACTTGTGAATGAGTTGGCCGAAGGTATCCATTCTTTATTTCGCAAACAGGGAATTGTCTTTATCCAAGGCAAAGCAATCATAGAAACACCTCAAAAAGTAGCTATTGCAGGAAAAAATGGTGTTTTTGCTAAAAATATTCTTATTGCTTCGGGAGCGACGCCTATTATTCCTGAAGGAGTAGAGATTGATGAAGAACACATTGTAACCTCTACAGGTGCTTTAAATTTGAAAAAAGTCCCACGCCATCTAGTTGTTGTTGGAGGAGGGTATATAGGTCTGGAGTTAGGCTCTGTCTGGCTTAGATTGGGTTCAGCTGTTACCGTGGTAGAATCTCAAGAACAAATAGTCTCTAACCTTGATGAAGAAATGAGAGTTCACTTACAACAAGCTCTTACCAAACAAGGAATGGTTTTTAAATTTGCCAGGAAGCTGAGCCGTATTGTTAAAAATAGCCATGATTTAACGATGCATTTCTTGCCTATACAAGCAACACCGGGTTCTATTCCTGAAATGATGGGATGTGATGCGGTTCTTTTTGCTTTAGGGCGTAAACCTTCTACGGAGAATTTAGGATTAGACAATGTTGGGATAGAGATGGATCATGAAGGATTTATCCGGGTTAACTCTCATTGGCAAACGTCATGCCCTACGATCTATGCCATTGGAGATGTAACACGCTTAGGGCCTATGCTGGCACATCGAGCGGGAGAAGAAGGGGTTGCTTTAGCAGAACACTTAGCAGGCCAGAAAAGCTATGTAAATTACGAGCTCATTCCATCGGTTATTTACACTTCTCCACAAGTCGCTAGTGTTGGCAAAACTGAAGAAGAATTAAAAAATGCCGGGGTTGCTTATCGAGTCGGCAAGTTTCCTTTTTCTGCTAATGAACGTGCCAAGATAGGAGGACAAACATCCGGATTTGTTAAAGTGCTTATCGAGGAAACGAGAGATAGCCTTTTGGGAGTGCATATTATTGGGCCAGAAGCCGAAACCCTCATTGCAGAAGCAGCCCTTGCTTTAGCTTTTGGAGGGAGTGCTAAAGATATTGCACGCATGTGTCATGCTCATCCAACCTATGCTGAAGTCTTAAAAGAAGCGGCTCTTGCAGCATATGATCAACCTATTCATATTTAAGCTCCCTCTAGAGAGCCTTGCGCTTATGCATCGCTTTTGTTAACGTGAAGCGATTAAAAGAAGGAGGTGTCCGATGTCACTGAGTTTGTTCCCCTATCAACGTTCTATTTTTACGAGAGCAAGTTTTGCCAAGACGGAAATTTTTAAAGTTGCCGTTGGTATCGTTTTACTCTTCGGTTGTTCTCAATTATCAATCCCTTTGCAGCCTGTGCCAATAACCCTTCATACCCTTGCAGTTCTTTTAATTGGGCTAACTTATTCTCCTAAAGAAGCGGGAACAACCGTAGGAAGTTATTTAATATTAGGTGCGCTTGGTTTACCGGTCTTTGCAGGCTATCACGGGGGGGTTGCTTATATGTTAGGTAAAACAGGCGGATATCTTATAGGCTTTTGGACAGCGGTTCTTGTTATGGCCAAACTTCAAGAAAAACAACAAACGCGGAAACTTTTACCGACTTTCTTTATCTGTATGGTAGGGCAAGGGATCCTGTATACTCTAGGTGTGTTATGGCTTTCAACATTTATAGGCATGAAAGCAGCGTTTACTTTTGGCGTTTTTCCCTTCATTTTGCCTGAGATTGCAAAAGCCATTCTTTTGAGTGGCATATTACGTACTTTGGGCTATTTTACTCACAAAGCTTCCCGCTAAAGTGTAATAGTGAAGATACATGGGAATTTAAAGAAAGAGGTGTTCTATGTCATTAAATACATCTTCTGATGGGCAAGCCATTTTTACCAAAGTAGAGGCTCTTAAAGTAGCTATTGGCGTTATCTTACTAGCCGCTTGTTCTCAAATAGCCATTCCCTTGCAGCCCATACCGATAACTTTGCAAACTTTAGCCGTATTTTTTATTGGACTTACCTATTCTCCTGGATCAGCTGTGGTAACAGTAGGTACTTACTTAATTCTAGGAGCTTTTGGATTACCCGTTTTTGCTAATTATCATGGAGGTCTTGTTTGGGTATTTGGTAAAACAGGAGGATATCTTTTCGGTTTTTGGGTAGCTGTTTTTATTATGGCAACACTTCAGGAAAAGCAGCAAACACGAAAATTTTTGCCAACATTCCTTATTTGTATAGTAGGGCAAGCAATTATAGATGCTTTAGGTATTTTATGGCTTTCAACGTATGTAGGCATGAAGGCAGCGCTTTCTTTTGCTATCCTTCCTTTCATGTGGCCGAGAATTTTAAAAATAGCTCTTTTAAATGGCATACTCTATACTACGGGTTATTTTAAGAAACCCAATCGTGGCTAATTGTTTAGGATATCATATAAAAAAAAGAGCTTTAAAATCCCCAAGATGAGAGTTCTTGAAAAAACTTTTGGAAACGAAAAAATTAATGTACACATCGTAAATGAAGATGCTGGATCGCTACGCCCGGCTCCACTTCATTTTACTGGGCTCGCGATGACGGGAAGTGGCGTTATTGAGAGCCTGCGGAGCTGGGCGAAGCAATCCAGAAAATGCATTTTCAATCTTATTGGGTATATAATTTAAGAAAGTTAAAGAGAGGATTTTTCTTTGATTGTCCATTGTCCAGGATGCCAGAGCCGTTATGAGGTTGCTCCACGTGTTGCAGAAAGTAAAAAACATTATAAACTTCATTGTAATATGTGTGGAACTTACTGGCGGGTTTCTTCTGAAACGCTTGTGGAACAAAAAGTACAAAATGAGCCGTTCTCACCTTCTTCCCCCCTTCATTATAGGAAAAAAAAGCACTCTTCTCCTAAAACTTACAGCACTTGGAATGATTTCATCCGCCAATACAGCCTTGATTGGATTATTTTATTAGGAGGCATTGGGATTGCTATTTTACTCATGGTTTATGAAGGAGAGTTTCTTCCCGATTTTGCTCAACTCACTTCAGTGTTTTCAGCTTCTAAAACTCAAGAGAAAGAAATCCTTCCTACACTTTTGCCGACCACAGCTTTTTCTCTGAGCATTGAAAATGTAGACTTTACCACAATAGAGAAAAATGGCCATTTGCGATTGATTGTAAAAGGGGAAATTGTCAATGCAGCTTCGCAAACAAATATTCTTCCTGATTTAAAGATTTTGGCCTGGGGACGTTGCTCTTCTGATTCTACCAATTTAAAAGATCAAGAATCGTTAAAAACAAGTCAGTCATCAAAGCGTTGTCTTTTAATGCAGTGGATTCATCCTATGGATGAAGAGCCTTTAGGAGCGGGCCAAAAGAAATTTTTTGAAGCTGTTGCGCCCAATGGAGGAGCGAACGTTAATGAAATCGAAGTAACATGGTCTTCTTAAACTCTAAAATCACCTAATTTTAAGTAAATCAAGGAGAAAGCACGATGAAATGGGAAAAAATTAAAGAAGTCTCTGTACTTTGCGTCGGCGATGTGATGCTCGATACCTTCGTCTACGGCATTGTAGAAAGAATTTCTCCTGAAGCACCCGTTCCTGTATTTAAAACCCATCGTCAATTTTCAATTTTAGGGGGAGCAGGCAATGTGGTTCGCAATATTGAAGCTTTGGGAGGGAAAACAGTTTTCCTAGGTTTGATTGGTAAAGATGATGTAGGGAAAAAGGTTTCACAACTTTTAGAAGAATTACCAAGCACGACATCTCTATTGTTTACAGAAAAAGAACGTAAAACGCCTCATAAAACCCGTTTTGTTTGTCAAGGTCAGCAAGTCTTGAGAGTGGATGAAGAAAGTATTGCTGAGATTCAAGAAGCGACCGCTAAAGTTCTTTTAGAAGCTTATCTTTCTTATCTTTCTTCTTGCCAAGTCGTAGTTCTTTCTGATTATGCAAAAGGAGGTCTTTTATCTTCTTTTCTTTGTGAACGGCTTATAGAAGAAGCGTGCCAACGAGGAATTCCCGTTATTGTGGATCCTAAAGGAGACAATTATCGGCGGTATAAAGGAGCAACTTTATTAACACCTAACCTAAAAGAATTGAAGGCCATGACGCAACTGCCTTGTCATGCCAATGAAGAAATTATAACAGCTGCACACCATTTACGAATCGAGACAGGGGTTGTCTCTGTTTTAATAACGCGGGGACAAGATGGAATGACATTTGTAAATGAAAAGGAAAACCATCATATTCAAGCAAAAGCTCGAGAAGTTTATGATGTTTCAGGAGCAGGAGATACGGTGATGGCAACTCTCGCTCTTGCTCTTGCAACGGAAGAATCATTTTTTAGAGCTATTGAACTTGCGAACAAAGCAGCTGGCATTGTCGTTGGAAAAGCAGGGACAGCTGTAGTAACACCTGAAGAACTCAAAAATGGTTTTTCTTTCTCGAATGAGAAAAAGATACACACCTTAGAAGAATTATTACCCCTCCTTGCTCAATGGCGGCGGCAAAATCAGCGTCTTGGTTTTACCAATGGGTGTTTTGATCTTTTACATCTAGGCCATCTCCATATTCTTAAGGAAAGCCGGAAAACTTGTGATCGCCTGATTATCGGCCTTAATAGTGATAGTTCAGTCAAGCGGCTTAAGGGGGAAAGTCGACCTGTACAATCTGAGGAAACACGGGCTTCTGTTCTGGCTGCTTTAGAAGTTGTAGACGCTGTTATTATTTTTGATGAGGATACGCCTTTTAACCTTATCTCTACGATTCTTCCGGACATTCTGGTTAAGGGAGCCGATTATCGCATTGATCAGGTCGTTGGTGCGGATGTTGTGCAAGCCCACGGAGGACAAGTCGTTCTCATTGATCTTTTACCTGGGAATAGTACAACCTCAACACTTTCGAGGTTTAAGGCCGTGGCTTAATGCCTCGTTATAAGCTGATTCTTGAATATGATGGAATGAATTTCTGCGGTTGGCAGCGACAGAAAGAAGGGATTCCAACAGTTCAGGGAGCTATTGAACAAGCTTTTTTTAAGTTTTGTGGGGAAGAACCAACCCTTATGGGTGCGGGACGAACCGATCAAGGCGTTCATGCTTTAGGTCAAGTCGCTCATGTAGATCTCGTGAAATCTTTTTTACCCCATAAGATTCAAGATGCTTTGAATGCTTACTTACTGTCAAAAGGAGTGGTGGTTGTTCAAGTCGAAGAAGTGGATCGCTCTTTTCATGCGCGTTTTAGTGCCTCGAGTCGGACATATCTTTATCGAATTGGCAATCGTCGTGCTTCTTTTCCCTTAGAGAAGGATCGTTTGTGGCACGTCATCTCCCCTCTTGATATCGAGGCAATGCAAGAAGCAGCCAATTTTTTATTAGGACGTCATAATTTTTCCTCTTTCCATGCTGCTGGAAAAGAAGAAGTTTCTTTAATAAAGACCTTGGACCGCTTCACCATTAGACGAGAAGAAGATTACATTTTGGCTTTTGTTGAGTCAAAATCTTTTTTGCATAATCAGGTGCGTATTATGATGGGAACCTTAAAACAAGTCGGACTTGGGGAATGGCCGCCTGAGAAGGTCAAAGAAATTCTTCTTGCTCAAGATCGCCGATACGCCGGCATGACAGCACCGCCTTACGGGCTTTATCTTCTGAAAGTGGGATATGACACTAAATAAGTGGTGAACCCTTCATCCAAAAGCCTTCGCACTTACTAAAGCTTCTATAAAAGCGACCTAAATCTTAATAAATCAGAGCAATGCTTATACTGAATTTAATTATGGATACCACACTAAAACGTTGCTGGAAGCAACCCCTTACTTGTCGTAGAAAGCATCGGAAACCCCCACGTAAGGCCATCGAAAGTACCACAGCGATGGCAGAAAACATGCCATTCACTAAAGTTCCCTTGGCAACTCCGGCACATCCAACAAGGATCTGCACTGGCTTTAAAGGCTTTCTGTCCCCATTCTTTGGCTTTAAGTTCTTCTTGAGGTGTTTCAGCGCGAATCAGTTCAGCCATTAATTGACAAGATCTTCGAGTTTCATGATTTTTATGAAATAATTTTAAATGTTGACGCGCTTGCCCCCAAAGCTGGGCTGAAAATGCTGCTTCTGCTAAAAGAAGCTGAGTTTCTGGTTTTCCTAGAATATCTGCGCTCCATCCCTCTAATTGGCGATAGAGTTCTAAAGCTTCTGTTTTCTTTCCTGAAGCCTCTTTTAAGAGCCCTATGAGTTGAGGGTGAGGCTGATATTTCCAAGTTTCTTTAAGGATTTTTTGAGCTCGTTGAGGGTTGCCATTCTGAAGCTCATAGGTAGCCAGTTCAACAGTTATTGCTACTAAATCGGGAGATTGATCATGGGCTTTTTGAAGAAATTGATGGAAACGTACTAAATTTTGAGCGTTTTTTTCCTTTTGGGCTTTAAGCCAATTCAACAAAGCTTGGTATCGTCGCCCCTCCGATTTTTCTAAGAACCCACGTGTCTGCAGTTGTTCTAAGACCGCCTTTCCTCTTTCATAACTGCCAAGACGAAGGTCAGCTTCAAAAAGATGTTTGAGTGCCCACGGAGAATCGGGGCGCAGTGCGGCTGCTTGCCGTAAAGCTTTTTGAATGGCGAGCCAGTTACCTGTTTGCATAGCTTGCAACGCTTCGCCACGCAATCCTAAGAACCGTGTCTCTTTCCATTGTTGTAGTTTTAAGAACAAGCCATGTGCTTCTTCGGCTTTTCCTTGAAGAAAAGCTGCTTGGGCAGCGATCATGACATTTAAAGGCTCTTCGGGCAAAACGTTCATCGCAAAATTGGCAAGATTTTCTGCCTCTTCTAATTCCCCTGCAGCAATGGCCACAAATCCTTCCACCAGAGCTTTCTTAGCTTTTTGTTGTGTTCTTCGTCGTTGAAAAGCAGCCCAATGTTTAGGAAAAGTTATAATCCCCTTAAGAAGGGAAAATATAAGCCCTCCGGTGATTATAATGACAAAAAGGAAGAGCAAAAAAACAGCCACCGTTGTTTCAAAACGATACCCAAACCACTCCAGGGCAATTTCACCTGGATAAGCAATGAGAAAGATAACAATAGCTGTTAAAAGAACAGCTTTTGTAAGCCACCACAGGCGCTTTAACCATTTCATGAGGAAGCCCCCTTTGTAATGAGCATTTGATAGTCTTGCAGAAGCAAATCTTTTAACTTTTCAAGAATGACTTTCTTTTGCGGCACGTCCTCTGCTTCTTTTGAAGGCGAGGTAATTTTAAAAAATTTACCAAAAGGTTTTAACCACCAAGGCGCACAAGCAGAAGGTAACGGCGCATCCAGCTTTGGTTGAGATGTTTCTTCAACAGGAAGTTTTAACTGCTCTACCAATTTTTTCCCTTCAGGATTCTTGACCAAAGAAGCAAGCCGTACAACCCAAGGTTCATAGGAATCCTCTTCTTTGAAACGACTTTCGATTTCCCCACAAAGCCAAAAAGCCTCTAGAAAATCAAGCTGTGCTCTTAAAGAGTGTGTAGACGCACGGCTCGTATCAGTAAGAGGTGTTTCTTTGCTGGAACGTTCTTCTAAAGAATTAAGCCGCTGAGTTAGTTCTTCCAGAACTTTTTTTTCTGAAGAAGAAATCATAGTGTTTTTAAGGTTGCTGATCTCTCGACTTAAAGAATCGATGCGACCCTGCAATTCTCTAACCATAGAGAGGCGAGAATAAGGGAAAAGCCATTTTCCAAAAGGGGGATAAGCACGCGGTAGAAACACAATAATCAAAAGCACAATCAACAAAGAAAGAAGGAGATTGTGCGTTAAGAAATGTAAGAACCTTTTTGTCTTTGAAGGCGCTTCAACCATTCCACCTCCGTCTTTAAAGCCTACATTCTCCACTTTATCATAAATTCTAAGGAAAGAAAGAGAACATCTGAACTACTATAACTCTTACACTGTTCATTAATTTTGGTATTTTTTTAACTTTTTGTTAATCCGCGATGTGAGAGCCTTTGAGTAAGGAGATGACGTACTCTCATGTCGCAGATGCTGCTGCCAGATAAATTCTTGCCCAGAAATAAGAAGAAGCCCTCTTTATCGGATTCTTTGCGTCAACATGGCCGAATTCCTTTAGACTGTAACTTTCCTTTTAAGAACAAACCTTTGGGAAAATCGGTTCGTAAATCCCATCTCCTCCAATCCATCAAAAGCACATTGGGGCTTTTGGAGAAAGTGTTGTTGCTCTCCATTTCCATGACAGAAGTGGCACAAGCAGCTAATTTTACAGTCTCCACAACCGCTGGCGGCAACTCTGCAGGATCTTTAGGTAGGGCGATTTCCGACAGCAATGCTGCTGGAGCTGCGAGCAATGATAACATCACTTTTACGATTGCTCCTTCCCAGAGCATTATACTATCCGGCCCCTATACCAGCATCGTTAAAAATGCGGGTAGGACTGTAAATGTTACGGGAACCAATCCAGTTACAACGATTTTGGGGCAGGGAAATAATATTTTTAATGTTTCTGGAGGAGGAACATTTAATCTCAGCGGGATGAATCTTCAAGGAGCGAACGGTATCACCATTGGCGCTGGAACCACTCTCACAACCAGTAATTGCGCATTATCTGCTGGTATTACTATGAACGGTGGAACTCTACAAACCCTCACTGGCATAGCTAATCTTTCCAGTGCCATCAACCTTGCTGGTGGCGGCACGATTAGTGTTGCTAATGGTCAGAGCACCACTTTAACGGGCACGATCATAGGTACAACTTTAAAAGTGGAAGGTACGGGCAATATGACCGGTACTCTTACTTTAGCCAACAATAATAATACTTTTAATGGAGGTACTACTGTTAGCAATGGCGCTACTATTGCGGTTAGTACCAATGCTCAACTTGGTGGCGGAGGCGTCACTTTAGCCAACGGTGGTACGCTTCAGACAACAGCTAGTCTTGTTACTCCTCGTAACATTACATTGGGGGGAAATGGTGGAAATATTAATGTTACTAATGGCGGGCAAACAACCACTTTAAATGGTGTTATCAGTGGCAGTAATCTAAACGTCCTTGGTTTAGGAACTCTGACTTTAACGAATACTAACACTTTTACGGGGAACGCTGCCGTTAACACTACGGCGACTCTTTCGGTCAGCAATAATGCTCAACTTGGCATAGGGGGAGGAATCAATTTAAGCAACGGTGGTACCCTTCAAACAACCGCTACTTTTGCTATTCCTCGTGCCGTGGCGTTGGGAGGAACGGGCGGAAATGTTAATGTTACTAATGGCGGGCAAACGACTACTTTAAGCGGGGTTGTCAGTGGCAGTAATCTAAACGTTCTTGGGTTAGGAACTCTGACTTTAACAAACACTAACACTTTTACGGGAAGTGCTGCCGTTAATACTAAGGCAACTCTTTCGGTCAGCAATAACGCTCAGCTTGGTATAGGTGGCGGAATCACTCTAACTGACGAGGGCATCCTTCAAACAACCGCTACCTTTGTCATCCCTCGCTCTATTACCCTCGGAGGAAATGGAGGGAACGTTGACGTCAGCGCTGGTCAAACCACGACCTTGTCGGGCGTAATCAGCGGATCTAATCTGAATGTGCCCGGCCTGGGCACTCTGGTTCTAACCAATAATGCTAGTAACTTCACGGGCGGTGCCAATGTTGTCAATGCGGGTGTCCTTTCGGTCAGCAATGATCTTCAGCTCGGTACCGGCGGTGGGGTGACGCTTAACAATAACAGCACGCTTCAAACCACTACAGGGATTACTTCAGCGCGTGCCATCAAACTGAACAACTCTGGAACAATCGACGTCAGCGCTGCCCAAACCACCAATCTCAACGGCGTTATCAGCGGCACCGGAACCCTCACTAAAACCAATACCACGGGTACTCTCGTTTTAGGGGGCGTTAATACCTATGCCGGCGATACCATTGTGAATGGAGGTGTTCTCTCCGTTGCGGCAAACAACGCTTTGGGAGCGGCCGCAAGCAACCTTAAGCTCAACAATAACGCTACTTTACGCACAACTTCAGGGTTTACCTTAGATCGTACGATCACGCTCACAGGAGGCGGTACGATCGATGTCAGCGCTGCCCAAACCACCAATCTCAATGGCATCATCAGCGGTACCGGCGGTCTCACCAAAACCAACACCACAGGTACACTCGTCTTAGGAGGTGTCAATACCTATGCTGGAGATACCACGGTGGATGGAGGTATTCTCTCCGTTGCGGCAAATAATGCTTTGGGAGCCGCTACAAGCAACCTCAAACTCAATAATAACGCTACTTTACGCACAACTTCAGGATTTGCCTTAAATCGTACAATCACGCTCACAGGAGGCGGTACGATCGATGTCAGCGCTGCCCAAACCACCAATCTCAACGGTATTATCAGCGGCACTGGTGGCCTTACCAAAACCAGCACCACAGGTATACTCGTCTTGAGTGGTGTGAATACCTATACAGGGGGGACAACCGTTAATGGAGGAACCGTTTCGGTAGCTGCAGATGAGGGGTTAGGTAACGCTGCATGTGGTCTTATACTCAGCAATGGTACCATCTTCCAGACCACAGCTGACTTTACCTCAACTCGGGCCATTACTCTAGGAGCGGGCACTCTTGGCGCGAATATTGACGTGAGTGCGGGGAACACTGTGGTGCTCAACGGCGTTATCGGTGGCACCGGGCGTCTCACGAAAACCAATACCGGAACCTTAACGCTTGGCGGGTTAAACACTTATACAGGAAATACCACCATTGAAGCAGGCACTCTCAAAATAGCGACAAATAACGCATTGGGGGATCTTCCGAGTAATTCTGCTCTTATCCTCAATAACCAGGCCACCCTTCAAACTACCGCAACTCTTACCATTCCTCGTACCATTACATTGAATGGGAGTGGGGGTAATTTTAATGTCTTGAATGGGGGTGAAATCACGACGCTCAGCGGGGTGGTCGGTGGTACCACCTTAAATGTTCTTGGCGCAGGCACTCTGGCTCTCACCAATACGAACACTTTTACTGGAGGGGCAAATGTTATTAATACAGCAACCCTTTCGGCTAGTAATAATGCTCAGCTTGGCGCACTTGCAGGAGGTATAACCCTAACGAATGGGGGAACCCTTCAAACAACGGCGACCTTTGCTATTCCTCGTGCCATTACTCTGGGAGGAACGGGTGGCAACATCAGTGTTGACAATGGTCAAACCACGACCTTGTCGGGTGTGATCAGTGGATCCAATCTGAATGT
>JADMIO011070274.1_pt1 | contig 53457 bp, 44 predicted proteins | sample 8958161 | NCBI WGS metagenome assembly JADMIO01 (sample SAMN16585339, study PRJNA669376) | soil metagenome | isolation source: Crop rotation soil | place: USA: Cullars Rotation, Alabama | collected 2011 | reverse complement strand
CGACAACTTGTCCACGTGGAATTCTAAGCTTAGGATCCCAATGTGCTGGAAAGGAGGATCAGGACCCGTCGCGTTTGCACGTCGTAGCTATAAGGTGGTTGCCGACGACGGAAAAGCTGGAATTTTCCCAGACCCTTCCGGCGTTCGCTGGGTTGGTTTGGTCTCACGAATCGGGCGCTGCAGCACGTGTTCGCCGACGCCAGCATGGGTTCAGGTCGACTTGGCTTGGAAACATTCCTCAATAACTCGGGAGAATGCATACGATGAGATGCTCGAACGGCGAGCTTGCATACGATGGCATGCGATAGAGTCGAGAACATACAAATGTATGCATGAACCGCCATTGTGAGTTTCATTGTGTTCCGGCATGAATGGTTGAAAGCTTAATAGAAACGATAACGGGGGCCGGAGTATGAGCCTGGACGTGACTCTGACGCGGAACTACCTGGGCATCCTGATGCCGCTCAGCCCCGATGCAACGAATGGTATCACCGGGTCGACACCTGGACAGACCCTCACCGGCAAGCGCGGCGTCAGCAACTGGATCATCAGCCCCGGCGGTGGCAGCACACTGATTGGAGGTGATCTCGGCGACACATTCTTTGTGGTCGACCCGAGCGACGTCGTGATCGCTGCTCCCAATAGCGGACTCAACACCATCATTTCGTGGACCTCGACGTATACCTTGCCCGCCAATGTGCAGAATCTGTTTCTGCAAAGCGGCAGCGGCGGGATTGGAGTCGGAAACAGCCTCGCCAATCTGCTGGTTGCCGAGGGTCCGTCCAACTACACGTTGGTTGGTGGCCCTGGCAACGACGTGATGATTGGCAACGGCAGTGGCGATCCGCAATTCGATAACGGAGCGGGATCGACGGCCTTCGTCGTGGCAAAAGGCGACGGCAACGACGTCATCGCCAACTTCCGCAACGGGATCGACACCGTACGCCTGAACAATTTCACCAACCTCACGGGGCTGACCGCAGTGCAGGCTGGCATGACGCAGGTGGGCTCGGACGTTGTGTTGAATCTCGGGGGTGGCCAAACCCTGACGTTCCGGAATGAGACAATCGCGAGTTTTCATGCGGTAGATTTCATGCTTCCGGCATATCTGCCGGGGATGTCGCTGCGGTTCGATGATGAGTTCAACAGTTTCGTTGCTTCGCCAATGGGCACCAAGGGCTGGATGACGCAAGGGGGGGCTTACTGGCGGACGCTCAGCAGCAACCACGAGCTGGAATATTATTCGGACTCATCGGTGGGCGTTGATCCGTTCACAAATGCCAACGGCGTGCTCACGATAACCGCGGCACCCGGATCCAATCCTCTTGGTCTGCCGTACAACTCGGGAATCATTACCACCGAGAAGTCCTTCAATTTCCAATATGGACTGGTCGAGGTCAGCGCGAAGCTGCCGGCGGGAGACGGGCTGTGGCCGGCAATCTGGCTGCTGCCGAGCGATCTCGGCTGGCCACCTGAGATCGACATCATGGAAATGCTGGGCAGCGATCCGACCCTGATATACGCGAGCACTCATTCCGGCAGTTCGAACGTGTCTTCAACGCTGCCGGTCTATGTCGGTGATACGACACAGTCATTCCATACCTACGGGCTCGACTGGGAGCCGGACACGATCACCTGGTACTTCGACGGCAACGCGATCCGCACGGTGGCGACGCCGTCCGACATGCATCAGCCGATGTATCTGCTGATCAATCTTGCGGTTGGCGGGAACGGCAGTTGGCCGGGACCGCCGACGAGCGCGTCGGAATTTCCGGCACAGATGTCGATCGATTATGTGCGGATCTATGGTTCGTCTGCCACGACTGCTGTCTCTGGAACAGGCGCGCAGGCACCGTCGCCACCGGTGACGATCGTCGGATCAACGCCCGCGTCGGGATCAGGGACTGGCGATACGACTGCACCGTTTATTGCCGCGATTGCGACCTTGCCGGGGACGGGGCAGGTACCGACCGGGGGCACTGTCACGCTGACTGTGACCTTCAGCGAGGTGGTGACGGTGGCCGGTGGTGCGCCGGCACTGGCGCTGAATGACGGGGGTACGGCCGCCTATGTTTCAGGTTCCGGCAGCACGTCGCTGGCGTTCAGCTATCTCGTCGCTGCAGGACAGAGCACCGCCGATTTGATGCTTGCGCCGAGCAACGCGTTCCTGCTCAACGGTGGCAACATCCAGGATGCCGCGGGCAACAGTGCCGTGCTCTCCCTCGCGGATGGCTACAATCCGGCGGGCATACTCGCGATCAACCCCACTGCGCCATTCGTGTCCGCGGTTGCCGCCTCGCCGGTCAATGGGAGCTTGACCGTCGGTGCCACGGTTGCATTGACCGTGAAATTCAGTGAAGCGGTGACGGTGTCGGGAGGCACGCCAACATTGGCGCTGAATGATGGCGGTGCTGCCGCCTATGTATCGGGTTCTGGCAGCAAGGCACTGGTGTTCAGCTATTCTGTCGCTGCCGGACAGAATACGGCGGATCTGGCGCCTGCCGCCAACAGCGCCTTGGTGCTGAACGGTGCGACCATTCGAAACTCTGCGGGCACCGATGCCGTGCTGACGGGCGCGGACGGCTACAAACCGGCGGGCGTACTGCGGATCGATACGACTGCCCCGACATTCGCCGCAATCACCATGGCGCCTGGCAACGGTCAGGTGGCGGCCGGAGGCACCGTTGGAGTGACCATCACGTTCAGCGAGGCGGTGACTGTGGCAGGTGGCACACCGATCTTGCGGCTCAATGATGGCGGCATCGCGACATACGCATCCGGCTCTGGCAGCAAGGCGCTGGTATTCAACTACACGGTTGCCACCGGAGAGAACGTCGCCGATCTGGCACCCGCAGCGAGCGGTGCAATTGCACTGAATGGAGCAACCGTCCGTGACGCAGCCGGCAACAACGCCGTGCTCACTGGCGCGGATGGCTATAAGCCGCCCGGCATTCTGCGCATCGACACCATTGCGCCGACGATAACCACGATAACTGCATCACCCGGCACTGGACAGGTGACGGCCGGAGGCAAGGTCACCCTGACGGCAACGTTCAGCGAGGCAGTGTCAGTCGCCGGTGGAGCCCCTTCGCTGACGCTGAACAATGGTGGTACCGCCACATATGTTTCCGGTTCCGGCAGCAAGGCACTGGTATTCAGTTATACCGTTGTGGCCGGACAGAACAGCAGCGACCTTGCACTCGCCGCGACCAATGCACTGGCCCTGAACGGCGCCACGATTCGAGATGGCGCCGGCAACAGCGCGGTGCTGACCAGCGCGAATGGCTACAACCCGGCAGGGAAACTGGAGATCAAGACCGGGCTGGCGACAGGTATCACCGTGTCAGGCTGGTGGAATAGCTACAATTCGGGAAGTGGCACCTTCAGCGTTTCAGGAACGGCGGGCGGAGCTACGATAACGCTTGGTGACGGAAACCAGACGGTGGATGTCACTGGCACCAACAATGTACTGACGACGGGCAATGGCAACCAGGCCATCACGTTCCGCGGCGACAACAACAAGGTGACGACGGGCGCCGGGACGAGCGTGATCAATCTCATTGGCAGCTATGAGAATGTCACCGTCGGGGCGACGCCAACGGGCACGACGACTATCAACGCCGCTGGATTCGCTGAACAGATCACATCCACTGGCAAGGGCAATGTCGCCGTCACAGGCCCGAATGCCAATTCTACCATCAAGCTGGCCGATGGCGACCACATGGTGACACTTGCCGGTTCGGGCAACAGCGTAACCGTCGGTGCAGGCACCAGCACGATCAACGTCGGCACAGGTCAGGGTACGGTGCATGCCGCCGGTGGCAGTGTCACGATATTTGCGTCGGGCTGGAACAATCTGCTGGATGCAGGGCCGGGTATGAACTTCATCCACGGTGGAAGCGGGAATGACACATTTGTGCTGAATGGTGCCGGCGAGGGCCTTACCACCATCTTTGGCTTTGCACTGTCGAACAATGACAGGCTGGATCTGACCCGCACGCTGGCGAGCGTGGCCGCGAGCGTCGATCTGACAAATGTTGGCAACTACGTCACGGCGGCCACGTCAGGCGGCAATACCACGCTGTTCGTCGATCCGACCGGCGGTCACGGAACGTCCTATGCGTTTGCTTCACTGCAGGGGGTCAGTGCAACGGTGGCGCAGCTTGTTGCCGGTCATGATCTTATAGTGCCGTGACGCCCGGAAGAGGAATCTGGGGCACCACGTTCCAGATATCCTCTGCGTATTCACGAATGACCCGGTCAGAGGAGAACCATCCCATTCCGGAGGTATTCAAAATGCTTGCCTGCCACCAGGCGGTCCGGTTGTTCCAGCGTTCGGCTACCTTCTGCTGGGCAGCGACATACGAATCAAAATCCACGGCGACCATGAAGTAGTCATGATCGGTCAGGATGTCGACGAGTTCGTGATATCGTTGCGGCTCGCCGGGTGAGAACACGCCGGAACGGAGGGCGTCCAGCACGCCCTGCAAAGCCGGCGACGCGGCGATGCGGTCGCGCGCACTCAGTCCGTGGCGCCGGCGCTCATCCACCTGCTCCGCAGTCAGGCCGAAAATGAAGATATTTTCGTCGCCGACTTTCTCGAGGATTTCGATATTTGCGCCGTCCAGCGTGCCGATCGTCAAAGCGCCGTTGAGTGAGAGCTTCATGTTGCCGGTGCCCGATGCCTCCATGCCGGCAGTGGATATCTGCTCTGACACATCGGCGGCAGGAATGATCTTCTCTGCCAAACTGACATTGTAGTCCGGCAGGAAGACCACCTTGAGCAGGCCACGCACCATCGGATCGGAGTTCACTACGTTCGCGACGTCGTGCACGAGCCGGATGATCAGCTTGGCCATACGGTAACTTGCCGCCGCCTTGCCAGCGAATATCTTGACACGCGGTACCTCTTCAGTCGTCGGGTGCGCGCGGATTGCGTTATACAGGGCGATCGTCTGCAGGACATTCAACAACTGTCGTTTGTATTCATGGAATCGTTTGATATGCGCGTCGAACAATGCCGCGGGGTCGAGGGTAATTCCAAGCCTGTCAGCCGCCAGCCGGGCAAGGACAGTCTTGTTGTCACGGCGGATGCTGCTGAGCCTGTCATGCAGCGCGGTATCCTGTGCATGGGCAGCGAGGTCATTCAGCGCCAGAGGGTCATCCAAGACCCGTTGCCCCAGCACATCAACCAGCAGCCTGGTCAGGCCAAGGTTGGCTTCGAACAGCCAGCGGCGGAACGTTATGCCGTTCGTCTTGTTGACGATCCGCTCGGGATAGAGTGTGTGCAAGTGCCGGAAGACGGTCCGGCGCATCAGGTCCGTGTGCAATGCGGATACGCCGTTCACCTTGTGCGATCCCAGAAAAGCCAGGGTGCTCATGCGGACACGTTGCCCGCCGGCGTCGTCTATCAGGGAGACCGTATCCAGTGGCGGCGTATCGCTCCGGCTGGCAATGCGCAATTCGTCCAGGTGTGACCGATTGATCTGATAGATGATCTGCATGTGGCGCGGCAGAAGTCGCCCGATCAAGGCAGCCGGCCAGCTCTCCAGCGCTTCGGGAAGCAGCGTGTGGTTGGTATAGGAGATGGCATTGTTGGTGATCTGCCATGCCTGTTGCCAGGGAACGCTGTGGACATCGACAAGCAATCGCATAAGTTCTGCGACTGCGATCGCCGGATGCGTGTCGTTCAACTGGATGGCAACCTTGTCAGCCAAGCGGTGGATATCGCCATGCTGACGGACATGCCGGGCAACCAGATCCTGGAGCGAAGCCGAGGTAAAGAAATATTCCTGGCGCAGGCGAAGTTCCTGCCCCGCTGGGTTCTCATCGCTCGGATACAGCACCTGGGAGATCGAGTTCGCCCTGGCACGCGCCGCCAGCGCGCCGACATGGTCGCCCTGATTGAACGTCTCCAGGCTCAGTGGGTTCAACGCCCAGGCCGACCACAAACGCAGCGTATTGGCGTAATGCCCGCGCCAGCCGATTATCGGGGTATCATAGGCGATTGCGGCAACGGTCTCGCCTGGATGCCAGATGCAACTTGCATAGCCATCTGCACCGTCACGTGTCTCCACAGTGCCGCCGAATCCCACGGCATGTTCCGCATCCGGTCGGGCGACTTCCCACGGGTTGCCCAATGACAGCCAATCCTCGGGATATTCCTGCTGCCATCCATCCTTGATGACCTGGCGGAACATCCCATGATCATATCGGATGCCATAGCCATGAGCTGCGATGGCGAGTGTCGCCATGCTCTCCATCAGACACGCAGCCAGCCTGCCGAGCCCGCCGTTGCCAAGTGCGGCGTCAGGTTCAAGTTCGCGCAGCCGGTCGAAGTCGACGCCCAGTTCGGCGAGAGCCAGGCGCATGCGACCTGCGAGGCCCAGATTATTCAGTGAGTCAAACAGCAGCCTGCCGATGAGGAACTCCAGCGAAAGGTAGTAGACTCGCTTGCATTGGGAAGCATAGTTGGCACGCGTCGATGCCATCCAGCGTTCCAGAACGTGATCGCGCACGGCGAGAGCCGTTGCGAAGAACCAATCACGGTCGGTCGCGACGATAGGATCGCGGCCTACGGCATAGGTGAGCTTGGCAACCACGAGGTCCCGGAGGGCGGCGACGCCCTCATCTTCCGTTGGTATGGCGATGCGCGACGCATCAGCGCTGGAGATGATTCCGGAACTCATGAACTGCAACGGCGAGCGAGAAAACGCGCGGGCATGAGGGTGCGTCTCGTAGGTTTGAGGGCGGTGAGGTTCTTGCGGACAATGGGAAAGAAACTGTTAATCGGGTCGTGCGCCCGTGCGGACTTCCTGCCCTGCGATGCGCATCGGTCAGGGGCTTGCGGAATAAGTGTCCCGAGTTCACCGCGTCACGCTCGCGAAGGCGGGCGTACGACGGTAGCCAGATTTTGCGACTCTGCCTTGTGATATCACGGTGACGTTGCCAGATCGAAGCATTTGCTTTGCGGCACGAGCGCCCCGCAGCGATCGTGTCGGGCGATTTATTCCTGGCAGTACTCAGGTCCCTGGTAATCTGAACTTCTGATGATTCGCATTAATCAATCATCAACCGAATGCGGCCTAATCCGCCGCTGCGGGGGAACGGGGGTGTCGTTACAGTCAGGTTCGGCTGAATCCAGCGCTTCGAATCGCAGATCGCAGCTTGTCGCCAGGCTGCCGCGAACCGTGTGAGTGACGTTCCAGACGTGATCCCAGTGTGAGTGGACGACGGTGGCTAGCCAATGTACGTGGTCATGGTGGCATCGGAATGCTCTCCCGTCGTGCAGGTTGGCGGTCTTGCGGACGTTGTATACGGCCTCAGTCGGGAGCTTGAGATTCGCGGTCATGCCGTTGAGATCATTCTCCCTATGTACGAAAGTATGCGCTACGATCGCATCTGGGGCTTGTGCGTCGCCTACAATGACCTTTGGGTGCCCTGGCATGGTGGCGCGGTGCGATGCGTCGTGCATTTCGGCTTCGTGAATGGCCGCAAATGCTTTTTCATCGAGCCGCATTCACAACATAACTTTTTTCGCCGGCCCGGGACATATGGCTACGGCGATGATCCTATGCGCTTTGCATTCTTCAGCAAGGCGGCGTTGGAATTCATGCTGAAGGCGAACAAGCGACCGGACATCATCCATTGTCATGACTGGCCCACTGGGCTGGTGCCTGTGCTGCTGTTCGACATCTACCAGCATCTGGGAATGAGCTCGCAGAGGATTTGCTTTACGATGCACAATTTCCGCCATCAGGGTCAGGTGGGGCCGGAATTGCTTTGGGCGACAGGATTGGGGCGGCCGGAACACTATTTCCATCACGACCGGCTGCGCGACAACTTCAATCACGGCCTGCTGAACCTCGCCAAGGGTGGTATCGTTTATTCGAATTTCGTCACAACAGTGTCCGATCGGCACCGCTGGGAGACAGTGAGCACCGATCAGAATTTCGGCCTCGGACAAACGCTGTGGACCCATGGCTGCAAGTACGGGGGCGTGCTCAACGGCGTTGACTACGATATGTGGAATCCGGAAATCGATCCGCACATCGCGCAGCGATACGGCATCGACTCGCTTGAGCGAAAGTATGAGAACAAGCGCGCTCTGCGAGAACGGTTCTGGCTACGCGATGGCTTCAAGCCGATAGTCGCCTACGTGGGGCGGCTTGACAGTCAGAAGGGCGTGGAGCTGTTGCGCCATGCGCTGTTTCATACACTTTCGCATGGCGGCCAGTTCGTATTGCTGGGGCCAACGGCGGAACCTTCGATCAGCGGGCAATTCTGGCAGCTCAAACATCAGTTGAACGATAGCCCCGACTGTCATCTTGAATTGCGGTTCGACTCGGAACTGTCGCACCTGATCTACGCCGGTGCGGATATGCTGGTGGTGCCAAGCCGGTTCGAACCGTGCGGCCTGGTGCAGATGATAGCGCTGCGTTATGGCACGGTGCCGGTGGTGCGTGCGGTCGGTGGCCTGGCCGACACAGTGTTCGACCGCGACCATTCCTGGCGTCCTGTCCACGAGCGGAATGGCTACGTGTTCGAGCACGCGGATAACGGCGGGGTAGAGTCAGCTCTGCATCGCGCGCTTGGGCTGTGGTACTCGCATCCGACGGAGTTTCGCCAGTTGATGGCGAATGGAATGCGGAGCGATTACTCGTGGAGCCGACCTGGCCAGGACTACCTCAACATCTACCAGCATATTCGCCACAAGTGACGGTTTGCAGGAGCGCATATCAGATGGCCGACGACCTGCCAGACACAGTTGATGGACTGCCCAACATTTCCGGCGCGGAGGAAGGCATAGCTGCTGCCATCGCAGCCGCCGCCGAGCGGCCTGTCTTCCTGTCCGACAGTGCAATAGACTTCGCACGTATCCGTAGCGCGTTCGCAATCGGCTTGCACATGCACCAGCCGCTGATTCCCGTCGGTGACGATCTGAGAACCGCAGAGATCGCGAGCAATCTGAAGCAGATGCTGGAGCGCGGCAACGACGAACAGCGGGGCAATGCCAATGTGTTCCGTTGGTGTTACAAGCGGATGGGCGAATTCGTGCCCCAGTTGGCCGAGCAGGGCAGGCAGCCGCGGGTCATGCTCGACTACTCCGGTACGCTGCTATGGGGCCTGCGCAAGATGGGATGCGATGACGTATTCGACGCATTGCGCACCATCACGTGCGATCCGCACTATCGCCGGTATGTCGAATGGCTTGGATCCGGCTGGGGCCACCCTGTCGCACCATCGACGCCGGTACAGGATTTCAGGCTGCACCTTCGAGCATGGCAGATGCACTTTGCTGCGCTGTTCGGTATCGAGGCACTGCAACGGGTCCGCGGCTTCTCACCAGCGGAGATGGCACTGCCGAACCATCCGGATGTCGCCTATGAATTCGTCCGTGCACTGCGGGAATGCGGTTATCGCTGGGTGTTGGTGCAGGAGCACACGGTCGAGTGCCCGGACGGCAGCGGACCGGTGCATAAGCATCTGCCACACCGTCTGGTGTGCCGGAATTCACGCGGGGAGATCGCGGACATCATTGCGATCATCAAGACGCAGGGCAGCGACACGAAGCTCGTGGCACAGATGCAGCCTTACTATGAGGCACAGTCACTGTCGCGCTGGGAACTCGCAGGCCGGTCAGTACCACCGCTGGTGACGCAGATTGCCGACGGCGAAAACGGCGGCGTCATGATGAATGAGTTTCCGCCGAAGTATCTGCAAACGATTGGAGAATCCTCCGGATCAGACGTGCCGGCGATGAACGTCACGGAGTATCTGGAGCACCTGTTCGCATCCGGTATCAGGGAGACTGATCTCACTGAGCTGCAACCGGTTCACCAGGCACGGATCTGGGGCCGTTTCAAAGCAGGCGGCGAGGCGACGAATCTCGCGGGGGTGATCGAGCAACTGCACAAGGAGGATTCCCGCTTCAATGTCGAAGGCGGGAGCTGGACCAACGATATTTCCTGGGTGAAGGGATACGAACGGCTACTTGGTCCGATGGAGGAGGTCAGTTCGCTGTTTTACGAGAAGGTCATCAAGCCTGGCCGGCGCACGGATGAAGCGCGGTACCGGAATGCCCTGTTCCATCTTCTGACGTGCCAGACCAGTTGCTACCGGTATTGGGGGCAAGGGGTCTTTGTCGATTACGGCACCGAGATCTGCCGCCGGGCGAAGGAAATCCTTACGCACGACTACTGACTGTCTGGCCCGCCCAACGGGGGCAGAGAGGGGAAGTGCTGAGGCGCCTGGCGTGATCAGATCAGACGTCCGAGACTTTTTCCCAGGTGATTTCACGATGTTCGGTCACGCCATCACGACGCGCGGTGGCGGGATCAAGATCATGAGCCCGTTCTCGAACCGCACACCCCGAGGCTGTTTCGAGCCGATCCGGCTTGGGTCCGGCGCGGCATCGACGGTAGTGACAAGCTGCTTGCCGTCGTACGTGTATGACCCGGTATAGCCGCTGTATTCCCGTTTCTGGTCGCCGGGAATGTTCGGGCGCCAGTCAATCATCATGACCGCCATGCGACCGCCGCCCATGACGATACGGCCCATGCCTTGGCCCTCGTAGGGCGAAGGCCTTGGATTACCGGCGTCATCGCGTGCCATGGCACGCACCAATCGCCAGGTTCCCTCGATAGACTCCATGATCCGATCCCGTGTTGGTTGTCAGTGGCCTCGCACAGTGGGTCTATCCCCTGCCAAAGCCAAGCCAATCGCGATACCAGCCGATTGTCTCGGTCAGGGCCTCTGCCAGGGTCCATCCCGGCGTCCAACCAAGCATGTCCCGCGCTTTCCCAGCCGCAAGATACTGACGCGGGATCTCGGCAGTCGCCTCCCCCAGAATAATGGGCGTCAGGTCGGGTCTGCCTGCCAGTTCAAGAATCGTTTCGACCAGCTTGATCACGGACAGCGGCTGTTCGCCGCTGAAGTTGAAGGCATGGCCGTGCAGGGCCGGGTTCTCCATCCGCTCCGCGAGCATAAGATAAGCCAGCACGGCATCCCGGACATAGATGTAGTCCCGCACCATCGTGCCGTCGCTGCGCAGCACCGGACGTTCGCCATTCAGCGCCCAGCGAATGGTGCCTGGTACGATCCGGCTGAAATTCAGGTCTCGACCGCCAAAGAAATTGCCAGCCCGGGTAATGCACACCGGCAACCCGTAGGTCTGGTGATAGGTCTGCGCGAGGATGTCGGTACAGCTTTTCGAGGCGTCGTATGGATGGCGGCCATTCAACGGCATTGTTTCGTCATAAGGCAGATGTGCAGCTTCGCCATATGCCTTGTCGGACGAGGCGATGACGATCCGCTTGACCTTCTTGCCGAGTTCCCGGCAGGCGTCGAGCACGTGCCAGGTGCCGCGGATGTTCGCCTCGAATGTCGACCTGGGATTGCGCAATGCGATCCCAACAATTGGTTGGGCACCAAGATGGAGGACGGTATCCGCTTCGTGCTCGTTGATCGCCCGCAGAACGGTTTCGTATTCCTCCAGCGCCCCTTCCACGATGAATTGCGGGATGATCGCCGGATCGTCCTCGCCGTAGCGGCGATTGCGGTCGCGTACCAGTCCGATGGTGGTGGCGCCCAGCAGGTTGAGTTCCCGCACCATCCAGGAGCCGAGAAAGCCGCTGCAGCCGGTGACGAAGACGCGCCGTTCAGCCCAGAATGCCGAATTTGCCGAGGGGGGCATGATTATTCCGCGGCAATCTCGTGGGCCAGCCAGGGGAGTTCACCTGATGCGAACATGGTCTCCAGCTCCTGTTGGTCCTTGTAGGTATCCATCGATTTGAAGAAGCCGCGGTGGCGGAACGATGACAGATGGCGCCCGGCCAGCAGATTGGGGAACACTTCGCGCTCGAGGTTCTCGCCTTCCCAGTGGTCAAAGATCTGCCGGCTCATGACGAAGAATCCGGCATTGATCCAGTACTCATCCAGCACCGGCTTTTCGCGGAACTCGGTGATCCTGCCGCTGTCATCGGTGGTAACGGTGCCGTACTGCGACCGCAACGGTACACAGGTGATGGTGGCGAGCGAACCGCTTCGGTGATGGAACGCCACCAGCTCCTTCAGCGGAACGTCGCTCAGCCCATCGGCGTACGTCGCCATGAAGGTGTCGCCGAGCAGGTGCCGACATTTGCTGATACGGGCGCCGGTGTCGGCGTCCTTGCCGGTGTCGATGATCTGCACATTCCAGCCAAGCGACCGGTTGGCAAAATAGTCGATGATGACTTCCTTGCGATAACCCACTGACAGGATGAAATCGGTAATTCCCTCACGTGCATAAAGTTCCATGACCCGCACGACGACGGGCTTGCCGCCGACAGGCATCATGGGCTTCGGGAGGTACTCGGTGTATGGATACGCCCGGGTTCCGGCACCACCCGCAAGAATCACAACCTGCATTTTGCCCCTCTCGTTGTGCCGTCGCTCGAATTGCCGGTCATCGGTCAAGCTCTCCAGCCGTAGCGGTGATCACATGCGCGATGCAGTGAGATTTGTCACCATTATCACCTGCGAGAATAAACTGCGCGCTCCGTTGTGCGGATTTTAGAAGACTCAACCTATCGTTGCCGCATGCCGGATGCGAGCGGTTGATGGTTGGGCGGAGGCCTGAAACACGCGGGGATGCACGCTCTGTGGCATGTCCGTTCAGGTGCATTGAACCCTCCGACACGGACCGACGCGCCGGAGGCGTTCGGTTTCCCCAACGATATCTCGGTCAGGGCGCGCGGAACTGCCCCTGATCTTAACACCATGTTAACGAGGGTCGTAGGCGGATCAAAGAAATTTCAACAAGCGTTCAGCACAGATAATCGTGAGGGCGCCGAACCGGTGCGGTCCGCGTGATGACGGCCCCGCAGAGAGCGTCCCGGTCCTGCGGACCGCCCGACTGCCAGACACGGTTTCTTAATCCGGCGATGCCAAAACGGCGCCAGAGAGGGTCGCCCCGGCGCTCTCAGTTCGAAGAGTCATCGTATTGACCATGACTGAGACAGATCCTGCGCGTGTGGTGCTGGATGGCGCAATCGGCATCCGCACGATAGTCGCTCTGCGCGGCGACCTGCTGGCAGCGCTGGCCGACCAATCGGCTGTGACCATCGATTGTGCCGCTGTGGAAAGCGTCGATCTGAGTTTCATCCAGCTGCTCCTCTCCGCCCGGCTCAGCGCCCGCGGATCCGACAAACAGCTGCTTCTGGCTTCGCCTGCCGGCGGCGCTCTGCGCGAGGCGTTGGAAAAAGGCGGCTTCCTGGGCCAGCCCGCCACAGAGCCATTCTGGGCCGGTGACGCATGAGCAAGACCATCCTCAGCGTCGATGATTCGGCGAGCGTGCTGCAGATGGTGAAGCTGACGCTGACCGGCGGAGGCTACAATGTCGTGCAGGCTTCCAACGGCGCCGATGGCCTCGTCAAGGCCCGTGGCGGCGGCATCGATATGGTGCTGACCGATCTGAACATGCCGGTGATGAACGGCATCACCATGATCCGTGAAATGCGCAAGCTGCCGCAGTGCACCGGCCTGCCGATCATTTTTCTGACCACCGAGTCGGCCGCGAGCATGAAGCAGGAAGCCAAGGCCGCCGGTGCCACAGGATGGATCACCAAGCCATTCCAGCAGGACCAGTTGCTGGCCGTCGTTCGTAAGGTGCTCGGAACATGAGCGGTACCGACCCGGCGCAAACCTATCGTCAGGAAGCCGCCGAACTCCTGGAGCAGCTTGAGCTTGCACTGCTCGACCTGGAACACAGGCCGGGTGACGCAGACCTGGTGAATACCGCATTTCGCGCACTTCACACGATCAAAGGCTCCGGCGCGATGTTCGGCTTCGATGCCGTTGCCGCGTTCACTCACCACGTCGAGACCGCATTCGATGGCGTGCGGAAGGGAGAGGTCGCCGCAAGTGCAACGCTGATTGCGGTGGCGTTGTCGGCGAAGGACCAGATCCGTCGCCTGATCGAAGAGCCTGACAGCGTTGACGAAGCGGATGGCCTTGCGATCCTCGATCGTCTGCGGACCGCGCTTTCGGCCCCGGTTGCTATCGTCCAGCCGGCAGCGACGACATGGCGGGTCCGGTTCCGGCTGCCGACTGACGCCATGGCGATGGGTACCAACCCGCTGTTGCTGCTGGACGAGCTGCGCGCGCTCGGTCCGTGCACCGTCGTTGCGGACACCAGCGCAATCCCACCGTTGGAGACGCTGGATCCGACTGCATGCCACATCGCGTGGGACGTGATGCTGACCACCTCCCAGCCGCGTTCGGCCATCGAGGAGGTATTCCTGTTCGTGCTGGACGAGATGCAACTCGACCTTGAACAGGTCGTGGGGCAATCGCCCGAACCGGGGCGTCCGCCTGAAGACAGGTCCTTGGTGGCGCCCACGCGTGCCGAAGCGGCTGCATCTTCGACCGCGAGCAGCATTCGCGTGCCCGCCACGCGGCTGGACGACTTGATGGATCAGGTGGGCGAACTGGTCATCGCGCAGTCCCGCCTGAAGCAGATCGCCGCATCCAGCCACGACGTGCAGGTCAAGACGATCTCGGAAGAGATCGAGCGCCTGGCCATGGAACTGCGCGACAGCACGATGGGCGCCCGGCTGGTGCCGATTGGCCAGTTGTTTGGCCGCTTCCGTCGCCTGGTGCACGACCTGTCGCACGAATTGGGCAAAGAGATCGCGCTGGCGCTGTCAGGCGAAGAGACCGAACTGGACAAGACGCTGATCGAGCGGCTGGCAGATCCGCTGATTCACCTGATCCGCAATTCGGTCGATCATGGCATTGAGTCTCCGGCGGAACGCGAAAAGGCGGGCAAGCCACGCCAGGGCCGGATCGAGCTTGCGGCGAGACATCTGGGCCACGAAGTGCTGATCACCATCAGCGACGATGGCGGCGGCCTTGACCGAGCGCGCATCCAGCAGCGGGCTGAAGAACAGGGATTGCTGCCTCCAGGCACCAAATTGGGCGACAGCGAGCTGTTCCAACTTATTCTCCAGCCGGGATTTTCCACAGCGACGCAGGTCACCAGCGTCTCCGGCCGCGGCGTCGGCATGGATGTGGTGCGCCGGTCGATCGATACGTTGCGCGGCAAGATCGACATCGCTAGTCAGCCGGAACGGGGAACCGACATCACGCTGCGTCTGCCGCTGACACTCGCGATCATCGATGGCCTGCTGGTGCGAGTTGGGGCAGGACGCTACGTCATACCGCTTTCCGCGATCGAGGAATGCGTCGAACTCAGTGAGTTCGACGACACAAGATCCCGCGGCCACAATTTCCTGAACATCCGCGGCAGCCTCGTGCCGTTCCTCCGGCTGCGCGAAGTGTTCGCGACGCATACGCAGCCCGATCCATTCCAGAAAGTGGTGATCGTTTCCGCCGGCGACCAGCGTGTCGGGCTCGTGGTCGACCAGGTCATTGGCGATCATCAGACCGTCATCAAGTCGCTGTCGAAGCTGCACGCCGACGTGGCGGCATTTTCCGGCGCCACCATCCTCGGCGACGGCACCGTCGCACTCATCATGGAGATCGCGCACCTGGTCGAACACGGCCAGCAGCACGAGGAAACCATGCAGGCCGCGGAATAAATCACATGACGCAGGCAACCGACCGCTCGCTTGTGGTGCTGATCCTTGAGCTGCAGGGCGAAAGCTTCGCCATTGAGACAGCGCAGGTCAGAGAGATTCTCGACCCGGTACCGATCACCGCGGTGCCGGGTGCGGACGAAGCAGTCAATGGTCTGATCAATGTGCGCGGGCGCGTCGTTCCACTGGCGGATCTGCGGTTGATCTTCGGTATGCCGCAGGAGGAGGAAGGCAGGGACGCCCGCATCGTGGTGATCGAGGTCCCGATCGACGGCGATCCCACGACCATCGGCATTCGCGCCGACAAGGTGAACGAAGTCACCGAACTGGCTGCTGCATCGCTCGAAGCAACGCCGCGTATCGGCTTGCGCTGGGAGCCGGAATTCATCACCTGCATCGGCAAACGCAACGACGGGTTCGTCGCGGTGCTGGATATGGGTCGAATTCTTTCCCGGCTGGTTCGCGGCGACAAGCCGGCCGCGGCAGCACTGGCTGCCGCCGCGGCCTGATCAGGCGTCAGGCGGATGACCGTTTGGTCAACTCGGTCGAACCAACACGGTTCGTCTTCGGCTCAAAGGGGCGATTGCAATGCGATTCACCATTAAGGCGAAGCTCGGTCTGGCATTCGGGGTCGTCATTCTGTTGTCGCTTGCCGCCGGCTTACTGGCAATTCGCGATCTCGCGGAACTCAATAATGCCGTCGATCAGTTGGTCGATGTCTCCGCCGAGAAGGTGAAGCTCGGCAACCAGCTGGAAACGCAGTTCAGCAATCTGGCCAAAGCCGAAAAGAACATGATCCTGGCCGATACCGAACAGCTCATGGATAAGTACGACGCCGAAATGCTGAAGCTGCGGCAGGACATCAAGTCCACACAGGCGCGGCTGCGAAGCATGGCGACCGATGCCGGCAAACAGGATGTCGATAAGTTTGCCGCGGGCTTCGATCAGTATGTCGCGACGCAGGACAAAGTGCGGGAACTGACCCGGCGGAGCACACAGGCGAAGGCCACCGATCTGTCGCAGAAGGAAGCACAACAGCGCCTTGATCATGTACTCGAGAGCCTGCAGTCGATCCGCGACAGACTTGCCGCGGCACCGCCGTCAACCGAATCGACCGCGACGCTGCCGACAATCGCGCGGCTGTCGGAGGCGTTGCGGACCGTCCAGCGGCTCGAAAAGGATCTGGTCATCAATACGGACGACACGGTTCTCGGTCGATACAATGAGCAATACGCGGCTGCCTTGCGCCAGATGCAGCAGATGCGCCAGGAATTCGAGGCAGCGGTGCCGACGCAGGATCGGTTGGCCGCACGCGAGGTCGCCGCGGGCATCGAACAATGGACGCGGCTATCCATGCAGGTTGTCGCTTTGGGAATGGAGAACGGCACCGCCAAGGCGTTCCATCTGTCAGCGGGGCAGGGTCGTCAGTTGCTCGATACGGCATTGTCGCAGCTCACGCCGATACTCGAACGCAACGCCCGGATGATGGCCGAAGAGCGAACAGTGACAGGAGAGACATATGCGACGGCACGCGTGACGATCCTGGCGGCGCTGGCTGTTTCCCTGCTGATCGGTGTCGGCGCGGCTGGCTGGCTGGCTTATTCGATCAGCCGTTCTGTCCGCCGCGCCGGCGACCTCACGCAGGCCGTTGCCAACGGCGACCTCACGCAAACCGTGACACACGTGACGCGTGACGAACTGGGCGATCTGACCGCGCACGTCAATGAGATGGTGCTCCGGCTTCGTCAGGTGGTGGCTGATGCATTGTCGGCGTCCGACAATGTTTCATCTGGCAGCCAGGAGATGTCAGCCAGCGCGCAACAGCTTGCGCAGGGCGCCAGCGAACAGGCTTCGTCCGGTGAGGAAGCCTCGTCCTCGATGGAGGAGATGGCGGCCAACATCAAGCAGAACGCCGACAATGCGACGCAGACCGAGAAGATCGCGCGACAATCGGCGAAGGATGCGGACACCAGCGGTCAGGCAGTCAGCAATGCAGTGAGCGCGATGCAGACGATCGCCGAGAAGATTACCATCGTGCAGGAGATCGCGCGCCAGACGGACCTGCTGGCATTGAATGCCGCGGTGGAGGCGGCCCGTGCGGGCGAACATGGGCGCGGCTTCGCCGTGGTCGCCTCCGAGGTGCGCAAGCTGGCGGAGCGCAGCCAGGCGGCGGCCGCGGAGATCAGCACATTGTCCTCGCAGACCGTGAGAGCCGCCCAGGATGCTGGCGAAATGCTGGTCCGCCTGGTGCCTGACATCCAGAAGACCGCCGAACTGGTCGCCGAGATCAGCGCCGCCTGCCGCGAGCAGGATGTCGGTGCAGCACAGATCAATACCGCGATCCAGCAGCTCGACCAGGTCACGCAGCAGAACGCCAGTGCCTCCGAGCAAATGTCAGCGACCTCGGAAGAGCTTGCGGCGCAGGCAGAACAGTTACAGGCGAGTATCGGTTATTTCCGGATCGACGCGGTCGGATCGTCTGCCCAAGTCCGCGCACCCATGCCAACCGTACACGCTGTCGCCAGGCGCAAACCTGCCGTGGCCGCTCAGCGTGGTCGCGGATCGGTACCCCCACCGAAGCCGGCGCAGGCCGCCACGGCGCGCCCGGCGGCAGGCGCACGACCGAACGGCCATGCCGGCAATGGCATCGATCTCGACCTCACTGCTGCCGATGAAGGCACGACGGACCGTGAGTTCGTCCGATATTAGCCGAACAGCAGCCTTCAGCCCCTGAGGCAGGAGCCACGCTATGCGACTATCCATCAAGTCCAAGCTCGGCATCACATTCGGTGCTGTCATTCTCATCGGCGCCATCGTTGGCACGCTGGCCGTGCGTGACCTGTCGGCCTTCAACGCGGCAATCAATGAGCTGATCGAAGGTCCGGCGCAGCGTGTTCAGCTTGGCGAGCGTCTGCAAACCACGTTCGCCACACTCGCAAAGGCCGAGAAGGACCTGATCCTCGCGGACACGGAACAGGCGATGGATCGCTATGACGCGGATATCCTCGCCAGCCGCCAGGAACTGAATGCGCTTGAGGACAAGCTGCGAGCCATATCAGACGACGGCCTGAGGCAGCATATCAACGCGTTCGCGCAGTCGGTTGCGGGCTACATCGCCGTGCAGGACAAGGTGCGCACGCTTGCGCGCCGCGACACGGAGAGCAAGTCCAAGGCGCTGTCGCAGACGACGGGCCAGCGGGCGATGGAAGCGCTGGAGGCCTCGCTGCGCACGCTGTTCGCGCGACTGCCGTCGGAACAGGCGCATGCAGCCGCTCTGACAATGGAAATGCTGGTTGCAGCCTTACGTCTGCAGCGACTGGAGAAGGACATCGTACTCGCCAGCGACGAGGCACTGCCGCAATATACCAGCAAGGTCGTGGCGGTGCGGAACGAGTTCGTGCGCCTGCGCGACGAACTCCTGACAGCGTTGTCCGCATCCGAACGACTGGCCGCGCGCGAGATCGATGTCCAGAGTGACGCCTGGCTGAAGATCACGGATCAGGCCATTGCCCTTGGCACCGAGAACACCAACGCCAAGGCTTTCGCTCTGTCGGCTGGGGAAGGTCACAAGCTGCTGGACGCCGCGAGCGCGCAACTGCGGCCGCTGCTGGAACAGAATGCGCGCATCATGGCGACGCAGCGGGAAGCCACCGCCGAGATGTATGCGAATGCCCGCAACATCGTCATTGGTGCGCTGATCCTGTCCATCGTTCTCGGCATTGGCGCGGCGTACTGGCTCGCGCGGACCATCGGCCAGGTGCTGGTCGAGGCAATGGGTGCCGCGGACAACGTCTCCTCCGGCAGCCAGGAACTGTCGGCCGCCGCGGAGCAGTTGTCGCAAGGCGCCACTGAACAGGCCTCCGCGGGTGAGCAGGCGGCGGCATCGATGGAGCAGATGTCGGCGAATGTGAAGCGCAACGCGGAGAACGCCAGCCAGACCGAGCATATTGCGCGTCAGTCGGCCAAGGATGCGGAAACCAGTGGCACCGCGGTGGGCCAGGCGGTGCACGCGATGCAGACCATCGCCGAGAAGATCACCGTTGTGCAGGAGATCGCGCGTCAGACGGATCTTCTGGCGCTGAATGCCGCCGTGGAAGCAGCCCGGGCAGGCGAGCACGGTCGCGGCTTCGCGGTGGTCGCTTCCGAAGTGCGCAAGCTGGCGGAACGCAGCCAGGCCGCTGCGACCGAAATCGGCACGGTATCGGGCGAGACGCTTCGTGCCGCCCATGCGGCCGGCGAGATGCTGACACGGTTGGTGCCGAACATCGGCAAGACAGCGGATCTGGTGGCCGAGATCAGCGCGGCGTGCCGCGAACAGGATGTCGGGGCCGAACAGATCAATGCCGCCATCCAGCAACTCGACAAGGTGACGCAGCAGAACGCCGGTGCGGCAGAACAGATGTCGGCGACGTCGGAAGAACTCGCGGCGCAGGCCGAGCAATTGCAATCGGTGATTGCCTACCTGCGCACCGGCGAGCGCACAACGGTGAGCCCACCGATGCGGCCGGTGCCGCACGCGGAAGCGAAGAAGGCGCAGCCAGCCGAATCTCGTGCAGGTGCGGCGACGCCACTGCGTGCCGCGCCGAGGCACGGCAAGCCGAACGGGCACAGCGACTCCTCCGGGTTCGCTCTGCAACTCGGTGGCGACGGCCAGGACAGGGATTTCATCCGTTACTGAAGGACTCGCGCGATGAAACGTGTTGATGAGTCGGATCAGTTCGTCACGCTGGGGCTGGATCATGAGGTGTTCGCGGTGCCGGTCGAACTGGTGCGCGAGATCCTCGATATGCGGCAGCCCTTCCGGATCCCTGAAGCACCGGCGCATCTCGCCGGACTGATCGATGTGCGCGGCCAGGGCGTGCCGGTGATCGACCTCCGGCTGAAGCTTGGGCTGGCGCCACGCGATGCGGGCGCGGACACCCGGATCCTGGTGCTCGATGTGCCGGTCGAAGGCCGCAGCCTGTCACTTGGCCTGATCGCGGACCGCGTATTCGAGGTGACTGCTCTCGATCCCGGCAGCATCGGGCCGCCACCGGATATCGGCACCAAATGGCACTCCGACTACATCGAGGGAATCGGTCGTCGCGGCGACAGCTTCGTCGTCATCTTTGACCTGTCGCGTCTGTTGTCGAGCGAGGATATGGCGCTGCTTCGTGCAACCGGGCCCCATGCTGTGGCCCCTGCCATGATGGGGGCATAGACATGCGCCTGACCATTAAGCTGAAGCTTGTTCTGTCCTTTGCCGTGGTGATCGCATTGTCGGGCGCGATGGCGATCGTCGGCATCACCAATCTCGCCTCACTCAACGACACGCTACAGGACCTTGTGCGCGGTCCGGCGCAGCGGCTTGAGCTGATCCAGGCCATGTACAACGATATCCTGCTGCAGAACCGTGCGGAAAAGAACATCCTGCTCGCCGACAGCGCGCAGGATGTCGCCCGCTACGAGAGCGAAGAGCAGATCGCCGCCCAGCAACTGCAGCAGCATCGGACAAACTACCTGGCGATCGCTACGACGGCTGGAAAGGAGAAGATGGTCGTGTTCGACCGCGCCTATCAGCAATTGCTTGGCGTGCAGGAACGCGTGCGCGAGCTGGCATCGCAAGGCAAACGCGAAGATGCGCGCAATGCATCCCAGGGCCAGGGCAGATCATTGATGCAGGAGGGTGTGCGGCAGCTCGAAGAACTGGTGCGGATGAACCACGAGCTGGTTGCCGCGGCGCAGGTCGATGCATCGCAGCAGTATGCTTCGGCACGAAGCTGGCTGCTCGGCGTTGTGGCGGTCAGTCTGCTGGTCGCGCTGGGTATGGCGACATGGATCTCGCTGGGGATCGCCCGTGGGTTGACGACGGCAAAGGGTCTGGCAAACGCCGTCGCCGAAGGCGACCTTGTCCAGAACGTCACGGTGGCGAGCAACGACGAAATCAGGGACCTGGTCGATGCCATGAACCGTATGTCCGCCAATCTGCGCGAAACCGCACAATTGGCAGACATGATTGCGGCGGGCGATCTCTCGCGTGACGCGCACAGGCTGTCGGAGAAGGACGAACTTGGCATTGCGCTGGAGCGCATGGTGGAGAAGCTGCGTGCCACAGCATCGATGGCCGATCACCTTGCGAACGGCGACCTGACGATCGATGCCAAAAGAGCATCGGACAAGGACGTGCTTGGCACGGCTCTGGAACGGATGGTGGAGCGGCTGCGTGGCGTGGTGAGCGATGCGCTGAGCGCGGCGGACAACGTGTCATCGGGCAGCCAGCAACTGTCGGCCAGTGCGCAGCAGCTTTCGCAAGGCGCCAGCGAGCAGGCCTCCGCCGGTGAGGAAGCTTCGGCGTCGATGGAAGAGATGGCGGCGAACATCAAGCAGAACGCGGAGAACGCCACGCAGACCGAAAGGATCGCTCGCCAGGCAGCAAAGGATACCGAAGCCAGCGGTACTGCCGTGCAGGACGCGGTGGAGGCGATGCACACCATCGCTGAGAAGATTACCATCGTGCAGGAAATTGCGCGGCAGACCGACCTGCTTGCCCTGAACGCTGCGGTTGAGGCAGCCCGTGCCGGGGAACATGGCCGAGGCTTTGCGGTGGTGGCGTCGGAAGTGCGCAAACTTGCTGAACGCAGCCAGGCCGCCGCCGCGGAGATCAGCACGGTTTCGTCGCAGACGGTAAGAGCTGCGCAGTCGGCTGGCGAAATGCTGGCACACCTGGTCCCGGACATTCAGAAAACCGCGGAACTGGTGTCGGAGATCAGCGCTGCCTGTCGCGAGCAGGACGTCGGAGCCGACCAGGTCAATGCAGCTATCCAGCAACTCGACAAGGTGACGCAGCAGAACGCCTCGGCGTCGGAGCAGATGTCGGCAACGTCGGAGGAGCTGGCGGCACAGGCAGAACAGCTACAGGCCAGTATCGGCTACTTCCGGATACAGCAATCCGACGATACGCCGGCACGAACGGCACCCACACCGCGGCCTGCACCGAGACCGCGCAAGCCAGCGCCGCGCATGACGCAACGCAAGACCAGCGGCGCAAAGCCGAATGGCCATGCCTCTAATGGTGTGGCGTTGGATCTTGCGACCGACGAAGACGAACGCGACAGCGAGTTCATACGGTACTAGCCAGAATGCAAGGATGCGCACGATGCGACTGACCATCAAGCTGAAATTAGCCTTGGCGTTCGCCGCAGTGATAACGCTGTCCGCGGGCATGGCTGTGTTCGGCATCAGCAGCCTGACCGCGTTGAATACGACCATGGAGGACGTCCTCAACGGGCCGGTGCAGCGCGCTCAGTGGGAGGAACAGCTGCACCGCCTCCTGCTGGCAATTGTACGTGCGGAAAAGAACCTCGTGCTGGCAGAGACACCGCAGCAGCTGGAAGCCTATAGCCACGAATTGCAGCAACAGCGTGATGCGTTCAGCGCACTCTCAGACAAGCTCTATGCGATCGGCAGCGTCGAAGGTCGCAAACGGTTCGATGTGCTCAGGGCAGGATTTCAGCGGTATGTGGCCGTGCAGGATCGGATGCGCGAGCTTGTCCGACAGGGTCAGCTCGGTGATGCAAGGGCGCTTTCTGCCGGTGACGCGCGACAGCTCGTGCAAACGACGGAAGCCCAGCTCATAGATCTGGTGGATCTCAATCAGAAGATGGTGGTGGAGGCGGAGGCAGCAGCCGCACGGCAATACCAGAATGCACGCATCACTCTGATGGCAGTGGTCGGGGCTGTGCTGCTCATCGCCGCCGGCACGGGGACGTGGATCTCGCTCAGTATCAGTCGCAGGCTGCGCAGCGCCATGCAGCTTGCCGACACCGTGGCGGAAGGCGACCTCAGCAGGTCTCTCACCGTTGCCAGCCACGATGAAATACGCGATCTGGTGGAAGCACTGAACCGCATGACGGTGAATCTGCGGGCCACAGCCGATGTGGCCGAGGCGATCGCAGGCGGCAATCTCACCGTCACGGCAAAGCGCCGGTCGGATGCCGACGTACTCGGCGTCGCGTTGGAGCGCATGCTGGACAAATTGCGCACCGTGGTGTCGGAGGCAGCAGCGGCAGCCGACAATGTCTCGTCAGGCAGCCAGCAATTGTCGGCCAGCGCCGGCGAGCTGTCGCACGGCGCCACGGAACAGGCATCCTCCACCCAAGAGGCGTCGGCCTCCATGGAGGAGATGGCAGCCAACGTGAAGCAGAATGCCGATAATGCGGCGCAGACCGAGAAGATCGCCCGCCAGTCCGCGAAGGACGCGCAGGCCAGTGGCACTGCGGTGGAACAGGCCGTGATCGCGATGCAGACCATCGCCGAGAAGATCACGATCGTGCAGGAAATCGCACGACAGACGGACCTGTTGGCGCTGAATGCGGCGGTGGAAGCAGCGCGGGCCGGCGAGCATGGACGCGGGTTCGCCGTCGTCGCCTCGGAGGTGCGCAAGCTTGCCGAACGCAGCCGGGCGGCGGCCGCAGAAATCGGCACCGTATCGACGCAGACGGTCAAGGCCGCACAATCGGCGGGCGAGATGCTGGCCAGGCTGGTGCCCGACATCCAGAAGACCGCGGATTTGGTGGCGGAAATCAGTGCCGCGTGCCGCGAACAGGATGTCGGCGCCGAACAGGTCAACACCGCGATTCAGCAACTCGACAAGGTGACTCAGCAGAATGCCAGCGCATCGGAACAGATGTCGGCAACGTCTGAAGAACTCGCAGGACAGGCCGAGCAATTGCAGTCGAGCATCGCCTATTTCCATGTCGAGGAGCGGCATCATGCGTCCGCTCCGCTGGTGGTGAAGCGGCCAGCCAAACCCGCCGCCGCTGCGGCTCGTCGCAAGATGAACGGGCAGGCTGCCCCCGACTCGCATGGTGTGCTGCTGAATCTGGCGGCGGCCGATGAACACGACAGCGAATTCGTGCACTACTGATGTCAACACTCGCCATTCAGCCGATTGATCGGCTTCGCCAGCTCGACTTCCGCCGGCTTGCAGAGTTCATTCAGGACTACAGCGGCATTAAAATGCCGCCGAACAAGATCACCATGCTGGAAGGCAGGCTGCGCCACCGGGTGCGTGATACCGGCGCTGCGAGCCTGTCCGACTATTGCCGCATGCTGTTTGAAGGTGACGGCCTGCGGTCGGAAGCAGTCCATCTAATCGACGCTGTTACCACCAACAAGACCGATTTCCTGCGCGAACCGGAGCACTTCCGCATCCTTGTCCGGCAGGTGCTGCCGACATTGCTGGCAGATCGTCATGCCGGCGACCAGGCGCAGGTGAAGCTGTGGAGTGCAGCCTGCTCCACTGGCGCGGAGCCCTACACGCTCGCGATGGTGCTCGCAGACTGGTGCGCGGAACGGAGCGGATTGCGCGTGTCGATCCTGGCCACCGATCTTTGCACTGAAGTACTCGCTGCGGCTCACCGTGCCATCTATCCAGAGACGATGGTGTCCGTCCTGCCACCTGAGTTCCGCCGCCGCTATCTGCTTCGAAGCCGCGACCGGGGACGAAGACTGGTACGGGTCGTTCCGGAGCTGCGTGCCTGGGTGAGGTTTGGGCGGTTGAATCTGATGGATGCAGAATATGAGGTCGCTCACGACTTCGACGTCATCTTCTGCCGGAACGTGCTGATCTATTTCGACAAGCCGACCCAGCGGGCTGTGCTGGAGCGTCTGTGCCGCCATTTGCGCCCCGGAGGCTACATCTTCCTCGGCCACTCCGAATCGCTCGCCGGCATGGACCTGCCGTTGCATTCCGTTGCCAACACCGTGTTGCGCCGTGAACCATGAAACTGCCGATCAAGGTGCTCATCGTCGATGACTCCGCCGTGGTGCGGCAGACGCTGTCCGAGGTACTCGGCAGTGACCCGGATATCACTGTGCTAGGCACTGCGTCCGATCCATTCGTTGCCGCCCGCCGCATCCAGAGCGAGCTGCCCGACGTGATCACGCTGGATGTGGAGATGCCCCGCATGGACGGCATCACATTCCTGCGCAAGCTGATGGCACAGCGCCCGATACCCGTGGTGATGTGTTCGTCGCTGACCGAGCAGGGGTCCGAGACCCTGATGCAGGCGCTCGAAGCCGGCGCCGTTGATGTCATCCTGAAGCCACGGCTCGGCACGGCGCAATTCCTGACCGAGTCCAAGGTGCGCATCTGCGAGGCGGTCAAGGCGGCGGCACAGGCGAGATTGCAGCGTCTGCCGGCGACGCGGCCAGGGGCCGCCACGCCTGCGCGCAAGCTCAACGCCGATGTGATGCTGCCACCGCCTTCGCCTAACCAGGCGATGGCACGCACCACCGAGCGCGTGATCTGCATCGGTGCATCGACGGGAGGCACGGAGTCACTGCGCGTGGTGCTGGAGGCGCTGCCGGCGGCCAGTCCTGGCATCGTCATCGTGCAGCACATGCCGGAGAAATTCACCGAAGCCTTCGCCCGCAGGCTCGATGGGCTGTGTGAGGTTGAGGTCAAGGAGGCGGCCGACGGCGACGCTGTGCTGCGCGGCCGCGTGCTGATCGCGCCGGGCAACCGGCACATGCTGCTGCAACGCAGTGGTGCGCGCTACTACGTTTCGGTGAAGGATGGACCGTTGGTGTCGCGACACCGTCCTTCGGTGGACGTTCTTTTCCGTTCGGCTGCTCACAGTGTGGGGGCCAATGGCGTCGGCATCATCATGACCGGAATGGGTGACGATGGCGCCCATGGTCTGCTGGAGATGAAGCAGGTCGGCGCTATCACGGTGGCGCAGGACGAAGCGAGCTCTGTCGTGTTCGGCATGCCCAAGGAGGCGATCGCCCTCGGCGCGGCCGATAAGGTGTTGCCACTCGATCGGCTCGCATCGGAGATTGTGCGTAATGGACGATGACGATGCCGATATTCCTGCCCCCTGGTGCCATCTGCTGCCCCGCAGAAGGTGCCGTTATCAGCACGATTCTCGGTTCCTGCGTCGCTGTCTGTCTTTGGGACAAACAGCAGCGTGTGGGGGGAATGAACCACTTCCTGCTGCCGCGGTGCGGCAGCGCAGCGCCGAGCCCGCGCTACGGTGACGTTGCCTTCAGCCAGCTTCTCGCTCTGATGCAGCAACTCGGTTGTCAGACGGCGAATCTCCGCGCCAAGGTCTTTGGAGGTGCGGCGGTCCTGCCGTTCGGCTCCAACTGCGACACCGTCGGGACGCAAAATGTCAGCGTTGCACTGGAAGTTCTGCGCATGTGCGGTATTCCGGTCATCGCTCGCCGGACCGGCGGACAGCGCGGTCTGTTCCTGCGGTTCCACACGATGGTCGGCCGGGTGATGGTGCGAGAACTCGCTGCGGCGTCCGGCGCCGTGGCAACCGCTGTGGTACTCCACGGGTAGGACGCGTCAAAACAGAATGTCAGTCAACTCCGCGGCGGCAATCTCCTGGGGCAGCGGTGCGAAACGCGCATGCACCTCCCGCTCGCGTGCCATCGTGTAGCCGGCGGCGATCGTCTCCAACGTGTCGCTGGAGCCAACATCGGTATGCGGCCATGTCATGAAGTCTTCTGCCACCTCGTGCAGCGTCATGGTCAGTTCGTGACGGACCGCGAACCTGGCGATCGCGTCCTCGACGAGTCGACCAACACAATCCGCATCGGTCTGGAGCTGTGCAATCGCCGCGGCGAGCTCCTGTTCCAGATCACTGAGGCGGCGTAGCGGGACAAATACATCATTCGTCGCCTGCGCGATCGCCGAATGCGCGGCCCGGCGCGTGGGATCGCGCAGCCTGTTGGCAACTGGCGTCAGTTTTTCGAGGTCTTGCAGTATTTCATCGGCGTTGCGCCCGAAGCTGGCACTGCACAGCCGCAGTTCTTGCGCGATGGCGGCGAGCGGCTTGCCCGCCGTGCCAAGCCGACCGCACTTCAAAGCCGCATTCAGGCCCATGATGCGGATATCTTCCTGCACGGACTGCACGTTCGCCATGTGCTTTGTAAGGGCGACGACAGCGTCCAGCACGGCAGCCATGCATCGGTCGGTGGCGGCATCGCCGGCGCTCAGCTCGTCAAGCAGGGCCGAGGTCTGCTGGATGTCCGCCTGGACGACGGCAAGGAAACCACGGTTGTGCGCATCTGTCTCGCCGTGCACATCCAGGCTGAGTTGGCCGATGGCACGGGCGGCTCCGCCAAGCTGGCGCAGCCCTGCCTCAACCTGCTCACCCTCGCGCCCCAGCTCATCGGCTGCATCATCCAATTGTGCCGCAAGCAACTGGCCCACTTCGCGATCGGGTGCGGCCAGAAGGTGCACCGCGGCCTGCACGTGCTCCACGCGTTGGCGGATCACGTCGCCCAGCTGCAGGGCGACAATCTGCTCGGCTACCTTGCCGCGAACTGCGTCGGATTGGCGGCGTGCCGCGATCGCGGCATCGGCTGCAAGCTGTTGCTGTGCCTCGATGCTGTGAAGGTTCTCAGCCAGCCGCAACGGTATGGATTGCATGGCAGGACCATGACGTTTGGCAAATGACGTTGCAGCGGCCTGTGCAGTGGCCAGATCCTGATCCACCTGGCTCAAGACGTGGCGCGCCTCATACAGACAGCTTCGCGCCAGCTTTGCCGCATCGCTGATGCTGCCAGCAAACACGGAGAAATCGGCTGCCGCGGTGCCCATGCCGCCGGCCACGACACGGGAGTTCAGCGACAGAATTTCCACCTCCCGCACAACGGGAACCAGGGTCGCCATGCAGCGGCCGGAATCCGCTGTAATGTCACGCAACGCGTCAAGCGCCGCCATGTCGGAGCGGCACGTGTCACCCAGAGTTGCTGTCTGGGTGCTGATGGCGGCGAGGTCGTGCCGTGTGTCCTTCAGTGCATCACCGGTCAGCGTAGCGACGTACTCGGCAAACCGGCCGCTTAGTTTGTCCAGGATGCCAATAGCCCGTTCCAGGCATTGGCCGGCGGCGAGGAAGCCTTCCTCGGCCAGCGTTGCCGCCTCGCCGAGCTTGCTGCTTGCCGCCTCGATCTCGTCCACCATGACACGATGTCATTAGCGCAGGTGTCTTAACAGGCTTCAAACCGATGACGATTGACGCCTCGGTGGTGCCCTATCGGAGATCGCGACGGCGTGGCACGGGCAGAGAAGGTGCTACGGACATGCGGCGGCGTGCAGCACCGGCGGATGCGGTGCGGAATTGCGTATAGCTGGTCTGACCTGGCAACGCCCCAGCGTGGCAGTTGCTTTCCAACGGGCTCCATAACCTCTGATCAGGCTGGCTTCACGGCTGTGAAGTCGAACAGCAACTCTACATTTGCGTCATCGCTTGAGGAGGGTACATCGAACATACAGCGTGCAGAAGACCCGGCCACCTTCCCCGAGAAAGACACGGGATCACCCGAGGACAGCGTAGAAATCTGCTCGAACGTCGGCGTTCCGCGGGCGATGAACGATCCGCCTTCTGCACCATTATACGGCGTGCGCAGGACAACGTACTTGCCGATACGCACGACGAGTGCCGCGCCCGTTCCGATGTTATAGGTTGTCGATATGGTTCCCACCCAATTGTCCACTGAAGAAGCAACGCTCGCCAGCCGGGCCGTCTCGGATTTGCAAACTGTGGCTCGCGCTGCGGATGTCGCCTCGAGCGACCAGGCAGCCCTGCTTCGCTCCACCTGTTCCACAAAGGCCTTCTCGTCTGCCGGCCTGGCAGGCATGTCATAAAGCCAGAGCAGGTAATCGAACTCACCGCTGAAGAATAACCACGCGCTCGCCGACCCAAGGCAGATAACGCACATGAGCCCGGCTGCCTCGCGCCGCGTGAGGTGTCCAAGGCGACTGAGCACGCCATGCGACAGCGAGCTGATGATGAGGATCATCATAAGCAAAAAGAATCCGGAAGCGAGGATGATTCTTGTCACGGCAAGACCCTGACTGTCAGTTCAGTTCAACACTGTCCCGGCAAAGCGTCATCAGGCGCGGCGAGGTTCGACATCCAGTTTCACGACAATGCCCTGAAGGTCGGACGATGGTGCCGGGTAAAGCTGCAGCACCAGCGGATCGTGGCCCGGTATGATGTTATCCGGCGTGCTCGCCAGCCGGCGCATCGTCGCGTAGCCTTGCAGCGTGTCTTCGTGGCTGTGCAGGATCGGGAAGGCACGTCCTTCCTGCATGTTGGCATAGAAATGACTGGCATCGGACGCCAGGACCATCCAGCCGCGCCGCGTCCAGACCCGCACCACCTGCAGTCCCTTCGAGTGGCCGCCAACGTGATGCACTGTCAGCCCCGGTGCGAGTTCGTCCACGCCATCATGGAATGCGACGCGGCCGGCGAACAGCTTGCGCACGATCGCCACCACGTCTTCTTCCTCAAATGGTCCCCGCAATCCCGCGTGGCACATGCAACGGCCGGTGCAGTAGGCCATCTCGATGTCCTGCAGGTGATAGCGGGCGCGCGGGAACAGATCGTAGTTGCCGCAATGATCGTAATGCATATGCGACAGGATCACGTCCTGCACCTGCGCCGGGTCGATCCCAATTGCCTGCAGCCCGACGGCGGGGGAACGGATGAACTGCCGCCCCCGCTTCTGTCCCATCGGCGCGTCGAAGCCGGTATCAAGCACGAAGCTACGCTCGGCTCCCTTGATCGCCCATACGAAGTAGTCGAGCGGCATCGGCGCGTCATGCGGGTCGCCACCGATGAAGTTGTTCGATCGCCGTGCGTTCGCGTTGTGCGCGTAGTGACAGGCGTAGACTTCGTATGGCTCCATCACGCCACCTTCGGCCAGTTCACCTTGGAGGCAGCGATGGAATCCGGATGCACCGCCACCGGACGGCCGCCCTGCCATTGCACGATGCACAGTTTGGCGCCGACACGGCGGCCCTTGTCATCATACTTCAGTGTCTTGTCAGGGAAGAACAGTGCCGGCCCGTCAGTCATATCCAGCGACCGGATTGCCTGCATCACCTTGTGCCGTTCGGCAACGCCGGCGCGTTCCACTGCCTCCTTCAGGATCATCACGTGCACATAGGCGAACACCGAGTCGTGCCCGAACCACGGTTCTTTGGTGCGTTCGACGAACCGCTTCGATACATCCTCCACCGCCTTGCCAGGCCAGTTGGCCAAGCCGACGAGCATGCCTTCCAGGTTTTCCGCACCGGCTACCTTCAGCAGTTCCGGTACACACCAGTGGCCGCCGCCGCCAATCTTGGGAAGCCGGTCACTCTTCAGGTTCATTTCGGCGAATTTGTCGACCAGCAGCTTATCATCGGGCACATTGGTGGACTGGAAGATCACGAAGTCCGGCCGCCCGGAACGGACATGCTGGATGATCGTCGTCGCATCAGCCAGCGGCGGTGTGTAAACCTCATCGGCTACCAGCGTCAGGTTCAAGTTCTTCAACACGTGATCACGGATCGGCTTCATGAAACTGACGGCCGCCGCAGTGTTATCGCCGACGAACGCCACCTTGGTCGGCCGCTTGCCCGACGCCTTCTCCGCCATATCGACGACCATCGGCAGCTCGTCCTCGGCCTGGGCGTCAGCGGTGGGCGAGGACTGGAACACGTATTTGAACCCGCGCCCGGTGATCGCGTCGGAGTAACTCAGTGTCAGCCACGGCAGCTCCGCACGCTCGGTCACTTCGGTTGCGGCCAGCGTGAATGTCGAGAGCCAGCAGCCGAAACCGCCCACGAGATCCGGCTCCTGCGCGATCATGCGCTGCGCGGCGTCCTTCGCCTTCTCCGCCGAGTCACCGGTGTCGAACTCCATCAGCGTCAACTTCGCGCCGCCGAGCGCCTTGATCCCGCCGGCGTTGTTGATGTCGTCGATCGCCATACGCGCGCCCATCTGTTCCAGGATACCCTGGCGTGCCCACGGGCCGGACAGCGGCACCAGCATCGCGATCTTCACGTCCTTCGCCTGCGCGCGAACGCGACGCGGCGCGAGTGCAGCCGCTCCGGTGGCGAGGCCGAGGCCGAGCGCTCCCCGGCGCCCGATTGTGGATGCGTATGTCATCGTCGCGTTCTCCCTTGCGTGTTATGCTTCAGGCGTCGGTCAGGCCGAGATAGGATCTGCGCACCCGGTCATCCGCCAGCAATGTCTCGTAGGTGCCATCAAGCACCATGTGGCCTGTCTCCAGCACGTAGCCATGGTCACTCAATTCCAATGCCTCGGCGACCCGCTGTTCAACTAACAAAATGGTAACGCCGTCCTCGCGATGAATCTGTGACACGCGTTCGAAGATCGTGTCGGCGACCGCGGGCGCCAGCCCCATCGAAGGTTCGTCCAGCATCAGCAGGCGCGGCACGGACGCCAGGCCGCGCCCGATTGCCAGCATCTGCTGCTCGCCGCCGGACAACGTCCCTGCGAGCTGTGACGCGCGCTCGGCCAGGATCGGGAACAGCGTGTGGATACGCTCCAGCGTGTGCTGCCATTGGGCACGCCCCGCCTTGGTGTAGGCACCCATCTCCAGATTTTCCCGGACTGTCAGGGTCTTGAACACCTGCCGTCCTTCCGGCACGTGCGCAATGCCGAGATGAGCGCGGGCGGCCGCGGGCATTTTCAGCAGATCCTGGCCGAGAAACGTGATGCCGCCATGCACCGGCAGAACGATGCCGCAGATCGTCTTGAACAGCGTGGATTTGCCGGCACCGTTCGGACCGACCACAGTGACGAACTGACCTTCGGCCACGGACAGCGACACGTCGGTCAGCGCCCGCAGCCCGCCATAGGCGACGGAAAGACCGCTGACCTCAAGCATTCTGTCGCGCCAGCCACTTCTGGCCGAGATAGGCCTCGATCACCGACCGGTCCTCCACCACATCGCGCGGCAGTCCCGACGCGAGCACGGCGCCATGATCCAACACCACGAAGCGATCCGCCAACCGCAACATCGCATGCATCGTATGCTCGATGATTGCGATGGTGGTGCCTTCGTCCCGCAATTTGGCCAGCACATCCAGCACGTCGTCGCACTCATCGCGTCCCAGTCCGGCGAGCGTTTCGTCCAACAGCAGCAGCCGCGGCTGACCCGCCAGCGCGCGCGCAAGTTCCATCAGGCGGAGCTGTTTGTTGGTCAATTGCCCGGCCTGTCGTGCTGCCAGGTGCAGCAGTCCGACGCGATGCAAAGCCGCCTCTGCTGCGGCGACTGCGTCACGATCCGGCAACCCGGCCCCATAGGCACCGACGACGACATTGTCGAGCAACGGCAGGCGCTGAAAGCTGCGCACCACCTGGAAGGTGCGGCCGACGCCCATGCGGCACACCTGGTGAACCTTGCGCCCCAGCATCGGCTGTCCCGCCAGCAGCGCGCTGCCCTCGTCGGCGGGCAACACACCGTTCAGCACGTTGAACAGCGTGGTCTTGCCTGCTCCATTCGGTCCGATGATCCCGAGGATCTCGCCCTGGGCCACGTCAAAACTCACATTGCTGACTGCTCGCAACCCACCGAAAGAACGTGATAGATTTCGTACCTCAAGCAACGGAGCGGCGCCGGCGATCGGCGCGAAGGTGCGCTGCGCAATGGGTGTGGCCGAAAGGGCAGGGGGCAGCGCTGGAACCGCGCGGCGGAACCAGCGGTCGCGTATCGTCCAGTACAGGCCTTCCGGCGCGGCAAGAATGATGACGATGATCGCTGCTCCGTAGACGACGCCCTGAATGCCAGGAATGACATTGCCAAGCTGAGCGTCCAGCGACTTGGCCAGCGGCACCAGCACAGCGGCCCCAATCACCGGGCCCCATATCGAAGTCACCCCGCCGAACAGCGTGAACACGACGGGCTGTGCGGAAACCAGCAGGCCAAAGACTGAATCCGGTGTGACGACAAGCTGCACGCAGGCATAAAGCCCGCCCGCGGCCGAAGCGATGGTGCCGGACGTGATCAGCGCCCGCACCTTCCATAGCCGCGAGTTGATGCCCGCCGCCTCCGCAGCCAGCTCGTTCTGCCGGATCGCCAGCAATGCCAGGCCGAAGCGCGAATTCTCCATTACGACGCAGGCGAGCACACCGGCAGCCAGCAGCACCACGGCCACCAGCGTGTAAAGCCGCTGATCAGTGAATTCCAGATAGGCTGCCGGGTTTTCACGATGCATCGGCAGCGACATTTCCTGGAAGCCGAGGAATTGCAGCAGGTACATGATCGCCAGCGGGTAGGCGAGCATCGATAGCGCAAAATAATGGCCGCGCAGGCGGAACGTTGGAATGCCAATGATGACAGCGGCGATGGCGCCGGCAAGCATAGCAATGGGAATGCCAATCCACGGCGTGAGGTTCGCGTAGATGAGCAGCAGTGCCACCGTGTACGCGCCGATACCGAAGAACGAGGCGTGTCCGAATGACAATTGCCCGCCGTAGCCGGACAGGATGTTCCAGGAAACGGCGAACACCGCCCATATCGGAACCAGGGTCAGGATCAGTTGATAATAGCTGTTGGTGACGAACGCGGAGACCGCCAGATACACGACGCAGACGATGGCCAGCGTGATCCCGTCACGCCGCAGCCGAACACTTGCTCCTTGCCTCATGCGCGTTCTGCCGAGCGGCCGAACAATCCTTGCGGCAGCAGCATGACGATCATCAGGAACACCACGAAGATTGCTGCGTTCTGCAATTGCGGCGGCAGCACCAGTGCCGAGCATTGCTGCACGAAGCCTACCGTCAGTCCGCCCCAGAAAGCGCCCAGGATGCTGCCCATTCCGCCCAGCACGACACCGGAATACATGATGATCACGTAGTCCAGTCCGATGAACGGGCTGAACGACAGATAAGTCGCCATCAATCCGCCCGCCACGGCGGTGATGCCGCACCCCAGCGCAAACGCGATCCGATAGGCACGATCCACGTCAATGCCCATGTATGTTGCTGCCGTCGGATTGTCCGCCGCGGCGCGCAGCGATTTGCCCAGGCGGGTATATTCAAGGATCAGGTACAAAGCGATTGCGGTGATGATGGCGACGGCGCAGGCGATCAGCCGGGCCTTGTTCAGGAACACCGTTGCATCGCCGTATATCGGCCCGACTTCGAATGCCCGTGACGCAAGCGGCGTGCGCACCGTTTCCGGCGTCGAACCGAACACGATCAGTCCGCCATTCTGCAGGATCAGGGAAATGCCCAGCGTGACCAGAAGCTGGCCGAAATGTCCTTCGTCAATCGATCCCGCGGTGCGCATTCCAGAAACCCGGGTGATCAGGAACCGGTGCAGCAGAGCCCCGCCGGCAAACACGATCGGCCCGGCGCACAGCGCGCCGATGAATGGTCCGAAATAAGGTCCAAGGAATGCCAGCACGCCGCCGCTGCCCACGAGATAGAGGCTGGCGTACATGCCCAGCATCAGCAGCTCGCCTTGCGCGAAGTTGACGATGCGCATGATGCCGAAGATCAGCCCAAGGCCGATGCACATCAGTCCGTAGATGCAGCCAATGGTGATGCCGGCAGCGAGCGCATTCAGCACGTTTTCGATCAGGGCCTCGATATCCAACCGCTTTCCCGCTCCCCCTCTATTGCCACAGCCGGCTTTCTTATCGTCATGGCCGCCCATGTCCCCGGGCTTGACCCGGGGATTGTGCCGGCCATGACGCTGAGCCTGTCTTACTTGCTGACCGCCTCGGCCTCAAGCGACCAGCCAGCAATGAGCTGACCAAGATTGCGCGGTGCGTCGCCAGGCCACAGATGCTCGCCATCGATGGTCGCACCCCACGCGGCGGCGACGCCCATTGCGAGCAATCCGTCCTGCGCCACGGCGCGATAGCCCACGTGATGGTGGCCGTGCACAATCATCCGGGCACCCATCGCGCGTGCCAACGCATCAAGGGCCGCATTCCCCGCCGGATGGCTACGCGGCGCCTCGTGAGTGACCAGGATGTCGGCCCGCTGGCTTGCGAGCTGTTCATAATCCTCCGGCCAGATCGCCGTGGCGCCCAGCGAATGCACCAGCCCGGCGATGTCCTCCTTCCGCCAGCCGCTCCCGAGATCCGCCAGATCTGCGGGCAAGTCGGCACGACGGTGAACGCGTGGCGGGTCGGGCGGCTCCCATATGCGCGGCCGGAACGTGCCGCCGAGGCCGGCGACCCGAACGCCGGCAATCTCCACCACCTGCGCGTGTAATGCCCCTGGCGCCGTGCGAGGATTGCGCTCTGGCTCCACCAGATTCGCCCACATCTCCGGCCCGCCGTCGTTGTCGTGGTTGCCGAAGATCCAGTGCACGGCGATGTCGCGCTCCAGCAGCGGCGCGGCCAGCTCGTCCAGCGGCCGGTCGCACTGGATGTCGCCCAACAGCACCGCGGCCTGGGGCAGCGGATCGAGCGCCGCGAGCCCGGCTTCCACCTTGTTCCACTGCTGGTGGATGTCGCCGATGAAGACAATCGTCATGGCCTGTGTCGTTCCGTCAAACTGGTCCCGGCCTTGACGTTGTCGCGGCGGCATTCCTAGCCTTCCACGAATACGCGCAAATGGAAACACGATGGACGACCGGATCGAGCAGGGGCCCGAGGCATTTCTTAGCCGACTGGAACAGTCCGCCCAGAGAACAGAAACCCCATGCGGTGACGGCACGATGGTGTGGCGCTGTTGGGGAGACAGCAACGCGCCGGTGCTCGTGTTGTTTCACGGCGGCGCGGGGTCCTGGCGGCACTGGGCGCATAATATAGACGTTCTGTCGCAGGACTATCGCCTGCTGGTGCCTGACCTGCCGGGCCTGGGCGAGTCGGCCTTTCCTCCTGACGGCGATGACGCGATGAGTGTTGCTGCCATCGTGGCGCACGGCATCGATGTCATCCTTGGCCTTGACACGCGCTACGACGTGGCAGGGTTTTCATTCGGCGGCACGATGGCCAGCTGCGTCGGCGCAATCCATGGCGCGCGCGTGCGATCCGTCACCATCGTCGGTTCCAGCGGTGTTGGCCCCGCTGGCAGTGCGGTCGAATTGATGAAGGTGCGTCATCTCACCGGGCAGGAGCGTGTCGATACGCATCGCATCAACCTGAACCGTCTGATGATCGCGGATCCCGCGAAGATCGATGACCTCGCGCTGGCGATCCAGGAATGGAACACGCGCCATTCGCGGCTGAAGACCCCGACGCTCTCGCGCAGCGGGGCATTGCCGCGTGCAATCGCGCAGGTGACGGCGCCGGTCAACGGCATCTGGGGTGAGCTTGACGCGCCCGCCAATCCGCGTGCGCCGCAGCGTGTCGAGGCGCTTCGCGCCATGCGGCCCGACGCCGATGTCAGGATGATCGCAGGCGCCGGTCATTGGGTCGCCTATGAAGCGCCGAAGCAGTTCAACGCGATGCTGCTGGAAATGCTGCGGCGTACACGACGATAGCTTACGCCCTCTCCCCGTCGTGGCCGGGCTTGACCCGGCCATCTGAGGCCACACCACGGAGATCACATCATGTCAGATGCAACGAAGATCGAGCCAGGCCCTGGCGAGATGATGGGCAATGCCGGTCCCGGCATGCTCGCCGGTCTTCGCGTGATCGAAGTTGCCGACGAACGCGGGGAATATACCGGCCTGCTGCTGGCCGGACTTGGCGCCGAGGTGGTGAAGATCGAGCCTCCGGAAGGCAATGCAACACGCCGTATCGGCCCGTTCCTGGATGACGAACCTAGCCTGGAGCGTTCGCTGTTCTTCTGGAACTACAACCGCAACAAGAAGTCCGTGGTGCTCGATTTGCGCGAGACGATGGCGCGCGAGCATATGCTGCACCTGCTGGAAGGCGCGGATGTCCTGCTTGACGCAAGCTGTGGCGCACTGAATGAAGCGCTCGGTCTCGATCGTGCGGCACTGAACAGGCGTTTTCCTTCACTGCTGACGGCACGCATGACGCCGTTCGGTGATGACGGGCCATGGAAGGATTTCAAGAGTTCCGATCTGATCCACCTTGCGCTGGGCGGGATCATGATGAACTGCGGCTACGACCCCGACCCGAAGCTGGAATATGATACGCCGCCGATCGCACCGCAGATCTGGCATGCCTATCACATCGCGGGCGAACAGCTTGCCACCGGCATCATCGCCGGGCTGATCAATCGGCATCGTACCGGGCAAGGGCAAGACGTGTCCGTCGCCATCCATGAGGCGGTGTCGAAGAATCCCGAACTCGACATCATGCACTGGGTGATGCGCCGCGTGCCGATATGGCGGATGACCAACCGGCACGCGGCGGAAATCCCGAACCATTCGCCGTCCATCTGCCACACCAAGGATGGCCGCTGGTTCATCTCCCACGGGATGGGTGCACGCGATCTGAAAAATCTCGTGCCGCTGCTGGAGAAGTACGGCATGCAGGCGGACCTGGAGCCGCCACCACCAGACGCGGATTTGAAGGCGCGCCAGGTGCCCGGATCGCAGGCCGGCGACGAAAAGCGCGCGCACATGCTGGACGTCGTGCAGCGCTTCATCCGCGCCTGGACCTACGCCGACATGCCTTGGCGCGAGGCGCAGGATTCTGGCCTGCTGTGGGCGCCGCTGCGCAAGCCGCACGAGAATGCGCTGGATGTACACTGGCTGACGCGCAAGAGTTTTGCGGATGTGCATCATCCGGAGCATGGCCGCAGCTTTCGCTATCCCACCAGCAAATGGCTCAGCAACCGCACAAGCTGGCAGGTAGGCAGGCGAGCGCCGTTGCTTGGTGAGGATACCGAAGCCGTGCTTCGTGCGTCACGCAAACCATCGGTGCCTGCACAGCCGCGTGGGGTGGAAAACGCAAACGTCTCAGCGCTGCACAACAAGCCGTTTCCATTGCAGGGCATCAAGATCCTCGATTTCGCCTGGTTCCTTGCTTCCGCCGGCGGCACGCGCTTCCTGTCGGCGCTGGGTGCCGAAAGCTTCAAGGTGGAATGGAAGGACAATCCCGATACGCGCCTTGCCGCGATGGCGCCCATCGGCGGCCGCGCCGCCCGCGATGCGGCGACCGGCCCGCTGCCCGGTGTGAAGGACCACGACATGGGGGGGCAGTTCAACAACAAGAACGCCGGCAAGCGCGGCATCTCGCTGAACATCCGCCATCCGAAAGGTCTGCAGATCGCCAAGGACATGCTGCGTATCTGCGATGTCGTCGCCGAAGGGTTTTCCCCCGGCGTGCTGCAGCGCCTCGGCTTCGGCTATGACGTGATGAAGAGCATCCGTCCTGACATCATCTACATCCAGCAATCCGGCATGGGCGTGCACGGCACCTATGGCCGGATGCGCACTGTCGGTCCCGTTGCCGCGGCGTTCGGCGGCCAGGGCGACATGTCCGGTCTGCCGGAACCCGCAATGCCCGTCGGGTGGGGCTATTCGTACCTGGACTGGATGGGCGCCTACGGCTACGCGCTGGCATTGCTCGGTGCCCTGTATCATCGCGAGCGCACCGGCGAAGGCCAGTGGATCGACGCGTCGCAATGCGAGTCAGGCCTGTTCCTGACCGGCGCCACCATCCTGGACTGGTCCGCCAATGAACGCACCTGGCGCCGCTTCGGCAACCGCTCGCCCTACAAGCCAGCCGCACCGCATGGCGCGTATCGCTGCGCCGGCAAGGATCGCTGGATCGCCATCGCCTGCTTCACCGACACGGAATGGCGCGCATTGGCACAGGCGGCAGGGCAGGGGGCCTGGCTGGAGGATCGCCGCTTCAACACGCTTGAACACCGCCTGCTGCATCAGGACTCGCTCGATGCCGCAATCGAAGCCTGGACAAGCACGCAGGACCGCTACGACTGCATGATGAAGCTGCAGAACGCCGGCGTGCCCTCAGGCGCGTGCCAGAACGCCGAGGACCGCTGCGACACCGATCCGCAGCTTCGCCACCTGAAATGGCTCACCGAGGTCACCGGCACCAAGATCGGCACCTGGCCGGTCTACGAGCTGCCAATGAAGTTCAGCCAGACACCCGCCTATATCGGCGGCGTCATCAACCGCGGTGCACCCTGTTACGGCGAGGACAACATGTGGGTGCTCACCGAACTGCTTGGCCGCTCACGCAGCGAGGTGGAGCAACTCGCGGAAGAAGGCGTCATCTGATCCTCACGCTGCGCGTACCGCCGTGACGAACTGATGCACTTCGCTGCGCAGGCGACCTGCCTGCCCCGACAGTTCTTGCGCGGCCTGGTGCACGTGCCCGGCCGCCGTCTCGGTCTCTGCCGCTGCCTGCCGCACATCAGCAATGCTCGCCGAGACGCGCTTACTTCCGGCCGCGGCCACATGCACGTTGCGGGCAATTTCCTGGGTGGCCGCTCCTTGTTGCTCCACTGCCGCTGCGATCGCCGTTGCCACGCCCTTCATGCTGGCAATGACCTTGGCGATACTCTGCACCGCCGTCTCCGCCTGTTCGGTCACGTCCTGGATGCCCAGGATCTGCACGCGAATTTCTTCCGTTGCCTTCGCCGTCTGTCCGGCAAGCGCCTTCACCTCCGATGCGACAACGGCAAACCCCTTGCCGTGGTCGCCGGCGCGTGCCGCCTCTATCGTGGCATTCAACGCCAGCAGGTTCGTCTGGTTGGCAATCTCCTGGATCAGGGTAACCACTTCACCGATCTTCTGCGCTCCGCTCACCAATGATCGCATCGTCGTGTCGGTGCGCGCGGCGTCCTCACCCGCCTGCTGCGCGATGCTGGATGCCTGGTTGACCTGCCGGCTGATTTCCTGCGTCGAAGAGGACAATTGCTCGGTGGCCGCTGAAACGCTCTGCATGTTCGACGACGTCTGCTGCGATGCGTCCGCCACATCGCCGGACTGACGATCGGTACGCGCCGCGATGTCGGACATTGAGGAGGCTGCTGCCTCCATCTGGGTTGCCGCTGCCGCAAGCGTATCTACCATCGATTCCGCAGCGGTGCGGAATTCGCCGGTGATTTGGGTCAGGCTTTGTGCATGCTGCATGCGAGCCTCGGCATCCGCCGCAACGGTCGCATCAGCTTCGCGCTTGGCGATCGCACCTTCCTTGAAGACCTGCAGTGCCTTGGCCATTGCACCGATTTCGTCGCCGCGCGTCTGGTGCAGCACCTCGGTTTCCAATGCGCCGTGTGATAACAATGCCATCGCATTGGTCAACGTCCGCACCGGTCGCGTGATCGCACGAGTGGCCAACGTGGTCACGCCAAGACAGAGCAAGGTGACGCAGACCGCACTTATGATGAAGACGACGCTACTGTTCGCCATGTCCGTCAACAGGCTCTCGACCAGAGTGTTGCGTCGCGTCTTCAGTGACGTATCCAATGCATCCAGCTTGCCGCGCAGCACGTCGAACTGATGCTTGGCGCCGCTCATCATCACGATTGCATACCCGGCATCGGTCTTGGCGAAGTCCGCGACGGCCTTGGCGGCCTTCGCATACTCCGCCATCGCCTGGGCAATCTGCTGCATCAGGGCATGGACGTCGGGCTCATCGCTGAGCCGGTCGCCCAACTGCGTGGCGGCAGAGACGTGCCGATCGAACTGCGGCAGCAATTCATCAATTCCGGACGTTATCTTCGCGGTATCCGTTTCATTCGCTGCGGTGACGATGACTTCAAACAGGCGGGCATGGCTGAGGGTCACCGCATCGCGCAGCACCAGCGCCTGGCGCAACTGTTCATAGATCCCCTGGTCCAGATGTTGCGTCAGTCTGCGCTCGTGAATGCCGTTCGAGACTGTAGCCACGGCCAACAGGATCAGCGCGAGCAGCACGACCAACGGTGCGGCCAGAATCTTGGCGAAGAGCGGCAGATCAATCAGCCGGCGTATCATGGGCCTGCCCCTTGGGATGGCGGATTGCGGCGGCAGCGCCATGCCGCCGCAGCCGTTGGCTTCAACCCTTGTAGTAGCCGGTCGCACAGACGGTGTCGTCACCGATGCGGATCGAGTATACGCCCTTCTTCTCGACCTTCTTGGTGGCCGGGTTTGGCCATTTGATGTCGGTCCAGCCAGCACCCTTCTCCATCGCCACCTTGATGATCGCGGCCGTGCTCTCGAAGCCGTCGGCGTCGCGCACGTTCATCATGTTGGTGCCGACGAATTTGGCATTGCCGCCGTGTGCCTTCGACATGCCGTCTGGTGCGAAGCAGAAGATGTAGAGTTCGCCCTGATGGTATTCATTGTCGGTGCGGGTGAATTCGGCGAAGGCTTTCTCCTCACCGACATCCTTGACGTGCGCCACCGCCTTTTCCAGGAAGGCCTTGGCCTCATCGGCCGTGACGGCGGACGCAGGCGGCATTCCGCCGATCAGCAGTGCGCCGGTCACGAAGGCTGCAATGACGCAACGTGACGCTGCCAGGACTGTACGGCTGTGCATGGGCGAATATCCTTTGCATGAGGAGGGGAATTGCCGGCGGCATTCCTGAAAGCCGCAAGCTATGAGCAGGAACTTAAGAGAGCGTTGCCAGCGTCAGTGTCCGAGCGCCGCGCCATCGCCACGCGGATCTGCGCCGCCGAACTTCATGTGGGAGACCGGGTCGATCAGGATCGCGCCGGCCGTGCCCATGATGTCCGTGTAGTCATCGATCTGCGTCACCGGATGTCCCAGTTCGCCCAGCGCGGACACCACGGTGGCCGGCCAGCGGCCTTCCACCATCAGGCCATTGCCGGTGGAACCCCACGCTCGGCCGTGCAGCCAGCGCGGCGCCTCGATCGCCGTTTGCACCGGCAAGCCGAAATCGATGATGCGCGTTACGACGGCCGCCTGTGTCTGCGGCTGGCCTTCGCCGCCCTGCGTCCCGTACACCAGATACGGCTTGCCATCCTTCATCAGCATCGCCGGATTGATCGTATGGAACGTAAGCTTACGCGGTTCGAGCCGGTTCACTGCTGTGCGGTCCAGCGAGAAGAAGCTGCCGCGATTCTGCAGCAGCACGCCGGTTCCCTTGGCAACAACACCGGCGCCCCAGTCGAAATAGTGGCTCTGGATCAGGCTCACCGCGTTGCCGGCACGATCCACCACGCCGAGCCACACCGTATCGCCCTTCGGATCAAGTGCTGCGACAGTCCGCGCCGCCGCTTTCATGTCGATGCGTTTGGCCAGCTCGGCGCCGTGCTTCGGCGACAGAATGAAGTCGAGCGGTATATTGGTGAACCCGGGATCGGTGAGATAGCGGTCGCGATCCGCGAAGGCCTGCTTGGTCGCTTCGACAATCAGGTGAATATATTCGGGGCTGCGATCGCCCAGCGCCTTCACGTCGAAATTGTTGAGGATGTTGAGGATGCCGAGCGACGCCATGCCCTGGGTATTGGGTGGCAGGTTCAGCGCGGTAAAGCCGCGATACGCCACCGATATCGGTTTGATCCAGTCGGCTTTCTGCGCGCGGAAGTCGGCCTCGGTCAGCAGGCCGCCGTTTGCCGCCACATCGGCGACAATCCGTCGCGCGGTCTCGCCTTCATAGAATTCGCGATCGCCCTGCTCGACGATACGCCGCAGCGTCGCGGCAAGATCGGGCTGGCGGAAAAGCTCGCCCACCTCATAAGGTTTGCCGTCCGGCTTCAGGTAGGTCGCGGCAAAAGATGGAAAACGCTGCAGATCCTTGATCGTCTTGTCGCTTTCATCTATCGCGATACGCGTCCACTTGGCCTGGCCGATCGAAACAGGGACACCATCGGTCGCGTACGCAACTGCATCGGACAGCAATTCGGGCCAGGACTTGTTGCCGCCCATCGGTCCGGTGGCGTAGCGATAGGCCTCGCCCCAGCCGGCAACGACGCCAGGCACGGTGATGGCCGCCAACCATCCGCGCGCAGGAATTGTTTTCATTCCTTTCGCTTCGTAGACGTCGATGGTTGCCTTCTCGCCGGAGCGACCGCTGCCGTTCAATCCGACAGTCTCTCCGGTTCGCGCATTGTAGATCAGCCAAAAATTGTCGCCGCCGAGCGAATTGTAGTGCGGATACACCACGGCCATGGTTGCCGCAGCCGTCACCGCAGCTTCCAACGCATTGCCGCCGCGCCGCAGCACATTCATCGCCGATTCCGAGGCAAGCGAACTGGGCGTGACCACCATTTCCGATGGTGCCATTGTCGTCGGCCGCCCGGCCTTTTCCGGCTCGGCATGAATGGCGAACGGCAGTATCGTCGCGAGCAGTGTCGCGGTAAGCAGGTGTCTGCGCATGGGCATGAGATGTGGCTCCCTGATGTCCAGAAGGGGACGCGCTTCATGCGCCGCCGTCAGTTAGCGAACGGTGAAGCAGCCGTGCATGGAGGTATGCAGTCAGATGATTCTGGTGACCAACAACGAAGGCACTCTGGGTGTCCCCACGACCGTTCAGCATCTGACCCAAGGCAAGCACGCGCTGGACGCCATCGAGGCCGGCATCCGCATCATCGAAGCCGACCCGTCGGTCCGCACCGTGGGCCGAGGCGGGTGGCCGAACCTGCTGGGTGAGATGGAACTCGACGCCTGCATGATGGACGGCACCACGCTGCGCACCGGCGCCGTCGGCGCGCTGCAAGGCTACCTCCACCCGGTCAGCGTCGCCCGGGAGATCATGCGCCGCCTGCCGCATGAACTCCTCGTCGGCGCCGGTGCGGCACGTTTCGCGCATGAAATCGGCGCCGAACCAGCCGACAATCTGATCGACGACTCGCGCCGCGCCTGGCAGCAATGGTTCGATCGCGAAGTGCCGGCCGAGCAGCAACGCGCGTGGCCCGACACGCCACTGGCGGAGCTCTGCCGTCACGCGATCGATCCAGAGGTTGGCCGCGACACCACCGTGTTCCTCGCGCATGATAGCGCCGGCCATATCTGCTCCGGCACCAGCACATCCGGCTGGGGCTGGAAGTATCCCGGCCGACTTGGCGACAGCCCGATCATCGGCGCGGGATCCTACGCCGACACACGCTACGGTGCGGCGGCCTGCACGGGTGCAGGCGAGATGACCATCCGCTGCTGCACCGCGCGTTCGATCGTGCTGTACATGAAAGCCGGCGCCAGCGTCGCCGATGCGGTGTACGAAGCGGTGGATGACATGCGCGCACTCAAAGGTGGCTTGATCAGCCGAGTCACCGTCCACGCGATCGACTGCAACGGCAACCACAAGGTTGTTGCGGTCAATGGTGCCGGCGACAACAAGTACTGGCTCTGGCGGGCGGGTGATACGGCGCCACGTTCATTGCCGGCCGAAGCCATCGTCATCACCACTGCTGATGCCCGACCAACAACCACGACGCTCTATACGCGCCGCTGAGGCCCGACATCATCCTTGCCAGGTTTCAGGGACGAGCAGGCAGATGGCCGGGTCAGGCCCACGGTTGTCCAGTTGAATTTGTAGTCAAACACATGGAGTTTTTCAACGTCATGGCCGGCCTCGTGCCGGCCATGACGTTGAAAAATCCCGTGTCTTTGACTGCACATTGAACCGGACAGCCGTGAGGTCGAGCCTGGCCATGACGGGGCGGGCGTAGCGGGCCCGATCAGCCCAGGGTTGCTACGATCACTGTAATAATTCCTAGGATGAGATTGATGCCGATCAGCTTGCGGATGCGATCGATGCTGGCGGCGGCGGTGTTGCGATCGGTGGTGCGGCGGAACCGCGCGTAGGGACCGAAGACGATCACCACGAAGATCGCGCTCATGATCAGGCCGATGAGCTGCATCGTGTTGACGTTCCAGGTGAGGTGCTCGAAGCCGCCGTATTGGCCGAGCGCCATGGCGTAGCCGGTGAGCAGTATCAGCGGCATGACGTGCCAGATGATGAGGAAGAAGCGGCGGAAGACCTGGGTGTGGAGAGCGATGCGCTGGATCGGTTCGAGCACCGACAGGCTGGGGCGGAGAACGAGGTAGGCGAAGAACATGCCGCCGACCCAGATCACGGCGCACAGGACGTGCAGCGCCAGTACCGTTTCCCAGAGTATCATTCGGTCATCTCCTGCAGTTCGGCGAGCAAGGCGCGCAGCTCCGCGGCGGCGGTGGAGCGCGGCGCGGCCTCGGTGACTCCGAGGCCGGCGGCGAAGGCATGCGCGAAGCCGGCGCGATTGCCAAGGGCAGACCGCAGGACAGGCTGGCGGCGTGCGGCGAGGTCGGTGGCGATGGTGGGGGGGCTGTCGATCAGCAGGACGTCGTGCTCGCGCTTCAGGCGGCCGAGTTTGGCGGGAAGACGCCAGCCGGAGGTGTCGGAGAAGGCGAGGGTGGTGCCTGTTCGAGGCGGGCTTTGCGCAGCGCATGCCAGCGGCCGAGGCTTTTCTGCGGGTCGATGTCGAGCAGGGCGACGCGGCGGGAGGGGGCGAAGGCGGCGGCGAGATTGGCGGCCAGCGTGGTCTTGCCGGAGCCGCCCTTCTGCTGGGCGACGGTGATCACGATGGCCATGTGCGACTCCCGTGGGTGGTGGGGAGCGTAGCATCATGGGGCGGGTGTGGTGGATGGAAGCAGGAAGAAAGAAAAAAGGTTTTACCCAGATGTAGGCGGATGGACGCAGATGCACGCAGATATTTTATGGGCGGTAGACGATGCGTTTGATTTCGAGGCGCGGCTTGCCGAAATTCAGCAGCAGGCAGAGCGGTAGGCCGGAGGCTTTCAGATAATTGATGCATTGCAGGCGATGCGTGTCGTCCAGTGCTTTGGCGACCTTCAATTCGACCAGAAGCTCGTCTTCAACTACCAGGTCGGCGAAGTATTCGCCGACCATAGTGTCTTTGTAATGCACCTTCAGGCCGAATTGCTGCGTGATGGAAAGACCCGTGGCACGCAGTTCCAGCGCCAATGCATTTTCATAGACCTTTTCCAGAAACCCTGCGCCAAGCGTGTTCAATACAGGGAAGGCGCAGCCAATCACCTGGCGCGACAGATCGTCCAACTTCTGGCTATCTGTGTGCATCTGCGTGTATCTTCTTGTATCTGCGTAAAAACTTCTTCTTTGGATGCTGCCGTCAGACGGTTACGGATGTGTTGACGCGATCGGCTGGTGCCATGATCGTGCACGGCACCCGATGGAGGCTTCGCATGACCACCCCGCTCGCCGGTATCACCGTGATCGACTTTGGCCAGATCTTTCAGGGTCCGTACGCCACGTTGCTGATGGCGAAAGCAGGCGCGAACGTGATCAAGATCGAGCCGCCGCATGGCGAGCCCGGGCGGCGGCGTGCGGCACCCGGCAAAAGCACGACGCTGCCGGTGGCGATGCTGAATGCGAACAAGCGGGCGATCACGCTGAACCTTAAGACGGAGCGGGGGCGGGAGCTGCTGCGCGAAATGGTGCGGCGGGGCGACGTACTATTGGAGAATTTCTCACCCGGAACGATGGACGAGCTGGGCGTCGGCTATGCGGTATTGAAGGAGATCAACCCCCGGCTGGTGTATGCCACAGGATCGGGGTTCGGTATTACCGGGCCGGATCGTGACAACCTGGCAATGGATTTCACCATCCAGGCGCAGTCCGGGATCATGAGCGTGACCGGCTTTCCCGATGGGCCGCCGGTGAAGGCGGGACCGACGCTGGTGGATTTCATGGGCGGCATTCATCTCTATGCCGCGGTGGTGACGGCGTTGCTGCACCGCGAGCGCACCGGCCAGGGACAGTTGGTCGAAGTGGCGATGCAGGAGACGGTATATTCGTCGCTGGCGTCGAGCATGGAATATCACCTGCGCACCGGCCAGTTGCCGCCGCGCACCGGCAACCGGCAATCGGGACTGGCAAGCGCGCCGTATAACGCGTTCCCCACGAAGGATGGCTGGGTGGCGATCCACGTCGTGACGGAGGCGCACTGGAAGAATCTGGCGAAGGCGATGGGTCGGCCGGAACTCGGGGATGACCCCAGGTTCGCCAACAACGCGGCGCGGACAGCCAATCTGGAAGCGACCGATGCCGCGGTCGAAGAGTGGACGCGGACGCTGACCCGGACGGAAGTGTTCGAGGCGGCGCGGAAGTACCGCATTCCGTGCGCGCCGGTGCGAACGGTGCCCGAAGTGATGAACGATCCGCACATGCACGGCCGCGGCATGCTGGAGCGGATCGAGCATCCGGAACTGGGAAGCATCGTGGTGCCGACGACGCCATTGCGGCTGCACGGCGCAGAGCGCGTGAAGACGGTGCCGAGCCCGGTGATCGGCCAGCACAACGCAGAGGTCTACGGCGGCTGGCTGGGACTGTCGGCGGCCGAGATCGAGGGGCTCAAGGCGGAGGGGGTTATTTGAACGTCATGCTGGCGGAGGCCAGTGGTGACCGCGCCTTGCTTCCCATCGCATCGCGTTCCACCTTGCCGCCCGAACAAACGGGAGGCAGCGATGACAAAGGTGGCAGTGCTGGACGACTGGCAGGGTGTGGCGAAGACCAGCGCGGACTGGTCGCCGCTGCAGGCGCGCGCCGAGGTCGTGTTCTTCGCCAAGGCGTTCGACAACGAGGACGACGCCGCGGCCAAACTCGCCGACTTCGACATCGTGTTGTCGATGCGCGAACGCACGCCACTGCCGGGATCCTTGATCAACCGGCTGCCGAAATTGCGCATGCTGGGAATGACCGGCGCGCGCAATGCGTCGCTGGATACCGCGGCGTGCACTGCGCGCGGCGTGGTGGTGTGCAACACCAGCGGCGGCGGCAACAGCGAGGCAGCCACAGCCGAGCTGGCGCTGGGGTTGCTGATCGCAGCCGCGCGAGCAATCCCCGCGGGTCATCAGAACATCCGTGAAGGCAAATTCCAGGAAGGCGTACCTGTCGGCTATGTGCTGGCCGGCAAGACGATGGGCGTGATCGGCTTGGGGCGGCTCGGCTCGCACATGGCGCGCTACTGCAAGGCGCTGAACATGGAGCTGCTCGCCTGGAGCCAGAACCTGACCGCTGACAAGGCGCAATCAGCCGGCGCGACGATGGTTCCAAAGGAAGAATTGTTGTCGCGCTCCGACGCGGTCAGCATCCACCTGGTGCTGTCGGACCGCACGCGCGGCCTGATCACCGGCGCGGACCTCGCGCGGATGAAGCCGGGCGCAATTCTGGTGAATACCTCGCGCGGGCCGATCGTCGATGAAAAATCACTCATCGAGGCGGTGCAGGCGCGCCGGATCGTGGCGGCGCTGGATGTGTTCGACCGTGAGCCGCTGCCTGCGAACCATCCGTTCCGCAGCGCACCGAACGTGGTCATGACCCCGCACCTCGGCTACGGCGTGCAGGAGACCTGGGTCAACTTCTATCCGCAGAGCATCGAGAACGCGCTGGCCTTTCTGGAAGGCAAGCCGGTGCGCGTGACCAATCCGGAGGCGTTGACGAAGCCTTAATGCCAACGGACAGACAATTGACGCTGGCACGTGGGGAGTCTTTGACTTGAGGATGGTCGTTGGGCAACTTGGCTTCGGATCAGCGACCGAGTCCGCATGACCGAGCGTCCCGCTAACTTACCAGATTTCGCTCACCCGCCGATCACCGAAGTGGTGGTCGGCGTCCAGTTCAATTCAATCAGTCGGTTTGCGACCGCTCATGTGGGGCGCCTCTGGGAGGAGTTTAGGGACGAGTTCCCGAACACCGAAGAACATCCTCCGGTGATGCCCACGTTCGAGACTTTTGGTCAGACGTCGCCGCTGTTGAGCGGCATCGGTCTCGGCCTCCCCGGCATCTTCACAATGCAACGATCATTTTTTGTGAACTCCGACAAGACTCAAATCTTGCAGATCCAAAAAGACCGATTCCTGCATAACTGGCGCAAGGTAGGTGATGGAGACGGTTATCCGCGCTTTGAGCGCATCCTGAACTCGTTTCGCATGGGGTTAGGGCGCTTTACGGCTTTCGTTGATACATGGAGCCTAGGTACTTTCGAGCCCAATCAGTGCGAGGTCACTTACATCAACCAAATCCCGACGTTGCCGGGCGAAGACTCATATGTTGCTCTGAGTCGGATTTTTGATGGCGCTATTGGGCATGCGGCAATAAGTGAACTCGGCGCTCCCCAAGATGCTCGATTGCTTCTCCGATATGTTATTCATGACCCTGATCTTGTGCCTGCGGGGCGCCTCATAATCAACGCCGAGCCGGCAAAGCGAACGAGTGGCGAAGACATTATTCAGCTGACTGTAACGGCCCGAGGTGTGCCAGTCCCAGCAGATACCAGCGGTGTACTGAAGTTTCTGGAAAATGGCCGTGTCCATATCGTCCGCGGTTTCACTGCCGTAACAGCGCCTGCTATGCATGCAGTCTGGGGAAGAACACAATGAATGCAATCTTGCGATACCTTCCCGGCTCGCAGGCGGATACACCGCTCAGCCTGTTCTCCGATGCGCGTGTAGATGATGTGACCGTGCAATCAGCCGAAATAAGCCCTGCCACGACTGGTGGGCGGCTTGACTGGGCCGAACTGGTTGCCCAACGGGTGGTCCAGCTCGCCAAGTTGCGTCCGAACTGGGATGGACGGAATTCGGCCAGTATCTCGCCCGAAACGCTGGCATTTGTCTTGACGCTGTTGGCGCAGACAATGCCGCCGATTGCCCGGGCGCCAGGTATGATTCCTTTGGGAGACGGCGATGTCCAATTGGTATGGCAATCCGATAATGCTGAGTTGGAGGTCGAGGTCGCACGGCCAAACGACGTTCATGTTTACTTCCTCGACCGTGCGTCTGGGACGGAACGCGAGTTTCACGTCAGCGTACAATTGAAAGAGCTGTCTGAGTTGCTTTGGAATATGTTTCCGGCATAATTGCGCTGGCGAACTTTTGATGCCCGCGCCGCCGCCACGCGATGCAGCCGGCCGCATTGTCCCGCATGACATCCTGACATCCTCGATACCTTCCACGTGATCCGGCACACGACGCCAAATGATCTGCACACCGAGCCGGATGGTAGGCGTCGATTACAAAGTGGAGCGTTTTCAGAATCCAGCGCGGGTGGCATGTCGGTTGACATTGAGGAGTGGATGGCAACCGATAACCTTGACCCGCTTCACTATGTGACTGACCGCAGTCACGGAGCCGTGCGCCTCAATGTGGCCTGCTCCGAGGACTCGGGTTTCAGGTCGGATGGGACCCAGATGGAGGTCATAGGCATCATGGTGCTGTCTGGGGAATTCGCGGTGGGTCCAAACGACGGCGGATAAGAGATATCGCACAGCGCATTCGTGCGTGTGAAGGAGAGGGATAGCTGCTGGCAGGGATGGTCATGACCCCGCACCTCGGCTACGGCGTCCAGGAGACCTGGGTGAACTTCTATCCACAGAGCATCGAGAACGCGCTGGCCTTTCTCGACGGCAAACCGGTTCGCGTGACCAATCCGGAGGCAGCGGGCAAGCGCGGCTAAGACAGACCGATATCCAGCAGGTTCAGGCGCTGGCAGAGCATCGTACACAGCGCGATCACGGTATCGCGCCGCTCGGCTGCCGGGATGCGTTGCAGCAGCACCTGGACGATGCCTTCCAGCAGGACGCCCATCAGCACACCCGGGTCTGTGTCGCCAGGCACCAGCGATTTGATGAGCGCCGTCAGGTCGTCCAGCGGATTGGCGTGCGCGACTGTGCGCTCGATGCGGGCGACCAGTTCATCGATGGCCGGAAACGTGCGCCCATTCTGTGGTGTGAGCAGCGTGGTGACGGGGCGGCGTAACAGGGCGCGGCTGGCAGCAAGCGACGCCTTGGCCTCCGCTACCACCGCGGCGAGTTCACTGCTGTTTCGCGTGGTGTCGGCAAGCAATGTCCTCGCATTCTTCAGGACGCGCTTGTGTTCCACTAGTTCGTCGCGTTGCGTCACGTTGTTCTCCCGTTACGGCCGGGGCACTAGCCGATTGTATTTAGTCATGCCAATGTAACCTATACGAGCAGCCGAGGCCACTGCGAAGGGTGGAAAAAGGGGAGAAAAGGCCGATGAGCAGAACGCTGCTGGTCATTGACCATCGGGCCACCATGTGCGCCATCATCGCTCGTGTCGCCGAGCGCGAGGGATTCACCGTCAGATGCGTGACCGATCCTTGCGAGGCCGTTGCGGCATTTGCGCAAGCGCAACCGGACCTTGTGATCCTGGACATGGTGCTGCCGGGGCTTACCGGCTTCCAGATGCTGCGTGAGCTGCTTGATACCGGGCGAACGACGCGCTTTGTGCTGATGACAGCCGACGGTATCGGTGACGCCTATCTGGGCATCGCCCAGGGGGTGGCGCGCTATCACGGCATGGCAGCACTGCCTGTACTGTTCAAGCCATTCCGTCAGGCGCAGTTGGTGGAACTTCTCGAGCAGGTGCCGGAAGTCTGATCCGGCCGCACGCGCGGTTATTTCAGTTCAACACCGAGAAGTCCGAGGCGCTGGCAGAGCAACAGGCTCAGCGCCATGGTCATTTCACGCCGCCGCGGTGAAGGGATGCGCTGCAACATCGTCTGAACGATGCCTTCCAGCAATATTCCGGCCAGCATGGCCGGTTTGTCGGTGTTCGGAACCATGCCCTTGAGCTTTGCGATCAGATCGTCAATCGTCAGATCCAGGTCTTCTGATTGATCGATCAGATCATCCGCTGCCGCCGATGTGCTGCCGGTCATGCGTGAGGCAGATGACTCTGCGGACCTGCGCAACAGGTCGCTGCTGGTCTCCAATCGCTGCTGCGAGGCGGCGATCGCTACCATGGCCGCATGACAACTGCGCTCACTGTGGGCAATCCGTTCAGTGGTGACCGCCATTGTGTTCTGGTGAGTGGCACGCACCTCCCTGAGGCTGACGGGTCCGAACAAACGACCCTCCTGACTTTTTCGATTGTAACGTTAGCAGTTGCTGCCAGCTTAGGCGATCCCTAATCGGACTGGCGTGGATCGCGGCATTGCCCGGGGCATCGCGAGCCATCATGCTGGGCGCGCCGCCGGCCAGGTTGGAACGGCCAGAGCCGCCGGAAACGGAAGCTGCTAAAGCAGAAATTGGGAGACTGACTTTGGCGGACGGAATGCGCGTTGTCGGTATCGGCGCCTCGGCAGGCGGCGTGGAGGCGCTGACCGAATTCTTCACCCATGTGACGACGGGCTCCGGGCTTGCCTATGTCGTCGTGCTGCACCTGTTGCCCGGCCATGTCAGCCGGCTCCCAGAAATTATTGGCCGGGCGACCCGATTGCTCGTGGTGCAGGCGGCCGATGGGATGCCCATAGAGGCCGAGCGCGTTTATGTGATTCCGCCCGATACGCTGCTCAGCGTTTCGGACGGGCGGCTGCGGGTCACCCGCCCCACGGGGCCGCATCATGAAATGATGTCGGTGGACTTCCTGCTGAGCTCGCTGGCGGCAGAGCTCGGACCGCGGGCGATCGGAGTGATCCTGTCCGGCGCCGGCAGCGACGGCGCGCTGGGCCTGAAGGCGATCAAGCAGGCGGGTGGCGTTGCCGTGGCGCAGGGCACCAACGGCAGCAGACCACAGCATGGCGAGATGCCGGCTGCCGCGATCGCAGCCACGGCCGTCGATCTTATTTTACCTGTCGAACAGATGGGCGAGCGCCTCGCGGCTCTTCCGCTGGTGCCGCCCGAGCCAACGGCGCCTGGCGACGACGATGATGAACCGACGGTCCCGCCGGCGGAACGCGCCCAGATCGATGACCTGAAGCCGGTGATATGCGGCCTGTTGCGGACGCAGCTTGGCCATGACTTTTCCGGCTACAAGCGGCCGACCTTCATGCGGCGGGTTCATCGGCGCATGCAGTTCCTGAATATGGGCGCCAGTGAATATGTCGGACGCCTGCGCGGTGATCAGCAGGAAGTCACCCTGCTGTTCCACGACCTGCTGATCGGCGTCACGGCGTTCTTCCGTGATCCGGACATGTTCGAGACGCTGCAAAAGTCGATCATACCGCAGTTGTTCGCAGGCAGGGGCGTGGACAACCCGGTGCGGCTATGGGTGCCCGGCTGCGCCACCGGGGAAGAAGCCTATTCGTTGGCCATGCTGTTGCGCGAATACATGCTCACCTTGTCCGTTGTGCCGCGCGTGCAGATCTTTGCCACCGATCTTGATCCTGCCGCGATCTCGCTGGCGCGTGCCGGCCGGTATCCGACGGCCCTGGTGAAAACTGTCTCGCCGGAACGGCTGGCGCGGTTTTTCACCGCCGGCGACGGCGGTTATGTTGTGAGCAAGGAGATCCGCGAGCTGTGCACATTCTCG
>JADMIO011294174.1_pt1 | contig 53460 bp, 51 predicted proteins | sample 8958161 | NCBI WGS metagenome assembly JADMIO01 (sample SAMN16585339, study PRJNA669376) | soil metagenome | isolation source: Crop rotation soil | place: USA: Cullars Rotation, Alabama | collected 2011 | reverse complement strand
GCCGCGACTTCAAGTCACGTGAATTCCAAGCTTCGGATCCCACTGTGCTGGAAAATAGCCGAGCATCTTGTAGGTCTCCTCTGACCGAGCGATCCGATCCGAGGAGATGTACCTGTTCTTTGCGTCGATGAGAAGCGGAAGCGGACTGGCGCTGTCCGTTCCGATGCTTACGTCTGGAATACCACGGAGAGGATTCCCGTCGCGATAGCTCCACCGACCGTTGGGCAGCGGATCCTTGCGCTGAAAGCGCACCTTGAGATCCTGCCCCGCGGGCGACCGATACCTGAAGATCACGCCGGTACCCAGGTGGAGCGCGGCGGGGCCGTCGAGACACTCCCAACCGAGCGAGTCCAAGGTGGAGGCGACGAACAGCAGGCACCACACCTCGAATACTTTGTCCCAAAACGCATCGCCGGCTGGAAACGCGAGTAAACCAGCGACGATCGCATTCTGGGCATCGCCTCCAAGGTGATCCAGGTCCAGCGTCCACTGGTCGTACCAGTCCAACAGGCGACGGTACGGTGCGTCGTTGCCCGTTTGACGTCGGCGGATGCGCGCATCGACCTCGTTGTGAAGTCGCTCTCGCAGGCCGTGTGGCGGAAGCTCATTCCACGGCCTGTGCCTTAACCTGTCTGCCGTCCAACGCAGCAGGGTCGTCGCAGCGACTCCCTCGGCACTGCGGACTGGGAAGGGGTTGTAGCGCATAGCCGCGCCAACCGCACCGAGCGCGAGCCTTGTCAACACGTTCTCCGGAGTCTGGTATGACAACGTATTGCGCACAATCGGATAGCGCCGTGGAAGCGAGCGCAGAGTGGCGCGACGAGCGATGTAGCGAGGGGTGTCGAGTCGTCCACGAATGACTCCTCGACTCTCTGCTCTCTCGATGCCGGATACGTTCGACAGCCCGGACTCGATATCGGCGACAATTTGTGGAAGCCGCTGGGCAGTCGCGATGGCGTGTCGAAGCCGGAACTCGCGAATGAACTGGGGCAGCGATAAGTCAACCTCCAATTGGCCGAACTCGGTCGGCTCCAGCGCAACCGTCGATTGCCAGCTGTATGAGGCGAGGAGCCCGAGCGTCTCTCGAAACAGCAGCGCCTGAACGCCTACCGGAGGAGTGCCCATGCCGTGCTACTGAACGTAGAACAGGCCATCTGACTCAATCTCAAGTAGCGCTCGTCGGGTCGATGAGTTGAACGGCGACACTAGGGACCGAGCGAGGTGCGCAAGCTTGTCCCGGTTGACGCTGCCGGCGTCGAAGAGCGGTGCGAGCTTCACTGAGGTCGCCCAGTCGACCGAAGAACCTGCCGATGACGCATCCAGGTCTTGTTGGCTCGAGCGGATCAAGAACAGCTCAAGGGTGTCGATGAGCGGTGCCGTTCCGATGGGAATAAAGGGGTCGTCTGAGCTGCTGGTTGCGTACCGCACGCGTTCGACGATCTCGAAAAGCTGCTCAAGCAGGCCCTTGACGTCATCGCCATCGAGATAGGCCTTCATCTCCTCAGCCTTACGACCCGTCCGGCGCGCCGCCCGGTCAACCGCCAATCCTCCGGCCACCGCGAACTCTCTGGCCGCCAGAGACGAGCCGCTTCCCCATTGTTCGCCTGCGCCGCGACGAGGTGGGATGTCATACGTCAGGAAGGTGAATCGTCGACGTAGCCCCTGCGAGAGTGCGTTCACGAACTGCTTGTCGATTGAGTTCACGGTGGCGATGATCCGGAAGCGGCGAGGGACAACAAGCACGTCGTTGCCTGACTTCTGATAGCCCAGGGTGATCTCGACTGGCTCATCGGCTCCCAACACGGAGAAGAGTTCGCCAAAGGCCTTGTCCGGGTGCGCACGGTTCAGCTCATCGATGAGCAGCCACGTCGCCTGCCTATGGGTGGGGTTGTCCACGTGACTCGGGATGTTGCCGGCGCAACGAATCACGGCCTCAGTGAAATGACCGTTGACCGGAACGATCTCCTCATTGTTGTGTGCGTCGACGCGGAGCTCTTGGCGCCCGATGACTTCGAACGTCGACCAGTCGTCATGAGCCGTTACGGCCAAGAGTTCGACGTTGAAGGCTGCCGCAAGTGCTCGCGCTAGCGTACTTTTCCCGGTGCCAGGTGGACCCTGCAGCACGACGTTCCCAGCGACCAGTGCTGCCGCACACTCGTTCGGAAGTTCCGGATCGATCAAAAGCCCTTGGGCCTCTGTCGCCACGCGCGCACCGATGTCGGGGGGGACATCGAGATCGAGATCTGCAACCTCCGCTATCCGAGGGATGCTGTCGTGGAAGTCGTCGGGCCACATCGCTCGGTTCTTGATGAGGTCCTGCGCCGAGGCTTCAGACACCGGTGCCTCCTCCGAACAGGTTCGAGACGTATTCACTATCGATGATCGGCCGGGCACCTCGCAGGTGGACGAGTACCTCGTTCCCTGTCAGTTCCTTGTGCTCGACCATATACGTGCGCTCCAAATCGTCGCTGACTATGACCCTGCGCTCCTCTGCGAGAACGCACAGAGCGTGCACGGGCCCCACGATCCGGTTGGCATCGAGACGAGTGAAGTGTCTGCCCTCGCTGAGGAGGAACACCGATAATCCCTCGACGTCCGCAACCGGAGCAGCGTTCGCCGCGGCGTGTGACTGTGCTTGTGCGAGCGGTGTGACTGCAGCGCCCATGTAGTCGAAGTACGCCTGCTCATCTGCGTGGCTAGGCGCACCCGGCATTCTCTGGATCAATGACGCCTGGGTCGCGCAACCGGCAGGCAGCGGTGGGCCCTGCCCACCAAGTGCTAGCTCGATGAGGTCCCGAAACTCGTCGCGAAGATGCCACCAATTCTCTTTCGTCCCAGGGATGTACGAACTGTCCTCCCTAGACCGCGTGAACAACATGTGATTTAGACTTCCGTGAACAAGCACCTGATTTAGCGAGTTGTAGACGCCGCCACTCTGCCCACCCGAGGGGTCGGCGTAGTTACTGATGTCAGCCCGACCACTCCGCAGCTCCCGAACAAGATCGACCGCTGACTGAGCGTCCGCTCTACGAAAGACCTGAGCGAGGACACGGAATAGCTCGTGGTGCCAGAACCCGTCGAGCTCAACAAGAGCGGCATGCAAGAACCAGTAGAGCAGTAGGTCGGACTGGTCGAACTCCACGCCATGCGCGCCTCGTCCTGGTTCTCCGCGCGCCGGATAACGGAGGATGAGGCTAAGCGCGACCCACGCAAACTCGCGCTCGTCTCCGGCGTCTGCGGCAGCAACCAGCTGACGGCCTCCGGGGGTAATGCTAACGGCGTCGCTCCCTGCTAGCACATACACAAGGCCGAACTCTTCAAAGGCCGCTTTCCAACTCTCGACGGCGTGCGGCTTCACTCGCCGACTGGAGCTGATATCCCAATATGTCTTTACGGAGCCGTAGTCGGCGTGATCGACGAACGACTTGAACATTGCCCACGCGTGCTGGGCTCGCGCAGTGCTCTGGAACGGATTCGGATAGCTGTAGCCGTTGACGGTCCAGGTCGGCATAGCTAGTGGGCCACCGCGTTCGGGGCGAGAGTCACCCACCGCAACGGCAGTGTGCCGGCCTTCTTCTCGGACTTCTGCTTGCGGAGTACCAATACCCAGTCGATCAGGATGATGCCACCTCGGCCACTTCGCGGGAACTTCATGTAGTGGCGTCGGATCCGATAGCCGAATGCGCGCTCAAGCTCGAGCCCGGCCGAAGCCGCCAGTTGCACAAACGCTTCGTGAAGAGGGAGGACGTCTAGAAGGCTTTGGCTGTTGCCGACGACGAACACGTATCTCGCTCCGGGCTTGAGAGCTCGGGCGATCTCATGGAAGTGCTGATTCATCAGCGAGAAATACGACGAGGCGGCGATGCGGCGAGCCGGTGGCATGACATCGAGTTTGATCAGACCGTCGAGTGACGAAGGCAGAGCGGTGCGCTCGGCCGGGTTCTTTGCTCCGATCGGGCGTCGGCGGAGCGCATTGAAAGACTTCCGATCGGGAATCCCGAGGAGCGGTCCGAGCCAGAAGTACTCGAGCATCATGTTGTACGGGTAGTCGACCGAGTCGAGGTACGGAGGTGAAGTCACCGCGAGATCGACGCTCTCGGGCGCAAGCCCGAGAGCGGTTGCGTCGGCCGAGTCCGGGATCATAACAGTGGCTTCGCTGTGCCGCTTCCGATTCAGATCGGCGAGGCCTTCTATCGCTCGTCTCAGGAAGCGCCAGAAGACGTCCCTGACTTGGGGGGGAGCCTTCGGAAGGGTTCCGGAAACGTAAGTCTTTTGTGACTGGTCGTCGGCGTTCGACACCCAGCGCAACGTTGAGCTGAAAACCGCCAGGAGGAAGTCGCGCTCATCGTCGGCGCAGTCGAGCTTGAGGAGTACCGCACGAAGTGACTGTGCCCATCCCCACTGGGACGGGCTGAACCAGTGGTCAAAGTTTTCGATGTCCGGCATCGGCGCTCGAAGCTCCGCTGCCGGTGCCACCCATTGCGCATCCAGCGCTTGAGCAAGTTCAAGGATTCGTTCGTGATCTGCCGTGGTGGTCTTGGCTCGGGCGATGAAGCGCGCGAGAGGGTCGATGTCGACGCCGACGTTTGTACCACCTCGAGTCATGCCCTCGACGAGTGTCGTTCCAGATCCCATGAAGGGATCGACGACGACGCTGCTTCGAGTACCGAAGTTATCCAGCGCCCAGGCTGGGACCTGCGGGATGTACTTGGCTGCGAAGCGATGAAGGCCGTGGGTGAAGGTCGTCGTGTTGTTGGAAAGGCTGAGAGCGAAGAGCTGGCCATCCTCGATGTCAGCAAAGTCTGGAAAGCTCACCACCGTGCGAAACTCGACGGCGTCGATTTGCTCCGGCCGGCGTCTTGTCATGACATGACCACGATGCTCTCCCGCATAAATTGCTCGCTGCCGTGGAGTTCCGTGCGCTGTTGCGGGGCCACGGTTAGATGCCGCACCGGGATGACCGTCGCGCTCTCGAATCCGACAACGCGAGCGAGGCGCGCTATAAGAGCGTCTGTCGGGATGATCACGCCCCCGTACGCGGAGTTGCCGACAACTACGTGACAGGTGCCGTCAGTTCGGAGCACCCGCCGACAGCAATGCAGGATTTGCGCCATGTCGCTGAAGTAGCCGCGAATCAGGGCAGGGACCCGCATACGGACAGCATAAGAATCCGGATCGATGAGGCCAATCAGCTCATCGATCTCCGGCAGTGGCGCAACGTCGCCGTTGAGAGCTGAGCCGAGGTGCGATCGAAGGGACCGCTTTCGCAACTTGTTCATATCGTCGTAGGTGTCGACGAATCCTCCGAACCACAGTTCCACCTTCTGAGACTCGAAGTAGTCAAAGCGGTTCGCATATGGCGGCGAGAAGATCACGGAGTCAAATGACCCGGCGTCCAGCCGCCCGGTTTCCTCGAGCGAGTTACCTTCGATCACGCGCTGCGCTGCCCAGTTGCCCGCCCCCCACGCGTCTACATCCGCGAGCATCTCTGCGAGCTTTGCCCTGTAGCTAGTACGGACGAATGCGGCCTGGTCGGTCCCGAAGCGTTCGTGCTGCCACTGACCCTCAGGGCGCGCGACGTAGCCAGTCTTCAGCCGCTTCCTGTTGCGGTACTTGATGCCGTTCCCTTCTTTGAAGTAGCTCCCCACATCTTGGAGGATTGAGAGCCACGCAAGGAATAGGAAGTCCCGAAGCCGCGGCTGCATGTCGCGCCGACTCTCGATCAGGCGCCGCAGCCGCAGGACCGCGTCGAGAACCTTGGGCTCGAACACCTTGTCAACGATCCGAAGTGCAGGAGTCGGCCATGCCGCAACCCGCTCCATCTCGCGATCGAACGAGGCGAGGAAGCTCGCAGCTGCCTCCGCTTCGTGTCCCTCGAGCGGGGTTAGCTTGACCCTGGCGACGAAGGCAGCGAGTGGATTGACGTCGACCCCGACAGCGGATCTTCCCTGCTGGGCCGCGCCGACCATGATTGATCCGGAACCGCAGAACGGGTCCAGGATGCGATGTCCGAGCCGGAGCTCCGCTATGAGCGCTGGCGAGAAGCCCTCGCGGTAGCGATGCCAGCGGTGTATTGGTAGCCCCGCGCCGCCACCCCAGTTGACGAGCGGAGCGAGGTCGGACCTCGGCGGTCGCAGGACGTTCTCGTCAAGGCCGACGAGAACGCGGGTCATCGCGTTGTTTACCTGGGACCCGCGCTTGAGGGCGTCAGGCACCGCAGACAGTGCCATGTCTCTGGAACCTCCGGGCTCGGCACCGGCATGCGCCTGCTTCAACCCTAGCGACGGTGGCCTTCCCAGGTAGCGATGTGCACGTGGGAGCTTGCTCGTCGTCACGTGATGCCCTCGAAGAGGTGTGCAACGTACTCGGCGTCGACGATCGGTCGCCCGGGGCGGATGGAAACTCGGGGCCACGCCGATTCCGCCGAAGCCTCCGCTCGTTCGACCAGATAGGTCTGCTGGAGGTCGTTCTCAAGGATCAGGCGGCGGCCCGGAAGGCAACGGACTGCGATACTCGGACGAACAGCGAGTACCAGTTCCTCGATGCGGCGGTAGTCGGTGTTGGTGCACAGCAAAAGAATGGACTCCTCGGATCTCTTCGGTCCTTCATCGACCATGAATTGCCCCTGACTCGTGAACGTGCAGCAAGGAGCGCTCGCGCTCGAGGAGCTCGGACAATTGGCAGGCAAGGCATGCTGTGAAGACCGGCTCTGTCGAGAAACATACGCCGGGGGTGGGACAAGACCACAGACGACCGCGTGGACGCCGGTCACCTTGAAAGCAACGCCGACGGTCGTCTACAGCGAGGCTCCCTCGTAGGTCGTTGTTCTTGGCCAGCGGGCATCGGCCGGGCGGAAACCTCCACGTGCCAGGCTCGCTGGCTCTTTAGCCTCGATCCACCGATCTGCAGGCGGTGATGTAGGGCCCATCCGCGTGAAAGGCCTCCTGAGCAGGGACGATGACGGTGTCGAAGTCGCCTGGTCCACCAGCGCAGGAGGCACTTTCAGTGAGCCGAGTATCGCATGGGATCGATCGCGTTCAGGTGACCTTCGACGACTCGAGCCTGGTCGCCAACGCCGGGCTGATGCTGGTGGGCACGCTGGTGGGCCGACTCGGCCTGGAAGCGCTCGTCAACTCGACGGTGCGCCTGGGCAAGAGGGTGGGCGGGGCCAAGCCCGGGCGCAAGGTCCTCACCCTGGTGCACGCCATCGTGGCCGGGGCCAGCCACATCGACCATGCCGATGTGCTCCGGTCCGGCGCCACGGAAGCGGTGCTCCCGCACCGGGTGATGGCCCCCTCAACCCTGGGCACGTTCCTGCGCTCCTTCACCTTCGGCCACGTCCGTCAGCTCGAAGCGGTGGTGGGCAAGACCCTTGAGCGGGCGTGGGCCATGGGTGCGGGGCCGGGATCGCAGCGTCTGGTGATCGACGTCGACTCGACCGTGTGCGAGGTGGCGGGCAAGGACAAGGCGGGCGCGTCCTACGCCTACACCAAGGTGCTGGGCTACCACCCGATCTTGGCCACCCGAGCCGACACCGGTGAGATCCTCCACGCCCGCATGCGCACCGGCTCGGCCAACACCGCCCGGGGAACACGGCGCTTCGTGGAAGAGCTCGTGGCCCGGGTCCGTCGAGCGGGCGCAACTGGCGAGATCGTGGCCCGCTTCGACTCCGGGTACTGGTCCAACGACACGATCACCGTGCTCGGCCGCCTCGACGTGCGCTACACGATGGCGGTGCGGACCAGGACAAAGGGCCTGGCCAGCGCCATTGCCGCCATCGACGAGAAGTCCTGGGTGTCCATCGCCTACCCCGCCGGGGGTGAGGCCCAGGTGGCCGAGTGCCGCTACGGCGACCGGCGCCTGGTCGTGCGCCGCACCCGCCTGACGACGCCGGCCCAAGCCAAGTTGTGGCCTGACTGGCGCCACTTCGGCTTCCTCACCGACCTCGACGGCACCGCGGTCGACGTCGATGCCTTCCACCGTCGCCACGCGGTCGTGGAGCTCGCCATCCGCGATCTCAAGGGGAGCGCCGGGATGGAACACGTCCCGTCGGGGAACTTCTCGGCCAACGGCGCCTGGCTGTGCTGCGCGGTGCTCGCCCACAACCTCATCCGCTGGACCACCACCATCGGCGGCGGCCCGGTCCAGGAGCTGACCGTGGCTCGCACCGTTCGCACCCAGCTCATCGCCGTGCCCGCCCGGCTCGTCAACCGGGCCGGAACGCCGACGCTGCGGGGCCCGATCGGCTGGCCGTGGGCTCAGCTCTTCGCCGACACCCTCACGCGACTGCGGGCGCTTGAGCCCGCCCCCGGGTAGCTGCCTGCCGGCGGTGAGGCGCCACCACAGACGGCATGACGAGCGCTGACATCCTGCAAATCGCCGACCTCCACCTTGGACAAGCGCGTCCCCCGAAGCTCCCCTCGGCGATCACCCGGCCATCTCCTTCGAACTCACCCTTGCCGCGACAGCGACGCGGCAGCGACGCGGCGAACCCGGCCCGAATCGGTGGATCGAGGTTTAGCGGGTGGTCCTCTTGCCTCATGTCGCCAACACACGCCCCCGTGTAGGTGCCGGGCCCTCGGCGGGTCGAGGACGCTGCTGCGTCATCGACCATACGAGCAACCCTCTACGCCGGCGCCGGAGGGTCAAGGGGCGGGCGAAGCCCGAGCGAGAACCGGAGCGCCAGCGGAGGCTCGCAGCGGCCCTTGAGGCTCCGGCGCCGGTGTGAACCCCCAGCGGACTCGGTCACCGTTCCGGACTTGACGGCGGACCCGACCCGCCCTCGCCTCAGCGGCGCGGGCGAGTCCTGATCGATCGGCCGCGAATCCACGCTGCCGGTAGTTCACCATGGAAGAGGAGGGCGTCTCCGACCCTCATGCGGCGCAGCACGCTGGCGGGCAGGAATGGCACGGCGGTCGAGGGACTCCGTTGCGGCGGGCGCTCCCCCGACCCGCCCCACCTCGGCTCGTCGAGATCGCTGCGGACGTGCTCGTTGCCGATCAGGGCGCTGACATACTCGATGGTCGCCATATCGCTCAGGCCGCTCGGGTAGATGAGCTTGGAGCGGTGGTTGGTGAGCACGTTCTCCGCCTGCCGGCCGTAGATCTGCTCCAGTTGGGCCTTCGACTGCCAGACGGTGACGAGCTGGATGCCGGCGCCCGTCACGGTCGACGCCCACTCCGGCAGATTCGGCAGCGGCGTGTTGGCCGCCTCGTCGAGCAGGACGAGCAGCCTGGGGTCGATCGCCTCGGTGCGGTTGGCGCGGTCAAATGCCTGCAGGATGAGATCGTGCAGGAGGGTGGCGAAGACGATGCCGATGCGGGTCTCGTCGCCGAGGGGTGCGCACAGGTACAGAGTGTTGGCACTGTTGAGCAGCCAGTCGAGCGTGATGTCGCAGCCTTCTGCGCTGGCGGCAACGTTTGGGTCGGCCCACGGCCAGACGGCGTTCCTGGCGGTGGCGTACACGTTCGACGTGGTCCGGTCGTCGGTCTTCCACTGTCCGTGGAGCCAGCCCTGCACCTCACGCGCCGCTCCCGCCACGGCCGGATCGGCGTGGTCTGTGAGCAGCCGGACGAGAGGGGCCAGGGTGCCGCCGCCGGCATCGCCGGGCCGGTCCAGTTCGAGCACCCACTTCACGACGTTGCGCATCGAGTGGTTCTTGGTGTTGGCCGCCGTCCAGAGCATGCCGGCGAGCAGTTGCTCGGCCTGGCCCTGCCAGAACTGATGATTGGTTTCGCCTCGGGCACCACTGCGGGCGAGCATCTGCGCCGCCGCCACAGCGCCGGTCAGCCGTCCGGCCGCTCGCAGCGGGGTCCACGTCGCCGTGGCCATGCCGCTGATCCCCGCCGGGTCAAACACCTTGACGTCTCCGACGTCCGACCGCTGGGCCAGGGTGGCCCGCAGGAGATCGGTTTTCACCGACGACACGATGGCGGGACCGCTCCAGGCCTCGACGCCGGCGATCAGTCCGGTCGTTTTGCCCGACTGGCTAGGCCCGAAGACGCCGACTGCGCCTCGAACTCCCCGCCGGCCTCGGTACACGTCGGCCTCCGTCGACAGAGAACGACCGCCGATCCGTCGGGCCAGCACGAACCGGCCGGCCTTTGGATGCCTTGTCAGGAGACGTCGGAGGTCGCTGGTCTTGGCCAGCCGGGCCTGGGTCTCGACTCCTACCCGTCGCCGCAGGCCGCCGGGTGTCAGCCGTCACGGAAATCCCCTGGTTGAGCCGCATCTCCGTCACGTAATTCCCTGATCCGCCGTCACGGAATTCCCTCGACGCCCGTCACGGGATTCCCTGGTGGTGGATCATCCACCGCTCCGGCGCCACGTCCGTTGAGCATCCCTCCCGTCGGACGACGAGGAGGGCGAGTGGCAAGGAGAGCGTTCAAGGTGATCGACGTTGTGGAGATCCTCGTGCATTGGCACGCCGGCCGGCGGATCGGCGAGGTGAGCACCTCGCTGGCCGTCGACCCCAAGACGGTGCGCAAGTACACCGCCCCGGCGGTGGCAGCAGGACTTGTCCCGGGCGGGCCGCCGCTGTCGGGCGAGCAGTGGTCGGCGTTGGTGGCCGACTGGTTCCCGGACCTCGTCGACCGTTCCGGCCGCCAGGCCACGTGGCCGGCGATCGAGCCCCACCGGGAGCGGATCAAGACCTGGCTGGGGAAGGTGACGGTGGCGACCATCCACCAGCGCCTGCGCGACGACCACGGCCTCGGGGCGTCGGAGTCGTCGCTGCGCCGGTTCATCTGGGCCAACTTCGACAACGACGTGGCCCGGGCCGCGGTTCGGGTGCTGCGCGACACCCCACCGCCGGGTGAGGAGGCCCAGGTCGACTACGGCCTGCTCGGCCGATGGTTCGATCCCGTCGGCCAGCGCCTGCGCCGGGTGTGGGGCTTCATCATCGTGCTGACGTGTTCCCGGCTTATGTTCCTGCGCCCGGTGCTGCGCATGGACGAGGCCAGCTGGGTCGAGGCCCACGTGCTCGCCTTCGAGTTCTTCGGAGGTTATGTAGGTGATCGCTGTCAAGAGACGTCCTCGGCGAGGCGATCGAGGAGGCCGTCGAAGATCTTCTGCCGTCCGACCTGGCCCTTGGCGAGGGCGTCGTCGCGCTGGCGGAGCAGCGTCGGCTTGAACTCGATGGTCGTGACGAAGAATGAGCACGACTCGCAGATCGACTCGAAGTGGCAATCCATCTCCACCGGCCGGGCGCAGTATCCGTTGCCGAGCATGCGGCGGTCCATCTCCCGGCGGAGCTTGGCCATCTCGCCGCCCTCGGCGTCGGCCGGCAGCGCCTTGGGCTGGTCATAGAGGGCCTCGACCTTCTCGCTGACGGCGAAGTACTCGTTCGCCACCGTCCGGTCGGCGATGCGCGCGTACACGAGTGTCATGCGCAGGGAGCGATGCCCGAGCAGTGCGGCTATGGCCTCAAGCGACATGCCCCGGTTGATGGCCTGGGTCGCCAGCGTGTGGCGGAGTTGGTGGGGCGAGGTGTGGCCGATCTCGGCCGCCCTGGCGACCTTGGCCACGGCGGCGTCGACCCGGGACTCGGCGATCTGTCGCCCGCGCTCGACGAACATCAGGTTGGAGCGCAGGTCTGCCGGCCGGGCGGACAGCCACTGGTCGAGCAGCTCCTTGAGCTGGGGGTGCAGCGGGATGTAGCGGTCGTTGTGGAGCTTGCCGACCGGCACCCGCAGCCAGAAGGCGGAGCCGATCTGCACGACAGCGTCGACGGTGAGGCCCAGGAACTCGCCCTTGCGCAGTCCGGTGCGGGCCAGGAACTCGACCGCCAGGCGGACGAAGGGGTCGTCGTCGGTGCGAGCGGACCGGAGCAACTTGGCGGCCGCCGGGTCGTCGAGGAAGCGAGGCAGCGGCTCGTCCTTGATGGGCAGGTCACCGGAGAAGAGCGGCACCCGTGCCGGGGCGTCGTCCCAACCCCACTCGATGATGCGCTCGAAGAAATTGCGCACCGTTCCGAGCCGTTCACGGACGGTGTGGCGGTGGAGCTTGCCGCCTCGGGCCGAGGGCCGGGCCGCCAGCCAGACCTTGTAGTCCTCCACGTGTCGTCGCTGCACGTCGGCGGCAGCGACGACAGCATCGTCTCGGTCGAGCACGAAGCGGGCGAACTCGCGCATGGTGGCCTCGTGACGACGGGTCGTCCCGGGGCGCAAGCTGAGGCCGACCTGTTCGACGTAGCGGGTCATCGTCTCGGCCAGCACCGGAGCGACCGAGCAGATCGCCACCCACTGGGCGACACGCTCGGGGGCCTTGTCCAACGCCCGCTTGCGAGGAAGCTCGTCGGTGACCCCGGCATGGAAGAGCGTCGCTTCGAGGCCGAACATGGCGGTGCGCAACGATCTCCGCGAACCACGGCCGAGGCGTTCTCCGGCGTCGCACAACGCGGTTCGGGAGCGGTCGAGGTCGTCGTGGCTGAGGTCCTGTGGTCGCCGGCCGCTGACGGCGCAGGCCTGGACGAGCGCCGTCCACTGAAGTCGGGTCGCGTTGACGCCGAAGCCCACTGCGGCGGCGGTGACCAGGAAGCCGTCGAAGAACTCGGGGTGGCTGCGGGCGACGACGCGGCCGAGCAGGGGCCTGCGGGCGACCACGTAGTCGGCCGTCGGGACCAGGCGCTGCGTGCCGATCAGCCAGGCCACGAACCGACCGATCTTCACGTTGACCGCCAGCTGGTCCTCCAGTTCCATTGCCTCCCAGGAGGCGATGTCCCCGAAGCGGGCGAAGAAGGCCCGGGCGCCCCAGATGTCGGCGGGGTCGCCGCGCAGTCCGGCGTCATGCAGTGCCACGCCATAGGCGACGACGACCTCGTCCTGGGAGGCCGAGAGCTGGAAGGGCCGACCCTTGCTCGTCGCTCGCGGCGCCGGGCCCCGAGATGCGGTGGGCGAGCCGGCCGTCACAGCTCGTCGGCGATCGACTCGGCTTCGATGGCCTCGATGGCCCGGGTGTACTCGCCGGTCAACCAGTCGTTGGACAGGTGCAGGTAGATCCGGGTCGACTCGATGGAGCGGTGGCCGGCCTGGGCCTGCACCGCTTCGAGGGCCATGCCCGCCTCGCGTAGCCGGGTGAGGCAGGTGTGGCGGAGCTGGTGGCACGTGAGGTGGTCGAGACCGGCGCGCTGGCGCGCCGCTCGGATGATCTGGTCGAGACCGGTCGCGGACAGGGGCTGGCCCCGCCGCTGGCCCTTGAGCGACACGAACACCTGGGTCGTCGACGTCGAGGGCCGTTCCTCGTTGAGGTAGTCGGCGAGGGTGGTGAAGAACCGACCCGAGACCGGGACGATTCGCTGGTGCCCGCCCTTGCCTTCGGCGACGAAGACCCGCCGCTCGCCGGGCTGCAGGTCGGCGAGCCGCAGGCCCAGCACCTCGCAGCGCCGGAGCGCGCCCAGGACCATGGCGTCGACCATGGCCCGGTCGCGGTTGGTGCGAAGGGCGGCGACAAGGGCGTTGACCTCGGCCGGGGCGAGTATCCGCGGCAGCGTGCGGGGGGCCCGGACCAGTGGGATCCCCCGAGCCCCGGGACGTCCGTTGGCCCGCCTGGTGGCGAGCCCTCGGGGAACCGGGTTCGCCAGCACGCCGGCGTCGCCTCTGGCCAACAGATACGAGAACAGTCCCGAGACGCTTGAGAGGCGCCGCTTGATCGTCCGGGCAGCCAGGCCCGCTTCGCCGTCCTCGAGGCGGACGACCTTCGGGCCCAGCCGGGGCGCCCGCTGCGCCTTCATGAAGGCGAACACGTCAGCGGTCGTCACCTCTGTGGGTTCCTTCGGGACGAGCGAGAAGAAGACCTTCAGGTCGAACGCAGCCGCCAGTAGCGTGTTGGGCCGGGCCCTGGCACCGACGAAGACGAGGTAGTCGTCGATCACCGGATGACCGAGGCTCACCTCCAGGAGGTCGCCCTCACTTGTGTTCCGGATGAGACACGGCGTCCAGGTCACGACGCTCCTCGTTCAGGTGAGGGCAGAGCATCCACCACCGGCTCCCAGACCTGGTGGATGACCTGCATATCCTCGGGGCGGCGCGCCGGGTGGTGCCCGACAACCTCAAGACCGGGGTGATCCGCCCCGACCTCTACGACCCCAAGATCAACAAGGCCTTCGGCGAGCTGGCCGCCCATTACGGCTGCCTGGTGGACCCCGCCCGGGCAGCCAAGCCCCGGGACAAGGCCACCGTCGAGCGCCACGTCCCCTATGCCCGGGACTCGTTCTTCGCCGGCCGGGCGGCCGAGTTCGCGTCCCTGGCCGCCATGCAGGACGATGCCCGGCGGTGGTGCCACCAGGTGGCCAATCAGCGCCAGTGCCGGCCACTGGGCCGGGTCAGCCCCCAGGCGGTGTTCGACGCCGAGGAGCGAGAGGCGTTGCTCCCGCTTCCCCGCCAGAGCTTCGAGCTCGCCCGGTGGTGCCGGCCCAAGGTCAACCCCGACATCCACATCAAGGTGGGCAAGGCCCTCTACTCGGTGCCGTGGGCCCATATCGGCGCCACCGTCGACGCCCGGGAGGGGACCCGCACCGTCGAGGTGTACCTGGAGGGCGCCCTCATCAAGACCCACCTGCGCGTCGAGCGGGGACGCCAGACCGACAACGCCGACTACCCGCCGGAGAAGGTCGCCTTCCTCATGCGCACCCCTGCGTGGTGCCGGCGCAGGGCCGCTGAGCTGGGCGTTTCCGTGGCCGAGGTGGTGGGGTTGATCATGGATGTCAACGCCCTCTATCGGCTACGTCAGGCCCAGGGCGTGGTGCATCTGGCCGACCGCTACGACGTCGAGCGCTTGGAGGCCGCCTGCCGGCGTGCCATCGTCGTCGGCGACCCCTCCTACAAGACGGTGAAGGGCATCCTCGCCGCCGGCACCGAGCACGACGGCGACGAGCGTGCCGACACGGCGCCGGTGGCACCGGCGCACCTGCATGGGCCCGAGGCCCTCTTCGGCACCGAGGCGGCGGGATGAGGGCACACCAGCTCGAGGACGCCCTCGGCGCGCTCAAGCTCTTCGGCATGCTCGACACCCTGCCGACCCGGCTGGCCCAGGCCAGCGCCGGCGAGCTGGGTCACGTCGAGCTGCTGGCGATGCTGTGCGCGGACGAGGCCGCCCGGCGCGACGCGTCGGGCCTGGAGCGCCGGCTCAAGGCCGCCCGCTTCGAGCAGATGGCCACCGTCGAGGAGTTCGACTTCTCCTTCAACCCCAAGATCCCCGCCGCCGCCATCCGAGACCTGGCCACGCTGCGCTTCCTCGACGCGGGCGAGTCGGTGATCCTGCACGGCCCGGTCGGGGTGGGAAAGTCGATGATGGCCCAGGCCCTGGGCCACGCCGCCTGTCGGCGGGGCCACAGCGTGATCTTCACCAAGACCAGCCGGCTGCTGGCCGACCTCGCCGGCGGCCACGCCGATCGCAGCTGGGAGGCCCGCCTGCGCCGGTGGGCCCGCCCCGCCCTGCTCATCCTGGACGACTTCGCCATCCGCGACTTCACCCTGTCCCAGGCCGACGACCTCTACGAGCTGGTCACCGAGCGGGGCGCCCGGCCGGCGATCTTCACCGCCAACCGCCAGGCCTCGGACTGGTATTGCCTCTTCCCCAACCCCGTCGTCGCCGAGTCGATCCTGGACCGCATCGTCAACTCGGCCCATCACCTGCACATGGACGGGCGCTCCTACCGGCCCAACCGCCGGCCCGGATCGTCGAAGGAGCCCACGCCGTGAGCAGCCGGATCACGTGCGCGTCGGCCGGTTGCGACAATCCCGTGCTGCGCCGTCCCGGCCAGCGCGGCCGCCCGCCGATCTACTGCTCGCCCGCCTGCCGCCCGTCGCGTACCGGCGGTCCCGGCGGCCCGATCAGCGTGGAGGTCGACCACGACGACGGGGACGGCGACAGCTCCGGCCGTTGCTGGGTCGTGCGACTTCGCCGCGGCGCTCGCTCGGTTGTCGTGGGCCGGGACCTCGGCCGTTTCGGCGCGTCCCTGCTCTCAGGCGAGCTGCGGGGACTGCTGCACCCCCGCACCCGACAGGAAGGAGACACGATCGAGTAGACATCGGCTTCACGCCGGGCGAGGGAATTCCGTGACGGACTCGCCAGGGAATTGCGTGACGGTTGACACTCGTAACCCGGCCGACGCCGCCGACCCGCCGCGCGGCGGCCAGAAGTCAGACGGGATCCATTCCTGGGACGCCGCCACCCATTCCTCGGAACGTCGTCGGCAGACGGCGACCGACTCCACGCGTTGTGGCTCCTGTTCGCCACGACCGGCATGCGCCGCGGAGAAGCACTCGGTATGCGCTGGTCCGACGTCGACCTCGACGCTGGCCGGTTGCGCGTCGTACAGACGATCATCCAGGTTCGGAGCAAGGTCACGATCGGCGAGCCGAAGACGGCTCGCGGCCGGCGTCCGATCGCGCTCGATGCCGGCACCATCGCGGTTCTTCGTGAGCATCGCCGGCGTCGCTGGAGGAGCGCTTGGTGGTCGGTGCGGCGTTCGAGGATCGGGGGCTGGTCTTCCACCAGCCCGACGGCTCCTGCCTCAAGCCGGACGCGGTGAGCGCAACGTTCGTCCGTCGGGTCCGAGCGGCCGGCCTGCCCCGGCTCACCCTCAAGGGGCTGCGCCACACCTGGGCCACCCTTGCGCTGGAACGAGGCATCCACCCGCGGGTGGTACAAGAGCGGCTCGGCCACTCGACCATCGCCATCACCCTCGGCATCTACAGCCACGTCGCGCCGACGCTCCATGACGAGGCGGCGCAACTCGTCGCCGACCTGGTGCTCGACGCGTAGACCTTGATGGCCCGATCCGCCCAAGCGACTGGGACGGCGTCGAACCCACATCGCTCTCCTGCGCTAGAGCTAGCTAGCTAGTAGGCCCGCCGTAGACGTGGATTCTGTGCGGCAGCGATACTTGTGGTGAACCGGCCACAAGGGGCGGGAGTGGGGTGGGCTCTGAAACACAATGGGAACTCGTGGGCTGACGGGTTGGGCGACGCGCCACGTCTTCCTGAGCTACCGCCGGGCCGATACCCCCAAGGATGCCGAACGGCTTCGGGCTGATCTCGCAAGAGTCTTCGGACGGAAACGTGTCTTTCTGGACACTCACAGCCTTCCCGCTGGAGTCAACTTCGCGCACGCCATCGACGAGACGATCGACGACTGCGATGTCGTCGTGGCGATGATAGGTAACAAGTGGATCGGTCCCCGGCAAGAAGACGAAAGGTCCCGGATTCACGATCCCCAGGATCATGTTCGTCTGGAGATCGAAAAGGCACTCGGTCGCCATATAAGGATCATTCCGGTCATGGTCGACGGAGCGACCGTTCCATCCGCTCGTGATCTCCCTGATTCGATGCATCCGCTTCTTGGCATCCATGCGATCGACCTGACCCAGAGGCGATGGGCTGAGGACGTCGAGGATCTAGTCAAGTACATCCGGGAGACACCGCGAAGGACTCCCATAGAAACGGGCGAGATGCGACGAATTCAATGGCGGCGCCGCAGGCACCTGGGCTTCGCGCTTGCGGCGATTGCGGGGCTTGTTGCAGGCGCGGTCAGCCTACTGTGGCTCGGTCGGGCTGCGCCGAACCTGCCAGGGACGTCGACGACAACAGCGATCGGCACCACGCTGCCGCTGCCGATCGTGACGACGACTACCGAGCCACCCACGACGACGGCGGTGACGACCACCGAGCCACCCACGACGAAGGGGGTGACGACCAGTTTGCCGGCGCCTGTGACGGGACCCACTCGGCCGCCACTAACGAACCCGCCACCGACTGAGGCTCCGATCACGATTACGACGGTGCCGCCTCCCCCCCCGTACGCCGGCAACTGGGCCGGAACCGTGACGCAGAATGCGCCGCCGCCGCAGATCAATCTCACGCTCAAGCTGAGTGCCGGAAGCGTCAACTCAGTGATCGGGACGTATCAGATAGCCACCCCGTCCTGTGGCGGCACGGTGACTCTCCGGGGAGCCAGCGGAGCAGTGACGTCGGTCACGCTCACGCCCGGGAGTGGCGAGTGCGACACTATCCTCGAAGCAACCTTGACCAGAAATGGAAACGTTCTTACCTACGACCTCACCTCAGCTAGAGGACCTCAGGGAACAATCTCTGGTGCCTCGGCGCATGGTGATCTGACCTAGCTTGAGTAGTCATAGTTTGACCTCTCTCTTGACCACGAGGTGCGATGGGCGGACCATGCATTTGGGATCCACGTCCACCAGAGCTGCCTTCTAGTGCTGCGTCGCGGATTTGACTTGGGCCAGGGCGGCCCGTCCCCGGCGGACTTTGGCGATGATCTCCTCGGCCGTCTTGTGCCAGACGAAGGGCCTGGGATCGTCGTTCCAGTGCTCGACCCAGGTCTCGATGGCGTCGATGAGATCGGGCACGCTGTTGAACGTTCCCCGGCGCAGCCGACGGTCGGTGAGTTCCTTGAACCAGCGCTCGACGAGGTTGAGCCAGCTCGAGCTGGTGGGCGTGAAGTGCAGGTGCCAGCGGGCCCGACGGGGATCAGCCAGCCACGTGGTGATCTCAGGCGCGCTGTGGGCGGACAGGTTGTCGAGCACTAGGTGGATCTCGAGGTCACGGGCGACGTGCAGGTCGATGAGCTTGAAGAACCGCAGCACATCGGTGGCGGTGTGGCGTTTGCGGCAGTCGGTTAGGACCTCGCCGGTTCCCACGTTGAGGGCTGCGAACAGGTCCGTCGTCCCGCTGCGCTTGTAGTCGTGCGTCATGGTGCCGGCCCGGCCCGGACGCAGGGGCAGCGACGCCTGGGTGCGGTCCAGGGCCTGGACCTGGGTCTTCTCGTCGAAGCTGAAGACCACCGCCCGCTCCGGCGGGTCCAGGTACAGCCCGACGACATCGACCAGCTTGTCTTCGAAGCGAGGGTCGTTGGAGATCTTGAAGGTGTCGACCTTCCACGGCTTGAGGTTGTGGTCCCGCCAGATGCGGGCCACCGAGTCCTTGCCGATGCCGTGGCGGGCGGCCATGAGCCGAGTCGTCCAGTGGGTGGAACCGTCGTCGGGGCGGACATGCAAGGTGTCGGCCACCACCGCTGCCACCGTGCCCGCCGGCAACCACGACTTGCGCCCCCGACCGGGGGCGATGTCGCCGAAGTCCTTGACCCCCTCGGTGCCGAAACGCGCCCGCCACGTGCGCACCGAGTTGGCGCTCACTCCCACCCGACGGGCGATCTCGTTGTTGGCGGCACCATCGGCCGCCAGCAGCAAGGCCTTGGCCCGCTGCACGGTCCGGTGTCGGGCCGAGCTCGATCGGCTGAGACGGTCCAGGATCGAACGTTGTTCGTCGGTCAGGGGCAAGGGCGCAGCGGCCGCTGGCATCGTCAACATCCTGCCAGCCTAGCTACTCAACCTATTTCACCGACGGACCACTAACCTCTCCAACGTTCGTCGAGGGACAAGCGCTCATCAGGCAGTTGAGAGCGCCTAGCACCACACAGCTCGCGGCCGAACCGTCGTTCGATCAGGAATCGCGCCTCAGCGCCCCGTTCTTCTGCCACTCGAATGGCGCACCGATCTGGCCTGACGCCCCGAGCCCTTGGAGCCAGTTCAGGAAGGTGGCCCCGACTCCCGGTTCGAAGTTCACGCGGTACGCCCTTCCAGCGCAGATACCCTCCGGCCCGCGTGACTGGAGCGCCGTCGGGAGGAGCGGAGCGTCTGCCCCGAAGTACACAAACTCCGTCGACAGCAGGACGCGGTTAGTGCTGGTGTCCGTAGCGATGTTCTCGGGGTTCGGAGACCCGTCGCTGAGACTGTGGTGCGAGTCGAGTTGCTCCCACCGGCCATCTGCATCTCGGGAGTAGATGTTGTCGCCGAAACACTGCTTAAGGCTGCCGCGCAAATTCGGCTTCTTCAGCTGGAACCGGAGATCCATGAAGTAGTCGTCGAAGGTCATGGTTTCCGTGACCTTCATGGCGTATATCAGCCGCCCAGTCATCCCCCTGCGAGCGCCGCCGGTTCCGACAACCCAGTCGCCGACGGATGCCTTCCGACGGATTACTGGTTTGCACGTGGCCAGGGAGCACACGCCGTAGAACGGGTTGGGAGCGAACCCGTAGTCCCGATCGATGACGTATGAGTACAGGCGCACTAGCAGCCGTACTGACGGATCTGCTGACGATCCCGGGGCCTGCCGTCGCTGTCAGTCCAGTTGTTGATCGTTCCACTGATCGCGCTCTCGATGCGATCTGCCTGCCATCCGACAACTGCGTCGGCATACTGAGCGAGTGCCTCGGGCACGTCACAGTTGGCTGCGCCGTGAGTCCATACGCCGATGATCCGCATCCCCTGTCTCTGCGCCTCCTCGATCTCCCAGTTCACCCACTTGCTGTCTCGGGTTCCGGGCGAGATGAGCACGACCATTGTCCCGGCCCAATCGATCTTGGGCCGAAGGATCGACTGCTTGATGTAGTCCTCGTCCTTCGCGTTGTTGGGATTCGTGCTGTCGACCGAGGAGACTTGAACCTCGTGGCCCCGGCCGGCGAGCAACTGCCTCATGTTGGCGATGTGCTCGTCGTCCTCGTGGATGTGGCTGACGAAGATCCTGTTGGTGTCCGCCATTGCTGTCCCTCTTTCTCAGAACATGCGTTCGTCCCACCATAGCGCCCTAAGCATCTACAATTGGGGCTTCAATCGTGGAGGTTGGCGTGCTCCCGCCTGTGCTTGAGATCTACGTCGTCTGGCACCCCGAAGACGTCGCGGGCGAGGACGTTGCGAGCGCCCTGCTGGGCCATTTCCGCGGTACGCCGTTCTCCGGCCTGATCGGCGGTGCCGTTGAGGTGTACGTCCGCTCCGCTTCGGCATCCGACGATCCTGCGGGAGCTCCGCGGGCCCTGCCCTGCACCGAGCCGCTGCCATACGCCCTCCCCATTCCGGCGCTGACGGCGGTCGTCCTGGTCGCCGGGGCGGAACTCGCGGCTGCGGTTGAGGCCGTAGGTTCTTGGCGCGACTACGTGTCAGCTCTCGCGGTCGCGCGTACTGGATCTCCCACGACAGTTGGGCTGTTCACTGTGGCGACCGCCACCAACGTGCTCGATGGCACCGTACTCGGTGGCCTGGTCGGCGGTGTTCAAGGCGTCGCCAGCGGCGAGTTCGGCACGGATAGCTTCGACGAGACGCTGAGCCGCGACCTCGCACAAGGAATCGCCCAGATGGGCGCCGACGGCCAGCGCGTGACCGTCTTCGTCAGCCACACCAAGCGACTGTCCTCGATGGAGCAGCCTCTGGTGACCTCGCTCCTCGATCTCGTCCGCGACGTGATCGCCGACACAAGGCTCGCAGAGTTCTTTGATGCCCACGACCTCCAGCCGAACCAGGACTGGGGGCCGGCATTGGAGAAGGCTGCAGCGACCGGTGCCCTGCTCGCCGTCCGGACCGATCTGTACTCGAGCCGGCCGTGGTGCCAGCGTGAGGTTCTTATGGCGAAGCGCGCTGGGGTGCCTGTCGTGATTTTGGACGCGCTCACCGACGGCGAGGAACGCGGCTCGTTCGTCATGGACCATGTGCCGCGAACACCAGGGCGGCAGCAGGCCACCAAATGGCGACGCGAGGACGTTGTTAGAGCGCTTGGGCAACTCGTCGATGAGTGTCTCAAGCGCGTCCTCTGGCGCAAGCAACGCGAGTTGGCCGAGTCGAGTGGGCTGCCGGTCGCTATCGACTGGTGGGCGGCGCATGCGCCCGAGCCGGTCACGCTCACAGACTGGCTCTGCACCCACGACGATCTGGCTGGTTTGCGACTGGAACACGTCATCGTCCTCCACCCCGACCCGCCGCTCGGGCCGGACGAGGTGGACGTACTGGTTCAGGTTGCCGAACTCTCGGGCTTGCTCGAGGGCATCGAGTTCCTCACTCCACGAGGTTTGGCGGCTCGGGGTGGCTGACCAGGGACTCCCCGAGCCCGAACCTGGTTTCAAGCTCGCCATCTCGATCTCGGACAGCCCCGACCTTGCGCGCCTTGGACTGACGTCAACGCACTTGGAAATGGCGCTCGGAGAGGTCGCCCGCGCCGTTCTGATTGCGTCCGGTCGCATCGTCTACGGCGGGCACCTCGACCAGGCGGGGTACACGGCGTTCCTGATTCACGAGTGTGAGAAGTTCGGCAGCCGGAATCGGCCATTCACTGGAGCCGTCCCATGGCCTGTTCACCGGCAGGTGCCCTTGGCAGAGATTGATCGGCTTCGTTCGACCATCAACCTATTCGGCCAGTACGAGTTCCTCGATGCTGACGGAAATGTTCTGGACGATCCAGCCCAGGGCCGTGGGCCGGATCCAGTGGACGTTGACGCCGAGACGACCGTCCGTGGCCTCACGGCGATGAGGCAGCGCGTCACAGACCAGGCCGACGGGCGGCTCGTGCTAGGCGGCAAGCGCGAGGGCTACCAGGGCCGAGTGCCCGGGGTGCTTGAGGAAGCCGTTCTGTCCATCCGAGCGGGTAAGCCGATCTACGTCGCGGGTGGCTTCGGAGGGGTGGCAGGCGACACCGCCGTAGTTCTTGGACTGGACCCTGATGGGTGGCTCAAACTTCCCGAGCGGCCCGACGACGACTTCATAGAACTGGAAGCGCTGGCGAGCAGCTGGGACGCCACTACCAACGGCCTGAGTGTCGAGCAAAACCGACAACTGGCAGTGTCCTACCGGGCGAGCGAAATCGCCTCTCTGGTGATCGTCGGCCTGACGAACTTACGTAGCGCCGAGTGACCGACAGTTCCCCCGCCAGGAAGACCAGGACTGCGAATGCCGTCAGGAGAAAGGCCCCCGCGACGAAGCGACCCCTCGGCGAACTTACCCGCATGGATAGGGGGAGCGGCCTCACCCTCGACCGCTATCAGGCCCTTGCCAGAGACACCGACATCGAGGGCCCCACGGATCCGCTCGTCCCTCTACTGGGTCTAGGCGGCGAAATCGGCGCCCTGATTGCCGAATATAAGAAGAAGATCCGCGACGACGGCACGGCATACGTCGGATTCGACAACGTAGTGAAGGCCGAGATTGGCGACATCCTTTGGTATCTGGCCGCTCTGGCTCGACGCATTGGCCAGCCTCTAAGCCAGATTGCTCACGACAATCTGACAAAGACCCGCCGCCGATGGATTGCGGCGGACGGCCCGCCAGCGGTGCCATTCGATGACGGCGTTCCGCAGAAGCAGCGAATCCCGCGGCAGTTCAACGCAATCTTCACGACAACTACGACCGACGCCGGACTCGTGAAGTGCAACCTTCGATTCGAGAGCGAAGAACTCGGCGACCCGATTGACGACAACTCGCGACACGAGGACAACTACCGGTTTCACGACATCTTCCATATCGCCCACGCTGCAGTGCTTGGCTGGTCGCCCGTGCTTCGGTCCTTGCTCCGCCGGAAACGGGGTTACAGCAAGGACGTGGACCGGATCGAAGACGGAGCCCGAGCGATTGCGGTCGAGGAGGCCGTAACGGCGATGGTTTTCGAGCTGGCGAAACCCTGGAACTACTTCGCCGGTATCACGAATGTTGACGACAGCATCCTCGCCGTTGTCCAAGCCGTCACAGCGCGCCTCGAGGGCGGATCGCTACCTGGCGCTGAGTGGGAGCGGGCGATTCTTGCCGGGTACTCCGTGTGGCGCGACCTGCGTGACAATGGTGGGGGCCGCGCCATCGTGGATCTCGACAAGGCGTCCGTGAGGTACGGTCGGTTGCGTCGCCGCGACCTTCCCGCATAAGAGACCCGCCTGATCGAGCCCCCAGCGGCCGGGGAATACAGGAGGGCGAATAGGCCCGCCCGGCTTGTACCTCTGCTTGATGCGTGAGCGCCCTGAGATCCCAGCGATCTCCGGGTGTCGAACCCGGGCGTACTTGTCAACCTCGCAGAACAGGTTCTGCGCGTCGATTAAATGAAGCCTCCGGCCGAACAGGCCGGGGAATTCCAACCCGAGTCGAGCGAAATGATCGTCCTGTGACTCGGTCATGTATCGGATCACATCATCCTCGATCCCGATCGACCGGGGACCGAAGCACTTCCGGATTCCATCTTTAGCTCCTGGCCCCGCGACCACAAAATCGTCCTCGTCGAACTGGACCCAATCCAAGTAGTTAAGGTCAATTGCGTACTGGAATGCCAAGAACCGGCCGATGCCTGGGTACTCCACAAGGATCTGGTAGATGGACCGCAGCGACGGAGCCGAGCGGACTTTCCCAGCGAGCCCGTCACGCATCATCCGCTCCACGAGACGGAGATGGTTCGCGTGCTTCCGGTCCTCGCCCAGGCGCGGCGGCGGCATCACATACGCACCGGAGTAGATCGGGCCTCTCATTGCGGCCTCATCCAAGGCAGCCCGGTAACGGTCGTAGTCGTAGGTCCGCCACCCCACAGGGCCAATCCGCGATTCCAGATGACGCCAGGTGTCCTCCCGGTTGAAGATCTTGAACAACAAGGTTCGGAAGATCACCTCCGCAGGGTCCGAAGGCGACTCCGGCCCGCGTTGCACCTCACTGATCAAGAACTGCGACACCCGATCCGAGGCGCGGAAGACGTTGGTGAACCGGTGAACCGTGAGCACCGGATCTTGTGTCCACGGCGGCGGCGCGCCCCTCAACCTTGCGAGATAAATCGCCTGACGGGCAACAGCGAAACGCCAGTACGTGTCGAATACGGCTGAGGGCTGAAGAGTGCGCCCTGCGATCAGCACCGGCTGCGGACCGGTCTCCGCTGCGTTGAGCGGAGTCGCGGGAAACCGGAACAGCGCCCCGTCCTCCTGCTCCAGCCGGACATCGGTGTCATCGTTCGCCAGGAATCCCACCAACGAAATGTAGGCCTGTGCCTACTGCGACGTCGGCCACCTAGAGTCGAGGACTCCTGACCGCGGTCGCAGGGGATGACCGTTTCTCGGGTCGGCGTGCTTGGTCTTTCCCGCTACGTCCGCACCTTGCGGTTTCGTCGCATGCGGGATGGCCGTCCTCCGTGCTGATCTCCCGCACACCTGAACAAGCGAGTGCCGCCGGCGCTGTCGGTGTTCGCACAGCTCGTTCGCTCACAGCCACTCAGGCGAAATCAGGGGCCGCGTACCCCCTCTGACCTGCACCTTCAGAGTGGGCGAGGGGGGACTTGAACCCCCACGACCTTGCGGCCACAGGAACCTGAATCCTGCGCGTCTGCCAATTCCGCCACTCGCCCGAGTGGAAGGACCAAGGTAGCCCAAGCCCTACGCCTGCGTTCCGAGTCGGCTGGGTATGCTCGGCCGTGGGATGGGACTGAACCAGTTCGAACAGCGGCTCGAGCGGCTGGTCGAAGGGGTGTTCGCCAAGACGTTCCGCAGCGGGCTCAAGCCGGTCGAGCTCGCCCGCCGGCTCACGAGGGAGATGGACCTCCACCGGGTCGTGGGGGTGAGCGGCCTCATCTCGCCGAACCGCTTCACCGTCGCCATCAGCCCGTCGGACTTCGAGCAGTTCGAGTCCTACGCCGAGGCGCTCACCCGCGAACTGAGCGATGCGGTTCGAGCACACGCCCGCGAGGAGACATATGCCTTCGTGGGACCCGTCCATGTCGAGCTCAACCCCGACGAGGGCGTCGGCGTGGGCGAGTTCCTCGTGGCCAGCGAGATCGCGGAGGCGCCGGGCGGGGCGTCGGTGGGCAGCCTCTCCCTCCCCGACGGCGGGCGCATCGGCATCGGCGAGGAGCCGGTCACCATCGGCCGCCTGCCGGAGTGCGACGTCGTCCTCGGCGACCCCAACGTGAGCCGGCGCCACGCCGAGATCCGCCGCCAGGGCACCGGGTTCGTGGTCGTCGACCTCGGGTCCACCAACGGCACCCGGGTCAACGGCGCCGGCGTCAAGGAGCGGAGGCTGGTGGACGGCGACGAGATCACCGTCGGCGGCACCAGGATCCGCTTCGAGGCCTCCTAGCCCCCCGAGCCCGTGCCCGACAGCCTCCTGACGATCCTCAAGTTCTGTTTCCTGGCCCTGCTCTACCTCTTCTTCATCCGCGTCCTGCGGGCGGTGTGGGTGGAGGTCAGCGGCCGGGCGCCCACCGCCCGCACCGTGGCCGCCAACTACGGGTCGGCCCCCGCGGCCCGGCCCACCCGCAGCCGGGTGGGCGACATGCGGGCCGCGGTCGGGGGCAAGAACGGCACCAAGCTCAAGGTGGTCGAGCCGTCCGAGACCCGGGGCACCGTCTACGAGCTCACCGACGAGCTCACCATGGGCCGGGCCACCGGCTGCCACATCACCCTCGACGACACCTACGTCTCCCAACTCCACGCCCGCGTCTTCAAGCGCGACGGTCAGGTCTTCATCGAGGACCTCGGCTCCACCAACGGCACCTATGTCAACCGCACCAAGGTCACCGCCCCCCTGGCCGTCCGGCGGGGCGACCGCCTGCAGGTGGGCAAGACGGTGATGGAGGTGACCTGACTCGATGACGACGCTGAAGGCGGGGGCCGCCACCGACGTGGGCCGGGTCCGCCAGATCAACGAGGACCGCTTCCTGTGTGAGGACGGGCTGTGGGTCGTGGCCGACGGCGTCGGCGGCCACCAAGCGGGCGAGGTGGCGGCTCAGACCGCGGTCGAGACGGTGGCCAAGGTGTTCACCAACCACACCACCGACGGCCTGGTCGACGCCATCCAGGCGGCCAACGAGGCGGTGTGGCGCCTGGCCCAGACCACCAGCGAGAAGCGGGGCATGGGCACCACCATCACCGCCATGGCCCTGGTCCGGGAGGACGGGGAGGAGCTGCTGGCCCTGGCCAACGTGGGTGACTCCCGGAACTACCGGCTCCAGAACGGCGAGCTGCTCCAGCTCACCGACGACCACAGCCTGGTGGAGGAGATGGTCCGGGAGGGCAAGCTCACCCGGGAGGAGGCCACCGTCCACCCCCAGCGGTCGATCATCACCCGGGCCCTGGGCATGGAGCCCGAGATCGAGGTGGACTGGTGGGAGCTCATCCCCTACCGGGGTGACCGGCTCCTCCTGTGCAGCGACGGTCTCACCAACGAGCTCAGCGACGACCGCATCGCCGCCACCCTGCGCCAGGTGGCCGACCCCCAGGAAGCGGCCCGCGACCTGGTCCGCCAGGCCCGGGCCGAGGGCGGGGGCGACAACATCACCGTGGTCGTGGTCGATGTGGTCGACGACGAGGGCCGGGCCGAAAAGGCGTCCGAGGCCCTGGCCGCCGACGAGGAGGCGAAGGGGCCACGTCGGCCGACCTCCCGGGCCGACGGACCCCCCACCACCCCCCTCGCCCGGGTCGCCATCACTCCAACCGAGGACGACATCGCCCTGCCCCGGGGGGCGGTCGCCTCGGCCACCCTCGACCCACCCCGGCGCCCGCCGTCGCCGTCGCCGTCGGCACCCGCGGTCACGCCCAAGCGCTTCACGTGGCGGGTGGCCGGATTCGTCCTCCTCCTGCTGGCGGTGGTGGTGGGAACGTTCGCCGCCATCGGCTGGTACGCCCGCAGCACGTACTACGTGGGCTTCGCCGGCGACCAGGTGGCCGTCTTCCAGGGCCGCCCCGGTGGGGTGCTGTGGTTCCAGCCGACGATCTGGAAGAAGTACCCGATGCCCCGGTCGGAGGTGCCCGCCGTCTACCTGCCCGCGGTCGAGAAGGGGAAGATGGTCGACACCAAACCGGCGGCCGACCAGTACATCAACCGCCTCCGCGAGGTCCACGACCAGGAGGTGGCGGCGGGGGCGACCACGACCACCACCCCCACGACCACCCCGGTCCCCCCGCCTCCCGAGCCGACCACGACCGTCGCGGCCGTGGAGCCGCCGGCTTGATCCAGCGCGACCCGGTCGTCGCCGTCCGCCGGACGACCGAGCTGGGACTGCTCGTGCTGGCCGGGGTGATCACCGGCGGGGCCTACGTGCTGGCCGCCCTCGGCCGCAGCTCGTCGCTGCCGGCCAACCTCGTGCCCCTCCTGCTCATCATCCTCGGACTGCTGGCGGCCGGCCACATCGCCGTCCGCCGGATGGCGCCGGGGGCCGACCCCCTCCTCCTGCCCCTGGCCGGCCTCCTCAACGGGATCGGGTACGTGTTCGTGGCCCGCCTCCGTCCCGACCTGGCCGGGTTCCAGTCGATGTGGACGGTGCTCGGCATGGGGGCGTTCGTCGCCACCCTGGCCCTCGTCCCCCGCACCCGCAGCATCGAGCGCTTCCGCTACACGCTGGCCATGTTCGGGATCGGCCTGCTGCTCATGCCCCTGCTCCCGGTGCTGGGCCAGAACATCAACGGGTCGCGGCTGTGGGTGAAGCTGGGCCCCGTCACGTTCCAGCCGGGCGAGCTGTCGAAGATCGTCCTGGTCGTGTTCTTCGCGTCGTACCTGGTGGAGAAGCGGGAGCTGCTGTCGATGGGCACCCACCAGGTGGCGGGGATGTGGCTGCCCGAGATCCGCCACCTGGGCCCGATCGTCCTGGCCTGGAGCTTCTCCCTGGTCATCATGTTCTTCGAGAAGGACCTGGGGTCGTCGCTGCTGTTCTTCGCCCTGTTCATCACCATGCTGTGGCTGGCCACCGCCCGGGGGGTGTACCTGGGGATCGGGGGCATCATGTTCGCCCTCGGGTCGTTCCTCGCCTACACCTCGTTCGACCACGTCCGGACCCGGGTCTCGATCTGGATCGACCCGTGGAAGGTGGCCAACGACGCCGGCTACCAGATCGTCCAGGCCATGTTCGCCTTCGCCGCCGGCGGCCTGGCGGGCGCCAACCTGGGCCAGGGCAGCCCCCAGCGCATCCCGGCGGTGGCCACCGACTACACCTTCGCCGCCATCGGCGAGGAGCTGGGCCTGCTGGGGACGGCCGCCGTCCTGGCCTGCTTCCTGCTCATGGTGGGCGCCGGGCTGCGCATCGCCCAGCGGGCCGAGCCCCCCTTCGAGAAGCTGCTGGCCGCGGGCCTGACCGCCATCCTGGGCATCCAGAGCTTCATCATCCTGGGCGGGGTCACCCGGCTGGTGCCTCTCACTGGCATCACGCTGCCGTTCGTGTCCTACGGCGGTTCCTCGCTCATCTCCAACTACATCCTCCTCGCCCTCCTCCTGCGCATCTCCGACGACCAGGCCCAGCGGGCGGCCCAGGCGCTCGGCGCCCAGGACTCGACCCAGCTGCCCGCCCGATGAACACCCAGATCCGGACGCTCGGGATCGTGCTGATGGTGATGTTCAGCGCCCTGTTCGTGCAGCTCAACAACCTCCAGGTGTTCAGCGCCGAGCGGTTGAACGACCACCCGGCCAACACCCGCACCGTGGTGCGGGACTTCTCGCAGCCCCGGGGGTCGATCCAGACGGCGGACGGGGTGGTGGTCGCCGAGTCGGTCGACGTCGACGACGCCTTCGAGCGCCAGCGGCGGTATCCGGAGGGGGAGCTGTTCGCCCACATCACCGGGTACTTCTCGTTCACGTTCGGGGACGAGGGGGTGGAGCGGACCTACAACGACGAGCTCACCGGCCGCGACCGCAAGGTCACCCTCGACCGGCTGGGCGACATCCTCCTGGAGAAGGACAAGACGGCCGACGTGACCCTCACCGTGTCCATGTCGCTCCAGCAGATCGCCACCGACGGCCTGGCCGGGCGCAAGGGCTCGGTAGTCGCCATCGACCCCCGGGACGGGTCGATCCTCGCCTTCGCCGACTACCCGTCCTACGACCCCAACGTCCTGGCCAGCCACAACCAGGACGAGGTGCGCAAGGCGTGGGCCGACCTCAATGCCGACCAGAACCGTCCCCTCCTGCCCCGGACCTACCGGGAGCGGTACTTCCCCGGTTCGAGCTTCAAGGTGGTGACCGCCTCCGGTGCCCTGGCCACAGGCGTGGCCACCCTCACCCAGCCGGTCTACCCGACGCTCACCGAGCTCCCCCTGCCCCAGACCACCGAGCCGCTGCGGAACTTCGGGGGTTCGGCGTGCGGCGGGACCCTGCCCGAGATCCTCCGGGTCTCCTGCAACACCGCGTTCGCGCAATTGGGCCTCGACATGGGGGCCCAGGCGCTGGCCGCGGCGGCCAACCAGTTCGGGTTCAACAAGGTGCCCCCGATCGACCTGCCCTTCGGGGCCCAGTCGGTGTTCCCCGACCCGAGCGCCTTCGCCCGGGACAAGCCGGCCCTGGCCAAGTCGGCCATCGGCCAGCAGGACGTGGCCGCCACGCCCCTGCAGATGGCCCTGGTGGCGGCCGGCATCGCCAACAACGGGGTGATCATGACCCCCCACGTGATGGCCGAGATCCGGGACAGCAAGGCCGAGCTGCTGGAGAAGTACGAGCCCAAGCCGTGGTTGGAGGCCGTTCCCCCCGAGGTGGCCCACGCGGTGCGGGACATGATGGTCGGGGTGGTGGCGGCCGGATCCGGGGCCAACGCCCAGATCCCCGGGGTCAGCGTCGCCGGCAAGACGGGTACCGCCCAGACCGGCCTGGGAACGTCGCACACCTGGTTCATCGCCTTCGCCCCGGCCGAGGCGCCCCGGGTGGCGGTGGCGGTCATGCTCGAGAACCAGCCGTCGTCGAACGAGTTCACCGGTGGCGCCCTGGCTGCGCCCATCGCCAGGGATGTGATGGTCGCCGCCCTGGGAACCCGATAGGGCGAATCCTGGGAATCGGGTCCCGAGCCACGCCCTGGCCGCGCCTGGCCGCGGACCCGGCGTCGCCGGTCGCCGGTCACCAACCGGCGTCCCTCACCTAGTCTGTCCCGGTGGCCCCGCAGGTCTTCACCGGCCGCTACCAGATGGTCCGCCAAGTGGCGCGGGGCGGCATGGCCGACGTCTATCTGGCGCGCGACCTGCTCCTCGACCGGCCCGTCGCCCTGAAGGTCCTCTTCCCCGAGTTCTCCAGCGACCCGTCGTTCGTGGAGCGCTTCCGGCGGGAGGCCCGGGCCGCGGCCAACCTCAACCACCCCGGCATCGTGTCCATCTACGACTGGGGCAACGACGGCGGGACGTACTTCATCGTCATGGAGTACGTCGACGGCAAGACCCTGCGGGAGGTCATCCGGGCCGAGGGGCCCCTCCTCGCCCACCGGGCGGCGGAGATCGGCGCCGACATCGCCAGCGCCCTCCAGTTCGCCCACGACCACAACACCCACCACCGCGACGTCAAGCCGGGCAACATCATGATCACCGGCCAGCAGGTGAAGGTCACCGACTTCGGGATCGCCCGGGCCGGCGATCCCGGGGAGGCCCTCACCCAGACGGGCGCGGTCATGGGCACCGCCACCTACTTCTCGCCCGAGCAGGCCCAGGGCCACGACATCGACGGACGCAGCGACGTCTACTCCCTCGGCGTCGTCCTCTACGAGATGGTCACCGGGCGGCCCCCGTTCAAGGGCGACAACCCCGTCGCCATCGCCTACCAGCACGTTCGCGAGGAGCCGACGCCGCCGAGCGAGATCAACCCCGACGTCCCGCGGGTCTTCGACGCCATCATCCTCAAGGCCATGGCCAAGGACAAGACCCGTCGCTACCAGAGCGCCGACGCCCTGCGCAACGACCTCCTGCGCTACGCCAACGGCCAGCCGCTCTCGATCGAGCAGCCGGCGGCGGTCGTCCCCGGCGGCCGGCCCCCGACCGCGGGGGCCCGGCGGGTTCCGATGGCCCCGCCACCACCGCCTCCGGGCGCGGCCGTCACCGGCGTAATGCCCCGCACCGCCGGCGGCGGCCCCAACGGGTCGGCGGCCGACGGCACCCGCATCGCCGGTCCCGGCGAGCGGGTCGTCGAGTACGAGGAGCCGCCCCGGCAGCGGACGGGGATCTACATCGGCATCCTCGTGCTGCTCCTGGTCATCCTGGGCGGGCTGCTCTACCTGCTCAGCCGGGAGCTGGGCGTCGGCAAGGGTGCCTCCCAGATCTCCATGCCGACGGTGATCGGCAAGACCGAGTCGGAGGCCACCGCCATCCTCCGGGAGGCGGGCCTGCGGGTGACCAAGAAGGAGGTCACCGACGAGGCCAACGAGGCGGGCAAGGTCATCGACCAGGACCCCGACCCCGGCATCGAGGTGAAGAAGGACACCGAGGTCACCATCACCGTGAGCCAGGGCGCACCCTCGGCCACCGTCCCCGACGTGCGGGGACGCACGCTCGACGCCGCCACCGACTCCCTGGAGAGCGCCGACTTCCAGGTCCGCACCGTGCGCCGGACCGATGCCGCGGCCCCGGTCGACACCGTCATCGACCAGGACCCCAAGCCGGGGCCGGGCAAGCGGGGGGCCACCATCACCCTGGTGGTGTCCAACGGCCCGGAGCAGGTCCAGGTGCCGGAGGTCCGGGGGCGGCCGGAGGGCGAGGCGGCCAACCTCCTGGGCCAGGCCGGGTTCAAGACCAGGACGTCCGTCGAGCAGAGCGCCACCGTGGCCGCGGGCTTGGTCATCCGCACCGAGCCCGACCCGGGGACCCGCCTGGAGAAGGGGGAGACGGTGACCCTGGTGGTCTCCAACGGGGCCCCCGCCACCACCGCCCCGCCCACCACCCCGGCGCCCCCCACCACCAGCGGGCCGGTCATCACCCTCCCGACATCGACGGCGCCCGCCACCACGACCACCACCAGCACGACCCTGCCCGGGCCGTAGCTACACCTGGGCCAGGAAGTTCCCCAGCAGCTGGCGGCCGGCGTCGGTGAGGATCGACTCCGGGTGGAACTGCACGCCCTCCACCGCCAGCTCCCGGTGGCGGATGGCCATCACCACCCCGTCCTCCGTCTCGGCCGTGATCTCGAGGACGGCCGGCACCGACCCCGGGTCGACCACCAGTGAGTGGTAGCGGGTGGCCTCGAACGGCTGGGGCAGCCCGGCCAGCACCCCGTCGCCCCGGTGGTGGACGAGCGACGTCTTGCCGTGGACGACGGCGGGCGCCCGCACCACCTGTCCCCCGAAGACCTGGCCGATGCACTGGTGGCCGAGGCAGACGCCGAGGATGGGGGTGCGGCCGGCGAACGTCTCGATCACCTGGTTGCTCACGCCCGCGTCCTCGGGGCGGCCGGGACCGGGCGAGATGAGGATGGCGTCGGGGGCGAGGTCGGCCACCGAGGCCACGGTGAGGTCGTCGTGGCGGTGGACGACGGGGTCGGCCCCCAGCTCGCCCAGGTACTGGACGAGGTTGTAGACGAACGAGTCGTAGTTGTCGATGACCAGCACCCGGGGGCCCACGGAGCCGAGCGTAGGCGGGACGGCCGGGGGGACGGTCCTCTATTGTCGGGCCATGGCCAAGTCGTCCAAGGCAACGGGTGGGAAGCCCAAGGGTGGTCGGGTCACGCCGCCGCAGAGCAAGCGCTACACGCCGCCCACGCCCCGGGCCGACAAGGTCAGCCCCCTATGGGTGCCGATCCTCATGTTCACCACCCTCGGCCTGGGGATGCTGGTGATCCTGGCCAACTACGTCGACCTGCTCCCCGGCGACGGGCCCAACAACTACTACCTGCTGGGCGGCCTGGCCCTCATCACCACCGGGTTCATCACCGCCACCCGTTTGCACTGACGTCCGGAAGGGGAGATATGCCCCTCACCCGCCGAAACGCCACTCGTGTAATTACCCACAGGTAAGCCCCAACCTGGGGATTTCCCGGCCTCGCCGCTACCGGTGTAATTACCCCCAGGTAACTCCCAGCCTGGGGACTGGTCGCCGCCTCACTCGAACGTGGGCGCCACCAGGTCCATCTCCTCCTGGCAGTGGCGGGGCGGCATGGGTAGCTCCTCGGTGGCTTGCACCATCCTCACCTCGGCCAGGCAGATCGAGCACCGGTAGCGGAGGTTGACCCGCCGGAGGAGGCCCGGCTCGGGCGGGGGATGGGGGCGGGCCAGGCCGCCCAGCACGAGCATGCCCAGCCGCATGAACAGGACGAACACGACGATGGCCACCACCAGCTTGGCCAGGAACTCGATCACGACGCCGGCCTCACGCCAGCCGCTCCATGATCAGGGCGTTGGCCATGCCGCCACCTTCGCACATGGTCTGCAGCCCGTAGCGGCCGCCGCTGCGCTCGAGCTCGTGGAGGAGGGTGGCGGTGAGGCGGGCGCCGGAGCCGCCCAGGGGATGTCCGAGGGCGATGGCCCCCCCGTTGACGTTGACCTTCTCCGGGTCGACGTCGTGCTCCGCGGCCCAGGCCAGCACCACCGAGGCGAACGCCTCGTTGACCTCGAACCGGTCGATGTCGCCCAGGGTGAGGCCGGCCCGCGCCAGGACCGCCGCCGTGGCCGGGATCGGACCGGTGAGCATGGTGACCGGGTCGACGCCCACCACCGAGAAGGCGACCAGCCGGGCCCGGGGACGTAGCCCGAGAGCGTCCGCCCGCGCCTCGCTCATGATCAGCACGGCCGCCGCCCCGTCTGTGATCTGGGAGGAGTTGCCGGCGGTGATCCGTCCCCCCGTCTCGAAGGCGGGCTTGAGCCCGGCCAGCGCCTCCAGGCTGGTGTCGCGCCGGATGCCCTCGTCGGTGCGCACCACGACCTTGCCCTTCGGGGTCTCGACCGTGAGGGGCACGATCTCGCCGGCGAACCGGCCCTCGTCGGTGGCGGCCGCCGCCCGCCGGTGGCTGGCCAGGCTGTAGGCGTCGAGGTCGTCGCGGGACAGGTTCCACTGCTGGGCGATCCGCTCCGCCGCGATCCCCTGGGGGACGAGGCCGCCCAGGGGCAGGAAGCGCTGGTGGACCGTCGGCCCGAACGGCAGGCCGGGGCCGTTGAGGATGGCGGAGCCCATCGGGACCCGGCTCATCGACTCCACCCCGCCGGCGACGACCACGTCGTAGGCGCCCGCCATCACGCCCTGGGCGGCGAAGTGGACGGCCTGCTGCGACGACCCGCACTGGCGGTCGACGGTGGTCCCGGGCACCGTGTCGGGGAAGCCGGCGGCGAGGGCCGCGTTGCGGGCCACGTTGAGGGCCTGCTCGCCCACCTGGCTGAAGGCGCCGAGGATGACGTCGTCGACGGTGGCCGGGTCGAGGGCGGTGCGGGCGACCAGGGCTTTCACGACCTCGGCGGCCAGGTCGACCGGGTGCCAGTCCCGCAGGAGCCCGAGCCGGCGGCCGAGGGGCGTGCGCACCGCGTCGACGATGACGGCGGAGGCGACGGCGCGGGGGGCGGCGCGGGCGACGGCCATGGCGGCCATTCTGCCCGTCCCCCGGCGCAACGTACGCTGCCCCGCGTGCTCGGGGTCGTCGACGCGGTGGTCTTCGTGTGGGGCGCCACCATGGTCGTCGCCACCATCGGGTCGGCCATCCGCACCGTCGTCCTGCCCCGGGCCATCCCCGCCCGGCTGGGGAGCTTGGTCTTCGTCACCATGCGCCGGCTGTTCGAGCTCCGCATGCGGCGGGTCACGTCCTATGAGGAGCGAGACCGGATCATGGCCCCCTACGCCCCCCTCAGCCTGTTCGTCCTGGCCCTGACGTGGCTGGTCATCGTCTACTCCGGCTACACGGCCATGTTCTGGGCCCTGCGGGAGGGCTCCATCCGGGAGGACCTGGCGTCGAGCGGGTCGGCCCTCCTCACCCTCGGCTTCGAGCCGCCCGACAGCCTGCCCACCACCGCCCTCGCCTTCTCCGAGGCGGTGATCGGCCTCACCCTGGTCGCTCTCCTCATCACCTACCTGCCCAGCCTGTACAACGCCTTCTCCACCCGGGAGGCGGAGGTGGCGCTGCTGGAGGTGCGGGCCGGGTCGCCGCCGTCGGGCGTGGCCATGATCGAGCGCTTCGCCCGCATCAACTGGGTCGGGGGGCTGTCCTCGGTGTGGGGCCGGTGGGAGCGGTGGTTCGTCGAGGTGGAGGAGAGCCACACGTCCTTTCCCGCCCTGGTGTTCTTCCGCTCGCCCCAGCCCGACCAGTCGTGGGTGACGGCGGCGGGGGCGGTGCTGGACGGGGCCTCCTTGCACTCGGCGGCGGTGGAGGAGCACGACCCCGACGCCATGCTCTGCATCCGGGCCGGCTACATCTGCCTGCGCCGCGTCGCCACGTTCTTCGGCATCCCCGTCGACGACGACCCCGCCCCCGACGGCGACATCTCCGTCACCCGGGAGGAGTTCGACGAGGCCTACGACCGGCTGGCCCGGGCCGGCGTGGCCCTCAACGAGCGGGACGAGGCGTGGCGGGACTTCGTCGGCTGGCGGGTCAACTACGACGCCGTCCTCCTCGCCCTGGCCGCCCTGGTCATGGCGCCCTACGCCCCGTGGTCGTCGGACCGCTCGATCCGCTTCCGAGTCCGCGCCCTCCGGGGCCGGAGGTCCACCGCCCGCCGCTGACCCCGGCGAACTGGTGACTGGTGACGGTTGGTGACTTGGGCGGGCGGCCGGTCCGATGTGGTAGGACACGGCCCGTGGAGCCTGGGGGGACCGGGTTGGCCGGCAGGATCGACCGGTACTTCGGCATCCGCGAGCGGGGTTCCACCGTCCAGACCGAGCTCCGGGGCGGCCTGGCCACGTTCTTCACGATGGCCTACATCGTGGTCCTCAACCCGATCATCCTGAGCAGCGCGGCCGACGTCAACGGCGCCCACCTCGACTTCGCCCAGGTGGCCAGCTCGACCGCCCTGGTGGCGGCGGTGATGACCATCCTCATGGGCGTCGTCGGTCGCTACCCGTTCGCCCTGGCCGCCGGGCTCGGCCTCAACGGGGTGGTCGCGTTCCAACTGGCGTCGCAGATGTCGTGGCCGGCGGCCATGGGCATCGTCGTCATCGAGGGGTTGGTGATCACCGCCCTCGTCCTCACCGGGTTCCGCCAGGCGGTCTTCGAGGCGGTGCCGCTGCCGATGAAGCACGCCATCAGCGTCGGGATCGGCCTGTTCCTGGCCTTCATCGGCTTCGTCGACGCCGGCTTCGTCCGCCGGCTGCCGGACGCGGCCAGCTCACCGGTCCCCGTCGGCCTCGGGATCAACGGGCGCCTGCTCGGCTGGCCCACCCTCGTCTTCGTGGTCGGCCTCCTGCTGGCGATCGTCCTGGTCGCCCGCAAGACCCGGGGGGCGATCCTGATCAGCATCGTGGTCACCACCGTCTTCGCGGTGGTCCTCAACGCCATCGTCGACGTCACCGCCCAGATCGCCCCCGGCCAGCCCTACAACCCCAAGGGGTGGAGCCTCAACGTCCCCAAGGTCCCGGACAAGATCCTGTCCAACCCCGACTTCGGGCTCATCGGCCACTTCAGCCTGGGCGGGTCGTTCGCCAAGGTGGGCGTGATCAGCGCCCTCCTCCTGGTCTTCACCCTCATGCTGGCCGACTTCTTCGACACCATGGGGACAGTCGTGGGCGTGGCCGCCGAGGGCGACATGCTGGGCGACGACGGCGAGCTGCCCGGCTCGCAGCGGGTGCTGCTGGTGGACTCCCTGGCCGCCGCCGCGGGGGGCGCGGCGTCGGCCTCGTCCAACACGACCTACATCGAGTCGGCCTCGGGGGTGGCCGACGGGGCCCGCACCGGCCTGGCCTCGGTGGCCACGGGCGTCTTGTTCCTCGGCGCCCTCTTCGTGTCGCCCCTGACCGCCGTCGTCCCCTACGAGGCGGCCTCGCCGGCGTTGGTCGTGGTCGGGTTCCTCCTCATGGTCCGGGTCAAGGACATCCCGTGGGACGACTTCGAGATCGCCATCCCCGCCTTCCTCACCATCGTCCTCATGCCCTTCACCTTCTCCATCACCAACGGGATCGGGGCCGGGTTCGTGTCCTACGTGGTGATCAAGGCGGTCCGGGGGAAGGGCCGCGACGTCCACTGGCTGCTGTGGGTGACGGCCGGCCTGTTCGTGGTCTACTTCGCCATCGACTGGGTGGAACGGCTGCTCGGCGTCACCTGACGAGGCCGCCGGCCGAGGCCCCTCAGGCCAGGCGCCAGCGGCGGATTCGGTGGGGCTCGACGGTGAGCCACGAGCGCTTGGCCGCCGGGACCAGGTTGCCGTCGCCCACGTTGAGGACCTCCAGCTTGCCGTCCCGGTGGACGGCGACGGTGACGTCGGGCTGGCCCGACAGGCGGGCCACCAGGTGCTGGCCGACGAAGCAGGCGTTGAGGTTCCAGAAGGTGTGGGGGTTGGGGGCGGCCACCCGCTTGAGCACCTCCAACTCGGGAAAAGTCCAGATCACGAGGGGTCCGGTGCCCAGGGGGGCGGTGACGACGAGCTTGCCCGAGGGGTCGACGTCGGTTAGGAGGGCGTCGTCCCACCCGGGGTCGACGACGTCGAGCTTGCTCGGCTCGTCGTCGGAGAGGCGGACCCACCAGGCCCGGGCCGAGTGCTGGCCCTCACTGGCCGACAGGCCCACCCACCCGTCCCGGTGGTGGATGGGCTGGATGGCGCCGGGGGCGATGCCGATGGGGGCGTCGGCCACGATGCGACCCGTCCGGCGGGAGAGGGCGACCACCAGGCAGCCGTCGTAGTCGGAAGTGGGGACGACGGCGAACGGGCGACCCTCGTCGTCGAACCACGTGCAGCCGGACTGGTAGTCGTCGGTCCACGGCGGGTGGCGTACGCCCCACACCGGCCCGTTGGCGTGGCGGAGGACGACGCCCTGGGTGCCCGACTCGAGGGCGAAGCCCTTGTCCGGGACGCTGGCGTGGCTGGCGTCCGAGTGGGGGTCGATCGTCCACGTGGCGACGGTGGAGAGGTCGGAGCCGGAGAGGGCGTGGAGCGATCCGCCGACCTGGACGGTGAAGCTCGTCCGCCGGGCGTCGTTGGCCGCCACCCGGCCCACCGGCGCGGGGAACCTGGCCTCGGCCACCAACACGGCAGGCATCGCTCCATCCTGCCGGGCCGACCGCCGCGAATCGCGGTTGGTACGGTTGCCCATCCGCCTTCCCCGCTGGCCTCGGAGAACGGGGGTGACGGCCGCCCGCGTGCTCGTCGGGGGTGTCGCGCTCATCACCGCCCTGGCGGGCGGGGCCGGGTGCGGTTCCGACCCGCCGCACCGACGTCCCCGAGCCGGCGGTGGCACCGCCGGCGGTGGCGACGGCCGACCTGCCCGGCCGCGTCGTCCCCCTGCCGGGCGAACCGGAGGGGCTGGCATGGGACGCCGCCTCGGGCACCATCGCGGTGGCCGTCCGCAACCCGGGCGCGGTGGTCCTGGTCGACGCCGTCTCGGGCGGGGAGCGGGCCCGAGTCCCCCTGGGCGGGGCGGCCCGCCACCTCGCGCTGGTCGGTCCCGGCGGGCCGGTCCTCGTCCCTTCGGAGAACGACGACCGCCTGTACCGGATCGGCCTTCCCGGCGGCGAGGTGACCGCCGTCACGCCTGTCGGCCGCCAGCCCCACGACGCCGCCCCCGCCGCCGGCGGCCGGGTCCTCGTCGGGGACGAGTTGGCCGACACTGTCCACGTCCTGGAGGCGGACGGGTCGAGCCGGGTGGTGGCGGCCCCGGCCCAGCCGGGCGGGGTGGCGGCGGCGGCGGACGGCTCGGTGGTCGTGGTGGTCGGTGTCCGGGGCCGGCGCATCGCCGCGTACGCCCCCGACGGTCGGAAGGTGGGCGAGACCGGCTGCGGGGTCGGGCCCACCCACGTCCGGGCCGGCCCCGACGGGCTGTTCTTCGTGGCCGACACCCAGGGCGGGGCCGTTCTCGTGTTCCGGGCCGGAGCCGACGGCATCCGCAAGGTGGGCGAGGTCGGCACCGGGGGCGGCCAGCCCTACGGCCTGGCCTACGACACCGCCCGCGCCCGCCTATACGTCACCCTCACCGGCACCAACCAGCTCCGGTCTTACGAAGTCGACGGGACCGGGCTCACCGCCGACCGGACGTGGCCCACTCCCCGCCAGCCCAACGACGTCGCCGTCGACCCCGCCACCGGCCGCGTGGTGGTAGCCGGGACCGCCGACAGCGTCCTCCAGTTCATCGATCCGTGAGCCGGCCCCGGCCCCGGCCCCGGCCCGGGCGCAGGCGCAGGCGCAGGCGCACGGCGAGCACCGCCGCCGCGACCGCCCACACCAGTCCGAGAACGACGGTGAGGTTGAGGGCGTAGTTGTGGGGCAGCGACGTCGGGTTGTGGGCGGCCAGGCCGTAGGCCCGGACGAGGGGGTAGGAGAAGAGGGCGACCACGCCGGTCACGACCAGGGCGGCGGTGATCGGGCCCCGGGCCGTGGACGGGACCGACCGGGCCAGGGTCACCGCCACCAGGATCACCACAGGGGCGACGACCAGGTCGTGGAGAAGGGCCCCGCCGACGACGAACCGGGCCAGCTGGGCGGGCCGGGTGTCGAGGCTGTGCTCGAAGATCCCCCGCAGGCCGAGGGCGATCACCACCCATCCGGCGGCCGCCGACACCCAGAACAACGGCCCCGCCCGCTCCGCCTTCCGGCTCGGGCGACTCACAGGACCGTCACCTTGGTGACCCACTTCGTCTGCAACACCCCGGGCCGGTTGGGGGCGATCAGCCGGCACGGGAAGCCGTGGTCGAGGGCGAGGGCCTCGCCGTCGAGGTGGGTGGCCAGCAGCGTGTCCCGGTCGGCGGCCTGGCCCGGGTTGAGGGTCGACGTGCGGTACGCCCCGTTGGGCTCCAGGGACTCGAGGAGGACGGTCCGGTCGGGCTCGGCCCCGGCCCTGGCCAGCAGGTCCCGCACCCGGACCCCGCTCCACCGGGCCGAGTAGCTCCACCCTTCGACGCAGGCGATGGGCAGGGTGGCCCCGTGGGCGGGGAGGGCGAGGAGGGCGGCGTGGTCGAACGAGAGGGGCGTCGCCACCCGACCGTCGACCGTCAGCCGGTAGTCGGGGGACCGGGCCAGGTCACGCACCCCGGCGTTGCCCGACCCCCGGTTGACGGGGTAGCCCTGAGGGCCCCTGGTCGGGTCGCGGGGGGCGAGGAGGGCCAGTCCCCGGAGGGGCCGGAAGGTCTGGCCGATCGTCGTGAGCGTGAGCAGGCCCGACGCGGCCGCCACCGTCCCCAGCAGGCCCCGCCGGGTCAGCCCGCCCCCGCCGGCAGCCGAGGCCGGAGCTTCGGCCACCGTCTCCAGCTCGGGGTCGGCCTCGGCCAGGGCCGGTCGGCGGGACGGGCGGGTGAGGGCCCGCCGGGAGATGGCCCACTTGGCCCCCACGTGGGCGGTGAGGGCGCCCATGGTCACGAACGCCATCCAGAAGTGGGTGGCGGTGAACGAGAACCGCCACGGGTACCACTGGGCGATGTTGGCAACGCCCGAGAACACCATGAAGATCCCCCCGCCGACCAGGGGGAACAGCCCGATGCGCTCGACCAGGTGGCTGAGCCGCTTCACCGCGGGAACGGCCACGAACCGGGGCCAGACCACCCACAGCTTGGCCACCAGCACCGGCACCGATGCGATGCCGGCGGCCACGTGGAGGCCCTGGGTGAACCGGTAGAGGCCGGCCGGGCGGGCCGGGATCGGCAACCACGCCTGGGGGTGCTGCTGGAGGTGTGAGTAGAGCCCGGTCACGAAGCAGACGCTGAACAGGATCCCGAGCGAGGCCCCCAGCCAGGCCGCCACCCGCTCGTCCCGCAACGGCGACTGATAGGCGCCCTGCCGCAGGGGCCGGTCGGCGTCGGTGGTCAGCCGGCGGACGGCCGGGGGCAACCGGAAGGCGGCGCGCACGCTCATGTCACGCGACGCGGGCGGCCGCCGCGCCGCCGACCTCGCCCCGGGCCCGCAGGTCGGCGAACCACCGGCCGGATGGCGTCCCGTCCAAACCGGCGACGTCGAACCCGGCGGGACGGGCGACGTCGGCGATGGCATCGGCCCCGACCACGGCCCAGTCGAAGGTGGGCCCGCCCCGATCGAACCAGGCGACGACGCGCCGCCACCCCGTCCCCGGCGGCTCGACCTCGGCCAGCACCCGGCCGGTGCCGCCGGTGAGCTCGTAGCACCGGGTGAGGAGGCGGGTGGGGTCGCCGCCGATCCCGATCGTCCCGTCGAAGAGGAGGCACGTCGACCACCGCCCCTCCCCCGGTAGGGGACCGAAGACGTCGGCCTGCACCACCGACGCCCCCCGCTGCCGGGCCAGGGCCAGGGCCGAGGGCGACGAGTCCACGCCGAGGGCCGAGACCCCCGCCGCGGCCAGGCTGACCACCAGCCGGCCGGGACCGCAGCCGAGGTCGAGGGCGGGGCCGGCGACGGTGCGGAGCAGGTCCCGCTCCTCGAGGGTGGCGGGGGCGTTCCACCGGGCCCGGTCGAGGACCAGGTCCTCGCCGGTGTGGGTGCGCAGGACCGCCCTCCGGGGCGTCGACGGGTGCCACTCGGCGTGGGACCGGATGGGCAGGACGGCGGCGGCGGGCATCAGGCGACCTGCACCATCGGGGGGACGAGGACCGTCCGGGGAACGAAGCCGAGCCGGGCGGCCAGGCGGGCGGTGCGGGTGCCGGGGCCGGCGGTGGCCACCTCGGCCAGATCGGAGGCGGTGTCCATGTCGACCATCGTCGGGAGGGTGGCGACGGACAGGCCCAGCGCCCGCAGGCGGGCCTCCTGAGCCCGGCCGGTGCCCGCCGTGCTCATGGGCAGGCCCCGGAACACGGCCGGGTCGGGGCGGCGGAGGCCGATCGCCCACCATCCCCCGTCGGCGGCGTGGCCGAGGGCGGCGTCGCACCGGTCGAGGGCCGCCAGCGCACCGTCGAGGTCGGCCGCCGTCACCTGGGGCGTGTCCATCCCGATCTGGACGCCGGGCCCGGCGGCGGCGCCCCAGGCGTGGGTGAGACGGCGGTTGAACGTCCCGCCGCACTGGCCGACGACCTCGAACCCGGGCGGAAGCCACGGGCCGGGGACGCCGTCGAGGGCGAGCACCCGCCGGCCGGCGCTACAGGCGGCGACCGCCTCGAGGGTGTCGGCCAACGCCGCCTCGGCCAGGGCCGCCGCCTCCTCCGGTGTGCACGGCGGGCACAGCCGGGTCTTGACCCGGCCCGGCACGGGCGACTTGGCCAGCACCAGAACGTGCATGGCGACCGGTGGACGCCGCCGTTGCACTGTGGTCGACATCGGACGTTCCTTCTGCGCTCGGGGTTCGGCGGTCTGTGCTGGTACGTCACCGAGCACGAGGTGAGATGAGAGGCCCGCCCGCTGACGCCCGTGCAGTCCGGGTCGCGCCCGACCGCGTTACGCGGGCATCATTGCGGCGGTGAAGGTCCTGGTCACCGGCGGCGCCGGCTTCATCGGCTCCCACGTGGTCGACCAGCTCGTCGCCGGCGGGGCCGACGTCCGGGTCCTCGACAGCCTGAGGGCCACCGGCGACGAGGTTCCCGGGTACCTCGATCCGAGGGCCGACCTGGTGGTGGGCGACGTCACCGACCCGGCGGCGGTACGGGCGGCGGTGGCCGGCGTCGACGCCGTATGCCACCAGGCGGCCAAGGTGGGCCTGGGCGTGAACTTCGGCGACGTGGGTGCCTACGTGGCCGACAACGACACCGGCACCGCCACCCTCCTGGCCGCCCTCTGGGACCGGTCGTTCACCGGCCGGCTGGTGCTGGCCAGCAGCATGGTGGTCTACGGCGAGGGCCGGTACCGGTGCGGCGAGCACGGCGACGTCCGCCCCGGCCCCCGCCTGGCCGCCGACCTCGACGCCGGCCGCTTCGACCCCACCTGCCCCCTCCCCGCCTGCGGCCGCCCCACCCGGTGGGCGGCGATCGACGAGGACGCCCCCCTCGACCCTCGCAACGTCTACGCCGCCACCAAGCTCCACCAGGAGCACCTGTGCGGGCTGTGGGGCCGGGAGGCGGGGGCCACCGTCGTCGCCCTCCGCTACCACAACGTGTACGGGCCCCGGATGCCGCGGGACACGCCCTACGCCGGGGTCGCCTCGTTGTTCCGCAGCGCGTTGGCAGCCGGCCGGGCCCCCGAGGTGTTCGAGGACGGAGGCCAGACCCGCGACTTCGTCCACGTGCGGGACGTGGCCCGGGCCAACGTGCTGGCCCTGACCGGGGCTGGGCCCGACGTCCGGCCGGGCGCCTACAACGTGGCCAGCGGCAGCCCCCACACCGTCGGTGAGCTGGCCGCGGCCCTCACCGCCACCCTCGCCCCCCGTCTGACCCCTGTCGTGACCGGCCGGTGGCGCCTGGGCGACGTCCGCCACGTCGTCGCATCCCCTGCCCGGGCCGCGACCGCCCTCGGGTTCCGGGCCCGGATCAGCTTCGAGGACGGCATGGCCGAGCTTGCCCGTGCCGGCGACGACGCGACCATCTGACCCGCGGGCCGTTCACCGGCGGGCCGCCGCCGGACTCGGCGCGGCGGGGGTGGCCGGCGTCGCCCTCTCGTGGACGGTCGCCGGCGGCGGCGACATCCTCGCCGTCCGGTGGACGCTCCTCGCCCGGCTGGCATTGTGGTCGGCGGCCTGGGTGGTGGGCGTGGCGTGCGCCCTGCGCCTGCCCACGCGGGTGGCGCTGGCGGCCGTGTTCGTGGTCGCCGTCGCCCTTCGGCTGGCCGCCCTCGGCGGTCCCCCCCGCCTGTCCGACGACCTCTACCGCTACGCGTGGGACGGGCGGGTGCAGGCGGAGGGCATCGACCCCTACCGCTTCCGGCCGACGTCGTCGCAGCTCCGATCCCTGCGGGAGCCGTGGCTGTGGCCCGACGCCGCCGGCTGCGCCGAGCTCGGACGCCAGCCGAAGTGCTCCCGGATCAACCGGGCCACGGTGCGGACCATCTACCCGCCGCTGGCCCAGGCCTGGTTCGCGGTCGTCTACCGGGTGAGCGGGATCGACGCCGAGCACAAGGCGTGGCAGGTGGCCGGGCTGGTGGGTGAGGTGGTCCTGATCGGCCTGCTCCCCTTGGCCCTGCGGGCCTGGAAGCGGGACGAGCGGTGGACCGCCCTCTACGCCCTGTCGCCGTTCCCCGTGGTCGAGGTGGTGAACAACGGCCACGTCGACGGCCTGGCCGCCCTGTTCCTGGTGGCGGCGATGCTCGCCCTCGGCCGCCGCCGGCCGGGGTGGGCGGGGGCGCTCATCGGCGCCGCCACCCTGGTCAAGCTCTACCCCGCCCTCGTGCTCCTGGCCCTGCTTGGCAGCGCCAGCGCCAGCGCCCGCGCCAGCGCGCGCGCCGTCCATTTTGCGCGCAAATCCACCTCTCGGGTCGACTTACGCGCAAAATGGACCCGAATCCCCCTGGTGCGGGCCAGCGCGGCGGCGGCCGCGGTGGTCGTCGCCGGCTACCTGCCCCACGTGCTGGCCGTCGGGTTCAAGGTCGTCGGCTACCTGCCCGGCTACCTGCGGGAGGAGGACTACGACAGCGGCGGACGGTACCTCCTCGCCTTCTCCGTGGTGGTGGCGGCGCTCGGCATGGCCGCCGTGGTCGGGTGGATCGTGCAGGCCCGGCCGTCCCCGCCCCGGGCCGCGGCGGCGCTGGTCGGCGCCCTCCTGCTGGCCACCACCCCGGTCCAGCCCTGGTACGCGGTCACCCTTCTGGCCCTGGCCACGGTGGCCACGGCTCCCGCGTGGGCCCTGGTGGCGGCCGCCGGCTACCCCTACTTCTTCACCGTGATCCTGGACTCGGCCCACCCCGCCCCCGTCGGCCGCCTGTCCTACGGCCTCGCCCTGGCCGGCGTGGTGGTCGCAGCTCGCCGACGACACACGAAGGAGGTGGCGGCGGCCGATGCCTGACGTCGTCATCCCGGTCCTGAACGAGGCCGGCGCCCTCCCCGACCTGCTGGCGGCCATGCCCGCCGGCTTCACCGCCATCGTGGTCGACAACGGGTCCGACGACGGGTCCGCCGACGTCGCCCGGGCCGGCGGAGCCCGGGTGGTCGACGAACCCCGCCGCGGCTTCGGCGCCGCCTGCTACACCGGCCTCCTCGCCGCCGACGCGCCCGACGGCATCGTCTGCTTCATGGACGGCGACGGGTCCTTCGACCCGGCCGACCTCCGGCGGGTGGCCGCCCCCGTCCTCGCCGGGCAGGCCGACCTCGTCCTCGGCGCCCGCCGGCCGACCCGCCGCCACGCGTGGCCGACCCACGCCCGGCTGGCCAACAAGGTCCTGGTGGTGGAGATCCGCCGGCGGACGGGGGTGCGCCTCCGCGACCTGGGACCGATGCGGGCCGGCCGCCGCGACGCACTCGCGGCCCTCGGCATCGAGGACCGCCGCTTCGGGTGGCCGTTGGAGATGGTGCTGCGGGCGGCCGCCGCCGGGTGGCGGATCGAGGAGATCGGGGTGCCCTACTCGCCCCGGGTCGGCCGGTCGAAGGTGACGGGGACGGTGAAGGGGACGATCCGGGCCATCACCGACATGAGCAGGGTCTTCGGGGCCACCGGTGATCCACAGGAGGAGGCTGAAACGTAGACCGGGCGAGACCCCCAGAGAGAGAAAGAGATCCCGTGCGAATTCGTTCAAAAGCCACTGCATCAGCGCTCCTCGCCGCGCTCGCCCTGATGGGCGCGGCGTGCGGCAAGGACAGCTCGTCGACCTCGGCCGGCTCCGGCGCGGCCGACACGGTGACGGCCATCCCCAGCCTGTCGGGCGTGGGCACGTCGGTGCGACTCGACGCCGGCACCGCCGCCGCCCTGACCTCGCTCGGCGTGGCCATCGCCCCGACCGGCACGGCCACGTTCGACGCGGCCACGTCCACCATCACGTTCCCCATCACCGCCGGCTACGCCGAGATCCACAGTGACAAGGGCTTCAAGCCGGGCTGGATCCTGGGCTCGATCGACCACGGCGGTAGCGGCTTCAGCCTCACCGCCGGCTCCACCACGGTCGAGCTCTCCGACTTCGTCGTCGATCCCGGCAACTCCCTGCTCTACGGGACGGTCGGCAGCACGCCGATGGTCCCCCTGCTCTTCCTCGACGGCACCAACGTCGCCGTGAGCGCCGAGGACGGCAACGTGGTCCTCGACGGCACCGTGGCCAAGCTCACCGAGACGGCCGCCGGCGCCCTGAACCAGGCGTTCAACGTCGACGCCATCAAGGCCGGCACGCCCCTCGGCGTCGTCCACCTGGTCGCCAAGGGCGCCGCCTCCACCTACACCGACAAGACGACCGCCATCAGCCGTCTGGCCGGAAAGTCCACGTCGGTGACCCTCGACCCCGGCACCGCGGCCGCCCTCGAGAGCCTCGGCGTCTCGGTGACCCCCGTCGGCAGCGCCAGCTTCGACGCCTCCACCGGCACCGTGTCCTTCCCCATCACCGGTGGCTTCGCCGCCATCCACTCCGACCTGACCTACAAGCCCGGTTACATCTCGGGCACGGTCATCCACCAGAAGAGCGGCTTGAAGTTCAGCAAGGGCAACAAGTCCATCGAGGTCACCGACTTCGTGGTCGACCCCGGCAACTCCATCCTCACCGCCTCCGCCGGCGGCAGCCTGGGCATCCCCCTGCTCGACCTCGACGGCACTGCGGTCAAGGTCGGGTCCCAGGGCGCCGACGTCACCCTCGACGGCACCGTCGCCAAGCTGACCAAGACCGGCGCCGACGCCCTCAACGCCACCTTCGGGGTCTCCGCCTTCACGGCCGGCCTCCCCCTGGGTGTGGTTCATCTGGTCGCCTCGGCCGGGTAGCCCCTTCGCATCCCATCGAAGCCGGCACGACGGGCGAGATCCGGTCGTGCCGGCTTCGACGCGTCCGATTCACTCGATCGGACCCAATGTCATTTCGGCAATTCGGCTCTTCCTACCGGCCCGCCGGAGGCGGCCGAGGACCGGGAGCCGGGCGAAGGGTTGGAGCCCCCACCCGGCCGGAGGATCATCGAGGTCGCCCACGACCGGTGAGGCGGAGGACCCACCTCGCCCCGTCGACCTCGGCCGCGAGGACGAACCCGGGGACTCGACCCGGTGCCACGCCGGCGTCTCCGTCCCGTCCATGCCGGCGATGGTGCCGGACCGTCGCGACCGGGGCTCCGGGTTTGGCGGACGGTGCCTACGACCTCGTCGGCCGCCTCGCCCACCGGCGGACGGCGGTGCGGACGTCACGGACCGACCGCCCGCTGGCGGAGGCCGCCAGCCGGCGGAGGACGCCGAACATCGCCCGGCCCTGCCGGATCGCCAACTTTCCGCGGGCAGCGACCGGCCGGCCCACCACCCGGGCCGCCCGCGACGCCCCGCGGGTCGCAGCCGCCAGACCGCGAGCCATGGCCCTCAGTGGCACCATCCCGGCGCGAACGACGCCTCCCAGCCAACCGGCGACGTGTCGGCCGGCGGCCGCCGCGGCCGCCCCTCCCCGTCGTGCCAGCCGGGCCAGGGACCGGACCGGGAGGACGATCACCCGGACGGCGGCTCGAAGGCCGGCGGCAACGGTCCGGCCGCAGGCCCGTAGTCCGGTGGCGACGGCTCGGAGGCCGGCGCCCACGGCCCTGGCGGCGGTGCGCGACGCCACTGCGACCCGACGGAGGACGGCGAGCACGCAACGAACGGCGACGCGGAACGGCGTCGCCACCACTCGCGCCCCGGCCCGCACGGCCACGCTCACCCGCCGGACGAGGGCCATCGTGACCCGGCCCGCGTGCCGGACCCCGAGCGCCATGGCCCGGGCAACGCCGCGGACCGTGACCAGGACTCGCCGGAGAAAAGCCAGGATCGTCCGGCCGCTGACCCGGACGGGCATGACCATGGCACGGGCCGCCGCCCGCACGGCCACGATCACCCGCCTGAGCAGGGCGACCGTCGCCCGGCCGGCCTGGCGGATCGCGACGGCCGCGGCCCGGGCCACCGCGCGGCCCGCGACGGCGGCGCGCCGGATCGGGGCGACCACGACTCGGAACCCTGCTCGCAGGGCCACGCCCACCCGCCGGCCCACCGCCACCACCGCCTGCCAGCCGGCCCGGACCGGGCCGAGAACGAAACGCACGACCGCGGCCCCGACCCGAGTTACCCGGCGGACCCCGGCGACGCCCATCTTCCAGGCCCGGAGGAACGCCCGCTCCGCCCTCACCTCGATCCGACCCAGCGCCCGCAACCCGGCCCGCAGCGGCCGGCTGACCACCCGAGCCGCCGCCCGGGCCAACCCTGCGAGGTACCGCGCCGCGCCCACCGCCGCCCCAACCGCCACCTTGGCCGCCTCCCAGAGGGCGACGAACGGAACGAGGGGGACGGCCAGGATCCGGCCGACTACCCCCAGTTCCACCTCGGCGTACTCGGGCGGGGCCTCGGGCGCCACCGGCGCCGGCAGCTCCGCCGGGTTCGAGCGCTCAGGCACAGCCATGGCGACGGCTCCTCGTCTCCTCGGTCAGCTCCTCGAGCCGGGACACGGCGGTGAACCCGGCGAGCTCCTCCACTTCCGCCCTCGCCTCCACCCGCGCCGCCGCGTCGACGTCGACCGGAGGGAGAGCGAGGGCGGCCGCCAGGTCCTCGATGGCGACCCGCCGGCGATCGACGTACTCCCTCTCCCGACCCGGCGCCGGTGCCCGACCCTGCAGGAGCGACGCCGCCTCGAGGAGGGCGCCATGGGCGGCCGCCATCGCCGCCGCACCCTCGTTTCCGGCGCCGCCGAGGCCGAGCACGGCCTCGTAGGCGGCCACCAGGCGACGGATCGTGGGCGACGAGACGTCCAGCGGGACACCCGTGGCCAGGATGGTCGACTGGCGCCGTCCGAGCCGCCGGGCCTGCACCCGCCGCCACCCGGTTCGCACCGGCAGGACGCACCCGAGGGCGAGGGCTGCGAGGCCGGGGACGAGGACGAACGTCGGCCCGCCGGTGACGAGGGCCAGGGCGACGAGGCCGGCTCCGACGACGAGCAGCCCGGCGTCGAACCATCCGGGCCCGCCGTCGACGTCGGGGAGAATCTCGTCGATCAGGTCGTCGAGAGCGTCCTGGCCCGGGCGCCCGGGCTCGAGACGCACCACCGGTCCGGGTGACGAGGGAACCACCACCAGGTCCAACCGCGATCCGCCGTTCTTCTCCACCCGTCCAGTATGCGAGGCCTGCCGTGTGATCGGATGACACCGGGTGCCGGGCGGCGGGAACCAGGACGGGCGGCGCCGGCCAAGGTGGCGCCGTGGGCCGGCCGGCGGCGGAGCACTGACCCGCCCGTCGCCGGATCTCGCACACGCGTGGAAAGCTGGGAGTACAACCCGAAGGGAGCATGACGATGGGGGTTTCGATCAACGACACCGCGCCGGACTTCACGGCCGACACCACCCAAGGGCCGATCTCGTTCCACGAGTGGATCGGCGACTCGTGGGCGGTGCTGTTCTCCCACCCGAAGGACTTCACGCCCGTCTGCACCACCGAGCTCGGCTACATGGCCAAGATCCAACCCGAGTTCGAGCGCCGGGGAGTGAAGGTCATCGGCCTGTCTGTCGATCCCACCGACAAGCACGAGGCCTGGGCCGACGACATCGAGGAGACCCAGGGCGCCCGGCCCGAGTACCCGATCATCGGCGACGGTGACTTCAACGTGTCCAAGCTCTACGGCATGCTGCCGGCGAGCACGTCCGGTGACCCCGCCAGCCGCACCCCCGCCGACAACCAGACCGTGCGCAACGTGTTCGTCGTCGGGCCGGACAAGAAGATCAAGCTGATCCTCGTCTACCCGATGACCACCGGCCGCAACTTCGACGAGGTGCTGCGGGTCATCGACTCCCTCCAGCTCACCGCCAAGCACCGGGTCTCGACGCCTGTGAACTGGCAGCAGGGCGACGATGTGATCATCGCCGGCTCCGTGTCCAACGACGAGGCCAAGGAGATCTTCGGCGAGTGGACGGCGCCGAAGCCCTACATCCGGATCGTGCCCCAACCCAGCTGAGCTGATTCGGGGGCGCCCACGCTGGTCGGGGCCGCCGGCGGTGCGTCGAGGGCTCTCTGAAGGATTGGGTACCTGCGGCGCGGGGAAGTGTGCAGCTCAGCGCCTCTTTGTGCAGCCAGCGAGGCCGTTGACTTCGAAGCAGTGAGCCATCCGCGTGCCGACTGTCGCCATCCGCGGCGTGCCATGACGTCCGAGCCCGAGAACCGGCTGCTCTCCGCCCTCGACATCGAGGACGAGATCGGCGACGCCGAGGTCGTCCAGCTGCCGGCCAGAGAGCCCGTCTACGAGGCGGGAGCTGCCATCGACGACGTCTACTTCCCCCTGGACGCGGTGGTGTCCATCGTGGCCGACATGGGCGACGGCTCGGTGGTGGAGGTGGCCACCATCGGCCGGGAGGGCCTGGTGGGCGTGGGAGTCGTGCTGCGCACCATGAGGTCCGACCATCGACTGTTCACCCAGGTCAGCGGGAGGGCGTTGCGGATGCCCGCCCGCCGGCTGCTCGAGCTGGCCGAGGACCACGACGAGCTCGACCGCATCCTGCACGTCTACGTGCAGGCCCTGCTGGCCCAGGTTTCCCGCTCCGCGGCCTGCAACCGGGCTCACTCGATCGACGAGCGCACGGCTCGTTGGCTGCTCATGACCCACGACCGGGTGGGCCGCGATCAGTTCGACCTCACCCAGGAGTTCCTGGGCCAGATGCTGGGGGTGGGCCGCCCCCGGGTCAGCACCGCCGCGGCCACGCTGCAGCGAGCGGGGTTCATCCGCTACAGCCGGGGGCACATCGAAATCCTCGACCGCAGCGGCCTCGAGGAGGCGTCGTGTGAGTGCTACCGGGTGATCACCGAGGAGTACGAGCGCCTGCTCGGAAAGCCGTAAGACAATATGTTGGGCACGACAAGCTGGCCGCGTGCACACGCCCAGTCTTGTTCGGGCCCCGGTTCAGATTCGAGCCCGGGCCCGTCCCCCGCCCGTGATTCGTATGTACAGGATCGAACACAGGCGGTAGGGTGGTGGTCTTCTGGCGCTGGTCACGAAACGGCCACTCAGCACCGTCGGAGCGGCCAGGGGGCCCGTCGCGCCCAAGAGAGGCCATCCATGGGCGACACGGCCGACGACCATCCGCATGAGCAGGTGGTCGGCCTCGGCGGCGCCGTCCTCGACCACGACGCCCTCGACACACTTCTCCAGCGGGTGGTGCAGCTGGCGTGCCGTACGGTCGCCGGCGCGCACTCGGTGAGCATCACGGTGGCGGACAATGGCCGCTACCTCACCTCGAACTCGATCGGCGCGGAGGCCCTGGTCATCGACCTGGCCCAATACGCAGCCGACGACGGCCCGTGCCTGGAGGCCATGAGGAAGGCCGAGCAACTGCAGTTCAGCCTGGCCGAGGAGGGCCTGCGGTGGCCGGTGGTGGTCGAGCGGGCCGCCGAGGTCGGCATCGCCGGCGTGCTGTCGACGCCCCTGGTGGCTCATGGGTCGGGCTCGATCGGCGCCCTCAACGTCTACGCCATCGACGACAACGGGTTCGGGGAGGACGAGCGGGGTACCGCCTCGCTCCTCAGTGAGCACGCCGCCATCCTCGTGAGCAACGGCCTCGCGCTCACCGGTGCCGCCCGGTTGAACGAGCAGCTGCGCCAGGCGGTCGCCAGCCGGGAGATCATCGGCGAGGCGAAGGGGATCCTCATGGAGCGTGAGAACTGCACCCGTGACGAGGCCTTCGACATCCTCCGGCGGGCATCGCAGCGGGAGAACCGAAAGCTCCGCGACCTGGCGGAGGAGCTCGTTCTGCGGGTCGAGGCCCGCAAGAAGCACGAACGGACCCAGTGACGGTTGCGGCTCACCAGGTGCTGGCGGCCGGTCGTACCCAGGCTCTGATGTCCATCGACGACCTCTGGCTCGCATACTTCGCCCTGGGCGGCGCAGCCCGGCCCGAAGAGCTGGAACGGTACCTGGCCAGCGGCGTCGGCCCCCTCGACTACGACGTGATCGCCCAGGCCATCAACGAACGGTTCGTCGACCAGGGTGGAAATCATCCCGTGCCCTATCGGGAGGACCTCGAGGACGAAGGTGGGGTTCCGGGCTGACACGCCTTCGCTGAAGGCCTGGGGGCGAGGGTCAGCCTCGGCCGGAGTCGTTGCGACCGTTTCCTCGAAGGGGTGTGCAACCCGTTCGTGCGCCCCGGCAGCCAGACCTCCTACCTCTGCCCACCCCGAGTTGTCACCTCCGAACCGCCTACTCCTCGACAACCACCGGCAGGCGCGATCTACTGGTAGAGCTGGCCGGGCGATGCTGCCGACCGCGCTGGAGGATTTTCGCAGGTTCGGGATGATCAGGTCCAGGAGCGGGCCTGGTGTCGTCGTGTCGATGGCACTGGAGCGAGGACCGTGGGCGACCTCGTTGTGAGGGCAGGGGCGTTCCGCCCCGAACGCGACGTCGTCACCGCGGGCCCACCATCCGTGGCCAAGCCCGCGGCGGGCTGACCGTGGATGCCACGACCTTCGCGCTCAGCTCCGAGATCGACGGTGACCACGCCGTCCTGCGCCTGGTGGGTGAGCTCGACCTGGCCACCGCTCCCCGTCTACGCGACCAGATCGTGAGCGTCGTCAACGGTGGTGTCACCCACCTGGTCCTCGACCTCGCCAGGCTCGACTTCATCGATTCCAGCGGCCTGTCGGTGCTGGTCGTGGCCTTCAAGCGGCTCCGCGAACGCGACGGCGAGCTGCGGCTGCGGTCGGTGCCGGCACAGGCGTTGCGTGTCCTGGAGATCAGCGGGCTGCACCGGGTCATCCCGATGGTGGCCGAGTGACCTGACCGCGGGACGATCGGGCGACTCGACCGCGGCGCCCGCCGGCGACGGGGCCGAGCGTTCCGAGCGCCACCTCGACGCCCTGCATCGGCTGGCATCGGCGACCGCGCTGGGCGGCGGCTTTCCAGCACATTGGGATCCTAAGCTTAGAATTCCACGTGGACAAGTTGTCGC